>Ga0210398_10006665_pt1 | contig 10573 bp, 6 predicted proteins | sample IncBWC4OmetaG_FD_161047 | JGI IMG/M metagenome (GOLD analysis project Ga0210398, IMG submission 161047) | Forest soil microbial communities from Barre Woods Harvard Forest LTER site, Petersham, Massachusetts, United States - Inc-BW-C-4-O | ecosystem: Environmental > Terrestrial > Soil >... | reverse complement strand
GTTTCCGCCCCGAGGTCGGAGCTGAGTTTGTGTGCGAAAGAAAGATACTGCGAGTTCTCTCCGGGGAACGTGCTGTAATCCAGAATGAGATTGATGTCCTGCGCGGTAACCCCAGCTTCCGCGATCGCCGCTGAAGCGGCTTCCAGAACCAAGTCATAGGGTTGCTTGCTGCCGCAAACTCGGACGCGGCTCAGTCCGAGACCTTCTGCAGCCTTTTGTCTCGCTTTTAGGCTCAGCGGAGCGAGCGTTGCCTCCACGCGATCTCGTTCCCGCTCCAAGACGGCTTCAACGGTCTCTCCGTCGTCCGGAACGGCATACGCCGCGGCTGCAATTCGCACATTCCTGTTCAAGGCAACTCCAGCAGAAGCGCCGCAAACCCGCCGTCGCCGGATGTTCCCAACAACAAAGCCTGTCCGCTGTAGGGCCGGCTGCTCAAGGCAAAAATTAAGTGTAGAAAAGCGCCGGCATCAGCAAGACCTGCGGCAACTGCCTGAGCAGGGGCAATGTCCGCGCTCGGTCCGCTAATCTCACGCGCCAGTGCGGTTGTAAAACTGGCAGCACAAGGCGCGCCGTTGCCGGCACAAATAGTGAGACCCGGCACGGCCCCACCGAACATCTGGCGGATAGTCTCCACCGCCTTCCCGCCCGCAGCGCAGCGACCCGAGATGAAGTGCGCATACGTGCGCGCTTCCTTGCGGCCCGCCGGTTCGAGCACCAATGCCAGTACTGCTTCGCTGGGCACGAACCCGCCGCTTTCCGGCAGAAGTTCTGCGTTGTGGCAGGCGGGCGACAATAGACCTGCCGCCTCGTACCATTCATAGACAGCGCGCGTGAGCGTATCACCCGCCAGCACAATCACCAAGTCCGCCTGCCCGTGGCGGAGCAGCGAAGCCGCCTGAATCAACGCGCTCTCGCCCGCAAACCCCTTGCTGCCAACCGTTATATTAGGTCCTCGCAGGCCATGCCATAAAGCCACATGACTGGCCGGAGCATTCGCGAGCCCCTCCGGAAACGGACTGGGGTCCGTCCCCGACCAGCCATTCGCGGCAGCGCTCTGGAAAAAAGCCTCCGTGAGCTCGGCGCACCCGAAGCCAGTGCCAAATACGACTGCAACTCGCGAACGGTCTACCCGGCTCATATCGATCCCGGCATCCTGAATGGCCAGCGAAGAGGCCACCAGAGCCCACGCCGACAGGCGATCCAAACGCCTCGTCTTCAGGCCTGGCACCACATCGGCGGGGCGAAATGGCTTCACCAGAAACGCTCGCCGCAGTCCGGTGGTTTTCCACGTCGTGATGGATTCGGGTTCCACCGTGCACGGCGGAATCAAGCCCGCGATCGGACCGCACGGACTCACCGAGCCGATCCCGGTAATCGCCGCCAAATTCGCTGTCACGATCGGCCGCTCCTGAACTCGCCGTCTCCGAACCCGCTCGCAAATATGAGCGCCGTGTTACTGCCCCCAAATCCAGCCGAAACCGAAATGGCCAGCGGGAGCGGCTCGCGTCTCACTTCTCCCCGAAGCCACTCCACGCTCGGGCTCTCAATGGGGTCGGTCAGCCGCAGCGTCGGCAACAGCGCGCCACACCGAACCGCGGTGATCGTGATCGCCGCTTCCAACGCTCCAGCCGCGCCCAGACAGTGTCCGAAATAAGATTTTGTCGAAGAGACCGGAATGGGCCGCTGGCGCTCGCGGAAGACAGTCTCGTATGCCTTGCTCTCGGCAACATCGTTCAGTGGTGTGCCCGTGCCGTGGGCGTTCACATAGCCGATCTCATCGCCGCTGACCTCCGCCATTTCCATGCAAAGGCGCATGCAATCCGCCAGGCCGTTGCCCTGAGTCTGCGGCGCGGTGGAATGAAATGCGTCGTTCGTCATAGCCCATCCCCGCAGCATCGCCAGAACGCCAGCATTGCGCGCTACGGCGGCGGCAAGCGTTTCGAGCACTAGTACTGCGGCTCCCTCACCCAGGTTCAACCCTTTGCGATGCTGGTCAAAGGGCCGGCAAGGCTCCGGGTCCAACGCCTGCAGCGAACTGAACCCGCTCAGCGTGAACGGACACAGTGCGTCGCTTCCCCCCGCCAACATCATCGGCGCGGCTCCGTCGAGCAGCATGTTGGCGGCGAGCGCGATGGCCATCGCGCTCGATGCGCAAGCCGCGGAAATAGCGCAGCGTGGTCCGCGAATTCCCAAATGCTCACCTGCGGCGTCAGCAACGTGCGCCGCCGGATAGGATGCGGCCCGCGCTAGACCGCCGCGCCGGTACCACGCAGCCGGATCCTCAGCGATTCCAGGATCGATCTCGCTCAACCCCGCAACTGTGCTGGCCATAAATACGCCGCTCTCGCGGAAGGCAGCGCTCTCGCAATCGAAATTCCTTACCGCGTCTCGAGCCGCCACCATCGCCATTCGATCGCTCCGGGAATATCTGGAATCGGCGCCGTTCGCCGGCAGCGGCAATCCGCAAACCGCCGCCGTGGTTCCTACGAAGCCGGGATACACATCCTTCGTGGCCGCCAGACAGCACTTGCCCGCTAACATGCCCTCCTGCAGGCAGTCCAGCCCGACGCCATAGGGGCTGACCACGCCAACACCCGTAACCACGATGGTTTTCCGGGGGTCGTTACTTCGCAGATCACTCACCGGAGGCGACCGGCCAAAACTCAAAAAAATTCATCCACTGATCGTAATGGCTCGTCAACGTTTTTTCCAGAAACCGCACGGCTTGTCCCAAAGCTTCCTGCAGGGCGGCATCTCCGTTGCCGTCGCCGGATGTAACCTGAGATTTGACCTGAGAAGCGACCTGAGATGGCACCGGCGGGATTGGATCCCCCATCAGAGCGCGGTAGCGCAGCCAACCCTGGCGAATCACGAAGCCGGGCAGCACCGGCGCGCCCGACACCTGCGAAAGCAGAAAAGGGCCAAGCGGAAAGCTGGTGGGCTGGGAAAAAAACGGCACGTCGGCACGGTGACGCTGATAGACGCGGTCCCCCTGCATCGCCACAATCTCGTTTCTACGCAGCGCCTGCAAGAGTTCAATCGTGGCCGGCACTCCCTCACTCATATCCACAATTTTGAGCCGTTCGCTGGCCATCAAATTCCGCAGCGTGATCTCCGCCGGTTTGTCCTCCACCACCCGCGCTACGTTGACCGGCCGGCCGTGCATTTCCAGCAGGCGCGAAGCAAATTCCCAATTCCCAACGTGCGCCGTCCACACAATCAGCCCATTGCCCGCCGCAAGGCACTGGTCGATCTGGGCGGCGCCCCGTTCCGTGTCCACCAGCATACTGAGAAGTTGGGAATGTGTAGCCTGGGGGACAAAGCAATACGAAACCATAAGGTCGCAGAACGAATAGAAGACCCGATAAACCTTCCAGTGCAGTGCGAGGCCGCTCTTGCCCGAGACCCGGCGCAGATTTTCGGTCACCGCCCGGCGCTCCTGCCTCAACATGAAGAAAAAGATCAGCGCCGTCACCGCCGCAACGGGAGGATGGAGGAAGCGCGGCAGCCTTGGGATGATGACAAATATCATCCGCAGCGCCGTGACGTTGTGAAACCGGTGCTCGTACCAGCGCGTCACCTTCCGCCTGCCAACATGTCGTCGCCCGCACGATGCGTCGATCTACTGTTCAACACCGGACACTGAGGCTCGAGCTGGACGCAGTACATATTTGCTTGGCGAACGTGGGGGCGCCTCCTGGGAATTGTAGGGGTCAGGTCTTGGCTTCTGCCACTTTGGCTTCGATGATCCGGGATTCAACGATCTTGGATTCGATGATCGCCGCCAAAGCGTTAACACTTTCGAGGTGTTTCTGGTCGAAGTTGGCGTGCACCAGCTTGATGCGGAAATGCCTCTCAATCTCCAGCACGAGCTGAAGGATGTCGATGGAATCGATTTCCAGCTCGCCGCCGAGCAGCGGCTGGTCATCGCGCAGATCTGCCGGAGTGAGGTCGGTAATCCGCAAGCTCTTCAATATAATGGGCTTAAGTTGTTCTTTAACGCTCGCCATATGGTTCATTTGCAGCCAGAGCATACCACAAACTTCACCACTAGAAATCAGCAACAGCGAGTGTCCAAAAGGCCCTTCTGAAGGCCCTTCCCTTGGTCTGACGTAGTGTCCTTAGTGGTAATGACTTTTCTTTCCGCCTGCCGAAAACTACAACAGTCCCCCATCCACTGCGATCACCTGTCCCGTGATGTAGCTAGCCTCCCCGGACCCCAGAAACGCCACCAGCGGGGCCACTTCTTCCGGCTTGCCAAAGCGCCCCAGAGGGATATCGGAGAGCAGGCGTTTCTCCTCTTTTTTTATGAACTTAGCGGACATCGGGCTGGGAATCACGCCCGGGCAGACGGCGTTCACCCGAATGTGGAATTGCCCCACTTCGCGGGAGAGCGCCTTGGTAAATGCGATAATTCCGCCTTTGGAAGCCGAGTAATTGCACTGGCCGGCCTGCCCGCGAATTCCGCTGGGCGAGACGATATTGCAAATCGCGCCACTCCCCCGGCGCATCATGCCCGGCAAAGCCAGCCGCGAGCACAGATAGGTGCCGCGCAGGTTGGTGTCGATCACTTCGTCCCACTGCTCCTCCGACATAAAAGCTAACAGCACATCGCGGTTGACTCCTGCATTATTTACCAGGTAATCGAGCGGACCAAATTGCTGTTCGATGTGATCGAACATCGGCGCCACACTCTCCTGCCGGGAAAGATCGGCTTCCACGGCTAGCGCCTCTCCGCCGGCGGCGGCGATGCGAGCAACCACCCCATCCGCGGACTCTTTCCCGTGACGATAGTGCACGGCTACGCGGAAACCTGCGCTTCCCAGCGCTTGCGCGATGGCGGCGCCGATAGTTCCTGAGCCGCCTGTCACGAGCGCGGTCTTCTGATCTGCCTTCTGACCGGGGTTCTGATCTGTATTCTGATCCTTAAGCGCTTTTTCAGCCATATCCTCGAATTAGTGTAACGGCTTGAAGATCAATATATAAGCGGCCCAACGGGAGTTGTAGCGCGCTATATTCCCGTCCAGCGCGTAGGAAACTGTGCCTTGCACCAGCGTGCCCAGCGGACCGGGGGTGTTGAAGTTAACCTCCAGACCATCGAACTTGCGGAATTGCAGCGACTCTTCCTGGTTGCGTGCGCGCGCGTAGGCATACATGCCATCGATCTTCATGAAGTCCAGCAGGTGGAAACCGTAGTGCACGTTCGCCATGGCGATGGCGTCAAAAGAATCTGTGCCGGGAGGGATGCCATGCAGGCGCGGCGACGAAAGAAACGAAGGGAAATAACGGGAGAAGCGGTCCAGCTGATTTCCACCCCAGTAGGACATATCCCATCCGCCCTTGGTGAACTTTCCGATGTAGTAATCCTTGTTCAAATCGGCGTTGTAGAGCGTGAATGCATTTTGCGGACGCTGCGTCAACAAAGTGTTTTGCAGTGGCGGGTTTGACGGGGAAGAACCGCAGCCAGCCGGAGGCAGGGCGAGCGAAGAGCATCCGAACGGCCTCCAGTTGATGCGCTCACCCCGTGTTCCCTGCGCGTCGAACACGTAACCCTTGCGATTGTATTTTATTTCAAGGCCCGGAAGCACGTTCAGGCCGTTGCGCGGCAGTTCGTATACCTCGGCCGCACTGCTGGTCCGGAGAAAGTTGTCATACGCCAAGTAGGTGTTCGCCGTCACGCTGAGATGCGTGCTGGCTTGCCAGGAAGCGCGCAGCCCGGTGGTTTGCTCCCACGTCCATACTTCCCCTTGCCGAAGTTCCGTGTTGTTGCTGTAGATGCGGTTCTCGCCGGGCAATCCGCTTAACGCCAAATCGAGCGCCAGGCGGAACTTCGGCCGGTATTGCTTCGAAAGGTCGGAAACCAGGATGGGCCCCGCGAAGAAAGTGGAAAGCTGCGCTCCGGTGTGGTGAAAATCAAAATCCGCAATGCTGATGCCGAGAAACGGAATGGGAAAGTTGAATGTACCTCCGTACATCGCGCCGGCAATCAGCGACTCGATGCGCTTCACGCTCTTGTCCACCAGAACGCGTTCGCCGCCTTTTTTCTGCAGCGACCGCAATCCCTGGTCGGTGTCGCGGAACATGGGGTCGTCGGAACTATGCTCATCCGCGAGGGCGCCACTGAATTCCGGACTATTGATCCTGTAGTTCGAAAACTGCACCTTCCTCTGCACCACAAAATCGCGGCCGGCCGCGTTCAGCAACTGCTGCGCGGAGATGGATCGCAGAAGGTTGAACTGATGGCCGTTGGGATCAGAAACCAACTCGAAAATCTGCGTCTCGGTATTCACCAGCACGTTGCTTTTGGCGCCGCGCTGACTCAGGTACTGTTTCACCTCGCGAAAAGTGGTGCCGTCGATCCAGATTTTGCCGCTGTAAAGCGCCTCATCCGGCAACTTGTCCCGCGACTTATCCAGCACTCTGGGCTCGACTCCGATCACATAACATATGGCGCCGTTGACTTGTTCCGTACCCAATAGCTTGTAGTCATAGCGCTCGTTGAGCTTCAGTTCGAGGGGCTGGGTCAGCACTTTTTCGGGCTCGATCTGCGGCAACGGAAACTCACGATTCTTGCCGAACTTCACTCCGTTGACGTAAAACTCTTTCTGCGCGATTTCCATCTGGCCGTCGCGGCTGAAAAACTGTTCGAGCTGCATGGACACGTCGAACCCCGGTCCCAGATTGGTGCTCTCAAAGTGCAGGCTCATAAAACTGGAAGCCAGATAATTTTGCAGCCTCTGTTTCTGCGCTTCGCGGTTCTGCTGCCAGCGGGCAATGATCTCCTCGATCTTGAGATCAACTCCGCCCTTAACTTCCACCGTGTTATACGGTGTCTGGTCGGCATCGCTTGGCTTGTGGATGGAAATCAAGGCGTACTCGCTGCTGCAGTCGCAGGCCTGCACGAAGCCCTTGTCGGTCTTCGTCGCTTCGCCGGCTGGGAGTTGAGCACCAGTCGCGGGGTCGTACCACTTGATGTCAACTGGTCCTGACTTGAGGCCCTGTAGCCTGACCGTTTTCGAATGGCCGGGGGTCGCACCTACGCGCGCCACAATCACTACATCCGACGGTCCACCGCTGAACCAGCGGTGCTGGTCGTTTCCAACGCCTTCCACTGCAACACTGAACGGCGAATTTGTGGAATCCGCCGCGAACATGTTGTTGGTGATGGAACGCATCATCAAGCTGTTCACCGCGCACACGGATGCTGCGGCCCTGGCGTCCGGTGGCTCTGACCAGACGATCTCAACCGAGGTGCCGCTGGCGGCGAGCATCGCCGTCAAGAGTGCTGAGGTTGTCGAGGACGTTCCCGCGTCTAATTTAAGGATAAGAGGTTTATTCAGCGCGTGTTCGCCAATCCACGCGGCGTCCTCGCGCCAGCCTTCGTAGTAGGTGGTTCCCAGCAGATCGGAATAGGTGGCCAGCCGCTTTACGATATCGCCGTGCCGTGCGACAAATCCTGGCTGAAAAACAAATGCCAGCCGCAAGCTCGAGTTGCTGCCCTTTGCGCTGACAGCCAGGCGCACCAGCCCAAACGCGAACAGACCGGGAGCCGTCAGCGGTTCCCTTATCTCGACCACAAGTCCGCGCACTGCGGCCGCCGAGAGCGGCATCGATTTCACAAACGCGTCAACCCGCTCAGTAATCTGCTTCTCAGTTTCGTTGCCCGCAACCGAGCCGGCTCCGACCACCACACGCAGCCAGACCTCGGACCCCTCGGGCACGCTCTGGACGGCTTGCGCTTGCTCATCGGAAACGCCGGCGGGGCTTTGGTCCCCGGCGAAATCGAAAGCCAGCGGGGGCAGCACGATCAATTTGTTTGGAACCTGACACTGCTGGGCGGCCTTCAAGCCCGCGGCCAGGTTCTGGTCCGCCGGAATCGAAACCGCTGCCCGCGGCAACCCAGCTTCCGCCGACAGCGGCAAAAACAGAAAAAACGAAAACAGGAGAATCGGGGCAATTCTCCCAAGACCCGCCACTCGGGAGAAGAACCCGGAGAACGACCTGGAGAACAATTGCGTTGCCGAGCGAAGCGACGATTTCATGAAAATTAAATCCGACAACTTGGGATTAGGAACTTGATCGACGATCACGGAAAGGAATCGGTGGTGCGCCCGGGATATCGTGACGAGATCGTGTCGATAACGGTTTCAGGAAAGCGTTGCCTCAACTATAAATTTGCATCAATAAAGGACTTGAATGTTTGCAGTATATACGAAACATTTGCAGCCCGGCCCGCCGGTAAGGCAGTGTGCAAAATTACACACTACCGAATCGTGTCCTGCGCTGCGTCCGTTGCCGCGCGGCGTTGTTCCCCCAGCAGAATGACAGCGGGAATCAACAGCAGGCCGCCGGCCAGCGCCAGCGCAACCCCCAACGAAGTCACAAGACCCATTTCGGCCAGCGGCGCGAAACTGGAAGCGATCAGCGCGCCGAATCCGATGATCGTCGTGAGGTTCGATTGAATCAGCGCCGCCCCCGAAGCCTTTGCGATCGCGAGAATCCCGTTGCTGTCGTTCACCCGATGTCGGCCCTCCGCGTGACGGCTCTCCAAATAGCGGCGGACGAGGTGAATGCCATTATCGATGCCTATACCGATGATGAGCGGAATCGCCGTAATCGACATGAAACTGAAGCGGTGCCTCACCAGCAGCAACAGCCCGAAGGTCACCACGATGCCGAATATGATCGGGATCAATACGATGAGCGACACGCGCAGGTTGCGAAAGGTTAGATAGACGATCAACAGGATGCCAGCCGCGGTCCAAACCAACGCGCGGCGGCTGTCATGAAGCACCTGGTTCTGCATGTCGCGGTTCATCTTGTCGAAGGAGAACTCCACGAACGGACCAAACTGATTTCGCCAGGAAGTGATCACACTCTCGGGAACCACCTCGACAGCGTCGGGATCGGTGCCATAAAAGGCGATGGCCGCAACGTAACTGCCGTCCGCCATCTTGCGAATGCTGTTGTCGAGCAACCCCGGCGGCAGGAATTTGGCGGCCGTTTCCAGAGTGATCGGGTCGTTAGCTTGGCCTAGCTTGCGCAGCCGGTCGATGAAGGGCTGGAGAGGCTCGGTACGAAAACCGTTCTCGCGCAACGAATCCTCCAGGGCACGGGCGGAGGCCGCGAGATTGACGCCCGCCAGCGAACTGGCCCGTTCGCTTTGCGCTTGCGCTGAGGGAAGCAGGGCTGTGGGAGAGAAGATGGACTTGATGACACCGCGCTGTTGATAGGCTTCCAGGCCGGCAGTCAATTTTTCCGCTCTGCCCAGCGCTTCCTGCTCGCTGCCGGAGATCAGGAGTACGTTCGGACTGCCCTCAATGCCGAACCTCGCGGAAAGCCGGTTCTGCGCGGCAACGGCAGGATTATCGGCGCCAGCGATCTCGAAGTGACCGCCGAGTTTGATGGCCGGCAGAAACGCTAACGACAGCAGGAACATTCCCGAGCCCAGGCCGACGACGAGGCGGGCATGCCGGCCCACAAAATCGACGGTTTTCCGCGCGATCCAGGGGAGGATGCGGAAGGTAATGGTCTGCGGCGCGCGCGGCTTCGAGATTCGCCACCACAGCCCCATCAGCGCGGGAACCGTCAACAGAGTGTGGAACATCATCATGAACATTCCAACCGTCAGGATGAACCCGAACTCCCCCAACGCCTTGAAACTGGACGTAGCCAGTGCCGCGGTAGCCGTGGCCGCAGTTACGATGCAGAAGACCACGCTGAGCCCGGTGGTTTCGAAGGTGCGCAGCACCGCATCGTTCAGCGTCGCATCATTTAGCACCCCGGCCTTGGCCCATTCCTGCGGCACCCGGTTGAAGAAATGCACGACCTGGTCGTCTCCCAGTCCCGCCAGGATGGCGATAAAGGACAGGCTGATGAGATTTACTTCTCCGGGATAGAAACTTGCTATGCCCGCGGTCCACAGAATGCCCAGGCCGGCGGGCAGCAGCGACAAAAGCAGGAGTGGAATCCTCGGATAGATCAGCAGGCACAAAAGCAGATTGCCGATGATCGAAATCAGGGAAATTCGGCGGATGTTCGTTTCGATGAACTGGTGCTCCTGCTCCGCGTAAACGTAGGCGCCGGCGGCGAGAGCTTGCACTCCGGAGTCGCGGAAATCGGGTTCCGCGCTCATCTTCTTGATGTCATCTTGGATGTGATCGCGTGTCCAGTGCACGACTTGCTCGGCGAACTTGTAATCCATCGCCGACTGGCGAGGTTCGGCGATGATAAGCAAGGCTTTGTGGTCTTTACTGAAGAATCGATTCCCGGATCCCCAGTTGAGGTCGAAGTTGGCGAACTGCGAAAATCCGCTGCCGCTGCGCGCCTCCACTTCCATAAGGCCCAAAGGATCGGCGACGAAGTAATTCGTTCCTAACGATGAGAACGGCGTGATCAGTTCGGTGGCCGCGCGGCGAACGGTTTGATGAATCTGTTTTGGATCGAGCCGCCGCTTCAGATCCTCCGTTTGCCCGGGCAGCAAAAATGAAGGAAAGTTCCAGGTAAAGAACCTCACCATGTTCAGCAGTTCTTCGTCCTCGAAGCCGCACCGCGCATGCAGGAACAGCCCGCT
>Ga0210398_10006664_pt1 | contig 10573 bp, 6 predicted proteins | sample IncBWC4OmetaG_FD_161047 | JGI IMG/M metagenome (GOLD analysis project Ga0210398, IMG submission 161047) | Forest soil microbial communities from Barre Woods Harvard Forest LTER site, Petersham, Massachusetts, United States - Inc-BW-C-4-O | ecosystem: Environmental > Terrestrial > Soil >... | reverse complement strand
AATCAGAATCGGAGCATTTTTCAGAAGCGCGCGGGCAATGGCCAGGCGCTGGCGCTCTCCGCCGGAAAGCCGTACCCCGCGCTCTCCGATGGGCGTGTCGTAACCCGCGGGCATGGCGCGAATAAAGTCATGCGCCAGAGCGGCGCGGGCTGCCGCTTCCACTTCTTTTTGCGGAGTGAAGGGCTGGCCGTAGGCAATATTGTTCCGCACTGAGTCGTTGAACAGTATCGTGTCCTGCGTGACGATTCCGATCTGCGCGCGGAGCGAAGCCAGAGTAACGTCTCGGATGTCATAGCCGTCGATCAGCACGCGTCCGCCGCTAGCGTCGAAGAAGCGGGGGATCAGGTGGACCAGCGTGCTCTTGCCCGCGCCGCTGGATCCGACAATAGCCAGCACCTCGCCCCGCTTTACCTCGAGATCGATGTTGCGCAGCACCCCGCGGGCCTCGCCGCCTTCGCTCTCCGCAGCGTAGGCGAAGCTGACCTGCTCGAACCGAACGCTTCCGGAAAACTTCGGCAGAGTTTTGGCACGCGGCTTTTCGCGGACGTCATCCTCGAGATCCATGAATCGGAAAATTTCCGACGATGCACCCAGGGCTTGCTGAAAGTTATTGTTGAACTGGGCGAACTTGCGGACAGGATTGTAGAGACTGAAAACGGCGGCAATGAACGCGACGAAAGCTCCGGTCGTGAGTTCGCCGCTCTTGATCTGGTTACGGCCCAGCAGCAGAAGCAAAGCGACGGCGATGGCGCCGAGAACATCCATCAGCGGCGAACTGATGGCCGCAGCCGCCACTGATCTCAGGTTGGCGCGGAACAGGCGCCGCGCCGCCTGGCGGAAGCGCGAGATCTCCCAGTTCTCCGTGTTGAAGGCCTTCACGATCCGGTTTCCGGTAATGGTTTCGTGCAGAATGTTCTGGATTTCGGCCAGCTTGTCCTGTCCGCGGCGCGTGTGATGGCGCACCCGGCTGCCGATCTTGCGCGACGAATAAACAATGATGGGCACAAACAACAGCAGCACCCAGGCCAGCCGACCTCCAATCACCACCACCGCGGCCGCAGTAAAAATGAAGGTGAAAATCTGCTGCAGGAACTCAGCCAGAACCGCCGACATCGCGTACTGCACGCGATCAATATCGCTGACCATGGTCGAAAGCAGCGTGCCCGTGGCGTGCTTGGAAAAAAATGCCGCCGACTGCCGCAGGATCGCGTTGTAAAGATCATCCCGCAGGTCGGTGATCATGCCGAACCCGGCGTGATTCACCAGATAAGTGCCAGCATAATCCAGAAGGCCCTTCAGGATGGTCGAGGCCACCAGCGCAAAAGCCACAATCGTCCAGGCATTGTGCATGTAGGAGGGGACAAACTGCTGCAGGTAGACCGGCCGGTCTATCCGGGGAATAGTGAACAGGAGGATATTTTCCGATCCGGACGCGGGATTGAGCACGCGATCGAGCACCGGCTTCAGCAGGATCAGCCGGAACGCCTCAAGAAAACCAACTGCGGCCAGCAGCGCGACCCCGGGAAACAGTTGCAGCAAAAATGGGCGCACGTAGCGCAACAGGCGCGTCAGTTGCCGCATGGGGCTCCCAGGCGGGACAGGCCGCAATCGCTTGCTGCCGGTGGAATAGGCATGAGGTGCAAGCCGCTATTCTACCGCTCTGGAGGAGGGTTTGTCGTTGACTGGAGAAGGAACCACCGAACTTCGTGACCCTCACTTCGGGCTGTCCCGGTGTACCACCTTCACCCGGTAGCCGGCTTTCCGCAGGCGGCCGCAGACTTCTTCGGCGATCATCACGGAGCGATGCTGGCCGCCGGTGCAGCCGAAGCCGATGGTCAGATAACTCTTGCCTTCTTTGATGTAGTGCGGCAACAGATAAATCAGAAGATCGGAGATGCGCTGGATGAATTCCCTGGTCTGCGGAAACGAGCGAATGTATTTGGCCACACGCGGGTTGCGTCCGGTGAGGGCGCGAAACTCGGGCACGAAGTGGGGATTCGGCAGAAAGCGCACGTCGAACAGCAGATCCGCATCTTCGGGAACGCCCTGACGGAAGCCGAAGCTCACGCAAGACACCAGAATGTTTTTTTCGGAAGATTGTTCCCGGAAGCGTTCCGTAATATGAGAGCGCAGTTCGTGGACATTGAACTTGGAAGTGTCGATGACAAAATCGGCCAGGGCGCGAATACGGCCAAGGTGGCCGCGTTCAGCCTTCAACGCGGATTTGACACCCGCTTTCGCACCCAGCGGATGCGGCCGCCGGGTCTCGCTGAACCGGCGCAGTAGCACCGCGTCCGTCGCTTCCAGAAACACGACTTTCGCGGGGATCATTCGCCGTACCGCCTTCAGAATGCCGGGCAGGAGTTCGAGTTTCGATCCTTCGCGCACATCGACCACCAGCGCCGTGCGGCGAATTTCGTCCGATTGCAGCGCCAGTTCGGCAAAGCTCGGGATCAGCTCGATGGGCAGGTTGTCCACGCAGTAGTAGCCGAGATCTTCGAAGGCCTTGAGCACCGAGGCCTTCCCCGAACCGCTCATCCCGGTAATGATCACCAGTTCGCGCGAGCGCTGGCTCTTCCGCGGGTGGCGTGGCGGCTTCGCGCTCGTTTTCCCGAGCGCAGTTTTGGCACGATCGTCGGAGGCTTTTCTGCGGGGCATCTAGCCGATAGTAGCAAAGAAGTCCGCAGGATATTCCCGATTTCCGCGGCGAGAGACAACTTGACCACAGCGGACACAGAGGATCATGGAGTAACCCAGCGATTTCCCCCGCGTATTTTGTGGCTTCCGTGGTAGCGATTTTGCGGTTTGTCATCTGCCCGCTCGGGCAGGTAAGCTAATCCGCCATGAAGAAATTTTACGATCTCACGGAACGTGAAGTACTCGCGCTGGCCATCTCGCTGGAGGAAGAAGACGAGCGCGTGTACGCCGACTTTGCCGAGGGATTGCGCCAGGACTACCCCGCGTCGGCACAAATGTTTGAGGGCATGCGCGAGGAGGAGTCTGGGCACCGCCGGCGACTGATTGAACTCTACCGCCAGAAATTCGGCGAGCACATTCCTTTGATTCGCCGTCAGGATGTCCGCGGCTTTGTGGCGCGGCCGGCGCTGTGGCTGATGCGTCCGCTGCGCATTGAGGCTGTCCGCAAAGAAGCGAGCACGATGGAAGTTGAGACTCGCCGGTTTTACGAGAAAGCCGCGCGCCGCACTCAGGACGCGAGCATTCGGCAATTGCTCGATGATCTCATCAATGAAGAACGCGAGCACGAAGAACGTGCCCAGGAATTAGACAAGGAAAAACTTCCCGCTCAAGTAAAGCAGGACGAAGAGTTGGCGCAGCGCCGGCTTTTTGTTCTGCAGATCGTGCAACCGGGACTCGCGGGCCTGATGGATGGTTCCGTTTCTACGCTGGCGCCCGTGTTCGCCGCCGCTTTTGCCACGCACAACACCCAGGACGCGTTTCTCGTGGGCCTGGCCGCGTCGGCGGGCGCGGGCATCAGCATGGGATTCGCCGAGGCGCTTTCCGATGACGGCAGCCTGACCGGGCGCGGGCATCCCTGGGTGCGGGGCGTAATCTGCGGAGCGATGACGGGACTCGGCGGCATCGGGCACACGCTTCCGTTTATGTTTCGCGATTTTCGCCTGGCGCTGTGGGCGGCGGGCGCGGTGGTGGTCGCCGAGTTGGGTGTGATCACCTGGATTCGACACCGTTATATGGATAGTCCGTGGATTTCGGCGGCGCTGCAGGTCGGGCTCGGCGGAGTGCTGGTGTTTGTCACCGGGGCGCTGATCGGGAGCTCGTAGGAAACCCCACTGCTGATTGATGTTTTTGATTGTTGATTGTTTATTTTCGAACCCTCGGCTTGGTCCTTCATCAACAATCAGTAATCAACAATCAGCAATTTTGCTTCACGGCCGTGTATCCAGCGGGTGCTTGCTCTTTTCGTAGAACTCGTTCTGCAGCTTCAGGCTCACATCATCCGCCTTCACGGCCACGATGGCCTTCACCACCGAATCGATCCACCACTTCATTTGAAATTCGCCCAGCTCGCGCGTCGCGGCGGAGCCGTCGCCGGAATAGTGATTGGGAAAGCGCGTGTACCACCAGATGCCGGTGTAAACGCCCTCCGGAATTTTCTGGCGCTGCTGGTCGGCTCCGGATTCGCTCGCGGCCCGGTCCTGATGCACAAGATCGGGGCGGGAGATCATCATCTTCGAGGTTTCGCTTTCGCCGGCGTGCATGTCAGTGGAAGTTTTCTTCGCAGGACCACCGTGTTGCGGGGTGCGCTCGTTGAAAACGTAGACCACATAATCGTGCGGTTTATCCAGCTGCGACTGCGCGAAGAACGGCAGCAAGCTGTCGTTGCCCCCGTGGCCGTTGACGATCAGCACTTTTTTGCAGCCGTTGCGCGCCATTTCGTCGGTAGTTTCCTGCAGCAGCGCGAGTTGCATGTCGCGGCTGTAGGCGACGGTTCCGGGCTCGTGGCGGGCCTCGGCGATCTGGCCGAAATAGTATTCGGGAAAGACCACGGCATATTCCTGCTCGGCCGCATGCAGTGCGGCATAGCGGACATCGAGCAAGTCGGTGCCGAGTGGAAGATGCGGACCATGCTTCTCCAGAATGCCGAAGGGGAGCAGGCATGTTCCCTGCGAGCGCTGGATGCCCTCACGGAAATCAGAGGCGGTGAGCTCTTCCCAATGAACGGAAAGTTTGGCCGCGGGCGTGACGGCTTGCGCCCCCACGAAATAGGGCGATGCAAGAACGACACACAGAAGCGAAAGCATCCGGGAAAGTTTGCGGAGGGTATAAGTCGTCATGGCTAAAATCGCTCGGCGGCGAATTCTAACACGTCGAATACCCGCTATTGAAACGTATCAATGGGAAGAAAGCGTGGCTTCTCCTGGGTGCCCCATGTCTCGCGTCTTGCGAAGACCTGGGATTCTTCCTGTGTCCTCGAACATCAAAATCCCGACTTCTCGCAAAGACACGAAAAATGGGGCACCCAAACCCGTTTAGGTAACGGCCGAAAGCTGATAGCTGAGAGCTTCTTACGGCGCTTCGATCAGCTCCATCTTGCCGTCTCTCGTGCGGTGCAGGATCATGACTTTGCCTTTGGGATCGCGGAACACGAAGACGTCGCGATCGCGGAAGTGGGCCTCTTTGATGGCTTCTTCGAGGGTCATGGGGCGCATGGCGACGGCTTCGTCGGAGCGGACCAGATGCACCTCGGTGGTTTTGGCCACGGCGGGATATTTGTGCACCACCACGGGCACGGCGGTTTTCTCCGAGAGGCCGACCGTGGTTTGCAGGTCTTCCTGCGAGGGCAGCAGCGACGAGGACGGGCCGTTCCATTTTTTCGTTTCTTCGATTTTTCGGGCCGAGCGTTTCTTTGACTGCCAACGGGTCTTGTATTTCACCGCTTGCTTTTCCAGATGGTCGAGCGCTTCGTTGACCGCGATGGTCATGTCCTTGGCCTGGGCCAGGCCGACCAGCGGGCCGTTGCGGGGGCTGATGGTGATTTCGGCCTTGTGGCGGTGCTTCTCGACAGCGAGAATGACTTTGCTATCAAATCGGTCGCCCAGAATTTTGCGGATTTTTGCGAGGCCGGTTTCAACTTCTTTGCGGATGCTGGAAGTAACTACGAAGTGTCTGCCAGTGTATTCCACGTTCATGAGCGCCCCCTAGTGAAATTCTTGATCGAGATGAATTGGGCACTGCATTTAAGCCAGAAGTTAGAAGTCAAAATGCAGAAATAAAATCTCTTCCTTCTGCATTCTCGACGCTCGCAATCTTTGGTGCCTTCATGCGTTTTAGTTTTTACTTCTGCCTTCTGACTTCTTACTTCAGCATTATTTCTTGACTCTGCGCTGGTGCGTGCTCGGGATCCGCATGTCTTCGCGGTATTTTGCCACCGTGCGGCGGGTCACCTGGATGCCTTGCGACTGCAGGATGCGGGTGATCTGCTCGTCGGTCAGCGGACGGCTGGGATCTTCTTCGTCGATGAGCTTTTTGACACGACGCTTGAGGATGAGCAACGAAGTGTTGCCACCCTCGGGGCCCTGCACGCTCTCACTGAAGAAGTAGCGCAGCTCGAATACGCCCTGGGGAGTGTGCGCGTATTTGCTGGCCACGGCACGGCTTACCGTGGAAGGATGCACGCCGATTTCTTCGGCCACCTCCTTGATCATCATGGGTTTCAGCTGGTCGATGCCTCGTTCCAGAAAATCCTGCTGGCGGGCGACGATGCAATAGCAGACTTTGGTGATGGTCTGTTTGCGCTGCTCAATATTCTTGATGAGCTGAATGGCGCTCTTGTAGCGCTCTTTCACGTAGTCGCGAGTGGTCTTGTCGTTGGTGCCGTCGCGCGTCACCAGCTTTTTGTAGGCGGGATTCAGGCGAAGCTGCGGCAGGTCTTCGTCGTTCATAATCACCAGCCACTCGTCGCCGTGCTTCACGAAAGCAACATCGGGTTCGATGAGCCGCGGCTGGGTCTTGTTGTAGCGCAGGCCGGGGCGGGGATCGAGCGTGCGGATGTAGTGCAGCGCATGTTCGATCGCCTCCGGCGGACGGCCGATGGCTCGCGCGATCTCTTTGTGCTGCTTGTTCTGCAGGGCGCGCAGATGCTGATCGACGATGGCCATGGCATCCTGAAGAATCTGCGCCGTGCCGTTGCCGTTTCTTTCTCCGTTCTTGTCGCCATTCTTTTCGGCGCTCTTATTCTGAGCAAGTTGCTGCTGGTGGTAGCGAAGCTGGTAGAGCAGGCACTCGCGGAGATCGCGGCAACCCACTCCGGGAGGGTCGAGCTGGCGGACCGTGTCCAGGGCTTCCTGCAGGTCGGCGGCGGAGAATTTGGGCGTCCAGGCCGGGGATGCGGCCGGCTGCGCAGGTTCGGGAGCGGGAGCGACGGCTGCGGCCGCGTCTCCGGAGCGCATGGAAAACGACGCGTTCGGATCACGGACGGCGGTGCTGGCTTCTGGGGCGGGTGAAAATTCGTCCGCGGCGTTCGGGTGAGTTGCGGTTTCAAGCGCCGCGTTCTCAGCCAGAACGCTTCCCGCTCCGCCGGTTTCAATCAAATCCTCAGCGCTAGTCTCCGATGGCACTTCTTCGCCCAAACCAGCCTCAGCCAAACCATCCTCAGCCAAGGATTGTTCGGCGAGAGCGTGCTCCGCCAAGCCCAGCGCCTGCGCCTCGCTCACGATTTTCTTGGCGGTGACCGCATCGGCTTCAGCCGACGCCGGCGGCGTGACTCCGAGCAGTTCGTCGTCGCTGGCGATCAGGTAGCCGTCTTCGTTCAGATTTCCGATGATCAGGTCGGCGGCTTCGCGGACCTCGCGGCGCAGGCTGAGCGCGCCCAGTTGCCAGGCCAGGTGATCGGTGAGATTGCCGGGTTTCGAGAGAAAGTTCTCGAATGACGGCCGCTCGATTTCTTCCATCTCACCGCGGCTGCGGTAACCAGGATCGAGGTAATCCTGAAAGAACGACCCGAAATCGATTTCCTCAAACGGATCTTTCTTCTCGACGGCGGCGATGGGATTTTCTTCGGTGGAAGCGGTGGCGGCGCGCTCGCGGTCCGCCTCCTTGCCTCCAACTTCATCGAGCAGCGGGACCGATTCTTCGAGTTCTTCGAGAACCGGATTCTCCACCATCTCAGTGTTGATCATGTCCTTGAGCTCGAGCTTGTTGAGCGCCAGCACGGAAACCATCTGCACCAGTCCTGGAGTAAGGATCTGGCGCTGCGACAGCTTGACGCTCAATTTGTGTTGCAACATGACCATAAGATCAAAGTTTCAAGGCTGCTCTAGCTTTTCGAGTCGATCGCCATGGCTGTCAAGCCTGTGTTCATGCATCTCCACAATCCGCAAGAGTCTTGCTGTACCTTCGGAGACCTCGGTCGCGCAATCTAGCGCAGTGCCTACACTAGCGAAAAACTTTCTCCCAAATACACCCGCCGCACTTCCGGATCACTCGCTAGCTGCTCCGGCGCGCCATGACGGAAGATTCTGCCGTCATCGATGATGTAGGCCCGGTCGGTCACTGAAAGCGTTTCGCGCACGTTGTGATCCGTGATCAGTACTCCGATGCCGCTCGCCCGCAGACCGCTGATAATTTTCTGCAAGTCGAGCACGGCAATCGGGTCGATCCCGGAAAACGGTTCGTCCAGCAAGATAAACGTGGGATTGATGCACAGGCAGCGGGCAATTTCCACGCGCCGGCGCTCTCCCCCGGAGAGGGCGTATCCGCGATTCTGGCGGATGTGCTCCAGCCCCAGCCCATCAATGAAGCGTTCCATCTTCTCGCGGCGCTCGTGCCAGGAAATCGGCTGCGCCTCCAGCACCGCGAGGATGTTCTCTTCGACCGTAAGTTTGCGAAAAACCGATGCTTCTTGAGGGAGATAACTGATGCCATACTGACGCGCCCGCAGATACATGGGCACGTCTGTAATGTCCTGACCGTCGTACAACACGCGGCCAGTATCGGGAGGGATCAGGCCAACGATAGCGTAAAACGTAGTAGTCTTGCCTGCGCCGTTAGGGCCTAATAAACCAACAACTTCGCCCTGCTCGACCCGCAGGCTGACACCATTTACAACGCGCCGGCCACGATACGATTTGCCAATTTCTTCGGTGGCTAGGGTACGCATTTATCGAGCCATGCAACCAAGCATTTACCGGGCCACTCGCGTCTGAGTTACCACAGGAGTACTTGCTTCGCCTTCTACCAGCACCCTATCATCGGCCCTGAAGAAAGTCAACGAAACCCCCGTAACTTTGCCTTGTTCGGCATCAAAAATGCTAGGCGGTCCGCCGGTGAGCACAAACTTGTCGTCCGCGGCAGTGTAAACCAGCGTTTCTCCGTCGGCGCGGCGGTTAGGCTGCAGAACCAGAACGTGGCCCTGAGCGACCACGTGGTCAACTCGTCCCTGACCCGTAACTGATTGACTGGGCTTGGTTTGGCTTGCGACATCGCTGGGATTTTGGCTTACGATTTGGCTTCGCGGGAGGAGATAGACGTCCATGGTCTGGGAAGAAGCCGTGAAGTCGGTACTCTTGGCGGAGACGCCCCCCTCGTAATGGGCCTTGCGCTCGGAATCGACGTAGGTGAACTTGGCGGCCGTGATGGCGACCAGGGTGGGGCCGTCCGACTTCCCGCCAGCGCCTGAATTTGGAGAATCAGCCTTTCCCGGCCCCTTCAGCCGACCATGTACAGGTCGGGCTTGCGCCGGTTGGGATTGCTCGGGCCGGACCTTTTCCGGTTGCACCAGAATCGTCGACACTGGCCGGGCTTGGGTTCCCTGAGCCACCAGCGAGCGGTGTTCCCGGTCAAACTGGATGGTTGGGGCTTCGATGACGTTGGCGTCCTGCCAGAGGCGGGCACCTCCGGAATAGACAGCGATTGCGGGATGGTTGCTGGCGGTCATGCTTCGCGCCGTGACGTGAATGGGCGAAGAGGAAGCCAGCAGCGAGCCGTTGGGCTGTTCCTGCAATTCGCTGTAGGTGCTCTTGACGTCGCCTTCGGCCAGGGCTTCCCCGGTGGCGCGATTGATGCGGATGGTTTTCGCGGTGGTGGCCATGCCGCCTTCGACCACACGGGGATTGCCGGTCGCGGTGCCGGTGAGTGCAAGCATCTGGTCCACGGGAGTGTAGCGCGCCAGGTCCGCCGTCGCCTGCGTGCGCTTGTCCAGGCTCTGATCATCAGCGTAATTGACGTTGCCTTGTTGCGTGACGATGGCAATGCCTCCCTGCGGGAGGAATGTGGCGTCCACGGTTTCGCTGGTGCTGACCCTCTCGGGCTGGCCCGGACCCTGATTCACGATACGCGCATCGGGCGCGCCGTGAATCGTGGATAAGCGGCTGCTTCCGTCGAGGAGCTCGAACTTCGCGTTGAACTTTCCGGCGGTGATGACGGTCGTAGCGGGAGCTGGCGCCCCCTGCGAGTCCGAAGTGCGCGGCCCGGGCTGGGCCGGGACTGGCGCTGAGAGAATTGTGATTTGGGCGGGGCCGAAAGTTTCAGCCCGATCCAGAAACCGGCCACTGATTACAAGAAAATCCACTGCGGACGCGGTCAAGGCAAAGTCTTGCGGGCCAGAATCTTTCCTGGAATCTTTTGTGACTGCGTTCTCGCGATTCCCTGAGCTTTGCGTCAGGCGCACCTGATCGAGCGCATGCACCTTCTGCAGTACATTCTTGCCCGCATAGTCGAGAATCGCCCGGCCGGCGGTGCCATGCATCGGTTGCGTGCCGCCGCGCTCGAGTTCCACGTGGCCGATCAAGGTTGCGGTGTGCAGCTGGTTCTGTTTGCCAGTGAGCAGGAACTCGGCTTCGTCGGAGTGAACCTGGGTATCGGAAGTTGGCTTTTGAGCAGCGCCGCTCGCCGTTGGAACGCTCGCCGCCAGCGCGGTCTTAGGCTGCGGCTTTTTTCCTCTGGCAGTGCTGCTCTCGCGTACAGCCTGGTTGAGCTGCGCATGAACACTGCCCGTCGCTATGATCCGCTCTACATTGTTGTCGGCGGTCAGGAACAGCTTCGCGTGATCCGCCTGCATGGTTTCATCGCCCCGCAGGAGACTCGGATGTTCCAG
>Ga0210398_10006663_pt1 | contig 10575 bp, 11 predicted proteins | sample IncBWC4OmetaG_FD_161047 | JGI IMG/M metagenome (GOLD analysis project Ga0210398, IMG submission 161047) | Forest soil microbial communities from Barre Woods Harvard Forest LTER site, Petersham, Massachusetts, United States - Inc-BW-C-4-O | ecosystem: Environmental > Terrestrial > Soil >... | reverse complement strand
CGGACTCGATATCGGGCGTCAGATCGGCAACTACATGAATCCTCATCCCGGACCTGGCGGCGACGGTGGCGGGACGTTTCCGTGGTTCATTACCGAGCTGCGTCACAAAGGTCTCGACGTTGTGCTGGTGATCGACGGCACCAAGTCGATGGACTTCGTGATGGCGGACGTGAAGGCGCGGATGACGCAGCTCGCGGTACGAGTTCGCCAGCTGGTACCGATCGCGCGGGTCGGGGTCGTCGTGTTCGGCGGCAAGGGCGAACCGGTGGACATGCAGCCGCTGACGCTCTCGACTGCGAAGCTGCAGTCGTTTCTCGGATCGATCCAGGCCAAGGGCGGCGGCGAATGGCAGGAGAACACGCTCGGCGCGGTGCAGGCCGCCGTCACCCGGATGGATTGGAAGCCATACGCGCGCAAGGTGATTGTGCTGATCGGCGACTCGCCGCCCGAGCAGGAAGATTTCGAACCGCTGCTCGCGCTCATCCGCGACTTCCGGCGCAACAACGGCACGCTCAGCGCCGTCGATGTCCAGCAAGAGGAGCATGAGCGCTACGAGCGTGAACTCTTCATCAAGGTCCATCGCATCGAGCCGACGCCAAAAGACATCGGGCCGCTCCCGCCGTTCGCCAAGCAGGCTCAAGCCGCGTACAAGGTGCTCGCGGCCGCTGGCGGCGGCTCGATCCGCAGCCTGAGTCATGACGCGGACGTCAATCATCAGGTGATGATCCTGGTATTCGGCGACAAGTGGCAGGAACAGGTTGCACGATTTGCGTCGAGGTAGACGACAGCGCATCGCACCAATGCAGAGCGGCAAACAAATGACACGGCGTTGCGATCCTGACGCCTCGCGAGGTTCAAAGGTCAGAACCTCATCGGCGTTCCTGGTTCATAAGGCACGCGCCTGACCGTCGCAGCAAATTATTGGCTGGGTTCGGTCGCATTCGCAGTTCGGTCGGTTATTGCGGGCATGCAACTTGAATCAATTGGATGCGTGAGCACCGAAGCCGCGAGCGTTCCAGCGATCGACATGAGCGCGATCATTCAGCTCGCCGACAACGATGATATGGGCGACCAATTTATCGCCGAAATCATCAAGGTCTTTCTCGCCGACCTGGGCGGACGTGTGCACAAAATCGGATTGCAAATGAGCCAAAATGATCGCGCCGGCGTTGCGGCGACGGCACATGCAATAAAGGGCAGCTGCGCTCATTTTGGCGCGGCAAACCTGGTTGAGTTGTCTCGGGTCCTCGAAGACCGCGCGAGGCGCGAACCAACTGGCGATCTTCAAATAGCGACCGATTCGATGATCGAGGAAACCAAACGTGTCAGAGCGGCGCTGGAAGCTTTTCAGCGCGACAAACTGGCGCCGACCTGATAGACGAGTCGCGGCACTATCATGCAGTCGCGGTTTGAGCGGGCGTGGGGCCGGCGCCACTTCCACTGCTCAACGCAAGCATCACTTCTGTCCATCCGTCGAAAATCATATCGATGCCGATGAACAGTCCGATTACCCACAGTCCGGAAACCGGCCACGAGCTCATGATCGAGAATCCGAGGACCAGCGAGATTACGCCGTTGAGGATCAGCCATCCGCGATGATGCATTGGAGTCGAAAAGGCTACGAAGATTCTGAAGGTGCCGGCGACGATAAGCAGCATCGCGATCAGGAAGGTGAGGGTCACTGCGGCCACCCCAGGATGCGAAACCATCAGGAGTCCAGTTACCGCGTACAAAAGGCCGCCCATTAGATTGACAAAGAAGCCGCCCCACGCGCGGCGCGCGAATCCGTGAACTACTTCGAACAGCCCGCCCAAGATCAGCAGCCATCCCAGGAACATCACTGAGACCATCGTCATGATTTCGGCGCTACCTATCGCAATGGTGCCAACGATAATGAGCGCCACTCCCATAAACAGAAACCATCCACGATGCGCCCTTACTTCTTCGATTCCCAACACCGGTACAAGTAAAGCCATCCGGGTCTCTCCATGGTTACCTGGTTTGAGTGAGCAAGTTACCCGTCAACTCGCGGGCGGAGGCGCAGGCGATGCGGGGGGAGTCGGTTGAGTGGTGAAGTGGACTGCGGTGCCGGCGCATTCGAAGTACCCGCCTTCATCATAAGGCTCGTAGGCGCCGTAGTCGTCGTCGGCGACGAACCATACGCTCGTATTCACGATCGCATCGACCTGGTCGCCATACTTGCGATACGCGGCGGCCCTGAGTCCGTCGCCGTGGATTACCTGGCCGCCGGTGGAGTTCGGGAGGTTGAAGCAATAACCCTGGGCGCGTCCGAGCGCGGTGTACTGCGGATTGCCCTTGACGTTCGCGCCGTGGACGACCTTAATCCTTTTGTTCGCCGCACTGATGGCATCCTGTTGCTGCTGGAGGTGGGACACATCCTGCTCAACGCCGGTGCATCCTCCAAGCGCGACGATTGCAACTATCAGAAGAACGAGCCGCATAACGTATCGTCTCCCGCCGATTTGCGTACTATAAGCCGCGCGCGCAGCCATCTCTTCTGCCCGCGCGATTAGAGCAGTCGTTATGAACTGTTCTTCCTGCGCTCCGCCCAGCGCTTCTTCATCGCAATTGACAGGCGCTTTCTGCCTGCTGGCGTCAAGCCGCCCTTGCGCTTTTTCATCGTGGCCCCCTTGGGCCTGCCGACTCGCCTCTTCTTACCGCCGCCTGACAAAGCCGCGCTCGCCGATCCCAGCAGGGCAGTAATGGCCCGGCCGAGCCTGTCTCGTTCTTTAGCCAAGTCTGCGACTAATTTTTCAAGGTCCAAGGGTTTCTCCTTCGGCGCGCTTGCAGTATACGGCCCGCGCCTTCTCTAAACGTTCGTTAATATTCGCGTCCTATACATAGGTGTGCACGCTTACTCGTGTCAGCGCAATACCTACACTGCCTATCAAATCGATTCAGTCGCGCAAAGGTTCGAAGAACTTCCAGTTCGCGCCGAACATATATCAACAGTCTGCGATCAAAACGATAGCGAACGCCTTCGATAGCGAATAGATTAAACTGTATCTGTCTGGAAAACGTATTGAAGGAACCGAACCGTACCAAATTTCTCGTCGAGCTCGTCAAACCCTCGCACTACGACGACGACGGCTACCTGATCCAATGGTGGCGCGGCTTCGTACCGTCGAGTTCTCTGTCGAACCTCTACGGCCTCGCGCTCGACGCGCAGTCGCGGCACATCCTCGGCGAGAGCGTCGATCTCGATATCGAGGCGCACGACGAGACCAACGCCAAAGTGCCGGTGGGTGATATAGTTCGCAAGTTCAAACGCAATTCGAACCGCGGCGTCGTGCTGCTGGTCGGAGTGCAAACCAACCAGTTCGCACGGGCGGTCGATATCGCTCGCGAGCTGCGCGATGCCGGGATCCAGGTCGCGATTGGAGGATTCCACGTCAGCGGATGCCTCGCGATGCTGCCCGAGATGCCGCCCGAGATGAAGAACGCGCTAGCGCTCGGAATTACGCTGTTCGCGGGCGAAGCCGAGCATCGGCTTGACGAGTTGCTGCTCGCCGCGTTCGAGAATCGATTGACGCCGGTTTACAACTACATGGCCGATTTGCCGGCGATGGACGGCGAGCCGCTCCCGTTCCTGCCGATGAAATACGTCAAGCGCTACGCCGGCTCACTCGGCTGCTTCGACGCGGGACGCGGATGCCCGTTCAGTTGCAGCTTTTGCACGATCATAAATGTGCAGGGACGCAAATCACGTCATCGCAGCGCCGACGACATCGAGCAGTTGATTCGCGCGCACGCGGCGCAGGGGGTGAGGAGCTTCTTCATCACAGACGATAATTTCGCGCGCAACAAGAATTGGGAACCGATCCTCGACCGCATCATACAACTCAAGCGCCGTGACCGGCTGAAGATAAACCTCATCATGCAAGTGGACACGATGTGCCACAAAATTCCGAACTTCGTCGAGAAGTCGGTGCGCGCAGGGTGCAAGAAAGTTTTCATCGGGCTTGAGAACATCAATCCCGACAGTCTTAAGGGCGCGTCCAAGGGTCAGAATCGCATCACCGAGTACCGCAAGATGCTGCAGGCGTGGAAACGCGCTAAAGTGCTGACCTACGCCGGCTACATCCTGGGCTTCCCGTCCGACACGCCCGCAAGCATCGAGCGCGACATCGCGATCATCCAGCGCGAACTCCCGATCGACATCATGGAGTTCTTCATGCTGACGCCGCTGCCCGGCTCCAAGGATCACCAGGACATGTATCTGCGCGGCGAGCGGATGGAAGCGGACACCAACAAATATGACGCTGAGCATGCGACCGCCGATCATCCGCGGATGAGTGCCGCCGAATGGCAGGACATCTACCAGCGTGCGTGGCACCTGTACTATTCGCCGTCGCACATCGAGACGCTGATCAAGCGGGCGGTCGCCAGCGGGATGCGCTCGCGGCGGATGACCTCGATGATTTTCTTCTTCTATGGAAGTCACGCCTTCGAGCACGTACATCCGCTGCAAGGCGGGGTCATTCGCCGCAAGCCGCGCACGCAGCGGCGTCCCGGGTACCCGCGCGAAAACGCACTGATGTTCTTCGTGCGGCGCGCACGCGAGATGTCGATGACATACTTGCCTGCGCTGTTTTTCTTCTTGCGGCTGGAACGGCTGCGAAAAAAGATCGAGAACGATCCGGCATCGAAGCACTATATGGATGTAGCGCTAAGCCCGGTCGTTGACGGCGAGTTCGACGCCGATCTCGAGCTCTACCAAGCCTCTGACTCTGCGGTACGCGCCGCGGATCAGGCTCGCGCGCGTGCCGACGAGATGCGCAAGATCGAGCTTCGCCGCGCCGCTGCCGGCTGACCTAGTTTTTTGCAGCCTGCTGCTGGTACAGCCCGGGTAGGTCCTTCTGGAATCGTTCAAGTTTCGGCAAATCGTTGAAGACGATATAAGGCTGATCCGGATGCAGCTCGAGGTAGTTCTGATGGTAGTCTTCCGCCGGATAGAAGCCGGTAAACGGAACCACCTTGGTGACGATTGGCGCTGAGAACGCATGCTTCTGCTCGAGTTGCGCGATGTAGTCATCGGCCATCTTCTTCTGCGCGTCGTTCTCATAGAAGATCGACGACCGATACTGAGTCCCTGAATCCGGACCCTGCCGATTCAGCTCAGTCGGATCGTGAGCGACGAAAAAGAACACCTTCAGCAAATCGTCGTACGAGATCTTCGACGGATCGTATGTCACCTGCACTGACTCGGCATGTCCCGTCGTTCCCGTGCTGACAGTTTCGTACTGCGCAGTGTTAGCCGCGCCGCCCGCGTACCCTGAAACAACCTTGGTCACGCCTTTCACGTGCTTGAAGACAGCATCGACGCCCCAGAAACATCCGCCCGAAAAAACCGCGGTAGCGCTATCGCTGCCAGGAGCCTGGGCTAATACGTCGATCGGATTCAGGCTGAACGACACTCCCAAGGCAAGCAAGATCGCCAGTATCCACTTCGTTCGTAATTTCATGCTCATCATATTAGCAACGCGCAACGCTCTCGTCTGGTTCCCGCAGCAAGTTTGAATTTGACCATAGACACTAAACTCTGAGCAAATTCCAACTATGCGATTCGCGCCGATACTGCTTGCCCTGGTCACGCTCGTCTCGACCGGGTTAGGCGGGACGGCCGCTATCCGCCTGCGCGACCGGCTTCATCTGCTGCTCGGTTTCAGTTCGGGCGCGGTGTTAGCGGTCGCCCTGTTCGACATACTGCCGGAAGTTTTCGCATTCGACCACGGCGCATCGTATATGCCGATCACCGCGCTGGGGTTCCTGGCGTTCTTCGGCCTCGAACGCTACACCGCGATGCATCGCGCGCGCGAACACACTCACTCGGTGGGGGCACATGAGCCGGAGCTTGGTGCGATGTCAGCGGCCGGACTGGCCTTTCACAGTTTTCTGGACGGGGTCGCGATCGGGGTCGGCTTTCAGATGAGCGCGGCGATGGGACTCTTGATTGCGTTCGGCATAATCGCACACGATTTCAGCGATGGGCTGAACACGGTGACTGTAGTTCTTGCGCATGGGAACTCGCCGCGACGCGCCGTTTTCTGGCTGATAATCGACATGCTCACGCCCGTTCTGGGCGCAGCTTCGACGCTGATGTTCGATTTGAGGGGCGCCCTGCCGTTCCTGCTCGCGTTCTTTGCCGGCTCCTTTCTGTACATCGGCGCCTCGGACCTGCTGCCGGAAGCGCGCGAGCACGACTCGCCGCTGGTTGGCATCGCGACCTGCATGGGGATGCTCGCGATCTTTCTGATCACCCGCCTGCTGAACGGATAGGATTGCAAGCCCGACAGTGGGCTTTCGGCACGATGGCCGAGATTGGCGAAAGACCGGTACATATATATGGTCTGCGGTTATGGAAAAAAGGCTGGAGTGGCTGCTCTCTTTCGTTCAACTCGTTGCGTGATTCAGCATCGCGGCTTTACCGAAGATTGATCCCAAATCATGGCTTATATTTTTGATGACGTTGATGCCTGGGCAATAGCGTCGACGGTCGCATTCGCGATGACCTTGGGCTGGCTCGCGGGGCGTCGACGCGGGCGCCGCTTACGCGCAGAATTGAACGGTAAGCCTGCAGTATCCAAATTCGTTGATGCCAGCCTAGCGCTCCTTGGTTTGCTCCTTGCGTTTACGTTTTCAACCGCGCTCGGCAAGCACGACCAGCGACGCATCATGGTGGTAACCGACAGCAACGCTATAGGTGACTTTTATACTTGCGCCAGTCTCCTGAAGGAACCCGAGCGGGGCAAATTGCGGAGCGTGATCCGCGACTATGCGGCCCTGAGAGTCGATCTCTCCACACGAGTCTACGATGCTCATGCCTTCGAACACGCACTTGGCCAATTTCAACAAATGCACAACCAGATGGTTGAGCTGGTCTCCGAGGCGCTTGCGGATGGCACACCTATCGCGGCCCCGTTGACCAACGCTCTCAACGCTGCGACCAGCCGCCATGCCGAACGCCTCGCCGCAATCCGCGATCGGTTGCCGACCAGCATCGTGCTGTTGCTACTCCTATCGGCAGTAATCTCGGCAGTGCTGGTTGGCAGGGAACAGGGAGCGGCGGATGAAGCCGATATCGCGGGAACCGTCTGTTTTATCGTACTCATCAGCTTCGCCATATTTGTTACATTGGATCTGAACCAACCTAACCGCGGCTTTATAGCTGTCGACCAGGAACCGATCCAGCGACTGCTATCAACGATGTCTCAATGAGGCTACGTTCCAGAAGTAATCTGACGGAGTGAGTTGAGGCCGGGAGGTCGTTCAGCTATGCCATCGAAAGATCGCTCGAAGGAACCGCCGGATACCGTCGATCCCTCGCCGACCCCTTCCAAAGGGAAGCGTTCGGACGCCGACTGGCCGCAGCTTCTCGCGCGCATGGTGGAAGGAATAGTCACGGCGGAGTTGCACGAGTTCGAAGACAACGTGATGGCATTTCTCGACTCCGCCGTCGCGGATGCCTATGCGGCCTTCATCTGGATATGCGCGCGACTGATAGGCGCGGCTCTTCTATTGACAGCGCTGGTCCTGTTCCTGGGGATTTTTCTTCAATGGTGGGCGGCGTTTGGGTTGCTGGGGGTAGTAGTTATCGCGATGGGCTCTCTCGCGAGACTTATGCGTCGTACACGTAAGCCCCGACCACGTCGATAGGATCGATGCGATCGCTAGTGACCCACCAAGCTTTTCACGTGTTCGACATCGAAATTCTGGACGAGGACGTCGTTCCGGAAAATTTCGAGAGCCTGCGCGCCGTGTCGCATTTGATCAAACGCGCGCAAGCGCGGTAACAATCTACGCGAGATCGGCTTTGTGCCGGCTGAGCAGTACCGCCGCGCCCCAACTGAGCGCGAGCGCACCAACAATATAGACGATGCCGAAAATCATATCGCCCTGCGAAGCCGGCGGCGGATTCCGCGCCGAGAAAAGCACCAGGTTGATCGTCACATAGATCGCGTAGGCGTAGCCCAAGGGCAGCGCATAGCCGCGCATCCGCCAAATGCCGGCGGCATAAGCCAGCAGAAAAATTCCCAGGATCGTGCCAATAATCGCGTTTGGAGTGCCGCTCAGCCGTCTGCCAAAAAAGACCAGGCCGGTGGTCGGACCCTCCAGATGCAACGGCTTCAGAATGTCGGAGATCGCCAGAATCGCGAACAGGATCGCCAGAACCGTAAGCGCGATACCGCGCCTGGAATTTGCCATCGCCATAAGCCTCTGCGTATCTCTAGTACTCCGAGGCGGCTAGCTTCAATCGGTATTTTTCAGATTTAACAGGTAATATAGTTCGACGACTTCAAGCAGCGGGGAGGCCCACCCATGCCACATTGGTACGAAGACAATTCGCGTTCGATCGGACACACGCCGCTGGTGCGGCTCAACCGCGTCACCGACGGCGCGCCGGGTACAGTTCTCGGCAAGATCGAAGGACGCAGCCCCGCGTATTCCGTCAAGGACCGGATCGGCGCCGCGATGGTCTGGGACGCCGAGAAGCGCGGCCTGCTCGGTCCCGGCAAAGAGCTGGTCGAGCCGACTAGCGGCAACACCGGCATCGCGCTCGCTTTCGTCGCGGCGGCGCGCAAGATTCCGTTGACGCTGACGATGCCGGATACGATGAGCCTCGAGCGCCGCAAGCTGTTGCTGGCCTACGGCGCAAAGCTCGTGTTAACCGAGGGCGCGCGCGGCATGACTGGAGCGATTGCGAAGGCCGAGGAGATCGTGTCGTCGGCGCCCGAGCGCTACGTCCTGCTTCAGCAGTTCAGCAATCCCGCCAATCCCGCGATTCACGAAGCGACTACCGGGCCGGAAATCTGGAACGACACCGAAGGGGCGATCGATATTTTCGTGTCGGGCGTCGGCACCGGCGGTACTCTCACGGGCGTTTCGCGCTACATAAAAAAAACCATGGGCAAAGCGATCCTCACGGTCGCCGTCGAGCCGAGCGCCAGTCCGGTCATCACTCAGCAACGCAGTGGACAGCCGCTCAAGCCGGGAGCGCACAAAATCCAGGGCATCGGCGCAGGGTTCATCCCTGGAAACCTGGACCTCTCGCTGGTCGATGTAGTCGAGCAGGTCACTAACGAAGAGGCGATCGAGTACGCGCGTCGGTTGACGCGCGAGGAAGGAATCCTGTCGGGCATTTCGTGCGGAGCCGCCGCGGCGGTCGCCGCGCGCATCGCAAAGCGTCCGGACAACAAGGGCAAGACCATTGTCGTCGTGCTGCCCGATTCCGGCGAACGATACCTGAGCACCGCGCTGTTCGAAGGCATTGCTTAGACGAGGCGTCTGCTGCGTGAGCGTGAAGCCAGAACAAATTCCTGACGCGGCGCCAACTCTAAACGGTTCGCATTGGGGCGCTTTCGAGCCGGTCGTCGTCGATGGACGAATGACGGAAGCGCGGCCCTTCGCGAGAGATCCGGATCCTTCGCCCTTGCTGCTGTCGATTCCCGACGCGTTGCATCATGCCAGCCGCGTCGCGCAGCCCGCAGTACGCACAGGCTGGCTCGAGAACGGGCCCGGCGGTGCTCGCGATCGTCGCGGCGCAGATCGTTACGTGCCCGTGAGCTGGGAGCGCGCGCTTGATTTGATCGCCGATGAAATCAAGCGCGTGATTCGCGAGCGCGGCAACCAGGCAATCTACGCCGGCTCTTACGGATGGGGCAGTGCCGGGCGCTTTCATCATGCGCGGACGCAGCTGCAGCGCTTCCTCGGCGGCGTCGGCGGATTCACCGGCGCGCGCGACACCTACAGCAACGCCGCGGGCGCAGTGCTGGTGAAGAACGTGCTCGGCAGCCTGCGCGCGATGAACGGTCCCGGCACCAGCTGGAAGAGCATCGCCGATCATGCGGACCTGGTCGTGATGTTCGGTGGAATGCCGACGCGCAACAACCAGGTCACGCCGGGCGGGATGGGCGAGCATACGACGCGCGGCTGGCTCGAGCAGGTCAAGGCCGCAGGCGTCGAGTTCTGCAACATCAGTCCGATGCGCGACGACGCCGCGAGCTTGCTCGACGCCGAGTGGATCGCGCCGCGCCCGCACAGCGATACTGCGCTGATGCTCGCGCTGGCGCATACGCTGATTGTCGAAGGGCTGCACGACGCCGACTTCCTCGCGCGTTACTGCGCCGGTTTCAATCGCTTCCGCGACTATCTGCTTGGCGCCGAAGACGGCGTCGCGAAGTCGGCCGGCTGGGCGGCGGGCTTAACTGAAATATCGGCCGACAGGATTCGCGAACTGGCGCGCAAGATGGCCGCGTCGCGAACTTTTATCAACGTCAACTGGTCTTTGCAGCGCGCCGATCATGGCGAGCAGCCGATATGGGCGGCGATCGCGCTCGCCGCGGTGCTCGGCCAGGTCGGCCTGCCGGGAGGAGGTTTCGGTTTCGGCTACGGCAGCATGGAGGGTCTCGCGAGCCTGCTGCCGGACATGCCGATCCCGACTCTGCCGCTCGGCCACAATCCGATTCGCAGCTTCATCCCGGTGGCGAGGATCGCCGACCTTCTTCTCAACCCGCAGCAGCGGTTCCAGTACAACGGGCAGGACCTCGTCTATCC
>Ga0210398_10006662_pt1 | contig 10575 bp, 8 predicted proteins | sample IncBWC4OmetaG_FD_161047 | JGI IMG/M metagenome (GOLD analysis project Ga0210398, IMG submission 161047) | Forest soil microbial communities from Barre Woods Harvard Forest LTER site, Petersham, Massachusetts, United States - Inc-BW-C-4-O | ecosystem: Environmental > Terrestrial > Soil >... | reverse complement strand
ACAGGCACAACGGACACGACAACTCGCGTCTTGAGAGCGATCTTTTGGTTGCGGGAAATGGGTCGTCCTATCCTCGCGGACAAGATGGAGCGCGAGCTACTCCACGCGAACGACATAGGGCAGAATCGAAAAGAGAATCAGGATTCGGGCGCTCTCACCGAGTGACCGACTGGACATCTCGACGTACTTCCACAGGCATCTCGGTTAGGAGGAAAGAAACAACGTTATGGTTCGGGGCGCATCGTCCTCGCGCCCCTCTTTTTTTGCGATCCGATCCGGCTGTATTCGTCGGGACGCTGACAAGTCAGCTTGCTGACGCTCTCTGTACAAAAGTGACCGAGTGAACGAGCGACGCGGGTACACCTCTAAACAGACGTGCTCTTCGACTACGTCGTCACAACCCGGCTCTAGAGAAGTGCATCCCTCAGTCATTGCGCAATACCGCGCGCATTAAGGAGGTAGCTATGGAAGCTACCATCGCGACTTTCACCGAACATGGAACCACTCTATACGCGATAACAGTTACGGCACCTGAGCACAGCGAGAACCGCTCCTATGCGAGCCTTGAGGCCGCTTTGGACTCATTCAGTCCGCCACTCACACGGCGAGTTCGAAGCCATATCGTTGAGGAATTACGGGTGGGAGGAAAGCCGGACGTTGTCTTCTGCCTTGAAGATTCGGTCGAAAGGCAGTGAATCGCTGATAACCCCGGTGTCAGGTCAACCTTCTTTGTTCGGCGGCTCTTCTATTGGTGGTTGTTCCATTGGCGGTTCTTCTTTGGGTGGGTCTTCTTTTGGAGGCTCTTGTTTTGGTGGTTCTTCCCTTGGAGGTTCTTCGATCGGCGGTACTTCTGTCGGCGGTTCGTCTGGGGATTCTCTCATTGAAACTCTCCAGTGTTACGACAATCAGCTTGTCTGCTTCCGTTCAGCCCATCTCTTCTTCTGAGCCGCGCTGATCCGTGCTCTTCCCCGCGGCACTCATAGCGCCCCGCTTACTTCCTCCTGTCCCAGTGCCAGAGAGCAGCTTGCGTGCCTGTTGCAGTCGGGATATCTCGTGAGCTGCCCCCTCGGTTTAGTCCGGGTAAGTGAGAGTACTCGGGGTTGAGTTTAGCAGCGAGTTAAGCTCGCCGCCGTGGCTGTGCGAATGTGGGAAGCGTTCTTTGCTTTCCACATTTGCATAGCCATTTGCGTTTCGAAACTCCTCCGGGGTCAGATAGCCCAGTGAGCTGTGTGGGCGTACCCGGTTGTAATCGATCCGCCACTTTTCGATCGTCTCCCGGGCGTCGTCCAGAGTTAGGAACCAGTGTTCGTTCAGGCATTCCTCGCGGAACTTGCCGTAGAACGATTCGATGTACCCGTTCTCCATGGGACGGCCGGGCGTGATGAAATGCAGCGTGACCTTGTGTTGGTAAGCCCACTGATCCAGCGCCTTGGAAGTGAACTCGGTGCCGTGGTCGATAACGATCCGCTCCGGCAGACCGCGCTCCTGCCGCTGTCGTTCCAGTACACGGATCACGCGCAGCGCCGGCAGCGAGGTGTCCACCTCAATGGCCAGCATCTCCCGCGTGTAGGCATCCTCGATAGACAAGGTGCGCAGCTTGCGGCCGCTGGCCAGGGCATCGTGCAGAAAATCCATGGTCCAGGTCTCGTTCACCCGACTCGGCGCAGCCAGCAGCACCCGCGCCTGAGCGCAGATCCGCCGCCTCCGCCTGCCTCGGCGCACCACCAGCTTCTCCTCTACGTAGATCCGGTACACGCGCTTACTGTTCACCTGCCATCCTTGCGTCAGCATCGCGTTCCGCCATCGTGCTCCCGACTGGCCTCGCTCCTCAGAATCCAATCCCACAGATTCTTGGCATTACATACGCCGCGCCTCAGCGCCAGATCCACCTTATGGCACCCGGGTAGACGTGACGGCAGGTCGCCCACTTCCTCGAAGCCGCCGAGCGGCTCTTGACCACCCTCGGAATTCTCCAGCTAGAGAACGAAGTTGTGCCCGGAATAAGGCGATGGAGAACTCGGCATAGTGTTCCAATTGAAAGACGGTACTGAACGTATCGGAAACTAAGAGTACAGCAAGAAAATCGTCCCGACTTTAACGCCTCCGGGTTAGTCCGTCCGCGATTAGATCAACCAGTCCTCGCCCTTGCATGCTCCAGAAACGCGGAATACTCCAGACCGAAGATCGGCAGCACCAGCCTCATGATCGTGTCCGCGATCTCCTCCGACGGACCTCGCTCCGGCATCTTGGCCCACTCCTTGGCCGCGCCGTAGACCGCCCAACTCGCCGTCGCCGCAATCATCTCCAGGCTTCCCTCCCGCTGCGGAGGATTCTGCTTCAATCCATCAAGAATCATGTGCCGCACCACGGCGACCACCGCTGCCTCGAGATGTGGCTCCATTTGTAGCTGTCGTTCGCTGCACGAGGACATGCCCGCAACATAGTCGCATACTCCCAGCACGATGCCCCGGATCGCCGACGGGCAGGTGCCGTCGAACGTCACGCCCCGCTCCCCCAGCATCCCCAGAAACTGCCGCGCGACCATGCATTCCAGCAGCGCGAACTTGTCCGTGTAGTGGTCGTAGAAAGTCGCCCGGTTTACCGTTGCCTCCTCGGCGATGTCCTGCACCGAGATATCCCCGAAGTCCTTGCTTTCCAGCAACTTTTCCAGCGCCTGCTGCAGCAGGTGCCGGGTCCGCCGAATCCGCGGGTCGACCTGTGCTTCGGTTGTTCCAAACATAAGGAGTTCCTCTTACAGCTTATTAGATTCAGCAGAGGGCAGAACGACGTTCGTCGTCTTTCTTTGAATCGACAGTCGCCGGTTAACCATCAACTGCTGTGAAGGAGATTCAACGTCATGCCAACCCTGCTCCAAGTCGATTCCAGCCCCCTGGGTGAAGCCTCCATCTCGCGCCAGCTTTCCAGCGAATTTGTCCGCAACTGGAAGAAGGCCAACCCGGAGGGCAAAGTCATCACCCGCGATCTTTCCACCACCAGCCTCCAGCCTGTTACCGGCGGGTGGGTCGGCGCAGCTTACACCCCCGAAGACGCCCGCACTCCCGCTCAGCGCGAGCTTCTGGCCGTCTCCGACTCCCTTATCGCTGAACTCGAGGCCGCTGACGAGTACGTCTTCGGCGCTCCCATGCACAACTTCGCCGTCCCCTCGGTCCTCAAGCTCTGGATCGACCAGATCGCCCGCGCCGGTAAGACATTTTCTTATGCCAGCGGTACCCCCGAAGGCCTGCTTAAGGGCAAGAAAGTCACTTTCCTCGTGGCCTCCGGCGGCGTCTATGATCCTGCCACTGTCATGGCCTCGTTTAACTTCGTCGAGCCCTATCTGCGTACGGTCTTTGGCTTCCTCGGAGTCACCGAGGTGAAATTTATCTCCGCCGGCGGAGCAGCCGCTCTCAACTACGGCCAAATCGACCGCGAGACCTTCCTCCAGCCCCACGTCGAGTCGATCCGCGCCCATTTCCAGGCAGCCTGATCGCGATATTAATTGGCGGACAAATTTTCGCCAGCGGTTAGAATATTAATAGGTAGCAAGAAGGCCCCGATTGCCAATGCGCAACGCGGGGCTTTTTGCATTTGCCAGCATTCCGAATTCAAGCCGTTTGGAATGAAACAGTTCCGATCTAGTGCTTTAGAATGAAACGGTTACGGACGCCATCGATATCCAATTTAGAATGAAACAGTTACGGAGATAGCTGAAAAAGAAGGGGGAGGGGGTGGTATCAATCGGCCCCCACTTCGCTCGCCCCGACTTCACTATCGTTATCCTCGCCGTTCTTGCTTCTCTCTCGCGCCATCAGTGGAATCACGAACAGGATCGCCAGCAGCGTCGTCACCATCCCGCCGACAACCACCCGCGCGAGCGGCTTCTGCGTCTGCGACCCGATCTCCGTAGCGATTGACGCCGGCAGTAAACCGAATCCGGCCGCCAGACACGCCATCACCACCGGCCGCATCTCGTCGAGGCAGCCCCTCACCAGCCCGCGCTCCAGACCATCCTCGCGCTGCGCGCGACGAATTCCCGAAAGAAAAACGACAGCGCCCAGAGTCGCGACGCCAGTCAGCGATGTGAAGCCGACCGCCGCCGAAATGCTGAACGAAGTGTGTGTAAGGAACAACGTGACTACGCCGCCGATCCACGCAAACGGCAACATTCCCACGATGATGAAGGCATCCTTCCATGTCCTGAATTGGATATAGAGCAGCAGCAGAATCACCAGCACGCTCACTGGGATAATCAGCGCCAGCCGCTGCTGTTCCTTGCGCAGGCTGTCGAACTCGCCCGCCCACGTGTAGTTGTACCCCGTTGGCAGCTTCACCTTATTCGTTAGCTGTCCTTGCAGGTCCTGGATAGCGCTGGCCAGATCGCGCCCGCGCACGCTGAACTTGATGGGAATATACCGCCGTCCGCCCTCGTGGTAGATCATGAATGCCCCATTGCGCAGTGACACATCCGCGATGGAGCTCAACGGCACCTGCGTCCCGTCCGGGGTGGGCACCAGAATCTTGCCGATCGCCTCCGGCGTGTCGCGGAACTCCGGCGCATAACGCACGGCGAAGTCGAACCTCCGGTCGCCATCGATGATCGTCGTGACCGGCGCCCCGCCTACCGCCGCCTGTACGATGTTGTTGACGTCCTGCGGCTGCAATCCATACCGGGCGGCCTTGGTCCGGTCGATCGACACCAGCAGGCTGGGCTGCCCGGTCACGTCGAAGACGCCGACGTCCGTAATACCCGGCACCCCATTCATAATCCCCTGAATCTGATTCGCAATTAGTGTGAGCTCATCGAAATCGTTGCCGAAAAGTTTCAGAGAGTTCTCACCCTTCACTCCCGACATAGCCTCCTCGACATTGTCCTGAATATTCTGCGAGAAGTTGAAGTCGATTCCCGGAAACCGCTTGAAGTCGTTCTGGATAGCTGCAATCAGCTCATCCTTATTGCCGTGGAATCGCGGCCGCCACTGCCCCGAAGGCTTCAGATCGGCAAGAAACTCGGCATTGTTGAAGGTGCTCACGTCCGTGCCATCATCCGGCCGTCCCAACTGTGAAACCACCTGGGTAATCTCCGGATACTGCCGTAGGACCCCTCGAATGTCATCGGTCAACTTCTCGGACTGCTCGAAGGAGATGTCCTGCTGCATCGTGGCGCGGATCCAGAGATTGCCCTCTTCCAAGGCGGGCATAAACTCACCGCCAACCAGCCGGAACAGCAACACCGCCGCCACCAGAGATGCAAGGGCGATGGTCCAGGTGAGCTTACTGAAGCGGAGCGCCCGCTTCAGCGCACCGTCATAATGACGCCGCAGAAACCCGCTCAGCCAGGTCTCGGTTGCCTCATGCTTGATCCGCTTGGGAACTGCGAAGGAACCCAGCACGGGAGCGAATACCAACGCAAAGATCAGGGCGCCCGTCAGCGCAAAACCGTAGGTCACCGACATCGGAGCAAAGATCTTGCCGGGTACACCCTGCATGGTGAACAGCGGAATAAAGGCCACCAGGATGATGAGTGTCGCGAACAGGACTGGCTTGGCTGCGTCGCTCACACCTTCCATAATCAGCTCGCCGACGTCCTCACCCTCCACCCGACGCGAAATCTTGCGATACACGCTTTCCAACACCACGATCGAAGCATCCACGAGAATGCCGAAGTCGATCGCGCCAATCGAAATGAGGTTAGCCGAGTGGTTCGTCAGCACCATCATTGCGAAGGCAAATAGTACAGCGAAGGGAATCGTGATTGCCGCGATGAACGTCAGGCGCAGATCACCCAACATGACGAGCAGCACCAGCGTCACCAGGATCAGCCCAGTGATAATGATGTGCCGCACCGTCGTCGTGGTGGTGTTAATGAGCTTGGTGCGGTCGTAGATCGTCTTGATCTTCATACCGGGAGGCAGCAGATTCCCGGTATTCAGATCGTGAATCTTCTTGCGGATGCCGGCCAGCGCCGGAAGGGAATTGCCGCCTTTCTGCAGCAGCACGATGCCTTCGACGATGTCCGGATTTTCGTCTCGCCCGACTTTCCCCAGGCGCGGCTGATGGCCCTCGCGCACCGTGGCCACGTCGCTGAGCAGCACAGGAGTGCCGTTACGCTCGGCCACCACTATGTTGTTCATGTCCGTAAGCGAGTGCAGCAGTCCGATCCCGCGCACGTTCACGCTTTGGCTGCCGAGCGTCAGGTAGTTGCCGCCGGCGTTGGCGTTGCTGTTCTGGACGGCGTTTACCACCTGAGTCATCGTCACGCCCATTCCCAACAGCTTATGAGGATCAATCTCCGCCTGGTATTGCCGTGTCGTCCCGCCAAAGGTGGCCACGTCGATGATGCCCGGCACCTGCTTCATTTCGCGCACGACGAACCAATCTTGCGTTGCCTTCAGCTCGTTCAGCGAGTAGCCAGGCCCGGTGAGTTGATAGCGGTAGATCTCACCGATCGGAGATTCCGGCGATAACTGCGGTTGCAGATTGTTCGGCAGGTTCACCTGTTGGAGCCGGTTGAGCGCTTCTTGACGGTCAATAAAGTAATCGCTGTCGAAGGAGAAGTACATCTTTACGTCGCTCAATCCGAAAATGCTGATTGAGCGAATCTGTTCAAGTTTTGGTGTGCCGTTCAGGCCCGCTTCCAGCGGGACCGTCACCTGTTGTTCCATCTCCTCGGCGGACCACGACGGGTTCTGCGTAATGAACTCGACCATGGGTGGTGACGGGTCCGGATAGGCCTCAATATCCAGCTGCAGGAATGCGAAGGCGCCCACCGCGAGCGACGCGATAAAGATAATTAACACGACGTTGCGGAAACGAAGAAGAATGCCAATCATTCCTTGCATCGATTAATCCTCTGCTTCGCGCAGCAGCTCGGCTCCCGAGGAAACGACCTTGTCCCCGTCCTCTAATCCCTGCGTAATTTCATCGCTTTTGTCATGCGTTGCGCCGAGCGTCACGTTGCGACGCGCATACTTGCCCGGCGATGCTTCGACAAACACAAAGGTATCCTTGCCGTTCTGAATCACGGCTGTCGAAGGAACTACGATTGCCGTTCCGCGTTGATTTGTAACTACGATCGTGGCGTACATCTGCGGCTTCAACTTGTGCTGCGGATTTTCAAGGACAACGCGCACCTTGAGTGTCAGTGACGTCGGATCGACCGCATCCGAGATGTTGCTGATTAGGCCGTGAAAAACCTCGCCAGGATAACCTGCCACTGTAATATCGACCGGCTGCCCGGTCTTTACTAATGCCACATCACGTGGGTACAAATCTCCGACCACCCATATCGGACTAATGTCGGCGATCGTCGCGATCGCATTCGCATTATCAAGCGAGCGCTGTAGCTCGCCGGGCCCTGTATTCACATCGAGTACAACGCCCGATATGGGCGAAACGATGGGGACGACATCGGAAGTGTCACTTTCCTGGAAGCCCAGCATATGCAGAGCCTGGCGTGCCCGTTCCAACTCCGCGTGGTCGGAATCGTCTAGCGCCTTCACGTCGTCGTAGTCGCGTTGAGCCATCACTTCGTGCTGCAGCAATTCCTTGGCGCGTTGCAATTGCAGATCGGCCCGAGCGGCTTCAATCTTTGCTTTCTCAAAATCGGAGCGTGCCTGCGCCGCATCGCTGCTCTGCAGAGTTCCGATCTGTTGTCCCTTCTTTAGCTCCTGACCCGGCAGTACTTTGAGCGAGAGCACCCGTCCGCTGATCAGCGGATAAATATGGACGATCGAAGTGGGGTTAGGCATTACCCGCGCTGCCAGTGACAACTGATTCGCAACCTGCTGTGGATGCACCGTGACTGTCTGAATCACGCTCTGAGCTTGAGCATTAGAGGGAGCCGTCGTCGGCTCCTCGTGCTTGCATGAGGTCAGCAGCAGGAGTGAGAAGGGAACAGCGACGATAAAAGGGCGCCGTTTCATGGGAGAATCTCCGTAGCAGCGGCAAAGCTGAGTTGGTGAATGGTGAGCCAGACCTGCTGGTTAGCAGTCAGTGCGTCGAGATTGGTTTGGCGGTAGTCGCGAAGCGCGTCGAGATAATCCAGTAAGGTGGTGCCGCCGTGCCGGTAGCTGAATTCTAGATTGTCGCGGACGTGCGCGGCCTCTGACAGATAATGCCCGTTGTAACGGGCGGCGAGATGTGTCGCGGCCTCATACCCCGCCCAGGCCTGATCGACATCACTCATCACCTGGTTACGTGCTGCGATTTCTGCAAACCGGCTGGATTCCGCCTCATAACGGGTCCGTTGTTTTTCACCCTGGTTACGGTCGAAGATCCGCAGAGGAATCGAGACCTGAAAGCCCGCGCTATTGTAGGTGGCTGAGCGCTCGTATTCGCCGCCAATGGTTGGATCCGTCGTGCCATCGGCGTCAGCTAGCTTCACATTTGCGTCAGCCACACGCACCGATTGTAGGGCGGCTTGGTAGTCAGGGCGAGCAGTCAGCGCCTGTTGCTCGATCTGTGGCAGCGTTTGAGTAAAGGTGGGCGGGTCGAGAGTGCCTGTAATGTCGAACGAGTCAGCTGGCTTTTGAACACCAAGTAGCAGTTGCAGCTGATCGCTAGCCTGGGTAAGGTCCAGTTTCGCGTTGTCGTAGTCGGATTCAAACTCGACTAACTGTAGATCTATCCGCTCGAAGTCGGTTTCGCTGATGTCACCGGCATCACGCCGTGCTTTACTGAGCTCAACTGTCTTGTGGTAGCCGCTCAGGTTGTCGTCGGCGATCTTCAAAGCAGCCTTGGCTGCCAGCATATTGGTGAAAGCTTGCTTCACCTGAAGAATCGTCTGACGCTCGCTATCCTTATATTGACTTCGGGTAACATCGGTGGTCCCGCGTGCGATATCGAGCCTCCAGCGCCGCTTCTGTCCGCGCTCAAAAAGCCGGGTAACATTGGCTGAATAGCTATATGGACTCGCCGGATTGCTTGCGGACAGAGAGACATCCGCGCCAGACAGCGTGAAGCTGGGATTCTGACGCAGCCCCGCCGTAGTCTCATTGGCCTTGGTTGCGATCACATGCTGCTGGCCTGAGAGCAGGCTCGGATTCTTGGCCCGTGCGATGTCAATCGCCTGCTGGAGCGTCAAGGGCGCGGCAATCGTCTGTCCCCCGGCTGTGGCAGACAGCCATAACAGAGCAAGCGGGAGGCCGAGGCTCCTAAGTCGAAAACATTTCATAACACCACTCTCAAAGTAGCGGCTGGTGAAGGGAAGCGTGTGAAGAATTGAAGAAACGGAGAGCAGATCTTAGCCGCGGGGTGGTGGCCGGTTCCCCATGATGCTGAGAAACTCCTCGCGTGGCGTTCCGATCTTGATGGCAGGCCTCAATTTCGAGATAGTCTGCAACTCGGAGGCGTTCTGAAGAGAAACTAAGGCCGCGGCTATAATTGAAGCTGCCGGGAGATCGTTGTCGATGTGATCGAGAAGATCGCGCCGCACCAGGTGTTCCACTTCCGCAGGAGTAGTGCACGCCAGTAAATCGTCTGTGAGCGACACTACAGGAAATAGGATAATGATCAAAATCGCAAGAGCGGCGATCTGCATGTGGCTGCCGGGACGCCATGGGTCGTCTTGCCACCGCCGTCGGCTAAGCAGCCATAACCCAATGAGTCCGACAGACAGGCCTACCCATAGCAGATTAAAGAGCAACTCCACGATAGTTTGAATTGTATCCGATCAATTCGGTTGAAGGAGGGTCCACTCCAACCAGGGCTCGTCAGACGATTAGGCTTGCTTTCAAAGCGGCCTACCCGCTCGCGGGCAATCGTTCACGGTGCGATCAAAACTTTTCTTCGGAGGCTTCGACCAAGCGGACGTTGCCTGAACACTCCAGAAATTCGAGAATTACCAGCGCAGCCAGGGCTGCAAACCATTGACCGCATCTGCCAACCCTTTTATGATGAATGGAGTGGCCGGGCAGCGGTCATCCCATCTTTCACTTCACTGCCCCCTCGTTCAATGGTAGGACAGCTGACTCTGGATCAGCATATTGGGGTTCGAATCCCTGGGGGGCAGCCAAGATTCATGCAGGCTCCAGCGATTTCACCTCGCGGGACCCTGTGACTCGCCAAATTGTCATCTGAGCGCAAAAGGAACCCGCGTTTTGAACTCGAAGGCAGACTCGGCAGGGCATGTGGGTGACTACGGATAGTCACAGAGATTTTGCCGAGTGTGCGGCGAGAGATCAGCAGCCACACTCGCCCTCAGTTCATCTTCAATTCTGACGAGTGATGCTCGCAACAGCTCAGGCAGCCAGACCGTAACGGTGATGTAAGCCACCAAGTCTTGGCATGGACACGACTCGGCATCCTATATTCGGGTTCTTCTCTGGTTCGCGACCCGCAGGTGTTCCCTTTGCGAGCGCGAGATGTGTTCGGTCGTCGTGGTAGTAAAGGATGTACGCGTTCAGCAGCCGCTTCAGATGTCGTTCATTCAGGACGATCACATGGTCAAGCAGATCCCGGCGGCAGTTGCCAACCCAACGCTCGCCAACCCCGTTCTGCCATGGACTTGCGAAACTGGTCCGCTTTGCTCGAATGCCAAAGCTCTTCACTGTGTCAATGAATTCCTCATTGAAGCTC
>Ga0210398_10006660_pt1 | contig 10578 bp, 11 predicted proteins | sample IncBWC4OmetaG_FD_161047 | JGI IMG/M metagenome (GOLD analysis project Ga0210398, IMG submission 161047) | Forest soil microbial communities from Barre Woods Harvard Forest LTER site, Petersham, Massachusetts, United States - Inc-BW-C-4-O | ecosystem: Environmental > Terrestrial > Soil >... | reverse complement strand
ATGAGCGGGCTATAGTAAGGGGTGCGCATCGAAAGGCTGGTCTTTTCGGCGGTCCAGCCGTAGCCGAATTCGCCCCAGGGCTCGATGGCGGCTTTGCTCAGCCCCCAGTTATCGAGGGTCTTTACGATCCAGTCAGCGGCGTGGTGCCACCCGGGGGAATTGGTCAGCCGGGGGCCGGCAATATCGGTCAACTGGTGGGCAATCCAGGGGATCTGAGAATGTTGTAGGGCTTCCTGGCGGATGCGGTTAAGGGTGACGGTATCGAGTGTCTCGGCATTTTGGGCGCGCATAAGAGCGGGAATAAAGACAGTGACGGCCAGGAGAAGGGCGAGTTTTCGCCGAGGGGTCGAAACTTTTCGCATAACAGCATAGTTTAGCGGAAAGATAATACTTTGCAGGCTAATTCTGTCGACCGTTGCTCCGCATAAAGGATATATCCCTCCTACAGTTCAAGAATTATCCCCGTGTCTCCTTCTCTTTTGAGGAAAGGATCGTCGGCATTTGCGGAAACAACGGCATTGGCAAGACCAACTTGCTGGATGCGCTATACTACCTGTGTTTTACCAAAAGTTATTTCTCCCGCTCCGATCAGCAGGTCGTCCAACGAGGCGCCGCCGGCTTTCGGCTGGAGGGGCATCTGGAGAAGGAAGGCACCGTGACGGAGGTGGTCTGCATTTTACGGGAGACGGGTAAGAAAGAGTTTCTGACGGACGGGGAGCAATATGAGAAGTTCTCCCGCCATATCGGTCGTTTTCCCTGCGTCATTATTGCTCCGGACGATATTCAGATCATCACAGGCGCGAGTGAAGAGCGGCGGCGATTCCTGGATGCCTTATTATCGCAGTTGGATGCCGTTTATCTGCAGCAGCTGATCGACTATAACAAGATTCTTCAACAGCGGAACGGCTTCCTGAAATCCCTGACCGAGCGGCGGCTGACGGACCGGGGGCTGCTGGAAGTCTATGACGGGCAGCTGGTACGTGCGGGCGAGCTGATTCACGCCCGACGACGACAGTTCCTTGCTTCGTTCCTGCCCCTGGCAGGCCGATACTACACACTGATCGCCGGCGCGGAGGAGCCGATCTCGCTTGGGTATGAAAGTCAGCTGCTCTACGGGAGCTTCGCCGACCTCCTGCGGCAGGGGCTTGAGCGCGACCTGGCGCTGCAGCGAACGGGCGTGGGTATCCACCGGGATGATATCGGTTTGGCATATGCCGATCTTCCATTTAAGACCTTGGCGTCTCAGGGGCAGCGGAAGAGCCTGTTATTTGCGTTAAAACTCGCGGAGTATGAAACGCTGAAGCGGGACAAGGGCTTCTCCCCGCTCCTGCTGCTGGATGATGTCTTCGAAAAGCTCGACGAATTCCGCATGCGGAACCTGCTGGACAGGGTTTGCGTGCAGGATGACGGGCAGATCTTTATAACGGATACGCATCCGGAGCGGATACGCGGAGAGCTGGACGGGCTCGGGGTGCGATATCAAATCATCGGGTTGTAAGCCGCCTTCGATAAAGCTTCGTCGGCCAAAACAGGTAATTTTTTTAGCGATATAGTTGGATTCGTTACTAAAAAAATCTAAATTTACCCACACACACATCGGAATAAACACCTGGATTAAATTGATTGCTATGTCATCCGACCTTGAGACTTCTATCCGTCAGATAGAGGAGACGAACGACCCCGAGAACGCTTATTTTTCCTACTCGGTAGACGACAGTGGAGAATTTGGGGTCATCAAAGCTAACAAAGAGGGGCTCCGGCTATATGCCGCCGACCTGTTGAAGAAATCCCTGGAAATGGAAGAAGAAACTCCCACGACCCAACCGCTTTTCTTCGGTGCAAAAGACTGGATGTTCAGTGAAACCGGCTACAACCTGATCGCCGGTATCCTTCCCCAATATGAATCGAGGAAACAGATTATCGGGCATGGGCTTTCGCCGGTCCAGCAGCCGCATCCGCGGGGCAAGAATAAGCCGGTACTATATCTGGTGCTGATGTGCATAACCGGGGCCCTTCTGATGCTGGCCACTCTAAAAGCTTTTCCTAACTTACGTCTATGGGTGAATATTCGCTAGGCGACGCATTACGGAAATTCCTTCATCAAAGTCAGTTGAAAGGATCGATACAAGCCTTACAGATCGAAGAGGTCTGGGAGCAGATCATGGGCAAGACCGTGGCTCGGTATACCGATAAGATCCGGATCCATGGGCACACGTTGTATGTCGAAACGACGGTAGCGCCGCTGCGGCAGGAGTTGTTGTATCAGAAAGAGACGATCCTCCGGCGGGTAAATGAGGCATTGGGGGAGGTGGTAGTCAAAGAGGTGGTGATCAAATAGGCGCGGTCAAAGGGGCGCCAAATTTACTGTGCGAGACGCACGCGGGGGTCGATCCAGCCGTAAAGCAAATCTGACAGCACGCCGACAACAATAAAAAAGAAGGACGTTACGAGGACCGATCCCATGACAACGGGAAAATCGAGCGTCCCGAGAGCATCTACCGTTACTTTTCCGATTCCCTGCCAGCCAAAGATATATTCGACGAAGAACGCGCCGGCAAGCAGCTCGGCGAACCAGCCCGTGATCGCCGTGATCACCGGGTTAAGCGCGTTACGCAGGCCATGTTTCCAGATGACAACGCGGCGCGGCAGTCCTTTGGCATAGGCGGTCCGGACATAATCCTGGTCGAGAACGTCGAGGAGGGCGCCGCGGGTCAGTTGGGCAATAATGGCCATGGGGCGGATACCCAGCGTCAGCGCCGGGAGGATGAGGTTACGCAGCTCGAGATGGCGCCCGGTAAAGGGGTCGGTGTCGAAAAGGGTACCGGTCATATGGAGGCCGGTAATGCCGCTGAACACGAAGCCAAAGAGGTAGGCGATGACGATTCCCATAAAGAAGGATGGGGCAGAGATGCCGATCACGCTGATGAAGATGGCGGAAGTATCCATCCACGTGCCCTTGTGAACGGCCGCAAGCACGCCAAGGCCGATGCCGCCGGCAGTAGCGAGGAGCATGGCGGCGAAGGCCAGCACGATAGTTCGGGGAAGGGCTTGCATCAGGATGTCCCAGACTTCCCGTTTGGACTGGTAGGACCGGCGAAGGTAGGGCCATTTGATGGCAATGACGGTCGACCGGCTGCCGGAACCCCCAACGAAAATGCCCTTTAGACCTTTGCGGGCGATCTCCTCCCGGGAGTGGAAGCCGATCGGCGAGATATCATTGAGATAAAAGACGAATTGTTTCCACCGCGGCTGATCGAGATATAATTCTTTACGGATATTGTCCTGGGTCGCGGCGTCGGCGCGCTGCCCGATCACGAGGCGGGAGGGGTCGCCGAATCCCTGGAAGAGGAAGAAGACCGCGAAAACCACGCCCAGCAAGACCAGGAGGCCGTAAGTAGCGCGACGAAGGAAATATTTAATCATTTTGGCGCGGAATTGGATGGCAGCTGGGGTCCAAGTTCGTTGATGGCCGGAATGGCGTCGCTAAAATCGGCATAGCTCCATTTCTTGAGGATCGTTCCGTCTTTGATCAGGTAGAGCGTGGGGTTGGCGCGTGCCGCGGTCTTGATCGCAGTGCCGTCACATTTCAGGACGGCAACCTGTCCTGTCAGCCCTTGCTGGCCGACCCAACTCATCGTATTCTCGTATTCGCCGGTGATAAAAAAGACCGGGATCTGCTTGGCTTTGGCCATCGTCAGCACGATGCTCAGGTCTTTATTCCAGGTTGGATGATAGTCAGTAACCTCTTTCATAAAGACAAAAAGCTTGAACCCTTTGATGCCCAGGACAGCGTCTGTGGTATCGGCATTGTCACCGGTCGTTAAAACAAAGTCCTTAATAGGCGGTTCCGCATTGCCCTTGCGGATAAGCTTGTCATAACGGCTGACGAAGTGATAGCTGTCATTGAAGTCGGCCGGGAAATGAGTGGCATCGAATTCGAGTCGTTTGCCGTTCTTTTCATAGACCATGGTGATCACGGTGCTGTCGGGGACCGATCCGGGAGGCGCCACCATCTTTGCGGGGATATTGGTCCCGGCCTTATAGGGCAGGCAGTCGACGACGGGGAGGTGGACGAGTACATACCATTGAAAGAGAAAGGTGAAGACCGCCGCGGCCGTGAAAACCCCGGCTGCGGCAGCTGGCGGGAGGATCGGTCGGATGTGTTTGCGGACGGCGAAGAGAAAAACGATCAGGACCAGGAGGATGAGGTCTTTGGCGAAGGACTCACCGGCAGTGAGTGGGATGCAATCACCAAAACAGCCGCATTCGCGAACTTTCCCCGACAGATAGGCATAGCCGGTAAGGAAGGTGAAGAATAGGATGAGCAGGAGCAGGAGCCAGCTAAAGAGCCGGATACGCCAACCCAGCAACAACGCGACGCCGGCGACGATCTCGAAAACGATCATCAGAATGGAGAAAGCCAGGGTAACCTGGTCGAACCAGTGGAAGTTCCAGACCTCGAAGAACTCCTGCATCTTGTAGCTGAGGCCGAGCGGATCGTCGGCTTTGACGAGCCCGGAGAAGATGAAGAGGATGCCTACGAGGATACGGACAATGGAGATCTGGATTTTCATTTCGGCATGATTTAGTATTTCGACTGGTTCAACCGGTTCAGGCTGAATGTCGACCCTCACCGATAAGGATGAGGGCAAAAATCGAATAGTTGATGATATCGATGTAATTGGAATCGATCCCTTCGCTGATCAGGGTGGCGCCGTCGTTTGCCACGATCTGGCGTATCCGCAGGATCTTCATGAGGATCAGGTCGACGTAGCTCTCCTGGCTCATCTCGCGCCAGGCTTCACCATAGTCGTGGTTTTTGTCCCGCATGACCGAGCGCGCCCGTCCCAGGTGTTCGTTGTACAGCCGGTCCGCTTCACCGGGCGACAGCTCTTCGGGGGTATCGGCTCCCAGATCCAGCTGGATAAGGCCGATCACGCCATAGTTGACCATCGCGATAAACTCTCCTTTCTTCCCCTCCCCTACCCTGGTTTCCTGCGTTTCCTGAAGGGTCCGGATGCGACGGGCCTTGATGTAGAGCTGGTCGGCGATCGAGATGGGGCGTAGCACGCGCCAGGAGGTGCCGTAGTCGCGGGTCTTTTTCAAAAAGATGTCCTTGCACTCCTCCACTGCCTGGTCGTATTGCCGGTCCGTATCTTTCACCGGGGTTGATTTCTCCATGATGAGCAAATACCTGAATTTTATGTAAAGATAAACTACCAGCAGGATGTGGACACTCAATACCAGGGGTAAATTATTAACGATCGACCGGCCGGTGATCATGGGGATAATCAACAGAACCGAAGATTCCTTCTATAGCGGCAGCCGTGTAAGTGACGATGATGCCCTGATTCGGCAGGCTTCCAGGCTGCTGGAGGAGGGCGCCGACTGGCTGGATATCGGCGGGCAGAGCACGCGGCCGGGTGCGGAGATCGTGGGCGAAGAAGAGGAGTTGCGCCGAGTGGTGGGCGCGATCGACCGGCTGCACCGGGAATGGCCGGAAGTCGTCCTTTCGGTCGATACCTGGTATGCGCGAGTGGCGGCTATGGCGGTGGAGGCCGGCGCCGGTATGGTCAATGACGTGAGCGGCGGGGCGGTGGACGCGGCCATGCTGGAGACCGTAGGCCGGCTGAGCGTGCCGTACATCTGTATGCACATGAGAGGGACGCCGGCAACGATGAACCGGGAGGCGCAGTATGAGAATGTCGTTATTGCGGTACTGGATTATTTTATTGCACGGATCGAAGACTGCCGTCAGGCCGGCATCCACGATGTGATCCTCGATCCGGGGTTCGGGTTTGCGAAGACCGCTGTTCACAACTTCCGGATACTGCATGAGCTGTCGGTCTTGCAGATCTGCGGAAAGCCGCTGCTGCTAGGGGTCTCGCGCAAATCCACGATTTACCGGACGCTTGGGGTGAGCGCCGAGGAGGCGTTGAATGGCAGCACTGTGTTGCATACGCTGGGGCTGATAAATGGCGCAAACATCCTGCGTGTACATGATCCGAAGGCGGCGCGGGAGGTGGTGGTCCTGTTGGAGGCATACCGGCAGGCTCAAGAAAAAGGGCGCTGACTTCGTCAGCGCCCTCGGATTAGTTTTTTACCTCGGCTTAATTTTTTATTTATGCGGCGTAGGGGCAGGAGGTGCCACCGGCCTTGGCTGGGGCGCACCAGGGCGGATTACATTGGCGCCGGGCCTCATATTGGGTGCCGTCGGCATTCCGGGGCGCGGGGCCGGGGCTGGCGGAGCATTCCGCACGCTGTCTACTACGACATCGAAGATCAGGTTCTCATAAGGCGTATGGCCGGGGCCGGGGCGTTGGTCGTAGGCCAGGAAGGCGGGGATATAAAGAGTACCCTTCCCGCCCTGATGGAACTGTTTCAGACCCTCTTCCCAACCCGGAATGACCATGTGCTGACCGATCACGAACTTCAACGGTTCATTGCCGGGGCCGGTCATATTGGATTCGAATATTTTCCCGGAGGGGAAGAGCCTCCCGGTATAGTGGACCAGGACCTGTTTGCCGGTGTCGACCTGTGGGCCATTGCCGGGGTCTTTGACCACGACATAGACGCCGCCTTCGGTCTTGCTTGCATGGACATTGCTGTCAGCGAGATATTTCTCGACGGCATGGACTTCGCGGTCTTTCTCCTTGTCAGCTTCCAGCTTGCGGTCGGCAAGCATTTCGGGCTGGCCCGGGAAGATGTCCAGCACTTTGAAGGAAATAATGATCTTATCCTTTCGCTTCATAAAGGGGGGCAGGTTGCCGCTGGACTTGTGAGCGATGCTATCGGCCAGGAGAATGGATACGGCACTGTCACCTTTGCGGAGGAAGCTCAGGATCTCCACCGGGCTGTACACCGGCCGGGGACTATCTACCTGAAGATAATAGGGAAAGCTGCCGTAAGTGCTGGCAAGCGTGGAGTCACGGAGCTTCTCTATCAGGTGGAACTTTATAAACTCGCCTTTTTTGGCGGTCGGTCCCTTGCCATCCGAGAAGATCTTATACATCAGGCCGCTTTTGGTCTTTTTGAAATCTGAATTAGTACAGGCTACCGTTCCCAGCAGCGCCAGGCTAATCAGCAGATACGTCGAGATGGTTTTCATTCTCATGAAATTATTGTAGTTGTGATGAATTCTCCTTTAGGGCGTCGACAAAACGCTGGACGGTCACTTCGAGGGTCTCGTTGCTGCGGCCGCCGGCAGCATTGACATGGCCACCGCCCTCAAAATATTTGCGCGCGAAGACGTTCACGTCGAAATCCCCCTTGCTCCGGAAGGAGCATTTCACTTCTTCATCGCGATCGATGATCAGCGCCGCCATCCGGATGCCCTGGATGGTAAGGGGATAGTTGACGAGGCCTTCAGTGTCGCCGGTCTTGATCTCATAGCGCACAAGGTCTTTCCACGGAATAGCGATCAGCGCGGCGTTGTGCTCATAGAAGATCTCCATGCGATTCTGGAGCACGAACCCCGTGAATCGAAGCCGGTTTTCCAGGAAGTTGTCGAAGAGGTAATCATGGATCACCGTGTGGTTCAATCCTGTATCCTTCAAAGCAGCGACCATGCGGTGCACAGCGGCGGAAGCGCCCGGGAAACGGAAAGAACCGGTGTCGCTCATGACGCCGGCATAAAGGCAGGCGGCGATATCGATATCGATCAGCCCGGCGTGACCGGAATCGACGATAAGGTCATAGACCATTTCGCTGGTCGAACTCTTTTCCGTATCGCTGATGCCGTAGTCGAACCAATCTGCTTCCGGCTGCTGGTGGTGATCGATCAGGATTCGGGTAGCGCTGGTTTTCCGCAGCCGGGTAGCCATGTTGCGGGTCCGCGCTAAAGTATTGAAATCCAGACAAAATACCCACTCGGCTTTCTCCAGTACGGCGACCGCTTTCTCCGCGCTGAACTCATAGTCTATGACTTGATTTGCGCCGGGCATCCATTTCAGCCATTCAGCCCAGTTGGTGGGCGAGATGACGGAAAGCTCGTGACCCAGCTCCCGTAGGAAATGATAAAGACCCAGGGAGGAACCCATTGCATCGGCATCCGGCTTCTGGTGCATGATGATGACCACTTTCTGCGGACGGCTCAGTAACGGATATAATTCTTCGATAGGCGCCATAGATAAAACGGCTGCAAAGGTGCAGAATTTAATCCCAATGGCCAAGTAAAAGTTCTTGGAAACAATGTATTACATTTGCGGGCCAAAATCGGGCCGAACCCGTTCAAAAACAGGAACTATGAGCAATCGAACCTTTACCATGATCAAGCCGGATGCTTTCTCCAAAGGTCATTCCGGCGCCATCATCGATAAGATCCAGAAAACCGGCTTTGCTATTGTGGCGATGAAACTGACCCGGCTGTCAAAAGAAAAAGCAGGTGAATTCTATGCTGTCCATAAAACCCGGCCGTTCTATGGCGAGTTGGTGGATTTCATGAGCAGCGGGCCCATTATCGCGGCGATCCTGGAAAAGGACAATGCCGTCGCCGATTTCCGCCAGCTCATCGGGGCTACCGATCCGGCGAAGGCCGAAGCAGATACAATCAGGAAACTGTATGCAGCTTCCGTCGGGGAGAATGCGATCCACGGCAGCGACAGCGATGAGAATGCCCGGGTCGAAGGCGATTTCTTCTTCAGCGAGCTGGAGCGCGTCTAGTCCCGGTGTCTAATCCGCCCGGCTAACGCCCGGGCCAGAAGACGCGGCGACGGATGTGCCGGCTTTTGGCGCAGAGCTTAACACCGGTTCCACGGTGTATCCTTCCTTACGCAATAATTCGATGACGCCTTGTTTGCCCGGCAGGTGGGCCGCGCCTACGGCGATCAGCAGGGATTTGTCCGGCAGCAACGTGTCGAGTATCCCGGCCCACTTGCGGTTCCGGCCGTAGAGCAGCAGGTCCATATACTCGCTCATCCCGGGGTCGTCCTTGTCGCTAAGCGCCTCTATGCCGTCTAGGTCTTGTTTGTTGTAGAGGTCCGCGAGCTGGCGGGTCTGCGCTTTGTTGTAGTCCGCGCTGTCGATATAATCCACGAGCTCTTTGGCCTGTTTTGCATAGGGGATGCTGTCGAAGAGGCCGGCCTGGAAGGCGGCGGTCTCCAGCCCGTTGATGGGCTTTGGATGGGTCAGCTCCTTGGCGACTTTCATGATTTGCATCTCCATGCCGTCGGTGCCACTGGCCCCGCAATCCATTCCCTGTTCCTCCACGAATCCGCTGATGAGCATCGGCTTAAAACGTTCCAGCATGCCAAAGGGCAGCGGCAGCAAGGCCTGATGACCGGTGAAGTAGTCTTTAACGCGTTTGTATTCGTCGGGCTTCAGCAGGTCCGAAAGCGTTTTACCACCCCTCATCTGCATCGCGGTCATCGCGCCCAGCATGCCGGCCATATCGCTGAGGTTGATCTCGAAATAGACTTCATCAACCGTGTTGATGGCTGCCCTGAGGCTGTCGCCGAGTGCAGCGTCACCCGCGCAGAGGATGTGCATGGTGCCGAAAAGATAAGAAGGACGGGCGGTCCCTTTGCCGGAGATCCGCCACAGCAGCGTATGGGGGTTTTTCGGTGTTTGCGGGTGTACAAGCGTCGCGGTCATCAGGCCCGCGGCGAGTAAAAGATAATTCTTCATATTGTTACAACGGCCTCCAAGCCGTAAAGCTGGTCTTTGAATTTGAGCGATGGTGAAGGCAGGAAGGGGCCGAGGCCCAGGTCCGGCCACTTGTCGTCGACGGCTTTGATGGTCTCGTCGGCAGCGACAATGATGTTTGGCCAATCCCGCCCGAAGTTATCGAGGGCCGCGGTCTTGATGGTGCCGTCGAGGCCGAGGCAGGCGGTCAGTGTGTTGCCGGTTGTCCGCGATGTCAGGATATGATCCCGTCGGGGATCCAAATTATTACAGAAACGCCATAGGGCAACCGAGAGGTCCGTAGCATCCACGGTATGCTCAACGTACAGGATCATTTTGATTCCCTCAACTTCCTCGCTGATGGATTCATGCAATTCACGAATATGATTAGGGCGGTCTTTTCTAACGGCGATTAGGAGGACAGGGATGTCATCGGCCAGCAGGCTCCAGTTGACGGAATGAATCTCAAGGTGGCGCTTTTGAAGTACGTCAGGGTCGATCGCCGGGCGGGGCCATTGGTAGCGGTCGTCTTCCTCTTCCGCGGACCGGGCGGTGCCATCGATGCACATTTTGCCGCCGAAACCCAGTTTGCTGCAGCTGTGGTCGAGTACATCCATCGGGCCCTGCGAAAAATACACGTCGGTAGCGGGGTTCCAGTGGCGGAAGGTATAACGGGCAAGATTGCGATAATTGCGGATATCGGCAGTCTCATCGGTGACGACGAGGATCTTGTTGAACATCATCTGGCCGGCGCCCCACATGGCGTTCATGACCTTTTGTGCCTGGCCGGCGTATTCTTTATGGATCTTGGCGATCACTAAATTGTGAAAGACGCCTTCGACGGGCATTTCCATGTCGACGATCTCGGGGATGAGGGTCATTTTGATCGGGGCCAGGAAGATGCGTTCGGTCGCTTTGCCGAGCCACGCGTCCTCCTGTGGGGGGATGCCAACGATC
>Ga0210398_10006659_pt1 | contig 10578 bp, 14 predicted proteins | sample IncBWC4OmetaG_FD_161047 | JGI IMG/M metagenome (GOLD analysis project Ga0210398, IMG submission 161047) | Forest soil microbial communities from Barre Woods Harvard Forest LTER site, Petersham, Massachusetts, United States - Inc-BW-C-4-O | ecosystem: Environmental > Terrestrial > Soil >... | reverse complement strand
GAAGTACTTGCGGGCGAACGCGCGGTTGATTACCGCGACGTGGCGCGCCGACACTACGTCCGCCTCTGAGAAGAATCTGCCGCGCACCACCTGCAAGCCCAGCGCTTGCGCGAAGTCTTCAGTGCACGCGTCCAGCATGACAGTCCATTTTTCGGAATGAGTTTTCCCGAGAATGTTCATCTCAGAATTTGCTCCGCCGTACGGGGGACGACCGATGCTCTCCGCTGCCGCGATTACTCCGGGAATCGCCGCGACGCGCTGCAGAAATTGTTGGTAGAACGGCTTTCTCTGGGCTGGCGTGTCGTAGTGGCCCTTGGGGAGCGTGACTTGGGCAATGAACAGCCGCCGAGGATTGAAACCGAGATCCACCTGCGTCAGCTTGAAGAATGTGCGCAGCATCAGTCCGGCTCCAGCGAGCAGCACAATTGACAGGGCCACTTCCGAGACGACCAGTACGGCCCGAAGCTTGCCGTGACGAAAGCCTCCGCCCGAGCCTTTGCTGGCGCCCATCAGTCGCGATTGCAGTTCACCGCGGAAGGCGTGGATCGCCGGCGCGATGCCGCAAAGGACAGTCGTTAAGATCGTCACTGCCAGCGAAAACAAAAGCACTATCGGGTTCAGCTCGATCACCGCTTCTTGCGGAAAAAAGTAATAGGGGATGAAGGGTACAATCCATTTAATGCCGACATACGCCAGCAGACAGCCAGCCGCGCATCCAGCGCCGGCGAGCACGGAGCTTTCCACCAGGAATTGCCTGATCAATCGGCCACGGCTGGCGCCGACGGACGCACGAATGGCGATCTCTTTGTCTCGCGCCGTCGCGCGCGAAAGCAGTAGGTTCGCGACGTTGCTGCAAGCAATGAGAAGCAGCAAAAGCACAGCGGCGATTAACGGATATAACAGCTCACGGAAAGGACCAAGCGCAGCATCGGCGAGCGTCCAGGTGATGACAGTGAATTCCTTCGGGTACTGGTCCGGATGGATTTTTGCGAGGTTATGGGCCACCACATCGAGATCGGCTGCTGCAGCCTTCATGCTGATGCCGGGCTTCAGATGCCCCAGCGGCCACACGTACTCGTGCGCGAAAGTTGGATCGTTTGCAATTTGGCCTTTATCGAGAGGAAACGGAATGAGGATTTCGTTCCAGCCGGGCCGGAATCGAGGAGGCATGATGGCGACGAGGGTTCTGGGCACGCCATTCAGACTGAAGCTCTTGCCGAGAATGCCCGGATCGCGATTGAATTGCTCGCGCCAGAGCCTATCGCTCATGGTGAACACTGGAGTGGCGCCGGGTTTGGTGTCCTCGGGCGTCGGCAAGCGGCCCAGCAGCGGAGACACGCCGAAAAATTCAAAAGTATTCGCGCTTAGATAGCCGCCGTTGAACTCAACTGTGCCATCGCCGGTGGCGTAGAGAATTTTTGAGCTGCCGAACCCGCCGAAGCCGGCGTTCATGTCGGTAAAGACGTGATTCTGCTCGCGGAAGTCTAGAAAGTCCGGAATCGTGTATGCATTGCGACCCACCCTGCCAGCATCAGCCGCGCCGTGGATCTCAAAATTGATCAGGTGGTGGGCGTCCTTATACGGAAACGTGTTAATCAGGACTCCATAGATTGCGCTGAAGATGATGGTGGCCGAGCCGATGCCCAGCGCGAGGGCGAGGACAGCGAGCAGTGTGAAACGGCGGTCCTTGTGGAGGCTGCGTACGGCATAGCGAAGATCTTGCCAAACCCAGCCCAGGAACCTGTCCACGCGCCACCTCCGAGGCCCGGATTTCCAGACATCATACACTTAGACGCATGGAAATCGTCGGCGGAGCCGTGAGGAATCATAACTAGAATTCTTATTTGCGTACAGGTGAGGCAAATAGATCATGAATTGACGGCCGTGCCGCGTTGCGTCACTTTGCTATTTTTCGTGCCGGTAATTCCAAATTATGGTCCAGTACCATGCTTCGGCCAATAAGCAATCGTGCTTGCGCGATTGCGTCCGTCGCGCCGATCTTGACTCGTGTGGCCTCCGGCAATAGCAGAAGTGCGCCGACAAGCGGCCAGATGGAATTTTCCAGCTCCACCATTCGTTTTGCGATCTGAGGTCCGGACGTCTGAGCCTTGATGATCCTGTCTAGCTCAATTTCTCCTGGGACCTGTTCCATGACCTGCTCGATTGTCGCCGCATCTTCATCGGCCCTTGGAGGCTGCGTCGTCGGGAACATAGGGATCTTGTCCCTCATCGTCATATTCCTTCCTGCGCGATATTACCATTTTGGTGTTTCGAGCTGAGGAGTTCGCCTCCGATGGCGGCGTGATGCGCGCGGCCATGGAAGATGCTTCCTGCGCTTCCTGCCGTCAATGCCGGATTAACGCAGCGCTCACCGAGCAAATGGATTTAGGGGACGTTCGGCGGGAAATCCGGATACCTCGAAGAACCTGAAGGTTTTTCTGCCTCTCTGGCTGGGCACCTCGGACGATAAACATCACAGGCAGCACTTCCGTTCAACGCGATCCTAGTTTATCTTCGGTTGATTGAAGAAATAGATAGCTGTTGATATTGTGCCCGCCGAATCATCAGTATTCGGTTTCACCTTCCGGGGAACTGTAACGACCTAGCGCCGACGGATCTCCCGGGAATTGGTCCGTGAAGCTCGATCCTTTCTGGCAAGCCACCGCTCGTCTACACTAGGCTCTATGCCCCGCCGCACTCCTGCCACGTCAACAGACGAACATCTCAATCAGATTGCTTCGGTGTTAGACGATATGTTTCGCGTTCCAGGAACGCAGATCCGCTTCGGGCTGGATTTTCTGATCGGCTGGATTCCAGGTGTAGGAGATGCCGCGGCTGGCATCGCTTCCCTGATCATCGTCGTTGCAGCCTGGCGACGTGGCGCTGCCTTGGTCACTCTCGCTCGCATGATTACAAATGTGGTTCTAGAGGCTCTGTTAGGTTCAATTCCCGTATTTGGTGATGTTTTCCACGTCGCCTGGAAGGCGAACCGTAGAAACTACCGTTTATTGATGCGTGAGGATAATCAGGCGCTACGTGAAAACCACACGCGGCGCGACGTGCTTTTCTTTGCGCTCCTGCTCGCGGCCGCCGTTTGTCTGATTGCTCTGCCCATTGGCCTGATCATCTGGCTCATTCGATCGCAGCCCCGATCGTTCTCGTATCCTTGAACGGGGAGTTCCGGTTACGCGACTTCTCAGGACCTAAGAACTCAACGGTAGAACTTGTCTTGCTATTTCCTGGGTTGGGATAGATAAGTGAGGAGGATGCTACTCCGTCCTTCGCGCTGTTTGACATTTTTAGCTGGCTCGTGTCTGTCCCTTTGTTCCGTAATTCATTCGCAACAAGTAGGAGAATCTAGGGGCGTCCAAGCCATAAGCAGCGCTTCCTACTCAAACACCTCTGACGGCCTGCGGCAACTCCTCGACGCGATGTTGGTAGCTGCGAAGCTGGACGATCACACCGAGCTTCAATTACTAGTTCGGGAAACTGAGATACCGAATTACCGGAACTGGTTTGCTACTACGTTTGGTCGAGACAGGAGTGATAGCTGGGCCGGTTCCTACGGGAAAATGCTTCGGAAGGACCAAGAGGATTTTGAAGGCCTCCTGATCACACTTTCGCGAATGGAAGGCGAATTCTCTGCTCAGAAACTGGACTCTGTAAAGAGGTACGGAACACTTGTGGGTCCACTCGATGAATACCTTGCAGACTGGAAAGAAGCGGGAGCACCGAAAGGTCAGGAACCGCGGCACATTGCGGAATTCTTCTTCATTGAGGGAAAATTTCGTTGGAATAGCACGGTCGAGTATTCCCCTTTCCAGAATACAAAGTCTAGTTTCGTCGTTCTCGGTAAACTCCTAAAGCGAGTTCCACCCGCATACCCTGAGGAAGCGCGCAAGAAGTCGATTCAAGGGACCGTGATTTTGAACGTGATTCTGCGAACCGATGGCTCGGTCGCTGTGCAAAACGTGGTGGAGGGTGACCCGATTCTGTCCCCGGCAGCAATCGAGGCGGTACGGCAGTGGCGGTACGAACCTTCGTTGATAAACGGCCAACCTGTCGAGATACGAACGAAGATCAGCGTGGTCTTTACGTTGAACCCGTGAATCACAGCCGCGAACTGAGATAAGCGACGGGATAACTGACCGGCGCATTAACCGTCCGCGTGGATTTTCAAGTGATATCCGGTAACGCGACTTAGCAGGGCCTATCCGTTGGCTGACTACCGGCCCTTCCCGTCGAATGAATCCAATCAAAAACCCCGTTGAGCGTAACTCATAAGAATTTGTCTCCTTTTGTACATGCTCTCTTCCGTTGTTCGGATAGCGTCGAGACTGGGCGGAGTGTGAAATGACTACATCCATAAAGAGTACGGGAGCAAACGGGGGCGGCGGTGCTGTCTCGGTTGAGAGTGTGGCGGATATTCTTGAAAGTGAACTCCACACTTTGATTGGGGAATGGTTTGTCCGAGTTGAGAGGGAGCCAGAACTAACGCGCATCCCCCTGAATTTTGAAGAGCGGACGGGCCATCTTGCTAGGCTCATGTATGACGTAAACTTGCGATTACGGCGGGACGACCATACGAAAGCTGTGATATCAGAGGCTGCGGCCGACCATGGACGATTGCGGCAAAAACAAGGCTACCCCGTGGAGATGCTAATAGAGGAGTCTCGCTTGCTTCAGGTCAGCATTTTTACGACGCTGCACAAGAACGTGAAGAATTTGGAATTCGATACGCTGCTTCCTAGCGTTGTGACCATCGCGGACGAAGTGGTTTCGCAATTGAGGCAGCAGATGAAGCACTTCAGGGCTGCGGATGTTGCCGAAAAGGCCAAGGACAAGTGACGTTTTTCGGGGGAGATTCATCATGTGTAGCCTTGAACTTAAGAGCGCGAATACGACGAATCCGAAAGTGAGTCTCGCGGAATTGTGATTTCCAGGTAAGAATCTGCGAGCCAGTACCCTGACTCCCGACAAACGCGGTAGCCGGACAAATGGTTTTGAACGATTCAGTCCACCGGTTCCTGCGTTGCCCTCGGGCGCTTGCTTGCGATCTCTCACCTAGTATTTTGTCATTCTCAAAAAAGCTCCTGCTGACCGCCCCACAAATTACTGGGATTGTGTGCCAAATGCGACATACATCCCGCGACCGTTGGTGCAAAGTGGCTCATCGGGTCTCTGAATCCGATGATCTTGGGCTTAACAGGAGGCCACAGTGTTGGGATACGGACTGGTAGGAACCATAGTGATTATCTGTTTAGTCGTTTGGCTCGTACGCGCTTTGTAACCGCGAAATCGCATTCGCGATGGAAGTCTCGAATCTGAAAACAGCCGGGGCTGGGGCCCGCCACTTCTCCGACGCCAACGATCGGATACGATTGGGGTCCAACTTTCCGTTCGGGCCCTGTCCAGAGTTGCTACAAGCTTAATTGTTCACTTCTACTCGCTTCGCTGTATAGAGATCTGCTGCTAAGCGTTGTTTATAGGAAGTCACTACATTTCTCCCGCTATGGGAGTTGGTCCGCTTTCACGTGTAAGAAATTCCGACCGGACCGGGAGAAGGAGATTGAGATGCGACTAAGAAAATACTTGTCGTTAGTTGCCGCGACAGTGGTCTTCGGCGGTTCAGTTCTAGCCGGTCCGGTTCAGCAGGATCAACAGCCGGCTCCGGACAATACCAAAACGAACCAAGGTGACGCCAACAATGGCGCCGCTACTGCCGATCAGCAGAAGATGAACCCCGCCGATCGCGCAACAACGAAGCAGATCCGTAGCGCGCTTATGGAAGACAAAACGCTGTCCACGTACGCGCATAACATCAAGATCATCACCCGGGATGGGCATGTAACTCTAAAAGGACCTGTCCGCACGGAGGATGAAAGGACGGCGATCGGTGAGAAAGCATCGCAGGTTGCGGGTGCAGGGAACGTTAGAAACCACTTGACGATCGCGCCGCCGACTCAATAACAGCTTTGCTCTGACAGCAAAATTGAAACGAACAGGAGATTCAAAATGGAAAATAAGAAAACAGCAGTGTTCGGGATTTACACGACAGTGGCCGCCGCGGATTTAGCCACCGACAGCCTGGTGAAGTCCGGTTTTTCCGCTTCTGATATTTCCGCCCTTCTGCCTGAGAATCTCGGCCCGAAACCAATCGCGACCGAAAAAGCCACCAAGGCTCCCGAGGGCGCGACAGCTGGCGCTAGCACCGGTGCGGTTCTTGGCGGGGCACTTGGTTTGCTGGCAGGCGTAGGGATGCTCGCGATTCCTGGGCTTGGTCCCTTCATAGCGGCTGGCCCAATCATGGCGGGACTCGCCGGGCTCGGAGTTGGAGGAGCCGTTGGCGGAGTCACCGGTGCGCTCATCGGCCTGGGCATTCCCGAGTATGAAGCGAAGCGTTACGAGGGGCGCCTGCAGAAGGGCGGAATTCTCCTCTCGGTTCACTGTGACACTTCGGACGAAATCAAGCGGGCCAAGGAAATCCTAAAGAACACGAATGCGGAGGACATCTCATCGACCGGTGAGTCTTCTGCAGACGTTAAGGCCGACGACCGGCAGGTCCGCCACACAACTTCGGGCGGCAGCCGGTAGTTCCCGAGGAGGAAGTTCGATTTTGAGCTTCCTCTTCGATTTTCTTGTGAAACGGAGGACCTGATGAACGGCAGAATGAGGTGGACCGAATCGATCTCAGCATTCGTTGTCGGGCTCGGCGTAGGGGCTGCTGTTGGAGTTCTTTTTGCTCCTAGATCGGGCGACGACATGCGCGAATATATTCTAGCGAGTGCGAAAGACGGCGTGGATCGGGCAGTCGCGGGTGGTCAGAAGCTGACCGAACGCGCGCAGCAAGGCGTTGACGAAGCCAAAGGACGAGTGCGCCAGGCGAAGAAAGCTGGGGAAGACGCTTTTCGTGAAGCAAAGAACTCGTCGTCTTAGCGACCCAGCGCTTAGCCCATGAAATCCAGACGAATGACTCGCGTTTCTACCGCGCTCAGTTTTCTGCTGATCATATCGACGACCTGTGGCTGCGCCCCGAACGAAACGGCCCAGCAGCGGAAAGAGCGCGAGGACAAGACTCGGGCTGAAGTTGCCAAGGCGACCGACCGAGCGAAGCCGGAAATCCAGGCAGCGGGACGCGAGCTCGGTCGAGTAGCGGATGAAGCCGCAAGAGAAGCGCGGGCTTTCGCGGAAGGGGTGCGACAGGGTTGGGTTCAGGGCGGACACCATGTCGTCAATCTGAACTCCGCATCCGAGAGCGAACTCACGGAATTGCCAGACATTTCTAGCGTGACCGCTCGACGAATTATTAGAAACCGGCCTTATCATGAGCCGGCTGAGCTGATTTCAAAGCACGTCGTATCGAGCGTACAGTACGCAAAAATCAAAGATATCGTCACGACAGAATAAGAATCCACGCTACGGACGCTGCACGATCGTTCGCGGGCTCACGAGTTACGTTTGGACAATCTAATTCAGCGGAGGACATCTTGCGATTCGGACCATTCTTAGGCGTGGCGCTATTGCTATTCTTTCTTTGGATCGGCGGTTTTATATTTTTTCACGTCGCTGGTTTTCTAATCCACTTACTTCTAGTGTTCGCGGTCGTGTTTCTGATTATTCACCTCTTCACAGGCGCTAAGCCGCCTTCCTAGTTTTGTTCCCCTGCTTCACCGTCCTCGTTACGCGGAAACAGACGGGTGCATGGCCGGAATCAGTTCTTGAACTAACGTCGTCTGATTACGAGACACCTATGAGATTTCATTTCCTCTCGATAGCCTCAATGGCTGCAAACTCACGGTCCACATGCGGTTTGGAACGCGGAACACCCGAGTGCAACTCGCAAGGCTCGCCGACGGAAGCACCACACGTAGGACAGGGGACCGAGGATACCTGTTGCGTCGTGAGTTCTCTCCTCTTCATGCACGGAGAATCACCCAACGCACAGCCGTAAGTCTGTACGATGTCGTACAGTGGCGGAATGAATGACACGAACCCAGCCATCGCCAAGCTACAACACATTCAGCAACTTTGGGCGGAGCTTGGCCGAACGAAGTTGAATAGTCCCAAGTACCGAGACGTTATGAAAAAGATTCGCGCGCTGTCGGCGGAATATCAGTCGCTTGTTGATGCGCCCCAGAAGGGCGAAAAATCGAAATAACTCACTACGAATTGGCTCATTTTTGTGTTTGCACAGCGTGCTCTTTGGGACAGTTCCGCGCCAACGTTCGGAGCAATCTGGAATCCCCTTTCCGTGTTCAACCACTGTTTTGCCGGAGGGTCCATGTACACGCACGGCCGAACGACGTTTCACTTTGATTTCAACATCCCCGTCAGAGTTCGCAGGCTGACGAAAGTGGTTCCAGGGAATATACCGTTGAAACGTCCAACCTGTCCGAAGGCGGCATGTACTTTTCCGGCGAGGTTCAACTCGAACTGGACACCCCCGTTCGGGCTTATCTGGTGATGCCAGAGCAGATTTTCGGAGAGCCTATCGTCAGGTGGTGTTGCGATGGGCGAGTCGCTTATCTCGATCCAAGCGAACCTCCGGGGAGCAGGCTGGGGGGCGGAGTTGCGTTTCACACTTACACAATGCTAACTGCCGGGCGACCGGAATCAACCCACGAGCCCAGGTCGCCACGGTACTAGCGTTCGCAGGCATGGAAAATGCCGCACGCTGAAAACCGCAACGTATAATTGCAGTTGCGAAATATTTGGCCGATTCACCTCAGTAGATCAGCCCTGGGGTCCTTGTGGCTTGAACCTGGCGGACGGCTAGAATTCCTACTACAGGTTGCCGTAACGGCCGCGCGGCAATTCTGTCCTGTTTGCGTCGCCGAGCACGTTGCAGCGGAAAGCGCACGGGGCACCAAACCGGTTCGGCAATCTGTACAGTTTTGAACAGCTTTTCTTTCTTGGCCGAGCTACAAGTAGCACTCGCTTCCGCTGAGATTGTTCTCGGACTTGGTCGGAAATCGAGGATGACTGACGTGATCGCCGACGGAACAAGAGATTTTTCATCTGCCTATACTGCCTGGCTCCGAAAACCTGTGGTGCTGCTAGTTGTCGTCCGTCAATGCCACATCCCCGTCCCGTGCAGCATCGCCGGGGAGTCAGTCACCGCTTTGCGCGTCCGCTTCGAGCCCGGGTTTGAGATGGATCTCCGAAAAGAATTGATTTTAGCCGTAGAAGAGGATCCAGCGACGCTGGAGCCTCGCTTGAATTGAACCAGAGCCAAGGGTTCTCGGTCCTTCGCACCGAATCGAGATGCCGTCAGGGCGTCGGGGGACCGTGTCAAAAGGAGATTTACAATGCTGCTGCTAATTATTGTTTTGCTGTTGCTGTTCGGCGGTGGGGGCGGTTATTACGGCTATTCCCGCTGGGGAACCGGTGGCGGCCTCGGGATCGTCGGGACGGTCGTGCTCATCGCAGTGGTCGTGTATCTGCTCGGCGGTTTCCGTTGATCCTCTCGCAAGTGGTTAAGAGTTCCTGTGACCGTCAACCTGATTGAGCCAGAGGAGAATCTCCATGAAACAAAGCGCTAAGAACGAAGCACAAGGAACACTTCACGAGGTGAAGGGTAAGATTAAGGAAAAGGTCGGACGGGTCACGAATGATCCCGATTTGGAAGCCGAAGGTCAGGATGAAAAGCTGGTTGGGACGGTTCAAAAGAAAATTGGCCAAATAGGAAAAGTTTTCGACAAATAAAGTGCGTTACTCCGCCTGTCATCATGCGAAGTCTCTCCCAAGCGGGCGGATTACTGCGACCACTTGGCGAACAAAATGACACATACCTTCGCAGAGAGTCACAGAGCGAGTGCCCTGATCATGGCTGCGATATTCGTCATGGCTGCAGCCTCATTCGATTTGGTAGACGGAGCTCTGTCAGAGCGCCCGCTGCTTTTTGTCTCAGGCGTCTTGTTCTTTTGCTCTGGGGTCCTATTGTTCGCGCTCTGGAAACAAAATCCACGCTGACTGGTTTAGGAAATCATGGGAAGCGACAACGAAACAATTCAGGACGTCTGCGGGAAATGCGATGCCGAGATCGATAGAAGTCGAAGAGTCGATTTCACGCTAAAAGATGGGACTCGGGTGTGCGATTCCTGTTTCGTCAAAGAAACTCCGCGGCCCACGCAAACGACGAGTGATCGGTCAAATTGAAACTGCAGCTTCGTTAAACTCGATTCGCCATCTTCGATACCGTGTGAATCAGAAGCCCGCTCGTCCTGAAGTTGAGGCGATAGAAGCACCCACGGGCTACTCAGGGATCAAGTCGCTGCGGCACGATCGCGATTCTATATCAGGAGAGTTCCGCGCGTGCAATACCCACGCGGTAGTCGCCGAGGATAACTTCGCATCCGGTAATCTGAGTGTTTCTAGAGCAGTCTTAAGTCGAGTTCCAAAGTCGTCGCCTGCCGCACGCTGCGCCGCTTGTTTCGCTTTCTTCCTAGAGTATTCAAGGTTCACTAACGCAGTCTCTACATCTTGTACAAAATCCGGAAGCGCGATGGATTCGGGAGTTTGAGAACGTGCGCGACGTGTTTCGCGTGCTTCGCGGACAATCACGGGAAGCGCTGCGTG
>Ga0210398_10006658_pt1 | contig 10578 bp, 9 predicted proteins | sample IncBWC4OmetaG_FD_161047 | JGI IMG/M metagenome (GOLD analysis project Ga0210398, IMG submission 161047) | Forest soil microbial communities from Barre Woods Harvard Forest LTER site, Petersham, Massachusetts, United States - Inc-BW-C-4-O | ecosystem: Environmental > Terrestrial > Soil >... | reverse complement strand
CCCAGAGCTTCCTGGGTCTGGCCCGCGGTCCGGAGAATCGCCTCGAGATCGAGCTCACCACCGGCGAGATCGTTCGCCTTCGCGGTCAAGGCGCCGGGCGCTGGCCGACAACGGTCTCGGTGCTCGGTGATCTTCACGAGATCGCGCGCGTCGTCGAGACTTCGCGCCAAGGTTCGTGCGGCAGTTCTCCGGCCGTAAACAGAGCGGTCGGCACATGATCAGCGCGTCGACATAACCGCTCCCGAGGGCCCTCAAGCCGCGCTAGCCAGACGCCCTTCACGAAAATCGGCGAGCGCCTGCTCGATCTCTTCGCGTGTGTTCATCACGAACGGACCGTACTGCACCACCGGCTCGCGCAGCGGCCTGGCTGCCAGCAGTAGAAATTGCACGCCCTCGGGTCCCGCCTCAACGCGAACGCCGTCGCCGTCCGACAGGACACCTGCCGCGCGGTGCGGCAACCGCTTCGCCGCTCCGGCTGCGCCGATATGGGCACTGCCTTCATAGGCGTAGAGGAACGCATTGTGACCGAGCGGAGTCGGCACGCTGAATATCGCGCCGGCGGGTAGGCGTATGTCGAGGTACAACGGATCCGTGCTGAGCCGCGCCTCTCCGCTATTGACCGGTCCGCCGGTGACCTTGCCATCGACTTCGAGCGTGCCGGCAATGACTTTCGCTTCGCCGCCATGCTTCAGCGCCACCCGCGGGATCGCGGCGGCGGGAATGTCGCGATAGCTGGCGGGCTTCATTTTCTCCTTCGACGGCAGATTGAGCCACAGCTGAAAGCCGCGCATGCGCCCTTCGCTCTGCTGCGGCATCTCGGAGTGGATGATGCCGTGCGCGGCCGTCATCCACTGCACATCGCCGGGGCCGAGGTCGCCGCGATTGCCCAAGTGATCCTCATGGCGCATGCGGCCGTCGAGCATGTACGTGACGGTCTCGAAGCCGCGATGGCGACATAGTCGTCGGGATTGTCGGAGTAGAACTCGTCGAGCATCAGGAACGGATCCACCTGCAGGCCGCGTTGGCTGCCCAAGCTGCGGCGCAGTTTGACGCCGGCGCCGTCGGAGGTCGGCACGGACTCGATGACATGTACAAGGGTTCGGGTGTTCATCGTAATTTCTCCTGGAAACTTGCCCACCTCACGCCGCGAGACGCGCGATCTCGGCCTCTGCCTTGGCAAGAGCGGCTTGCTTGCTCTGCGGACTCATGTGAAGACCTTCAGCATAAATGAACTCCACATCGGACATGCCGAGGAAGCGCAGGAAGTCGCGGACGTAATTGGTCTGCGTTTCCATCGGGGTACCCGCATTGACGCCATCGCGGGCATAAACGCCGCCGCGAGCCGCGAACACGTACACTTTCTTGCCGGTGAGTTTACCCGCCGGGCCCTTCTCGGTGTACTCGAAGGTCACTCCAATACGGGCGATGTGATCGAAGTAGGCCTTCAACTGCGATGGCACCCCAAAGTTATACATCGGCAAGCCAAGCACGATGACATCGGCCTGTTTCAATTCGTTGATCAGTGTGTCGGAGTAGGCGACCACCGCATGCTGCGCGGGGCTGCGATCTTCCGGTTTGGTAATGAACGCGCCAAACCGCTCGGCGTTGAGATGCGGCACCGGGTCGGCCGCGGCGACGTCGCGCACCACAATCGTGGCTTTGGGGTGGCTCTTGTGGAAGGCGGCAACGAACTGGTTGGCGAGCCGGCTTGACTCGCCGTTGCCGTTATTGATGCTGGCGTTGATCTGCAGCAGGCTGGTCATGAGTGAATCTCCTTAAAGTAGGGGTTGAACGTTGTATTCCTTGGCTGTTATTTAAGTATTGATTGCTTAGATAAAAAAGTAGAATATTTAGGGCTTACCTATCTATTAAATTGATATATGGACACCAATCCACGGATTTCTCTCGAGCAATGGCGTTCCCTGGTGGCCGTGGTCGATGCCGGCGGCTATGCCCAGGCCGCAGAAGCACTGCACAAGAGTCAGTCGGCAGTGACCTACGCCGTGCAAAAAATGGAAGCGTTGCTCGGTGTAAAAATCTTCGAAGTGGTGGGCCGCAAGGCCCATCTCACATCCACAGGCGAGGTGCTCTATCGGCGGGCCAAGGCGCTGTTGGACGAAGCCGGCGCGCTGGAAGGTGCCGCAGGAACCCTCGCCGCGGGCTGGGAAGCGGAGCTGCGACTGTCGGTGGAGATCATCTTTCCCACATGGTTGCTGTTGGAGTGCTTTGCGCGCTTCGCCGAAGAGCGGCCGCAAACGCGCATCGAATTGTATGAAAGCGTGCTCAGCGGCACCGAAGAGGCGCTGCTACAGCGCAAGGTTGATCTGGCCATCGGTTCACAGATACCGCCCGGCTTCATGGGTGATCATCTGATGCGGTTGCGCTTCATCGCCCTCGCGCACCCAGACCATCCGCTGCATCGGCTCGGGCGCGAATTGACGCTGCAGGATTTGCGCAAGCACCGCCACCTGATCATTCGCGATACGGGCAGCCAGCGCCGCAGCGGCAGCTGGCTCGGCGCGGAGCAGAGCTGGACGGTAAGCCAGAAGGCCACTTCGATCCATGCGGCCGTCATGGGCTTGGGGTTTGCGTGGTTTCCGGAGGAAACCGTGCGCGGCGAGTTGGAACGCGGCGAGCTCAAGCCGCTGCCGCTGCGCGAAGGCGGTGAGCGCTGGGGCGAACTGTACCTGGTGTTTGCCGACCGCGACTATGCCGGTCCGGGCGCACGACGGTTGGCGGAGATCATCCGCGAGCATGTGGTGGGGTCGTGCCGCAAGAACGTCTCCGAACAAGGGGGCGTTGCCGCGGCAGCACCGGCTCTCGGGTGATCCGCCGGTTTCCTCGTGAGGTAAGGAAGGATCACGGATGCCAGCAGCACGAGCGCGATGAGCGGCAACATCCCTGAGAATGATCCGGTCAAATCCTTGGCGCGAGCGGCGATGATCGGCCCGATCAATCCGGCGAAGCCCCACGCCGATAGAATCAGGCCGTAGTTCAGTCCCATGAACTTCGTGCCGAAGCAGCTGGCATTGAATGAGGGCATCGTTCCGAAGCCGCCGCCGCAACAGAGCAGGATCACCGAGACTGCGGCGAGCGCAGGCGCGAGCCCGTGCGTTTGAGCCAGCAGCAGCACGGTGAGTGCCTGAACGGCAAACATCGCGGCAAAGGTGTGCTGACACCCGATTCGATCCGAGATGGCGCCCCAGAAACAACGGCCGAGCGCATTGAAAACGCTGACGAGGCCAAACAGCGGTGCAATCGAGGCGGAGGCGACCTTGGTGAGGTCGGTGAGCATGAAAACCGCGTTCGATATGATCGTGATACCGGCGATGACGTTGACGAAGAGTTGCAGCCACAGCAGGTAGAACTGTGGCATGGCGATGACTTGCAAGGGCGCGTAGCCCTGCGCGGGCTTCTGAGCCGCCGTCAGCAGGCGGCTGGGCGCAGGATTTCGAAACAGCGATGCGGCCCCTAATCCGACGATGAGAAAGACGATGCCCGAGGCGACAAAAACGTGCATCAGGGCGCCGAGATCAGCCGCGCTGAAGGCAACGCCGAGCGCCGCCGGATCAAAACTCCCGCCTGCCGCCTTGGCGGCGGCTTTTGCGGCGATGAATCCGCCTGCGTGCTCAGAAGCCGCGTGAAAAGCAGAGAGACGAGGAACGATCTGATTGTAGAGAAATGCCCCGAGTCCGAAGGCGCCGGCAACCAGCCCGCCCGCAAGTCCTTTCCTGTCGGGAAACCACTTTGTGACCATCGACAGGGGGGTGATGTAGGCCATGCCGGCGCCGATGCCGCCGATGATTCCATAGCTCACGTACAGCCATGTTGCACCGAGGGCCGCGGTTCCAAGACCTGCGACGACATTGCCCAAGCCCCAGAGCGTCACGCCGACCATGGCCACGGTTCGAGGACCGACCCTATCCTGCCAAAAGCCGCCGATGACGGCACCGATGGCCGCCAGCGAGAAATTGGCGATTGCGTAGGCCCAAGTCGTCACCGTGAGATCCCAGCGGAAAGCGACCAGCAGGGGCTGTGTGAAAATCCCCCAAGAGTAAATGGTGCCGATCGTCAGCATCAGTACCGCGGCGGCGAAGGCGATCGTCCAGCGATTATTCGTCGCGGCTGTCCCTGCGGCGATGCGCTGACTGATGTTCATGGCAAGTCCCCTGGGGTCGCGCACGAGGCTCATGTTGCGCGGCGGCGGTCGGCCGCCGCGCAACGGACGGGCTAGCGGCTGGCAGCCAGCACGATCGGCGTCGGCTGACCGTTGTGCGCGTTGTAGACGGCGAACAATGCCGGTTGGTCGACCTTGGCGACCGCACCCGCGATCGCTTGGTGCACACAGGCATCCATCCGCGCTTTGGAAATCAGGCCGCGCCCGTCAAAACGATCGCAGACCTGGCGGGCCGCCCGGTGGATGCGGCCATAAAGGGCAGCCGCACCGTCGGGGCTCGAGACTTTGAGGTCCGCGAATTTGACCGTGATTTGCGGCGGATCCGTGGGCTCGGCCGCGGTGCCCACCGTCGACAGGCCGCAGGCAAGAGCGCCGAAGATGGCAGCCGCAACGACGCCACGAAAGCTGAAGGAAGTGGTCATGGAGTTCATGGAAATCTCCTGTGGTTTCAAAAAAACTGGCCGAGCGGTCGGTACGATTCGGGCCGCCGGGCGAGGGCGCCTGCTTGAGCTGCCGAACCGATGCTTTTCGCTGCTTCATCGATATAGACGCGGTCCAGAGGCTGAACCCGACATTCGCACACGGAATATTCTTGAGGTGCGTGGGGTGTGCAGACGCGATACCTTTGCGACATCGCGGGATGGAAGGCGCTCTTGAATCAGCTCACCGAGCTAATCGGACGAATGCAGGCGGGCGATTCGGGCGCGCGCGATGCGCTGTTCGCGGCCGCCTACGCCGAGCTGCACCGCCTGGCACGCGCGCGGCTGCGCGAGGGCGCACGCGATGTCGTGCTGGACACGACCTGCTTGGTGCACGAGAGCTATTTGCGCTTTGTGAGTGCGGGCGAGCTCCGCGCCGAGGACCGGCGTGCCTTTTTCGCCTATGCCTCCCAGGTGATGCGTTCGGTGATCGTCAACACGGCTCGCGAGCGCATCGCACAAAAGCGGGGCGGCGATAGGTCGCACTTGACGCTGTCGACCAAAATCTCAGCCAGCGTCGCCGACGGCAACGAGACCGTCTTGAGGGTGCATGAGGCACTCGAGGAATTGGAACAGGCGGAGCCGCGTCTGGCCCAGGTCGCGCAGATGCGCTATTTTGGGGGCTACAGCGAGAAGGAAATTGCGGAGACGCTGAACGTCACCGAACGCACGGTGCAACGCGACTGGGAGAAGGCGCGGCTGATCCTCGCAGAGACACTGCGCTGAGCGGCTGGGCGGCGCACGCCCGGCGCCCGAGGGACCGATGAGGCTGACGATTCAGCAGATGGCACTGATGAGTCGACTTCTGGACGAGGCGCTGCCTCTCGACGAAGCTGCTCGCCGCCAATGGCTCGCGGATCTATCCCCCGAGTACCAAGACCTGGCTCAGGTACTCCGGGCAGCATTGCTGCCCGACGCGACGAAAAGCGCGGAGCTGCGGTCCTTTTTGGAGGTGCCGCCGAACCTTCAGGATGTCGATGCGACCAGCGGTCTGCAATCCGGCGCGAAAGTGGGCCCGTACGAATTGCTTCGATCACTTGGGCAGGGAGGCATGGCCGAGGTATGGCTGGCCCGGCGCGCGGATGGCGCATTCAAGCGCGAGGTGGCCCTCAAGCTGCCGCTGCTGAGTCACCTGCGGCAGGACCTGGCGCAGCGCTTCGCGGTGGAGCGCGACATCCTGGCGGGCCTCGAGCATCCCCATATCGCGCGTCTTTACGATGCGGGCATCGATGCCGGCGGGCGCCCGTACCTGGCCATGGAGTACGTCCAGGGCCAACCACTGACGGAGTGGTGCGATGCGCACCGGTTGGGGCTTGCCGATCGGCTGGAACTCTTTCTGCAGGTGCTCGAAGCCGTGCGGTTCGCGCATGCGAAGCGGGTCATCCATCGAGATCTCAAGCCCTCGAACATTCTGGTGACTGAATCAGCGCAAGTGCGGCTTCTTGACTTCGGAGTCGCCAAATTGCTCGAGAGCGACGAAGCGGACAAAACTCCCCTCACGAGCATCTACGGCCGGGCATTGACGCCGGACTATGCCAGCCCCGAGCTGCTGCGCGGCGATCTGATCGATGGGCGCAGCGACGTTTATTCCCTGGGTGTCTTGCTCTACGAGTTATTGACGGGCAGCAGGCCCTATCGAATGAAAAGCGCTGCGTCGATGGGTCTGCTCGAGCAGGCGATCGGCACGCTCGAGATAAAAAAGCCGAGCGTACTGCATAGCCTACCGGCAAGCGCTGATCGTCCGCCCGCGAGCGACGCGTGGGGTCGGCAACTACGCGGCGATCTGGACGCGATTGCGCTCAAAGCGCTCGACAGGGAGCCATCGAGGCGATATCAGAGCGCCGCAGCCTTCGCGGAAGATATCGAACGCTACCTCGCAGGAAAACCCATCCAGGCGCTGCCTGCGCGAATCACTGATCGGGTTTGGAAATTCGCGCGGCGTAATAAATCCGCGGTTGCAGTTGCGGCGACGGCGCTCGCTGCCATCATCGCCACAGTTGGATACACCTTGCATCGTGAAAGCGAGCCCCGGGCAGCGATGGCGGCGGGCGCGACCGCACGGCCGGCTTCAATCCCCGCCGGCGCGCCGCCCGCGACGATCGAGGCATCGAGCGCCGCGGCAACGGCGCCGGAACGCTCCGTTGCGGTCCTGCCGTTCATCGATATGAGCGAGAAGAAAGATCAGGAATATTTCGCGGATGGACTCGCGGAAGAGCTGCTGGATCTCTTGGCGCAGATGCCGGACCTCAAAGTGCCTGCGCGCTCATCCTCGTTCCACTTCAAGGGCAGCTCGGTGCAGGTGAAAAACATCGGTCACGACCTCGGTGTTGCCTACGTGCTCGAGGGCGGCGTGCGCAAAGCCGGCGACACCATCCGTGTCAGTGTTCAACTGGTTCGTGCCGACAGCGGTTACCAAGTCTGGTCGGACACCTATGAGCGCAACGTCCGCGATATCTTTAAAGTACAGGACGAAATTTCCGCGGCCGTCGTCGATGCCCTGAAGTTGCGGCTGAGATCGCCGGGTCCGCAACTCGCCGAACGGCGTACCGCGAATCCCGAAGCCTACGATCAGTATCTGCGCGGCAGGCATTTTTACCAACTTGGCAACTACGACGGCCTCCTCGCTGCCCGCGATGCCTTTCGGCGGGCTGTCGAGCTCGACCCCGCCTTTGGGCCGGCGTTCGCCGCCCTTGCGATGGCCGAGTACTTGGCCGTCAGGGACTTCTCGGACGCGGACCAGCCGGATGTCATCCGCCAAGCGATGGACCACGCCGACCATGCGGTGGCCCTTGCCCCGGCGCTGGCGGAAGCCTACTCGGATCGCGCACTGCTGCACTATGTCCAATACGACTGGGCCGGTGCCCGGGCCGATCTTCAGAGGGCGCTGGCGCTCGATCCGAGTGACGTCAAGGCCAATCGGCGCATGGTGTTGCTGCAGCTGTCACTCGGCAACGTGGTCGCGGCGGTGGCCGCCCAGCGGCATGTCGTGGACCTCGATCCGCTGGACATGGATTCCGTGGAGATATTGGCCATGTGTTATTACTACGCGGGCCAGGGAGCCGACGCGCGGCGGACATTCGATAAAATCCGTGTATTCAGCCCCCACTACGAAGGCTTGTCAGGCAACGCGGGATTTTCCTATCTGACGGACCGCCAACCTGCGGCCGCAAGGCGCGAGTGCGAACCGCACCCCGACGATACTGCGCGCGCTTGTCTCGCCGCGGCGGAGCATGCGCTCGGGCATGATGAGCGCGCGCGGGCCATCCTCGCCGACCTCATCGAGAAACACCCGCGGCGTGCCTGCTATGTCATCGCCAAGGCATATGGCTTTTCCGGCAATTCAGCGCTCGCGTTCGAGTGGTTGAATCGGGCATTCAGTGCGCAGGCGAAGCTTCTGACCAATGTGAAATCCGAACCCGCCTTTCACGCCTTGCATGGCGATCCGCGATACCTGGCGCTGCTTCGCAAGATGCAACTGCCGGAGTGATGGTCGAGACTTGGAATCTCAGGGGCGCCCGCTGGCGAGCGCCCGGATAATCTCAATCTCGCCGCAGACGCCCAGAAATCTACCGTCTTCGGCGAGCAATACCGGGTGACCCGTGCTCTGGCGCAGCTGAATGATGGATTGCAGCGACAGCGAGGCGGGCGCAACCGCCACCCCTGAGGCAAGGTGGCTCAGATCGGCATCGTCTTTGATATGACACAGCGAATGCGAGACGCCGTCGAGCCGCAACTCGATGGCTTGGTCCGCCGGATCCAGGGACAGTCGATAGCGCCGCCTGTCATCGAGCCACACGCAGCCCGCATCGCCGGCCATGTGCGCGCGGCGCTGCATGATCATGCCGCCGGTCAGCACCGTGAGCGGATTCATATGGCGCACGAACTCGGCCACATAGTCATCGGCGGGTGCCAGTACGATGTCTTCGGCCGTACCCGTTTGAATGATTCGGCCGTTCTGAAGAATCGAAATGTGATCGCCCAGGCGCAGCGCCTCGTCCAAGTCGTGGCTGACGAACAGGATGCTCTTCTTCACGAGCGCCTGCAGTGTGAGAAGTTCGTCCTGCAGCTTGCCCCGGATCAGGGGGTCAAGCGCCGAAAATGGTTCGTCCATCAACAGAATATCGGCATCCGTCGCAAACGCGCGGGCCAACCCGACGCGTTGTTGCATACCACCCGAAAGTTCACTGACATGACGCTCGGCCCACTGCGTCAGCCCGACCAACTCCAGTTTCTCGTCGACGATTGTCCTGCGCTTGGCGGCGGCTTCGCCGCGAAGTTCCAGGCCAAAGCCGACGTTTTCCCGAACCGTGCGCCACGGCAGCAAGCCGAATTGCTGGAACACCACCGCCACGCGTTCGCGCCGCAGGCGTCGCATCTGCAATGTTCCGCAGGTGGCGACGTCGATGGTGGAATCGCCGTCGCGCACCAACACATGGCCGCGGGTGACGGGGTTCAAACCATTTGCGGCACGCAGCAAAGTCGACTTGCCCGAGCCCGAGAGGCCCATCAGCACCGAAATTTCGCCGCTCGCGACACTTAGATTCGCGCCCGCCATACCCACGATGACGCCGTATTTGTTTTGAATGTCAGTGCGTGTTGCGCCGGCGTCCAGCGCGGCGAGCGCACCGCGCAATCCTGCGCGTCCGGCGCGGTCCGCGCCCGCGAATAGAATATCGACGTCCTTGAATTCAATGGCCGGGTTCATCGCGGCGCTCCGCGTTCTGAGGGTCTGCTCATGCGGTCCAATATGATGGCCAGCAATACGATGGTGAAACCGGCTTCGAAGCCCATGCCAACCTGCACCGAATTCAACGCTCGCACCACCGGTACACCGAGCCCACCGGCGCCTACCAGGGCGGCGATCACCACCATCGAGAGACTCAGCATGATGCATTGAGTGATTCCCGCCACGATGGTCGGTGCGGCGCTCGGCAATTCCACTTTCCACAAAAGCTGCATGGGCGTGGCGCCAAAAGCCTCGCCGGCCTCGATGAGCGGCTTCGGTACCGAGGAGATGCCCAGATGGGTGAGGCGGATCGGGGCCGGCAGCGCAAAGATCACCGTCGAAATCAGCCCGGGAACCACGCCCAGTCCGAACAGGACGAGAGTCGGAATCAAATACACGAAGGTCGGCAGCGTTTGCATCAAGTCGAGCGCCGGTCGCAGCGCCGCGAACAGCCGCGGCCGATGCGCGGCAGCGATGCCTACGGGCACGCCGATGGCCGCCGATGCCACGGTGGCGACGATGACGAGCGCCAGGGTTTCGATCGTGGCCAACCAATAACCCTGATTGAGTATGAACAGCAGCGCCAACGCGACGAAGGCGGCCAGGGCCATGGAGCGGCGTAAGGCCCAGGCGAGCGCTGCGACGGCAACGATCAACGCCGGCGCGGGCAGGGTGCGCAACAGCGCCGTCACGCCGTTGACCAGGCCGCGAATCACGATGGAGATTCCATCGAATAGAAAAGTGCCATGCGCCTTGATGTAGTCGATCGCCACCGCCATCGCATCGCCCACCGGAATCTTATGAGCGACAACCCATTGTTCGAAGCCACCCGGGCGCGCCGGTCGTGTCGCCTGAGTCACGGCGTCGGCGGCGGGGCGCCCATCAAACGTCAGCACTCCGTCGAGCCATGCCTTCGCCTGAGCCGGGTTGGCCTTCAGCCACTCCGTTGCCGCGATCTCAGGTGGCTCGTGCAGATCCAATATGGCCGCCATCATTTCGCTCTCGCCGCGCAACGAAAACTTGAGATTCCTGAGCAATCTGCCGATGTTGGGGCACTCGGCGCTGTAGCCCCTGCGGGTCACGGTGTAGATGGTCGCGCCGCCGAAATTGGGGCCGAAAACTTCATCGCCCCCGCTGAGATACTTCAACGCGAAGCGCATGTTCATGGGATGCGGCTCCCACGCCAGAAACACGAC
>Ga0210398_10006657_pt1 | contig 10580 bp, 9 predicted proteins | sample IncBWC4OmetaG_FD_161047 | JGI IMG/M metagenome (GOLD analysis project Ga0210398, IMG submission 161047) | Forest soil microbial communities from Barre Woods Harvard Forest LTER site, Petersham, Massachusetts, United States - Inc-BW-C-4-O | ecosystem: Environmental > Terrestrial > Soil >... | reverse complement strand
AGCCGCCACTCCGACAGGGGCTGGCGTAAAACCATGGTCTTGGCTCGGCCTAAAATATCCCCGCGCCGGGCAACATGCCCTTCAAACACGCTTTCTGCAACAAAATCGGCCCTGAGCTGCCACGCTGGTCCGCGACGGCCGCGGCAGCTTTCGAAGGCAAAGCGGACGTAATATCTTGATCGGGCCGCGGCAGCTTTTGACCCATAGCGTCATTTCATGACCGTCAATTATTGCATTGCGAAAAGTCCAGTTCGCGGCATAGGAAATCCGAAATATTGGTGTGCTGGCTTCTGGCCTTTTCGGGGCACGCAACTCTATCATTCACGGGAAGGCATGCTCACAGGGGGCAGCCAATGCTCTGTCGCCGATTCCTTATCTTCGCCTTTGTCGCGTGCGGCGTTGGTCTGCTTGGGCAATTCGAAACTGCGGCAGCGCAGGTGCTTGTGGGCAAGCAAATCCGCCTAATTGTTCCGTTCCCGCCCGGCGGACCTACCGACATCGTGGCACGGCCTTTCGCGGAGATGTTGGGTGACGCGCTCAAATCGGTTGTCCTGGTCGACAACCGGGCGGGAGCGGGTGGAACAGTAGGGGCCGACGCTGTGGCTAGGTCCAGTCCCGACGGCCGAACGTTGCTCTTCGCCACGGTGGGTACACAGGCGATCAACCCCACTCTGTATAAGAGTCTGCCGTATGATGCAGTGCGCGACTTCACACCAATTGGCTTGGTCGCGGAAGCTCCAGTGGCAATAACCGTGAATCCCTCGCTGCCCGTGAAAGATCTTGCGGATCTTGTGGCACTTGCAAAGCGCAATCCCGGCCAGCTCAACTACGGCACCGGCGGCAACGGAACACCTGGCCATCTGACCGCCGAGATGTTCAGGGCTGCTGCCGGCATCGACATCCAACATGTACCTTATAAAGGTGGCGCGCTCGCCCAGACCGACTTACTCGCCGGGCGAATTCAGATCATGTTCGACCCGATGCAATCGACGTTGGCCCAGGTGCAAGCAGGTAAGCTGAGGGCTCTTGCTGTCAGCGCCAAGGACCGTTCATTGGCGCTGCCCGATGTACCGACCATCGCCGAGTCCGGCTACCCTGATTTCGAGATGACCGCGTGGTGGGGTGTGTTTGCGCCCGCCAATTTGCCTGCCGACCTGGCAACAATTTTAGCCGCCGAAATCGGCAGGGTTGTGAAAAGCGAATCCTTCCACAACAGGATGGAAGTCTTGGGAGTGCATCCGCGGTCACTGTCCCTGAGTGCCTTGGCCGACTTTCAGCACGCCGAATTAACGAAGTGGGGCAAGGCCGTCCGTGAATCTGGCGCGACCACTGAGTGACCTCAATGAGACTTGACAGCGAAGAACAGGAAATCTTGGCCGGTAAATTAGGCCCAGTTCGCCAGCAGGCACTGCAACACCAGATGGCGGTCGGTGAATTTTTCGGTGCTGAAGACTTTGTTCCGGTGACTCAGGCCCACATCATGGCCGACACGGAAAGCCTTGGCGAAGCCGGCGTGCGCTGGCTCGAAGGATTGGCCGCAGCGGAAGAGAAGCTGCGCCGCGTACGTATTCCAACTATCACCGATCCGCGTGGAACCGATTTTGCCAAGGCTTCTTTCTTGGGCCAGACGGCGGCGATGCTCGACCTGGAGCAGCGCGCCATTACCGCCTTCGAGAAGCTAGGCGTTGTCATGACGAATACGTGCATCAATTACCAAACCATTCAGGCACCGACGCGCAATGAGCATGTCGCCTTTGGCGACACCGGTGTGGTCATCTATTCCAACTCGATATGCGGTGCGCGCTCTAACTTTGAGGGAGGGCCGTCAGCCTTGGCGGCCGGCCTGACCGGACGCACGCCGCGCTACGGCTTTCACCTGCCACAACAGCGCCGCGCGACCATGCACATTCGGGTGGAATTCACGCCATCCTCGCTCAACGAGTGGGGCGCATTAGGCGGCGTAATCGGGCGCATTGCGGGAAATTATTGGGAAGTGCCAGTGATCGAGGGCGTCGAGGACGCGCCGCGCTCGGATCAGCTCAAGCATTTCGGCGCGGCCATGGCGAGTTTCGGCTCCATTGCGATGTTCCACATCGTCGGCCTCACGCCCGAAGCTGGGGAACTGGGCGACGTGGCACCGGTTGGTTTGCCAAGCCATCGTGTCACGCGAGCCGACGTCCACGCGTTGCAAAAGTCCTACCACAGCAGCGATGGGGTGGATGTCGTGGTATTCTCGGCACCGCAGCTCAGCCTTTACGAACTGCGCGATTTGGCCGAACTCTGCGCTGGCCAGCGGTTCAAAGTACCGCTGCTGGCCGTCACCAGCCCGCAGGTCAAGCCTGACTCCGACCGCATGGGTTACACCGCGCGGATCGAAGATGCCGGCGGCACTGTTTTGTCTGGGATGTGCTTTTATCAGTCCTACGCACGGGAGATAGCCGAGGCCAGGGGATGGAGGCGCTTGGCGACCAACAGCGCCAAGCTTGTCAACATCCTGGGCGGCTATGGCTATCAGCCTATGTTGGCCTCGATGGAAGAATGTGTGGATGCCGCAGTGACTGGAAAATTGTCGTGAGCGCAGCGACGAAGATTTTTCGTGCGCGCCAATCGATGGGGCGGACCGTTAGCGGGCCCGCGCTTGTAGCCCATGACGGCTTTTCGGCGCGCTATGATCTCGACCGCGTTGCGGGCGTATTCTCTCGGCCTACGCACAAACTGGTTGGCCAATCATACGTTGGGAAAATCTTGGTACTGGATACAGCTAAAGGCGGCGTCGCCACGGCATGGATGCTGCATGAAATGAAATCGCGCGGCGTTGTCCCGCTGGCACTGGTATTCAATTCAGTGAATCCCATTCTCGCGCAGGGCGCCGCGCTCGGTGACGTGCCGATGCTGGCAGGGTTTGACGAAGACATTACTAGCGCCATTCCCAACGGCGCCCATGTGGAAGTCAATCCGCAGAGGGGCGCACTGACGGTGGTGGGATAGTCTGGCGTGTCAGACCTCAGCGATGGCTGCCGCAACGCAGCGTTTCGGTCGCTTACGGGTGAGAAGCGGACATGGTGCGGCCAACGCCAATCGGTCGCATATGACCCATAACGTCACTTTGCCACTGTCAATTGCCGCATTGCGAAAGGCTCATTCGATCACCTGGTCGGCAGTTGCGAGGAGGTCAGGCGGCCAAGTAAAAGAAGCGATGCGGCAATGTCTGGATCGGTCATCTCCTTGGATCACGCCGCTACAGTTCCAAGGAATCTGTTTGTTTCCGCACGCAATTCGGCCGCCGCATCTTGCACCGCTTCCGATGTGGCGAGCACTGTATCTGCTGAGCTGCAGGCTTTGTCTGTCGTGACAGCGAATTCATCAAGAGCCGCTAGGGCAAAATTCGTTCCATCGGCAGCCCTGTTGACGTTGCTGGAGATAATCCCGGTCGCCGTGTTTTGCTGCTCCACGGCCGCAGCAACAGTCGAAGTATGCTCATCAATTTCCCGAAGCCGCTCAGCGTTTCGACGAATTGCATCGACTGAATCAGTCGTTGCTTGCTGAATGGCTGATATCTGCGCGGCGATTTGTTTAGTGGCCTTTTCAGTCTGCACCGCCAACGATTTTACTTCTGACGCGACGACCGCAAAACCCTTGCCGGCCACTCCAGCTCTAGCGGCTTCGATCGCGGCATTGAGTGCGAGCAAGTTAGTTTGGCCGGCAACATCTTCGATTAGCTTCACGATATCGCCGATTTCACTCGCCGCACGCGCAAGCTCAAAAATTTTACGATTTGTGGTATTCGCTTCCGTCGTGGCAACCCCTACCAGTTCGCTCGCCTGTCGAAGCCTAGTGGCGATCTCCTCGACTGAAGAAGACAATTCCTTTGCGGCGTTCTTTGCCTCCCCCACGCTCACTGAAGCGTTGTTCGAAACCTGGATGGCGTCTTTAGCTCGCGCTGAACTTTCTGCGGCGATAGCGGAAAGTGCGATTGCGGTTGATTTCATCTCCGCAACGCTGTCGCCAACCCGGGCCAAAATCCTCTCGACATTTTGGCGGAACGACGAGATTGCGGTTTCGGCAGCTTCTCGGCGCGCTTCGTGTTCCAACAACACGAACCGCTCCTGTTTCAGAAGCTTGGCTTCGGCCGTCGCTCGCGCACTTTCGGATTCAAGCTGCTCGGATCGTGCTTTGGAAAGCAGATCATAGTTTCGAAATTGTCTGACACCCAGGAAAATGATACCGCCAGTTATGAGGACTAGGACAACTGCAGTTGTAGCGGCAACTTGGAGCTCGCGGACCCAGCCTGCGAGAGCTGCATTTACAGGCGTTCGTGCCATGAGAACAAAAGGGTAATGTTGGAGCTTGCGGGCGACAATCAATTGGTCCACTTTGTCAATGACAGCTCTTTGTTCGACGGAGCTCTGCTTGGTAGTCGAAAGAATATTCATCAGCCCAGCATCCTCGGCATAGGAGCGGGCACTGGAGGGGTCTGGCGATGGATGACTGGCTAAAAGGATACCGTCGTCACGAAATAGAGAAACTGAACTCTGCTGACCTAAATTGATCGTTCCGTAATACTCATCAAAGTATTGCATCTCCATGGCGCCGAGTATCAAACCAAGAAATTCGCCGTGTGAGCCTGCCAACTTGCGAACGAGATGAATAGTCCAAGTACCGGTAGCGCGATTGCGTACTGGCTCGCCCATGAATGTATTGATCTGCGAATTAGTTTGAAGCACTTTGAAAAACTCTCGATCGGTCACATCGATTTTTGGGGGGGGCCAAAACCGGGAAAAATTAAAAAGCGTTCCTTTGGTGTTGATCAAAGTGAGTGAGCTAATATGCGGCCACCCCGCCACCTTTTCTTTGAGGAAGAGATGCATTTCTTGTCCGGACATCATACGTTCGTAGTCTTCAGGCGAGGAAACACCAAGGGCTTGCAGCCGCTCGATCAGACTATCCTCGATCAATTCGGTAGCCCGGATTGCGCGGTCAGTCTGCTCTGAGAGCATGAGAACGACATTGTTTAACTCTCGGAAGCTCTCGGTCAGAGCACGTTTATGCAAATTGGAAAGCAAAAGCACAGAGATGGAAATGATCGCGCCAATAAATAGAACGCCGCATAGAATGAGCAGCTGAACTGGTCGAATACGTATCATCGAGGAGAACCACTCTTTCGGAACGAAATGAGGCTGCGATCTGGATTCATCGATCGTTAGGCCCCCCGAGGGGAAAGAGTGGAGGTTTATCTGGGCTGACTAGCTAATCGACCACACCATCCGACAAGGTAGCTCCAAATAGGTATATGAGTTCTTAGCGAACCAATTTAGCGTTCTGCCCACCTTCGTGCAGAAGACAGTTTGGCACCGCGTCGGATGCCGAGGTTGGCGCTTAGCGACACATCGCGACTGACAACTGCCGCAGTGCGAAAGGTTTATTCGATGATCGGCGATGGCGAATATCCGGGACTCGGGACGCTGTCGAGAGAACAAATGTCAGGCTGAGACGCTCGCCGAATTCTCTGACGGTTCGCGCATTACATAACCGCGCCCCCAGACCGTCTCGATGTAGTCCTTACCGCCCGATGCGTTGGCGAGTTTTTTTCGCAGCTTGCAGATGAATACGTCGATGATCTTCACCTCGGGTTCGTCCAAGCCGCCATAGAGGTGGCTCAAGAACATTTCCTTGGTGAGAGTTGTGCCCTTGCGCATCGCGAGGAGTTCCAGCATCTGGTACTCTTTGCTGGTCACATGCACGCGCGTACCATTGATCTGGACCATCTTGCTATCGAGATTGACACATAGATCGTCGGTATTGATGACCGACTGCGCATGTCCTCTGGAGCGTCGCACGATGGCGTGGATGCGCGCGACCAACTCATCCTTGTGGAACGGCTTCGTCATGTAGTCGTCGGCGCCGAAGCCGAGACCTTTGATTTTATCCTCGATGCCGGCGAGGCCGGAGAGGATCAGGATGGGCGTCTTCACTCTGGAAATGCGCAGCTTGCGAAGCACCTCGAAGCCCGACATGTCCGGCAGATTGAGATCAAGCAGGATGATGTCGTAGTCGTAGATCTTGCCGAGGTCGATACCTTCCTCGCCGAGATCAGTGCTGTAGACGTTGAAACTCTCGGATTTGAGCATCAACTCAATCGATTGCGCCGTGGCGCCATCGTCTTCAATCAGCAAAACGCGCATACGAATCCGCTACCCCACAACGGTGGAAATATTAGGCGCGCACATGATTAATAAAGTCTGAACCCTGCCCCGGTAGGATTTGTCTGCTCCTGGCCTATCGCGGCGGCCACCGCAATGCGGCAATCCGGTCGCTATCGGAGGAAGAGCGGACATCGCGCGGACACCGCCAGTCGGTCGCTTATGACCCATAGCGACGGTTCGGCACCCCTAATTGCCGCATTGCGGAAGGCTCATTCGGTGTTGCGCACCGCTGGCTGGCTTCGATCGCTGGCGAGGCAGGAGCACGGCCGGACCATCCCATTAGCAGACGTGGACGGTTTTGTTCACTGGGTCCGGTCCAGAAACAGCAGCCTGACAGAACCGGATTTTACACTATAGCGACGCCTGAAATCGGTGGGCGCGGCCGATTGGTTTACAGTCATGTCCGCTGTCACCAGATAAATACGACCGGTCTTGGGGTCGATCGCCATCGTGCGTGCGCCGATTTGGGTCTGGATCGATGGCAACGATACGAATTTGTCGGGCGACATTTCGGCGATAACCGAAAGCGTTCCGTCGCGATTGGAACTATACGCCAAGTCGCTTAAGGGATCGAAAGATGCAAAGTCGGTCCCCTCGCCGATAGGCAAAGTCGCCATTACAACTCCGTTGTCGGCATTCATGACAACCATGACCTTGTTCGAGCAACTGGCAAAAAGACGGTAATGCTCGCGGTCGATCGCAAGACCGTGAGGTCTCACGCAGGTCGGCATCGGCCAATGGGCGTCTACGGTGTTCGTGGCCGTATCTACGCGTACGATTTCATTCTTCTCGGCGCCGTCCACATAGAATTTTCCATTGTTGCCGGTGTCCCCGAACTCCAGGCCGCCGCCGCCATCGACCGTAGCGATAACCGTGTCGCTCTTAGGATCGATCACCGTCAGCTTTCCGGAATCACCATCAATCACGAAAATATGGCCACTGGGTGGATCAAAGACGATACCGTCCGCGTCGGTCTCGGCTTTGATTTGCTTGAGCACCTTAAACGTCGTCAGGTCGAACTCAACAACAACGCCGGCTTTGCCGTCATCCGTATACCCCTTGCTGGTAGCGTGCGACACGGCGATGCCATGCGTACCGCCATGCATCCCCTCGACAGTGCCAACAACAGCACCGCTGGTGCCGTCGACAACCGTAATTCGGTCGCCGTGCGCCACATAGACTCGACGCGTATCCGGGTCGAACACGACGTAATCCCAGCGATCCGGTGGGCCCAAAGGAACGACCATCGAGACGTGATAGTTGGGCCGTTCAACTTGCGAGGCGACCGTGACCGAGGTGTTTGCCGCCAACAGTACCACTGCAACGATGATAATCGAAGGCAGGAATCGTTTCATTAATTTGCCTACACAGCTGATGAGGGTAGAGTGAAACTAGAACGTAAAGAGAATTGATGTGTACCAATTGAACTGATCCGTCTGCTCCACATTTTGTACACCGCGACCCAGATATCCAAGCAGATGAAAATTGTCGTTCAGATCGTAGCGAAGTCCAACGCCCAAGGAGGTTGTAGCAAGGCCGCCCTCTGTGTCCGGTGTTTGATGGAATACTTCCAGTCCCATTTGCAAGCTGGGAGTGATCTGGCGGGTTACAACAGCGCCCATGAGGCAGAAATTCTCGGAATCTCCGCCGCGATTGATCTCACATCCTCCGCCGCCGAATGCGGACCACTGGCCCCAGTCCTTTTCCATCCATAGCGGAAACAGGAAAGACGCGTGCTGCTCACCCACCGCCGGCGACGCGCTCGGCAAAAATACCCTGGGAAATATGGCGACATCGAGCCCGAAATTCTGTTGCGTTAGGAATCGGTATTTGGCGGCAAGTTCGACGTTGCCCAAATTCAATGCCGAAGGCCCCAACAATGGGGTGTTATAGGCAGCCGGCACGGTCGCAGTGAGCTGAAGATTGGGTGCGCCGCCGTAGTTAAAGTCGATACCTGCTTCTCCACTGGTACCGTCGCGCGTCGCCGTCCCATTCGTGAACGTGTAAATTTCGAAGTGCCGATAATCCGTGGGCTCGGGGTCATCGGTCATATACGGCGGACCCGCCGTAGCCGGGATGCTAGTTCCCAACATTAGCGTGCCGCTAAGCGATAAAAGAGCCGCAAGACGCAAGGTGGTCTCCCTCAACAGGGAGATTACGCATTCTGCTAGCGCAGTCTACCTTTGCTAGGTTTGACCCTTCGGGGCGGGCAGGCTGGAGATAGAGACAAGATGACAGACACACACGAACGAGCGGCGAGCAAGGTTCCCGAAGTCACGCTGGTTTCTGGATTATCAAGATCGTAAGCTCACGTGTCACTTAAATACAGCCGAGCAGAATAGTGCCGATGAGCGCGCCCGCTACGGACGGTGCATAAGCGATGGTGCCGCGGCGTGCGCTGTCGCCTGCTGCGATCCAGCCGCTTTTCACCGCGGTCACGTGCAGGCCGATGAGGACCAGGACGGCGACGGAGAATACCAACGCGCAATGAATGCCCGTCCACAGGCAGGCCACCGCAAGCAATTTCACATCGCCGCCGCCGACGAGCTTTCGCGCATAGAAGTAGAGCATCACGCCGAATATGACGATGCTAAATACGACGTTCGACAGGAGGTAATCGAGTAACTGCTCGAGCATCCGAATAGTTGCTCGCTGCCTGTAATGCATTGCAGCACGGTCTTGCAGCAATCGGTCGCTCAGGTCAGGAACGACCGATTTGCGGTTTCACGCAATGTCAGCTTCTACCCCCGTACGCGACCGAAATAATGTGTCGCTCGTCATCCCCTCAAAGAGGTTGGTGCCTTTACTCAGAATCGAAAGCGGAGCCCGGCGGTGGGATCGACGTTGTTGCGCTGGAGATAACCGTTCGCCAAGCCGCCATTCACTTGCGAGAACATGACGCCGATATAGGTGTCCCACTTCGGTGCGAACCGCCAATCGACAACGGCGGAAACCGCGTCGAACGTTCCGGAGCATTGCGCGTGAGCGCTGCCCGAGCAGCCGACGTTCGGCCCGGTCGCGAAATAGTTGTCCTGGATATAATGATAATAGCCGCCGGTCACATCCAATTTATTGGTGACGGCGTATTTCGCCCCTGCCCACATGACCTGCAAGATCTTGTCATGACAAACGGTGGCCGCCGCACACCCGGCCGTGTAGGCGATATTGTTGATAGCCGTAATCCCGTTGGGACTGGCGCTACTGGCCGCGAGGCCGGTGATGGTATCGCCCGCGATATCGGTAAACATGGTTTGCGGGTCGCTGGGTGGCGCGTATTGAATCCATTCGTAACCGCCATAGAGATTCAGCGGTCCGTGGTTGTATTTGGCAAGCGCCATCACGCTGGTGTCGTTGGAGATCGTGGCGGTGAGAAACTGCGGCGTGAACGGCGCTATCGGCAGCCCGTTGGCGTTGGTCGGATTGCCGGTCAGCGAGGCTGACACCGCGTCTCTGACGTAGCTGTAAATGGCGTCGACCGAGAGCGTGCCGTTGGCCACATTGTGAATGTCGGCGCCGAGTTGCGCCTCGTAGGCGCCGTTCGCGGCGTTATTCTGGCCGTAGCCGCCGAACTGCCACAGACCCGCCGCCCGGAACATGTCGACGTTGACACGATATTTCAGCGCCGTGCTGTATCTGCAGTCTTCGGTATCGCCGACGCCGCAGGTCGTTCCCTGCCAGCCGATCGGCGAGAATGCGTATGAACCGCCCATCGGATCGTAGGCCAAGACGCCATCCAAAGTCAGCGAGTTTTGCCTGAAAGCGGTGAGCGTGCCGTAGGTCGGCGAACTCACGCCGAGGTAGCCCAAGGAATTGTAGAACTGGCCCGCCCGGCTTGAGTCGGCGGCCGCGTTTTGGCTGGTCAGCGGCACGTTTACATTTTGAGCGAGTGACCCCGGTCCATTGGCGAAGCGCAGCGAATAGGGATCGAAGCCGGCCTCCAGATCGAAAACGAAAGACCATCCGGCGCCGATCGGCTCGTTTCCCTTCACGCCGATATTCGACTGGCTCAGCCCATTTGGCGCAATTCCCCACAGCGCGCGATTGCCGGCCTTCTGGACGAGATAATCTTGTCCGGGGGCGGATGTCGGACTGAATGGCGTCCCGTGGCTTTGCCATCCGCCGCCGACATCAATCGTGCCGTAGACCGTGATGCCGTACCAGGTCAGCGGACAGGCCGTAGCTACAAAATCCCAAAGGCCGCCGCACGGAACCGGCGCGGGTGGCGCTGCCGCGGGCGGCGGAGTCTTGGTCACCATGTCGGCCGCGGTAGCGGCGCCCAATGGCGCGGCTATCAGCAATGCCGAAATGCCAAATATGCCGAGCGTAGTGCGCTTCATGGTTTCCCCCTCTGAAGGCAGTTCACTTCCTGGGGGAATT
>Ga0210398_10006656_pt1 | contig 10580 bp, 7 predicted proteins | sample IncBWC4OmetaG_FD_161047 | JGI IMG/M metagenome (GOLD analysis project Ga0210398, IMG submission 161047) | Forest soil microbial communities from Barre Woods Harvard Forest LTER site, Petersham, Massachusetts, United States - Inc-BW-C-4-O | ecosystem: Environmental > Terrestrial > Soil >... | reverse complement strand
GGAAGCCAACACGATGCTTGCCGCCGTAGCGTTGGTAAATGTCTTGGTGGCGTTGCCGTATTCCGGCCCGGCCAGGATCGGCAGTTTCACTTCGACCGATGACCAGCATGTGCTTTTTTCGTTATTGCAAAGCAAGGCGAGCGGCAGCTTCGTACTGTTTCGGCAGAGCTGCACCAGTTCCGCGCTCTCTCCTGAGGTGGTCAACAAGATGGAAACAGCCGCCTGGTCCCATACCGGACGCGAATAGTGCAGCCACTCACTGGCATCTGCCGCGAAAGCCAACCTGCCGCACAGCTGTAAGAAAGAAGAAGCGACAATCGAGGAGCAATAGGATGCTCCCATTCCCACCAACATTACCGGCCCGGCGGAAAGCGCCATCCGTCGCAGTTGTTCCAGCGCTTCCCAGATCGGCTTTTCTTCCCGATAAGCCCGCAGCAGGTGGGCAAGGCGCTCCGGCTGTTCCCGACATTCCATTTCGTAAATGGATGTCATGCTCCGGGTCAGCATTTCTTCCGGCGGTTCTACTCCGGCGATCCAGCGCGACTCTTGGCCTGCCCGGCTTTCCATGGATTCCCTCGGTGAACAACGGACACCCTATGGACGATGTTTTTAATGAATCATTATAAACTATCCAGAACTATACAGTATGATGCCGTTGAGGTAAATACGTGTCTGATTCCGCACCCTCCGCTCCGCCTCGCGTAAATCGCGGATTCATCCTGCGCATTTCCTCGATCGCAGGTTTGGGTGGCGTCTTGTACGGCTACGACATGGGCATCATTGCGGCGGCCGCCATCTTCGTCAAACGCACCTTCGCGCTTTCGACTTTGATGGAGGAGTGGGTCGTCAGCATCGTCCTGATCGGGGCCATGATGGGAGCCATTGTGGGCGGCGCGGTCGCCGACCGAATCGGCCGCCGCGCCACCCTGGTGTGGGCGGGAGGCATTTTTATCGTCGGCTCTTTGCTGGCACCTCTGTCTGCCAACGTCTTCGTTCTGATCGTGGCCCGTGCGATCATCGGAATCGGAATCGGTTTCACCTCGGTAACTGCGCCGGTCTATGTTTCTGAACTTGCCCCGCCTCAGTCGCGCGGTATGCTCATCGGGCTTTATCAGTTTGCGCTGACCGTTGGGATCGCGCTCGCGGATCTCGTGGGTTACTGGCTGGCTGCACAACAGGCTTGGAGACTGATGTTTGGCCTCGCGGTTGTGCCGACAGTCTTTTTTTTGGCGGTCATTCTGACGGTTCCCGAAAGTCCCCGCTGGCTGTTCGCCCACGGCCGGCGCGAGGACGCATCGGCAGTACTGCATCTCTATACGGACACGGCGGGGGCGCGGCGGTTTCTGGATGACATCGAGCAAGGACTGAAAACGCCCGTGGAACAGCGCTGGAGCGCCCTGTGGAGTCCAGCGGTTCGCGGGGCGCTTTTCATCGCAGCCGGGCTCACTGTTTTACAACAGGTCACCGGTATCAACACCATCATCTACTATGGTCCGCAAATTTTTGAGCTCGCGGGAAGTTCCTCGCACGCCAATGCCATCTTTGCCACCCTGATCGTGGCCATCGTGAACGTGGTTGCGACGGTCGTGGGCATCGCTCTGGTCGACCGGATTGGGCGCAAACCTCTGCTCTACGTGGGCGTGACCGGCATGACAATCGCGCTCTTCGCTCTTTCTTTCGCGTTTGGCCATCCCGCCATGCTGGGTTCGTCGCTAGCATCTGTAGCGATCACTTGTCTGGTGGTCTATATCGCATGTTTCGCATTCAGCCTGGGAGCGATCGCCTGGATCCTGGTTGCCGAAGTCTTTCCTTTGCGGGTTCGCGGTCGCGGCGTTGCCGCCGGAACCTTGTTCTCCGGGGTTGCGAACTTCGCGGTTTCGCTCACATTCTTAACCCTGATTCATAGCCTGGGGAGCGCGGGCACATTCGCCATCTACGGAACGCTTTGTATCGCCACCCTGGTATTTGTGCGATTTGTGGTACCGGAAACTCGGGGAAGAGACTTGGAGAGCATCAGCCTTCCCGGGAGAAGCTGAACCGTTCGCCTCGAGCGTCTTCTTGAACGGGATTCTGAGAAGGCATGCTCGCGGCGGGTCGAGTTAATCACCCGCTAGCAGGCCGATTCGCGAATCGGCTTTATCGAGCGCTAGTCGAATCGCTCCCATCAACTGCGCATCCGGCCCCAGACTACTGACGGTCAGCTTTGGCCGGACGGGCTCGGAGTAAGCTTCGAGAAACCGGCGTGTAGAGTCCAGTAAGGGCTCGCTCATCCCTACACCGCCGCCCAATACGAACAGCGAGCAGTTTAGGACCAAGGAGATGTTGTACACCGCGTAAGCCAGCATTTTTGCCGAGCGATTCAGAATACGCTCCGCAAGTTCATCTCCGGCACGAGCTCGGTCAAAGATTTCGGTTGCGCTAAGGTCGCCTGTGACTCTAACGCCCGTTCCGCTACAACCGTGCAACCACTGTTGCTGGATGCCCTCGCCGCCGATTACGCTCTCGAGCGATCCCGGGTCGCGAGGCTTGGTGGCCTCTTCCGGGCCGCCCGGAACATGCATGTAACCGATCTCCCCCGCAGTCCAATCCGCACCGTAGATCAGCCTGCCATTGGCGAATACGCCGGCGGCAATCCCGGTTCCAAGCGCCAGAAATACGAAATTCCCGATGCCGCGGGCAGCCCCCCTCCAGTTCTCTCCGATCGCTGCCATTCTGACATCGTTCTCCACCGTGGCCGGAATGCGCAGGGCGCTTTCGAGCAAGCTTCGAAGCCGGACATCTTTCCATCCTCTTAAGTAGGATGTGGCCGTCACCACCCCCGCGTCTCCGTTCGTAATGCCAGGTGCGCCAGCAGCTATGGCCAATAGCGAACGTCGGGGCAGGGCAGCATGCTGCAGCAGATACTGCACGCCCTTGCGGATCTGTTCAATCACCATATCGGGGGAAGAAGTTTTCCGAGTGGATGCCGACCATTTCCCCAACACGGCCCCGTTCATGTCGGCCAATGCAATTCGTAAATTGCTCGCGCCTATGTCTACGCCGACCACGTGCCCGTATCCGGCATGAATGCCAAAGGCTCCGTTTCGCGGGCCGGCTTTTGACCTTCCGTTGGACGACCTTTCCAGCAAGCCTTTTTCCAGCAGAAAGGAAACAGCTGCCGAGCGCCGAGAGGACGATAATCCCCAGTGCCGCTCCGCAATCCCGCCTGACGCGGAATCGTGTTCGCGGAATTGCCGCAGCACCTCAGCAACGTCCCTCTGCTTCCTCTCACGCTGCCGCTGGGCTCTTCCGGGAGAAGAGACGACGGGACGTAACTTTAGCCTGGCTACCACGAGCGATTCACAATACTAAATTACTGTTGTTTATTAAGTCAGTCAACCGGAATTCCTGAGGGGGGAAGGGTTTTATGCTGCGGGAGGCTTTCCCCTCAGAAAACTCGATTCCATTGGAGGACCGGAGGGCCGCAATAGTCCGAAAATAGCTGGGTCGAGCGCCGTGTAAATTGCCCCCCACAACACCGCCGAAGAACCGAGCGCGCTCAATCCGACCCGTACGATCGCGAACTCGCTGCCCTTCAACAATTCCTCCACCTCTTGCAACAGGCGCGGATGATTACCCACCTCGCCTCCCAGAAGGATCACGCTGGGGTTGAGGATGAGGGCCAGGTCCAGCACGATGTCAGCCAGGAGGGTGGCCCGTTGCCGGAGCAGGCGTTTGGCCTCCGCGTTTCCCGCCGCCGCGAGATCGAAAACGTCAGCCGCACACTTGACCCTGGGATACGTACGGGATCGCTGCCGATTCGACTGCCAGCTCTTCAAGATTCCTGCGGCACCCAAAAGCTTTTCGAGCTTCCCATATTTGTGGATGGTGGGGTGCTCCCTTGAAATGCTGGGCACTCGAAGGTATCCGATCTCCCCCGCCGTCCATTGAGATCCACGATAGATGCTTTCGTTGACAAAAATGCCGGCACCAACCCCCTCACCGATGGTAATGAATACGAAATTCTTTTCTCCCTGCGCCGCTCCTCGATAATATTCGCCTTGGGCGGCGAGATTCGTATCATTCTCTATCGTGACCTTGCACTTAAACTCCTTCGCAAGCATGCCACCCAAAGGCACATTGCTCCATCCTTCGAGCGCGCTCAGCGCTCTTACGACCCCCTCTTGAACATTGACGATCGCAGGCACCCCCACCACGAGTCCCAGCAGGTGCTCCTCGGTTTGGTTCTGTTGGCGCAGCAAGTCACGCACCATCCCGCCAATCCGCTCGCAGACGGCCGGAGGCGACGAGGATGGCCTCCCCAGAGAGACCCTCGCTTTCCCAATTTCCCGGCCATCCAAATCCGCCAGAAGAAAGCCGAGGAAGTCAGGCCCAATCTCAACCGCCGCGACCGAACCCCGCTCCGCTCGGAAACGCAGTATGTCGGGCGGCCTTCCACCGGTTGAGTCTCCTTCGCCGATAGGCTGAACCAGGCCCGCGAGCGCCAGGTGGGCGACCACATTGGTCACCGAGGGAGCGCTCAACCCGGAAGCGCGAACCAGATCGGCCTTCGAACATGGCCCCGTCTCGCGAAGAAGTCTCAACAGGATTTGAGCGTTGGTTTGGCGGAGAAGGGGAGGCCTTCCGAGCAGTACGCGTTCTTTCGTCACTTTGCGCTCACCGGCACCTTTGGTCTCGATGCGACGTGAGTCATGTTAAGGCATTCTCCGACTCCTCGAAAAGCATCCGGCTTAGACCATAACCGCTGGGCCGCCTGACGACTTGCCAGGCGGGGATGATGTTTTGACGCCCACCACATTATAATGTTTCATAATTAAGTGTGGAGTACAATGTGCATGGTTACTCGGCCGAAGGGGATGCAGGCACCGACGCGGCCGGCCGCGAAAAAAATGCTCGCGGCGGGTTGTTCTGCATCGACTGGGTTGGCAAGCGGAACGGGAGCCCGAATGTCATTTGCAAGACTGCTTTCGTATTTTCGCCTTCACCGTGGTTCGTGGGTGATGGTGGCTGTGGTTCTCAGTTTTCCCGGCGCCAGCCTGGCGCAGAACTCCAAGCCTAAATTTAAGGTCATTGCTCTGGCGGAGGCCGGTGGCATCCATCGGCCGTTTGTTGACGCAGCGAAAGTGTGGTTGCAAAAGCTGGCGGACGACAACGCTTTTAGCGTCGATTACATCGAGAACACCGATCGGATGAACGACGAATTCCTGTCTCGCTATCAGCTATTTATACAGCTGAACTATCCTCCTTACGGATGGACTCCAACCGCGGTAACCGCATTCACAAGATACATCGAGGAAGGCCGAGGGGGGTGGATCGGATTTCATCACGCCACCCTGCTTGGAGAATTTGACGGATACGGCATATGGCCGTGGTTTTCCCAGTTTATGGGCGGGATCAGATTTACCGATTACATTCCGAAGTTCGCCACCGCAACCGTGGTCGTCGAGGAGCCTTCGCACCCCGTCATGCAAAATGTGGGCGGATCCTTTGTGGTCGATCAGGAAGAATGGTACACCTACGACAAATCCCCGCGTCCGAATGTTCACGTGTTGGCGCGCGTCAATGAAGCTACCTATTCGCCAGATACCAAAACTAAGATGGGAGATCACCCGGTCATCTGGACAAATGAGCATTACAAGGCGCCGAACGTCTATATTTTCATGGGGCACCATCCGGAATTGTTCCAGAATGTTGCTTTTACGACTATCTTTCGCAATTCGATCTTCTGGGCCGCCCGCCAATGAAGATGCGTTCGATCCGCCTCCTGATGGTTTTGCCTGTTCTTTGCGCGGCGGTTGCGAGCGTCGCTCAAAAAACCGGCTTCAAGGTGCTGGCGTTTTACTCTACCAACGTCGAACCCGATCATGCGCAGTTTGCCGAAGCCGCGTTGAAATTCTTGGCGGAGCGAGCAATCACCGACAACTTCACATTTGAGGGGACCAACCACTGGGAGCGGATGAACGATGCGGATTTGAAGGCGTACCAGGTGATTGTTTGGCTCGACGATGTGCCCGGCAATGCGGCGCAAAGACTTGCCTTCCAGCGCTACATGGAAAATGGCGGGGCATGGTTGGGTTTTCACTTTGCCGGATACAACGACAAAGATACAAACTGGCCCTGGTTCGTCGACTTCTTAGGAGGAGCCGTCTTTTACAGTAACAACTGGCCGCCGTTGCCGGCCAAGCTCATCATCGAGGATCGCACTCATCCGGTCGCCAGGGATATCCCTGATTCCTACGAAGCACCGGCTAACGAATGGTACGTCTGGAAGCCCAGCCCCCGACGCAACAAAGATGTGCGAGTCCTGGTCACGCTCGATCCCTCCAATTATCCCCTGGGGCTGAAGGACGTCCTCACCGGTGGCGACCTCCCTGTGGTTTGGACAAACACGAAATACAAAATGATTTACATGAATATGGGACACGGAGACAAGATTTTCAGCAGTCCCATTCAGAATAAGCTCATTGAAAACGCTGCGAATTGGCTGGGCATGGGATCCCCCCAGGCAGCTTTCCCCACGCCAGGCGGAACCGGAACTAGTCCGCGCGGAATTGTGGTGAATCCGAAAACCCACAGGGTGTACGCGGTGCAAACGGCTGCCGGCACGGTAACTGTCCTAGGTGACGCGGGCAACCTTCGCAGCGCGATAAGAGTGGGAACGGAGCCCGAAGCAATCGCAATCAATCCCGCCACCAACCAGGTCTACGTGGCGAACTCGGGGAGCGGCGAGGTGAGCGTGATCGATGGAGTATCCGATCGCGTTGTGGCCACCGTTAAGGTAGGAGACTTGCCCTATGCTATCGCGGCGAACCCTGCCACCAACAAAGTGTATATCTCAAAGACTTTCAGCAATAGCATGACGATCATTGACGGGGCAACCAACCGGGTGAGCACTCTGAAGGTCGGGGTGCAGGCTGACGCGATTGCCGTGAATTCGGCCACCAACCAGCTCTACCTGACCAGCTATGAGGCCAATAACCTGACCATAATCGATGGCGCCACCGATCGCACAACCACGGTGGCTACGGACACCCATCTCTGGGGAATCGCGGCCAATTCTGTGGCAAACAGAGTCTATTGGGCTGACGCAGGCAGTTCTCATGTCACGGTGCTTGATGGAAGAACAAATGCGACGACAACGGTTGATAGCGGAGAGATTCCTTGCGCGCTAGCTGTGGACTCCTCATCCGGCCGAGTCTATGCGGCGAACTACGCAAGCAATACGGTGACGGTAATTGATGGCGCCAGCAACTCCATCGTTGCGACCGTGAGGGTGGGAACGCGGCCGCAAGCTTTAGAGGTTGACTCAAACATTCACCGAGTATACGTCGCAAATACTCATGACAATACTGTGACTGTGATTGACGGAATCACTAATTCAGTGGTGGCGACGTTAAAGGCCGGGAACGAGCCTTATGCCATTGCCGTGGACAGTCGGACCAACCTGGCCTTCGTAGCCAACATGATTGGACCGAGTCCCACAGTGATCGATGGCCGAACGCTAGCCGTATCTACCGTGGCGGGTTCGGCGCCGTAGAGGATGGTTGGGTATGAGAATCGTGGGTTGGGGTGCTCTGGTTTTCGTAGTTGCTTGCGGTGTGTGTATTAGCCAAGCACAAACCCCGGTGCAGGCGAAGAAAAAACAGTTGCTGGTCATCGGTGAGGAAAAGGGATATCGGCACGAATCCATTTCCCACGCCATGGCCACGATTGAGCGCCTGGGGGAGGAGACCGGGCTCTGGGATACCACAATCCGCACCGATACGGAAGCGCTCACCAAAAAGAAACTGGAGTTCAACGCCAAGAACCTTAATGACTTCGACGCGGTTCTGTTCTTCACCGGCGGCGAACTGGAGATGGATGCGCAACAACGGGCGGATTTCCTATCGTTCGTTCATGACGACGGGAAAGGCTTTATTGGCGTTCATAGTGCCACCATCACCTTCACCGACTGGCCGGAATATGGGGAGATGATTGGGGGTTACTTCGACGAACATCCGTGGGGCACGTTCGACGCCCCCGTCGTGGTTGAGGATCCTACTTTCCCCGGCATGGAGCAGTGGCCGCGGTCTTTTGTTCTTAGAGACGAAATCTACCAGTTCAGAAACTATTCCCGTGACAAAGTGCGCGTGCTGATGCGCCTCGATAGCAGCAAACTCGATTTATCGACTTCTAAAGTCCACCGGGGCGATCGGGACTTCGCCGTAACATGGGCCAAAATGTACGGCAAAGGCCGGGTCTACTATTCCACTCTGGGTCACCCGAAGGAAAACTGGGACAATCCCAGACTGCAGGAGATGTATACCGAGGCGATCAAATGGGCTATGGGCCTGGTGAATGCAGATGTCACCTCACGGCCTTTGTCCGCTAAGTAGGAGAATGCATCGCCAAAGAAGGTCAGACAAGGCTGTGAATTGCGGTTCGCAGGGGAGAGATAACATGTGGAAGGTCTTCGTATTTGTTCTGCTCGCGCTGTCCACGTGGGCCGAGGAGGCGCACCCGATTCTTGCACTCGGTTCTCCGGCGCCGAACTTTGAACTGACGGGCGTCGACGGAGCGCTTCATAAGCTTGCCGACTATTCCGCCAGTCAAGTCCTCGTAGTGGTGTTCACCTGCAACCACTGTCCTATCGCGCAGATGTATGAGCGGCGTATTGCGCAACTTGCGGCGGACTATAAAGACCGTGGCGTCGCGGTGGTGGCGATTCAACCCAACGATCCCAAGGCTATCACCATCGATGAACTGGATTCCTCAGACGTCAGCGACAGCCTTGAAGAGATGAGAATCCGCGCCCAGTACAAGCACTTGACCTATCCCTACCTTTACGACGGGGAAACACAGTCGGTAGCGGACGCCTATGGCCCGCAGGCCACACCGCATGCCTTTGTTTTCGATCATGATCGCCGGCTGCGCTATGAAGGCCGCATGGACAATTCTTACCGCATCGAATTGGTGAAGACTCATGAGGTGCGCGACGCCATCGATGCCCTCCTTGCCCATCGGGAAGTTGAAGTCAGGCACACCGGTGTTTTCGGCTGTTCGACCAAGTGGAAAGAAAAACAGGCCGCGCGCCTGGAGACGCTACGGAAAATCGAATCCCAGCCGGTCCAGCTTGAAATGGCGACCGCTGCGGACTTGAAGACGTTGCGAACCAACCCAACCAGGAAAACGCTGTTGGTCAGTTTCTGGGCTACCTGGTGTGGTTCATGCATTCACGAATTTCCAGAGTTCCAAGACACACTCCGAATGTATGGGGTTCGCGATGTCGAGTTAGTGACGGTGGCGGCAAACATGCCGGACGAAAAGAGCAGCGTATTGCGTATGCTCGAAAAGATGCACGCTACCAGCCGTAACTTATTGTTTGCTTCCGACGATACTGCCAGTCTGCAGGCCGCGTTCGATCCCAAGTGGGAGTCAGCTGTTCCTTATACCGTCTTGATTAGTCCCGAGGGAGAGGTGCTCTACCAGAAACAGGGTTCGGTCGACATATTGGAATTGAGAAGAACGATCCTGGCGAACTTACCCTCGGACTATGAAGGATTTAATAAGTATTGGCTCGATAAGTAGGAGATTCATACAAATGAAATATCGCCTGTCCGTACCAGTCCTCGTATGTGCCGCTTTGGCGACCACCGCAGCCTGGGCCGGCGACGCGATACCGAAGGCGGCCTGGCGCCGTCCTCTCGGGCTTCCGCTCGAGAAACCCGGAGTAACTCGCATCGCAGGCAATATTGATGACGGGTTTTGGCAAGGTGCGCCAGTGGGCGGCTTTGGCTCCGGCACATTTTCGCGCACTTATCGGGGAGATTTCGCCCGCTGGCACATGAAAGCAGGGGTCCACAAATATGCGCCCGTTTATGCTAATCAGTTTGCCATGTTTCAGCAGGCCGAGGGCGAAGGTCAAGGCACAGCTCGAGTCCTGATGACGGATCACCCGGCGGATGGCTCACTGGCAAGCTGGCAATGGGATTATCCGGTGGGAGCGGGGGAATACGCGGCGCTCTATCCCAAGTCGTGGTACGACTACAAATGGGATAAATTTCCCGCCCACGTGGTGCTCGAACAATTTTCGCCCGTGTTGCCCAACAATTATCGCGAGTCAAGCTATCCCGTTGCGGTTTATCGCTGGCATGCGGAAAATCCGAGCAAACACCCCGTAACCGTGTCTGTCCTTCTCTCCTGGACGAACATGGTGGGCTGGTTCCGCACCTTTACACGAGATTTTCAGGGCGCTCCCAGTCAGGGAAATCACAATCAATTCGTCAGTGAGAAGATCGACGAGGCGATGATGAAGGGAGTGGTTTTTCATCGCAACCGCGCCGGCATGGCCCCGCGCGAGGTTGACGGACAATTCGCGATTGCCGCCTTGGAGTCGCCGGGCGTCGAGGTGAGTTACCAGGCTACTTTCCCGTCCGAAGGAGAGGGAAAAGCGATTTGGACGCACTTTGCCAAAGACGGCCGCCTGGCGAACAGCGATCTTTCCTGGGTGAGCGACGGTGAAAAGATAGCGGGAGCAATCGCTGTGCGCTTCACCCTTCAGCCGGGAGAGACGAAAGTGATTCCCATGGTGATTGCCTGGG
>Ga0210398_10006655_pt1 | contig 10582 bp, 8 predicted proteins | sample IncBWC4OmetaG_FD_161047 | JGI IMG/M metagenome (GOLD analysis project Ga0210398, IMG submission 161047) | Forest soil microbial communities from Barre Woods Harvard Forest LTER site, Petersham, Massachusetts, United States - Inc-BW-C-4-O | ecosystem: Environmental > Terrestrial > Soil >... | reverse complement strand
TGCAAAGAGCGATTATGGGTGTCAGCAGCAAGGTGGCCAACGTAGCATGTGCAAGTCTTGCCACTTCCACTGGAAACACAAGCCCAAGGCTGCTCACAAAGCAAACCGTCAGCACCGCTCCCAGCAAGCCGCCTGCCAGACCAATGACGGCCGCTTCAGTCAGATATTGAAACAATATCGCGGACCTCGAACCTCCAAGTGCGCGCCGCACCCCGATATCGCTGGAGCGACGCATGAATCTCGCCAGTAAGAGGCCAACGGTATTGACCGCGCAAACCACCAGAAGACCGAGCGCGACCACGAATGATATTCGCGTCTCGGGTGGAACTACGTGCTGGTAATTGAGCCAATCTTCTTCATCGCGCAGTACGACGTTGGCAGGCCATCGAAACCGGCCGGCCGCCCTTTGTTCATCGGCATATGCATGCAGATAATTTCTGTAATGTGCGGCGGCGGCCGGGTCCGGCAGCTCGACCCAGAAGGAAATGAAAGGAATCTCCGATCTCATGTCCCAGGGGGGAAATGATGATTCGCCATAAGAACCTCCCGCCGTAGGTATTCTCAAGTTCAGCGCTTGCCGAAAAGGCAAAAATAGCTGCGGCGCGTGGCGATCGAATGCGTTCCTGTCACTGGCGGCGTAGAAGCGTGGCAGAGGATTCCATGGCGCCAGCACACCGGAAATTCGGTAAGTGTGGCCATCGAGTCTCATTTCCCGGCCAACACTGTCCGCACCGCGAAACACCTTCTGATTCAGCTCATTGCCAATGACAACCTCATTGCTGCCCTCTTTATCGGCGGCCTTGCTCCAAGCTGAGCCGAATCGAAACGGTACGTCCAACATTTGAAAGTAATCGACGGTAACGGCATATCCGTTGGCCTCGAGCGCATCGATCGTCGGATCAATAGGAACGAGTGAAAGACTGATCTTGTATATGGCAGTCTGTAAACGAACATTATCATGCGCACGCAATGCCTCGACGTCGCGTAGGGTCAGTACGGGGTCGATTTCGCCATACATCTTCACGTACTCCGGACCGTGATTGTCGATCTGAGGAGTAAATAGCCGATGCGCCTTGGCAGCGAAAGGATTCGATGAGACCGCGCGCAGCAGCGAAAACGTACTCACCGTCCCCGCAACTCCAAGCGCGATGAGCAGAATCATCCACATTGTGATGAGTCTTTGACTTAAGAGGCTTCGAATGCCTAGAGCTACGTAGTAGGAAAACATCACTATCCTTTTGGCAAGTTTAGGTGCGCCCTCGTTTACGTAGGTCCATCAGCAGAATCGCGTCCTACGTCATGCCGCCGAGTGCCACGGTGATCGCCTCGCCGTTCACGCCCCCTGCAGCATCGCTGCACAGGAATGCAATTACCTGCGCCACCTCGCGAGGCTCCAGTACCCGGTTTTGCGGATAGATGGCGGCGCGTTCCTGCCACACCTGCTCGACGCTGATGCCGCGCCGTTCGGCCTCGGTCTTTGCCGAGCGCTCGGCCATGGATGTTCGCACCCAGCCTGGTAGAACTGCGTTGGATGTGACTCCGAAGGGCCCGGCATCCTGGGCGACCGCTCGTGCGAGCCCGATAACCCCATGCTTGGAGGCGGTGTACGCGCTGCCGGAACGTTCCGCTTTCTCGCCGGCGGTTGAGCTTGTGAATACGAGCCGGCCGAAGCCACGCTTGCACATACCGCCTACGGTCAGCCGCGCGAGCTCGAACGGGCCGTCGAGGTTGATGCGCATCGTCTCGCGCCACACCTCGGGATCTTGCTCCCACACAAGCCGCTCGTGCGCTGAGCCGATGCCGTGGTTCACGATCAGCACCTCAATTGGCCCCAGTCGTCGCTCGGTTTCGGCAACGGCCAGGGCGCAGCCCTCAGCAGTGCCGAGGTCGGCCGCGACGTAATCGAGACCAACGGCCGCCAGTTCATTCCCGCTGCGAGACACAACCATCACGCGTGCGCCTGCTGCCGAGAGCAACAGCGCCGCCTCGCGCCCGATCCCGCGACCGCCGCCTGTAACCAGCGCCACACGTCCTAGCATCTTTTAGCACCCTTATTCGTGTTTTGAGGAATCGTCCCGCGCTGACCATTATGTTGTGTCTTTCCCGACTTGACGAGGGCATCCAGAGCAACCCGCTGTCCCTGCGGGAAGTCGGGCGAGTCCATTTTCATGGCGGTTACGCGTTCATTTTGCAAGACAAATGAAACACGAGACTTTGAGGATGACGCCGGGAAAAACTGCCATTCTCCTGTTTGAGCAGCCGCTCGGGACCCGCGCCCGGCGGCTGGATCATCAGGCGGCCATTTTCATTAGACACGCGGTATGGTCCCTAAGGGGCACGCGTTCGTCCCCGCTTCACGCCGAAGATTCCCGCTCGCCGGCCGTACTGGTAGAGTAGCGACTCAACCAGCCTGCGGGGGAGCCTCTATGAGAACGGCGAACGGCTACCGAATCATGGCCGCCTTTGTGGTGAGTGTGGCCTTGTCCGGATGCGATATTCCGGTCGACGGCGACGGCTCGACCAAGGTGAACGGCTCCGTGCATATACCCGCCGGCAAGGCCGCGGAGGAGGCGAGAACGGTCAACGGTTCGATCCATATCGATGATAATGCCACTGTCACATCGGCAACCACCGTCAACGGCAGCATCCATTTGGGCGAACATGCGACTGCGACATCAGCGAAGACCGTCAACGGTGCCATCGGTCTTGCTGCCGGCTCACATATTTCCGAAAGCGCCGGATCGGTCAACGGCGATCTTACCCTTGCGAAGGGCGCAGAAGTTGCAGGCCACTTGGTAAACGTCAACGGCAAGATCGAAATGAGCGGGGCGCACGTCGCGGGCGGGATCAAGACCGTCAACGGGAGTATAAGCGTCATGGGCGCTTCCCACGTGGAAGGCGGGATCATGGTCGACAAGCCGTCCGGTATCAGTTTCATGAACGAGGATCCGGTGATTGTCATCGGGCCCGGCTCGGTCGTTCAGGGTGACCTGCGGTTCGAGCGCAAAGTTAAGCTATATGTCAGCGACAAGGCTACGATCGGCACCGTCGTCGGCGCGACGCCGGTGCCGTTCAGCGGCGAAAATCCACCAAATTGAATCAAGAAGGGAAAACCATGTTTATTCCGTCCGTTAAATCGTTCTTCATGGCAGGGTTGATCAGCGCCATGGGCTGTGCCACGGCGTCCGCCGCTGCCGCCGACCCGGCGTTGGCCGCGGCGGTCGCGAACCCTGCGCGTCCTGCCAGCGCCGTAGCGCGCGACAAGGCCCGCCACCCGGTCGAAGAGCTGACTTTCTTTGGAGTCACTCCCAAGATGACGGTGGTAGAGCTGTGGCCGGGCGGCGGTTACTGGACCGACATTCTAGGCCCCTATCTCTCACCCGGCGGCCACTACACCATCGCGTTGCCGCCGACGGGCGGCGAGGAAGATGCCGGGGTCCAGCGCTTCCGCGCGCGCATTGCGGCCGAAAAGGACAGGCTCGGTACGATCCATGAAACTACTCTGGGCGCGGGACACTTCGATATCGCTCCCCCAGGCTCGGCCGATCTGATTCTCACGTTTCGCAACCTTCACAATTGGATGGGCGAGGGGTATGCCGATCAAGCGCTGGCGGCATGCTTCACGGCACTGAAGCCGGGCGGCATCCTCGGCATCGAGGAGCACCGCGGGCGCATCGATGTGCCGCAGGACCCGAAGGGCGAAAACGGCTATGTGCGTCAGGATTATGCGATTGCCTTGGCGAAGAAGGCTGGATTCGTGCTCGTGGGGTCTTCGGAAATCAATGCCAATCCTCGTGATACGAAGGACTGGCCCAAAGGTGTATGGACGCTGCCGCCCAGCCTGGCGGAGGGCGAGAAAGACCGCGCCAAGTACGTGGCGATCGGCGAGGCCGATAATTTCGTGCTGAAGTTCCAAAAGCCGCGCTGAGGCGCTGGGTGCCAAAGACCGCGAGGGTACTTGAAAGTATCAAGCGGTCTTGTGTTCCGAAAGACCCAGCTCTTTTACCATGTGTTCGCGCATGGCGAATTTTTGTACCTTTCCCGTGACGGTCATTGGAAATTCGGAGACGAAGCGGATATAGCGCGGGATCTTGTAGTGCGCGATCTGTTCTTTGCAGAATTGGCGTACCTCTTCTTCGGTGCTGCTGGTCCCCGGCTTCAGCTGAATCCAGGCGCACACTTCTTCGCCGTATTTCGCGTCAGGGACGCCGCACACCTGTACTGCCTGTACCTTGTCATGCCGGTACAAGAACTCCTCGATTTCGCGCGGATACACATTTTCTCCGCCCCTGATGACCAAGTCTTTCAAACGTCCGGTCACGTTGCCGTAGCCGTATTCATCGATCACACCGAGATCTCCGGTGTGCATCCAGCCTGCATCATCGAGAACCTCGCGAGTCTTTGCCGCATCCTCCCAATATCCCTTCATCACCGAATAGCCTCGTGTATGAATCTCGCCTTGGACTCCGCGCGGCACGCACCGGCCCTGCCAATCGACCACTTTGACCTGGACATGCGGATGCACGCGTCCGACGGTTGATACGCGCCGCTCGAACGCGTCGTCGATGTCGGTCTGAAAACTCACGGGACTCGTTTCCGTCATGCCATAGCAATTCGTGATCTCGGTAAGATTCATCTGGTTGATCACCCGCTTCATCACTTCAACCGGACAGGGTGAACCCGCCATGATCCCGGTGCGCAAGCTCGACAGGTCATAGCGTGAAAATTCAGGGGTTTCCAATTCCGCAATGAACATGGTCGGCACGCCATAGAGCGCCGTCGCCCGCTCCCTTTCGACGGCTTCCAATGTTTTCACCGGATCGAAACTTTCGGCCGGATAAATCATGGCCGCCCCGTGCGATATGGCCGCCAGGTTGCCCAGCACCATGCCGAAACAGTGATAAAGCGGCACGGGGATGCAAATTCGATCGCGCTCCGTGAGCCTCAATCCGCGACCGACAAAGTAACCATTGTTCAAAATATTGTAATGACTTAGGGTCGCCCCCTTCGGCAGTCCGGTCGTACCGCTGGTGAACTGAATGTTGATGGCGTCGTCCGGCTGCAGCTGCAGGCCAATCTCCTCGAGGTCTGCCCGGTCTGAGTCCATCCCGCGCTGCAATACTTCGTCAAAATTCATGCATCCGGGGGTACACGCGCTGCCCAGGCGGATGACCAGCTGCAACTGCGGCAGCCTCGCGCTGACCAGCCCGTTCGGGGCACAGCGATCAAGTTCGGGCACCAAGACCCGGAGCATCTGAAGGTAGTCGCTGTTCTTCAATCGCTCCGCCGCGATCAGCGCACGGCACCCTACTTTCTTGAGGCAGAACTCCAATTCGGAAAGCCGATATGCGGGATTGACATTCACCAGAATCAAACCCGCTTTGGCACAGGCGAATTGCGCCACGGTCCACTCGGCACGGTTCGGCGCCCAAATGCCGATCCGATCGCCCGGATTCAGTCCCAGCGAAAGCAGGCCGGCGGCGAGCCCATCCACGCGGCCTTTGAGTTCCTCGTAACTCCACCGAACTTGCTGTGCGGGGACGATGAGCGCATCACGCGCAGCGAAATGCTGCGCGGTTTGATCGAACGCCTTTCCGATGGTTTCATATCTCAGCGGCACCTCAGCGGTGCCTTGGACGAAGCTTGGATTCACTGGCCTACCCCCTGGGCTTGAAGTTGCATTGTACCGCCACCATTCAATACTCCAATGAGCCCTCTGCGGACCGTTGGTCGCCTTCTTTTCCACCCTCTCTGGCTGTTTTTCGCACTTCCGGGTTATGTCAGCTGGCGACTGCTGTCCGCCCTGCCGATCGGGCCTATTGGCGTTGGTGCCGGCATGGGGCTGTTGATGGCTTTTTGCCTCTTCATTCCGTTCTCGATGCGGGTACGCACCATGCTCGATCGGAAGCTTGCCGAGCGCATATCCTGGGTCGGCTCCACGGCCATGGGATTTTTCTCTTCTCTCCTGGTGCTGACGCTGTTGCGTGACCTGGTCCTGGTGAGTACCCACCTTTTCGTGCCGGCCGAACCTGTGTGGCTGACAACCTTGAGCGCGCAGCTGACCTTGGTGCTCGCCATTTTGGTGACGGTGATGGGCTTCGTCATTGCCCGGCGCAGACCCGGCATCGTCGAGGTGCGAATCCCGTTGCTTGGCCTTCCGCAAGCTCTGCACGGATTTTCGATTGCACAGATCAGCGACGTACACGTGGGTGCCACGATCAAACGTGGTTTCGTCGAGAGGATCGTGCGTCGGGTCAATGCATTGAACGCCGATCTGATTGCGGTCACCGGGGATTTGGTCGACGGATCGGTGCAGCAACTTTCGGCTCACACGGCGCCGTTGGCAGGGCTGACGGCACGCCACGGCGCCTACTTCGTCACCGGCAATCACGAGTACTACTCCGGAGAACGGGCCTGGACTGAGGAGATTCGTCGTCTCGGCATGCACGTGCTCAAGAACGAACACGTCGTGCTGGAACATGATGGCACGACGCTGGTACTCGCCGGCGTCACCGATTACGGTGCTCATCACTTCGATCCTGCCCAGCGCAGCGACCCGGCGGCAGCGATGCACGGGGCACCCGCCGATGCCGGAGCAAAGATACTGCTGGCCCACCAGCCGAGTTCGGCAACTGCCGCCGCTCAGGCGGGTTTCGACGTGCAACTCTCAGGTCACACGCACGGCGGACAGTTCTGGCCGTGGAACTTTTTCATACGATTTTTTCAGCCGTTCACCGCCGGTCTGCATCGATTGAAACACTTGTGGGTCTATGTGAACCGCGGTACCGGCTACTGGGGACCCCCGAATCGCTTCGGCGTTCCTTCTGAGATCACGCGGATCCGCTTGGTACCCGCGGCGCCGTAAGCGCTGTCCGCTTTACTCGGCGCGCAAGCGCAGCGCGTTGGCGATCACGGAGACGGACGACAAGCTCATGGCGAGCGCCGCAATGATCGGACTCAACAACCAACCCGTCACCGGGTACAGGACTCCAGCGGCCAGCGGAATTCCCAAGGCGTTGTAGGCGAAGGCGAACAGAAGATTCTGTTTGATGTTGCGCACCGTGGCCTCGCTCAATTGCCGGGCTCGCGCGATCCCGCGTAGGTCGCCCCTCACGAGGGTCACCTGTGCGCTTTCCATGGCGATATCGGTTCCCGTTCCCATGGCGATGCCCACATCGGCTCGGGCCAGGGCCGGCGCGTCATTGATGCCATCGCCCGCCATCGCGACACGATGACCGGCTTTCTGGAGGGTTTCGATCGTCGCCGCTTTATTGGTGGGGCGAACGTCCGCAATGACCTCATCGAGACTCAAGCCGGCCGCCACGGCATCGGCCGTCGTGCGGCTGTCGCCCGTGAGCATCACCAGATGCAACCCTAAGGCCTTCAACGCCTGAAGCGCCTGGGGTGTGCTGTCCTTGAGCGGATCGCCCACGGCGAGGATTCCGGCAAGCCGCGCATCGATTGCGAGGAACATGATGGTTTGCCCGGTCCGACGCAATCGTTCGCTCTCCTCGTGCGCGGCGTCGATGGGAACGCCCGCAGCGCCCATCAACATCGCGTTCCCCAAGGCCACGCGCCGCCCCTCCCAGGTACCGGTGACACCTTGACCGGTCACGGAGTCGAAGTGTGCGACCTCCGCGGGTGTGACGCCGCGCGCCAGCGCCCCGTGCACAATGGCGCGGGCCAAAGGATGTTCGCTCGCGCGCTCAAGTCCCGCTGCGCAGGCGAGTACCACCTCTTGCGAGAACTCCGCGCGCGCGACCACTCCACTCAACGTCGGGCGCCCCAAGGTGAGCGTTCCGGTCTTGTCGAGCACGAGCGTGTCAATGGTGCGCAGTGTCTCGATCGCCTCAGCATTGCGAAAAAGAACACCCATCTGTGCGCCGCGACCGCTCGCGACCATGATGGAGATCGGCGTTGCGAGCCCCAAGGCGCACGGACAGGCGATGATGAGCACGGAAACCGCATTCACGAGCGCGTAGGCCAGCCGCGGTTCGGGGCCGATGAGCCACCATATGAGGAAAGTGACGATGGAGATGCCGATGACGGTAGGGACAAACCAGATGGCGACCCGATCGGCCAGCTTTTGCAGAGGTGCGCGCGAACGCTGTGCTTCACTCACGAGCGCGACGATTTGCGACAGGAGACTGTCGGCTCCCACATGCTCCGCCTCGATCACGAGCATCCCCGTCTGATTGATGGTGGCACCCACGACGCGGTCACCCGCCGCTTTCTCGACGGGCAGCGGCTCACCCGTGAGCATCGACTCATCGACGCTCGATTGACCGCTCACGACGCGGCCATCGACCGGGATCTTCTCCCCCGGTCGGACTCGAAGCCGGTCACCCACGGTGAGAGATTCGAACGCGACGTCCTCCTCGTCGCCGTCAGCCGCGATGCGGTGCGCGGTCTTGGGAGCAAGTCCCAAGAGCTGCCGGATCGCCGTGCCCGTGCGCCCTCGCGCACCAAGCTCGAGCCATTCGCCCAGCAGCACGAGTGCCACGATCACCGCGGCCACCTCGAAATACACCCCGACCATGCCGTGCTCATCGCGCATCGTCGGCGGGAACTGGCCGGGAAAGAACGTCGCGATCAGACTGTAAGTGAACGCCACCATCACGCCAAGTCCAATCAGCGTGTACATGTTGGGCGCACGGTGAAGAACACCGAGCCAGCCGCGACGGTAGTACGGAACGGCGGCCCACAACACCACGGGGGCACTCAAGGCCAGTTCCAGTATCCGCAACGTCCAGGCCGTCGTGGAATCGAGCGCCCATCCCAGGAGATGCGGCGCCATCGCCACCAGCATGACCGGAATGGCGAGCGTCGTCGCCATCCAGAACCGCCGCCGCACGCTTCGAATTTCCCCATCATCCTCGATCTGTGCCGGCATCAAGGGCTCCAGCGCCATGCCGCACTTTGGGCAATGCCCAGGCCCGATCTGGCGGATTTCGGGGTGCATGGGGCAGGTGTAAATCGTTCGCGCCGCTACGTCGGCGTGCGGCGAGCCAGCAGGGTCAGGCTGGATGGCCCCATCCACCGGGCTCGTTGCAGCCAGGTAGCGCGTAGGATCTTTCGAGAATTTCTCGCGGCAACCCGCAGAGCAAAATTCAACGTGTCGACCGGCGTGCACCGCCCGATGCAGCGAGCCCGCCGCCACCGTCATGCCGCAAACTGGATCTATCGACGGTTCGTGCCCTGCGCTCATTTCTCCTCCTCGCCTGTCAGCGCCCGCAGGATCGGGCAATCCGCCGCCCGACCGTGCCCTGGGCAGGCTTCGATGAGCGTCGCGAGTCCATCGCGCACTCGTTCCAGCGCGGCGATACGTGCCTTCACATCCAGCAGTTTCGCCTGAGCCGAACGTTTGACGCGCCCGACATCCCGTTGCGCTGAGAGGGCGAGCAATTGCTTGATCTCCTTCAACGTGAATCCGAGGCCTTGCGCGCGCCGAATGAAGCGCAGCCGTGCGAGTTCGATGTCGCCATACCGGCGATACCCTGACGCGAGCCTCATCTGCGGTGTCAGGAGCCCATTGCGCTCGTAGTAGCGCACGGTGTCGATGCCGACACCGCCGCGTTTCGCCAGTTGGCCGATTCCTAATGCTTCCATCGCGGGCTCCTTGATATGTGTGTCGCCAGCTTAAACCCGGGACCTTGGTCCAGAGTCAAGGGTTGGGCCGTAACGCTGTTTCGCAAGCTCGATTGGGCAGCGGGCAGGCGTCTCGCCCGAAGCGTGAACTTTTACCCCACGGGGAGTTCTTATTTGGTAGCTTCATTCTCATCACCAGTCGGCCGGAGGGGTATCTCATGAATCGTCCGACCTCTTCCGTGGCCGTCGGGGTGACGGCGCTGCTCCTACTGGCCGGTTGTAACTCGGGCTCGACGCCCGGGAGCTCGACACCACCCGGACCCTCCACGCCACAGCGCGGGCAGCTGCTGACCAATCCCCCGACCCTGGTTGCCACCTTTGGCACCTCGGATCTGATCGCACTGCTGGGTCTCGATACGCTCGGGCAGGAGCTACTGACGCTCGCCTTTTCGCCAATCTGCACCGTCAACGTCTACCGGTTGAATTACGAGACGATTGGGGCCAAGTCCGAGCCGACCACATCCACTGGTGCGCTCATGGTGCCGAGCGGATCGGCCTCCGGCTGTCAAGGTCCGCGTCCCATCGTCGAGTACGCCCACGGCACCTCGCCGATAAAGAACTACGACATGGCGCAGCTGTCCGGCTCGAACGCCAGCAGCGAGGGGCTCATTCTTGCGGCCCTCTTTGCCGCCGAGGGTTACATCGTCGTCGCACCGAACTATGCGGGCTACGACTCCTCGACGCTCAGCTACCACCCGTACCTGGTCGGTGCGCAGCAAGCAGCTGAGATGATGGATGTGCTGACGGCCGCGCGCAGCACGCTGCCGGTCGCGCTCGCACCGACCGTCACCGACAATCACAAGCTCTTCGTCACCGGTTATTCCCAGGGCGGCTACGTGGCGATGGCCGCGACCAGCGCGATGCAAGCGGCCGGCCAGACCGTGACCGCCTCTGCGCCGATGTCCGGGCCCTACGCGCTCGCCGCATTCGGTGA
>Ga0210398_10006654_pt1 | contig 10583 bp, 6 predicted proteins | sample IncBWC4OmetaG_FD_161047 | JGI IMG/M metagenome (GOLD analysis project Ga0210398, IMG submission 161047) | Forest soil microbial communities from Barre Woods Harvard Forest LTER site, Petersham, Massachusetts, United States - Inc-BW-C-4-O | ecosystem: Environmental > Terrestrial > Soil >... | reverse complement strand
ACGGTGCGTGGGCTGATGAAAAGTTCCGTGCCGATTTCGCGGCTGGTTTTTTTCTCGGCGATGAGTTTTAAGATGCGGCGTTCAGCTTTCGTCAAATCGTCGAGGCCGGGTTTTTGTGCGGTGAGGGATTCGGCCCGATTGCGGCGGCGGATGAGATAGCCTGAAATTGTTGAACTCAAATAATGCTCGCCTTCCGCAACGGCGGCGATCGCTTTCAGAATTTCCTCGACGGCATTTTCCTTGAGCACGAAACCTTTTGCGCCGATGTCAAGGGCACGGTTGCAGGTCTCTTCGTCCTTGTGCATCGTGAGCATGATAACGCGCGTGGGCAGGCGTTTGATTTGCAGCTTGCGCGCGATTTCGAGGCCGGACAATCCGGGCAGGTTCACATCAAGCACCGCTATATCGGGCTTTTTTTCCTGAATCAATTGCAACGCGGCTTCGCCATCGCCTGTTTCGCCGACGAGTTCAAAGCGGGAATCTTCGGTGATGACCTGTTTTAATCCGCTGCGGAACAGCGGGTGGTCATCAACAATCAAAACTGTGATGCGATTCGACATGGATAAAAAATTTCTGAACTGCGCCAAACCCCGCGATTGTTTTAACCGTCTTCGGCGGAAATGGGAATTGTTATTTCAATGCATGTGCCTTTGTTTGGCTGCGAATCAAGCTTCATTTTTCCGCCGAGCATCCGCACACGCTCGGCGATATTTTTCAATCCCAAGCCTTTTTCACCGCCGCCGTTTTTGCCGGTCTTGAAGCCGCCGCCGTCGTCTTCGATTCTTAACTGCACTTCATGAACGTCGCGTTCGAGCGTGACGCGCGCTTTTTTTGCGCACGAATGTTTGAGGATGTTGTTGAGGCCTTCCTGAACGATGCGATAAACATTCGTCGCGACCTCGCGCTGGATAACATCGTCCACGAAATCAAATTTTCCGCCAATCGCAATCGAGCTGGATTCACCGGCGTTTTCAATCAACGATTGGAGCACGCGGGTCAGTCCGAGAATATCAAGCTGTGGCGGATGCAAGTCGTGGGAAATCTGGCGGATCTCGGCGATCGTCTGTGATGCGAGGTTGCTGATGCTTTGCAATTCCTCGCGCAAAACATCGGATAATTTTGTCCTGGCCAATTCCAGTTGCGCGCGGTTTTTGATGAGCAAAAGATTCTGGCCGAGGCTGTCGTGAAGTTCGCGCGCGATGCGCGTGCGCTCGGCTTCCTGAGCCGCGATGAGTTGGAAAGTATATTCCGCGCGTGCCTGCTGTTCCCTTGACACCGCCTGTTCGCGTTCGAGTTCGGTGCGTTTGCGGTCGGTGATGTCGTCTATCACCGAGACGATGCACTGCCTGGTGCCAAGTTCCATGCGTTCCGCGCTGACTTGGACGAGTCTTTTCTCGCCGTCGCGCCGACAGGTGGTCAGTTCCATGTCGCGAACTGATCCCTGGACGCGCACGATGTCCAGAAAATGTCCGCGTGCCCCAGCGTTGTCAAATATGCCGAGCTCCACTGATGTGCGTCCGATTAATTCTTCGCGCATGTAACCATAAAGCCGACAATACCCTTCGTTCACTTCCATGAAGCGGCCGGTTTCCAGTTCGGTGATGCAAATACCGTCGGGGCTGGCTTGAAACGCCTTGGAAAATTTTTCCTCCGATTCGCGCAGCGCCTGTTCTGCGTGCTTGCGTTCCGTGATATCGCGCAATGCCGTCATTCGCACAATCCGGTTGTCAATGTGAACCATTTTTGCCTGCGCTTCAGCGAAAAATATGCTCCCATTTTTTCGAAGTAATTGGTGACCGTAAATCGTTTCGCTGCCGGTGCGGATCGCCTCGGCCACCATCGCGCGCGATTCGGGAGCAACCAGTTCAACGATTTGTTTTCCGATTAATTCGCTCCGTTCATAGCCAAACATTTTCAGCCCCTGATCATTTATGTCCAAAATCCGTCCGTTCTCGCTGATGGCAACGCCTTCAAACGCCGCCGCCGAAAGATTTTTGAAACGCTCCTCGCTTTCCCGCAACTCCGCCAGCGTTTGTTCACGCTCGCCGACGACGATTGCCGGAATCAAAGCCATCAAACTCGCCATGGCCAGCGCCATTTGCATGACGAATACATATTCGCCGGATGCAATCTGCGACGGCGTGAGGCCGACAAAAAATTGCGCGGTGAAAAAAGCCATCGTCACCGAAAGAAAAAGGCTCGCTGCCGTCGCGCCGCGCACGCCAAAGCGCAATCCCGCCCACAGCAGAAGCGGGATCAGCACGGATTTATTTGGCGACATGACACCTTTGTCTAAAGAGAGCAAATACCAGACAAAAAAGATCAATCCCAAAAAAAGCAGGCTTGCCTCAGCGACTCTATTTGGTCGATCAAAATAATTTCGTGTCCTGTTTGGTTTTGAAAACCATGTCAGGATGAACGGCGTCAGCACAAGGACCGCCATCGCGGTGCTGCCCCACCAGGTTTTCCACGATTGTTCGAATGATTTGCTGAAACCAAAATGCACCAGCACTCCCGCGCCGATGACCGCGCCCAGCATCGCACTGAACATCGCGGAAAAAAACACGATCCCGAAAAATTCCTTGAGCGTCGCCAGCGTTGGCCGTTCAGCGACGAATTTTCGCACAAGCCACGCACCCAACGCAGCTTGAATGACGTTTGAGCAATAGAATAAAAAGACGAGCGCGAAGTTTGGTTTTGGATCGTGGACAAAATCGAATGCGAAGTTTGCAGGAAACGCCGCGAGCAGAAACCACGGCCAGTCGCGAGTGCGGTTCAACAGTAACACCGCCGTGGTCAAACCGGCGGGCAGCCAGAAACTGACGTAGGTGCTGTTCCGCACGGACAGATAACTGCCCGCCTCGGCGCAAAAAAAATAAGCAGCGCCGAACAGCGCCGCTTTTTTCCACAGCGAAAGCGATATCAGTTTAGAATTATTCAAAGCCATAAAACTTAATTGAACAATCCACACTGTAAACACACAACCTAATTCAAATCATAACCCCGGACGAATAAGTGAAAAATTTCACAAACTTTTCTTGCGACGCGGACGGCAATTTATTTAGTATCTGGCGCGACGCGGATTTTGAAACCCAATCGCGTCGTTTTAATTGAAGGATTTGCCGCGCGGCGGCGTTCTAAATGTCAGCAATTTTTCCGAAGTGGACAAACTGGTTGCCGCTGGCGCTTGGCGTTGGAGCCGCGCTGGCGGGCGGAGCCGTCGCGGCGGGCGTGACTTTTTATTTCACGCCCAAATACACGCGCGTCGGCTACGAGCCGGTGCAGCCCGTGCCGTTCTCGCACAAGATTCATGCGGGACAACTCGGACTTGACTGCCGTTATTGTCACAGCATGGTGGAGAAAACTTGGGTCGCAAATATTCCTGCTGCGTCAACTTGCATGAATTGTCACAGTCAGGTTTTGAAAGATGATCCGCGACTCGCCATTGTCCGCGAAAGCGCGGCGACGGGCAAAGCGATTCCGTGGGTGCAGGTTCACATCACGCCGGATTACGTTTATTTCAACCATTCCGTCCATGTCACGCGCGGCATCAGTTGCGTCGAATGTCACGGGCGCATTGACCAGATGGACGAAGTGTATCACGCCAAGCCGTTCAGCATGAGTTTCTGCCTTGATTGCCATCGCGATCCGGCGGCGCACATTCGACCAACGGACAAAGTCACGGACTTGGGCTGGACGTGGAGCACAAATTCAGTTGAAGCCGAAAAATTACAGGAAGTGAACGGCAAAAAATTCGTTCACGACTGGAAAGTCGAATCGCTGCAAAGCTGTTCAGCGTGTCACCGATGAAAACGATTTTGAAATACGAACCCGCGCCGACGACCGGACGCCGCTACTGGCGCAGCCTGGATGAACTGGCCGACACGCCGGAGTTCAAGGACTGGCTGCACCGCGAATTTCCGCAGGGCGCGAGCGAATTCACCGACGACGTTTCGCGGCGGCATTTTCTGAAGATCATGTCCGCGTCGTTCGCGTTCGCGGGTCTCGCGATGGCGGGCGCGGGCTGCCGGCGACCGGAAGAAAAACTCGAGCCATTCGGCAAGCAGCCGGAAGATTACGTCTACGGCAAGTCGGAATATTTTGCGACGGCGATGTCGACGCGCAACGGCGCGATTCCGCTCGTCGTCAAATCCTACGAAGGCCGTCCGATAAAAATCGAGGGCAACGCGCTGTATCCCGGCGGCAACGGCGGCACGGACCGTTACGCGCAGGCTTCCATCCTGAATCTTTACGATCCTGACCGCGCAAGGCATTTCAAGCAGGACGGCAAAATTGTTTCGCGCGACGAGGCGTTACAAGCACTGGATGATTTATCGAAGAAATTTTCCGGGAACGGTGGCGAAGGTTTGGCATTTCTTGCCGAAAGCAGCACATCGCCGTCGCGTGCGCGGCTGCAAATAGACATTGCCAAAAAATTTCCGCAATCGAAATGGTTCACTTACGACGCGATTGATTCCGGCATCCATCAACGCGCGGCGACGCAGGCGTTCGGCCAGCCGGTCAAACCGGTTTTCAATTTTGACAAGGCGAAAGTCATTTTGTCGCTCGACTGCGATTTTCTCGGCGGCGAGGACGACGCGCATAATCATATCCGCAAATTTGCCGCCGGTCGCAAGGCAGGCGACGGTATGAGCCGTCTTTACTCGGTGGAATCGCTGTTCACCTTGACCGGCGCGAACGCGGATCATCGGCTGCGCGTTTCAGGAAGCGCAGTCGCCCAAATTGCTGCGGCCATTGCCGAAGAAATTACAATTATTCGCGCACCCTCCAGCAAAGTATCCAACCAACCAATGCATTCGTTGCCTGCGGGTGTGAGCTGGCAATGGATTTCCGAATGCGCAAAAGATTTGGTTGCCAATGGGAAAAATGCTTTGGTCATCGCCGGGCAGCGGCAACCGATTGAAGTTCATCTGCTGGCGCAAACCATCAACATTTCGCTGGGTGCGATTGGCAGCACAGTCACTTTGGTTGTCCCTGATGTCAATACAGCTTACAACAGTGATGGCAATGTTTACCGGCCTACGGATAACGCTATGGCCAATGCCAATGGCGGAACATTCGGGCAATTGGCAAAAAATATTGATGCCGGAATTGTTGACACGCTGATCATTCTTGGCGGCAATCCGGTTTACAATCTAAACTGGTCGCCGAAGGCAAAGACGGTGGTCCGTCTGGGTTATTACGAAGATGAGACTTCCGAAATGGCTGGCTGGAATTTTCCGGCGACGCATTATCTCGAATCATGGGGCGATGCGAGGACAAGCGACGGAAACTTGGTTGCAATCCAGCCGCTGGTTCAACCTTTGTTTGGCGGATTAACGGAACTGGAATTTCTTTGGCAAATCGTTGCCGGAATGTCCATGGGTTCTCACGAAATTGTTCGCTCGACTGGTTTTGGTTTTTCTTCAGCAGAAAAATGGAAAACATTTTTGTTCAACGGCTATCTTGAAGGTTCTGCGTCGGAACTGGCGACCCTGTCAAGTGACCAGTTGATGGTTACGCCGAAACTGACAAATGTTTCAACGCCAACCAAAGAGAGTCTCGAAGTCGTTTTCTACCGCGATTCAAAAGTGGACGACGGGCGTTACGCGAACAACGGCTGGATGCAGGAGTTGCCCGATCCGGTCACGAAAATCACCTGGGACAACGCCGTCCTCGTCAGCCGCAAGACGGCGCGCGAACTCGGCGTGGCCAACGGCGACGTTGTTGAGATTTCATTGAACGGCAAAAAAGTTTCCGGCCCGGTCTGGACGCAGCCGGGCATGGCGGATTATTCGCTCGGCCTCGCGCTGGGTTATGGTCGCGAAAAGGCGGGGCGCGTCGGCACGGGCGTCGGTTTTAATGCGTATAAGATTTTCAGCGGAAAATATATCGAGACTGGCGCGACGATCCGCAAGACTGGCGCGACTTATGTGATTGCGACGACACAATCGCATTGGTCCATGGAAGGCCGTCCGGCGGTGCGCGAGGCGAATCTCGACGATTACAACAAAGACAAAACTTTCGCGCAGGAAATGCACGAGAAAGAGCCGCCCGTCGTGCAATCGCTTTATCCGAACCCGCTCGACGAGGCGAAGAAGACGGCGTTGCATCAATGGGGCATGGCGATTGATTTGAGTTCGTGCGTCGGTTGCGGCACTTGCGTGCTGGCGTGCCAGAGCGAGAATAACATTCCGATCGTCGGCAAGGATCAGGTGCATCGCGGTCGCGAAATGCACTGGATGCGGATTGACCGTTATTACACCGCCGATCCGGCGAAGGAAAAATTGGGCGATTCGTTTCAGGCCGACCCAGACCAGCAATTTGCGGAATGGATTGACGACGTGCAGGCCGTGAATCAGCCGATGCTTTGCCAGATGTGCGAGTCCGCGCCGTGCGAAAACGTCTGCCCGGTCAACGCGACCGTCCACGATCAGGAAGGCTTGAACGTGATGGCTTACAACCGTTGCATCGGCACGCGTTATTGCTCGAACAATTGCCCTTACAAAGTTCGTCGCTTCAATTATCTCGATTTCAACAAGCGTCCGTTGAGCGAATTGAAAGGGCCGGATTATTCGACCGCGATTTTCGGTCACAAGACGGACGGCAAGCTGGACATTCTGCGCTGGTGGAAAGACCCGAACAGCGGGATGCGCACGGAAGACGAATGGGATTTGATCAAGCTGTCGAAAAATCCCGACGTGACGGTGCGCATGCGCGGCGTGATGGAGAAATGCACTTACTGCACGCAGCGAATCGAGCAGGCGAAAATTTCGCAGAAAGTAAAAGCGGGCGCGAGCGACAATGTGCGATTGAAAGAATCGGAAGGGACGATTCCAAAGACCGCGTGCCAGCAGGCGTGTCCGGCGCAGGCGATTGTGTTCGGCGATGTCAGCGACCCGGACAGCAGCGTTTCAAAACAGAAATTGTTGCCGCTAAATTATTCCGTCCTCGGCGAACTGCTTACGAAGCCGCGCACGACGTATCTCGCGCGCGTCCGCAATCCGAATCCGCTGATGCCGGATTACCACGCGCCTTACAGTTCCGAAGAATACGAAAAACACAATGGCTGAATCCGCCACCAATTTGAAATCGCTCGCGCCGCCCGCTGAACTGCGGCGCGCACCCGTCGTCGAAAATCATCGCGGCCTCGGCGTGTTGACGGATCAGCTCGCGAAGTTCGCCGAGGGGAAAATCCCTCGATGGTGGCTGGCATTTTTCATCCCATCGGCGTTTTGCGCGATGGTAGTGCTGCCGTTTGCGTTGATTTATCAGGTCACGACCGGCGTCGGCGTCTGGGGCAATAATCATCCGGCGATGTGGGGACTGGACATCGTGAGTTTCATCTGGTGGGTCGGCGTCGCGCACGCGGGCACGCTGATTTCGGCGATGCTATTTTTGACGAAACAACACTGGCGCACGACGATTGGCCGCATGGCCGAGGCGATGACGGTTTTTTCCGTGATGATGGCGGGACTTTATCCGGCCATCCACGTCGGGCGCGCGTGGTTCGACTGGTTCATGTTCCCGATTCCGAATTCAAATGATTTGTGGCCGCAATTCCGTTCGCCGCTGATGTGGGACGTTTTCGCCGTGAACACTTATCTGGTGGTCTCGATGCTTTTCTGGTTTATGGGCATGATTCCCGACTTCGCCGTGTTGCGCGACCGCTCGACGACGCGCATCCGCAAAACAATTTTCAGTTTTCTCGCGATGGGTTGGACCGGTTCGGCGCGGCAGTGGCACAATTACGAAAAGGCCTACGTCGTGCTGTGCGGACTTTGCACGCTGCTCGTGTTCACCGTGAGTTCAATCGTCGGCCTCGACTTTTGCACCTCGATGCTCGCGGGCTGGCACGCGACGATTTTCCCGCTCTACTTTGTCATCGGCGCGGTGTTCTGCGGTTTCGGCATGATGCTGGTGCTGCTCATCCCGCTGCGCAAATGGTGCGGCCTCGAAAACGTCATCACGATGTCGCACATGGACAAGGTCGCCAAGCTGACTTTGGTGAGCGGCCTCATCATCGCATATATTTATGCGATAGAATTTTTCATCGCGTGGTATAGCGGCGACACTTACGAACGATGGGTGTTCACGCACCGGCTGTTCGGCCACACCTATTGGTATATGGGTTGGATTTTGATCATCGTCAACGTCTGCGTCACGCAACTGCTCTGGTTCAAAAAAATTCGCTCGAACCTGACGGCGCTCTTCATCATCGGCATCCTCATCAACATCGGAATGTGGAGCGAACGCTTCGTCATCGTCGTCGGCTCGTTGTATCAGGATTTTCTGCCGTCGAGCTGGGGCAAATATATTCCCACGCGTTGGGACGTCGCGCTTTACGTCGGCACGCTCGGCGCATTTTTCATGATGTATCTGCTGTTCGTGAAATTCCTGCCGATGATTCCGATTTCCGAGGTCAAAAGCGTGATGCCGGAGGCCGACCCGCATCATCCGCTCGGCGGCGCGAAAGGAAAAAACCGATGAAACATTACGGCATCATCGCTGAATTTGACTCGCCCGCCGCGATCTTGCGCGCGGCGGAAAAAGTCCGCGACGCTGGCTACCGCCGCTGGGACACGTTCACGCCGTTCCCGATCCACGGCATGGAAAAAGTGATGAAACTCGGCAACTCGCTCGTCGGCTGGGTTTCGCTCGCGATGGGCGCTGGCGCATTTTTGTCCGTTGTCGGTTTGATCTGGTTTGCGAACGCATTCGATTATCCGCTCATCGTCGGCGGCAAGCCGATGTTCAGCGAGCCGATGACATTTGTGCCCGCCTACATTTTGCTAATCATGGGCAGCGCGATTGGCGCGCTCGTCGGAATGCTCGCGCTGAACCAGTTGCCGCGATTGCACCATCCGCTGTTTGCAAATAAAAATTTCGCGCTCGTCTCCCGCGACAAGTTTTTCCTCGCCATCGGCGCGACCGACCCGAAATTTTCCGAAACCGAAACACGCAGACTGCTCGAAGAAATCGGCGGCGCGAACATCGAACTCGTGGAGGACGAAGACTGATGCGCTACATCATCTCCATGCTTTTGATTGGCGCGGCGCTCGGCGCGGCGATTGTCGGCATCGCCGGATTCCCAGGGCGATTGTCGCGCAAACCACCCATCGAGGTTTTTCCCGACATGGATCGCCAGGCGAAACTGCGCCCGCAAAAGCCGTTCGACTTTTTCCCGAACGGTGTCAGCTCGCAATTGCCGCCCGCCGGGACGATTGCGCGCAGCGAGCCGATTCAGACTGTGAATGGCGCGGTTTATGGCTTTGAAGATTCGCCTGTCAACACCGGAAAAATTTCCGGCACGACGAATTTTATTGAAACAAATCCGCTGCCGGTCAATGACACTTTGCTCGCGCGCGGCCACGAGCGCTTCGACATTTATTGCGCGCCATGCCACGGAAAACTCGGCGACGGTAACGGGATCACGAAAAAAATCGGCGTCATGCCCGCAGTCGCAAACTTGCACGACAAGCGCATCGTCGAGATGACCGACGGCGAAATTTTCAACACCGTCAGCAACGGAAAAGGTTTGATGGGCGCGTATGGGCCGATTGTCCCGACCGAAGACCGCTGGGCGATTGTCGCCTATCTGCGCGCGCTGCAATTAAGTTGGCTCGGTTCGACGAACGATTTGACGGCCGACCAACAGGCCGCGCTGAAATAATTATGAGTTTGCACAAAGAAACAACTCATTTGCCGCCGCCGCTGGATTTGTCCGACTGGCGAAAGCTGCCCGCCATCTTGATGGTTGTCGGCGGAATTTTATCCGCGATCGGCCTGATCGCGCGTCCGGCGGATTTCGGTTTTTGCTGGCTGATGGCGTTCATGTTTTATTTGTCCATCGCGCTCGGCGCATTGTTTCTCGTCATCGTGCATCATTTGACCGACGCTGGCTGGTCAGTTCCCATCCGCCGCTTTTGCGAACATATCGCGTCGCTGCTGTTCCCGTGGCTGGCGATTTTGTTTTTGCCCGTCATTTTCCTTTCGCCGAAAATTTTCACATGGCTCACGCTGCCTGCGACCGATGAATTGATCCGCGCCCGCTGGCCGATTTTCACCTGTGGCGGATTTGTGGCAGTGTCGGCCGCATTCTTCGGCGTGTGGTGGCTGTTGACTTCGCGCTTGCGTTACTGGTCATTGCGGCAAGACGTGACGGGTGACGCGCTTTGCGTCCACAAAATGCGTTTCCATTCCGGTTGGGGAATTTTGGCATTCGCGGCGACGCTCACCGGCGCGTGCGTCCTGTGGATGAAATCGCTCCAATACCAATGGTTCTCCGCGATGTATGGCGTTTACTTTTTTTCCGATTGCATCTGGGTCACGCTCGCGACGGTCTATGTCATCACCGTGATTTTGCAGCGCCAGCGCATCCTCGACCGCGTGCTGCACGACAACCAGTTTTATTTTCTCGGCATGTGGCTTTTTGCATTCACGCTATTTTCGGCCTACACCGAGTTCGCGCAATACTTCGTCGTCTGGAACGCAAACATGCCCACGGAAACTTTCTTCTATCTCATCCGCGAACACGGTTCGTGGTGGTGGGTGAGCATGATCTTGATCGTCGGGCATTTCTT
>Ga0210398_10006652_pt1 | contig 10584 bp, 10 predicted proteins | sample IncBWC4OmetaG_FD_161047 | JGI IMG/M metagenome (GOLD analysis project Ga0210398, IMG submission 161047) | Forest soil microbial communities from Barre Woods Harvard Forest LTER site, Petersham, Massachusetts, United States - Inc-BW-C-4-O | ecosystem: Environmental > Terrestrial > Soil >... | reverse complement strand
GCCTGTAACATTCTGCAACGCAACGGTAATCGTAGCCGTTCCGCTAACCGTGCCGGAGGCGCCCGTAATCGTAGCTGCTCCCGGAGACACACCCGTTACCAGACCAGCAGTGCTGACAGTGGCCACGCTTTCGGTATCGCTGCTCCACTGCACGTCCGTCAGGCTTTTGGTCGAACCGTCGTTGTAGCTGCCGACGGCGCTTTCCTGCACGGTTCCCCCCTGATTGATGGTCGCGGTTGGGCCGACCGTCACTGAAGTTAGTACTGGGTCGACAAAAAAACCGTTGCAGGCTACTCCAACCGCAAATAAAAGCAGGGTCGCAAACGCAGCCAGAATTTCGAGTTTCTTCTTGCCACTCAACATGTTAACAATCCTCAACCAAGTTTCTTTCTTGCCGCGCCCCTAAGAAAATTGTAGCAGAGAAATTCGGGGGTAGAGCCATTACAGGTACTTCGGTTACCAAATCGGGAACACCACTCTCGTGCATAGAACGCGCTGGCGCGGCAGAACTTGCACAGACAAGTTTGGAAAAATCCGGGGTTCCAGGAAGCTAGTTAGCCCTTTTCGCTTTGGCGATGCGTTCGTCGATTGGCTTGCGGCCGGCAAAGCCTTCGCTCACACTGTGCCAGTGGGTAATTCCACTTTCTCCCAGCTTCCAGCACAACAGCACTATGCGGCCATCCACTTCACAGGGGAAATCGAGCAAGCCAATATCGAGATCCTTGACCTGGACGCCGGTGGCATCAATCTCAGCTAAAGCATCTTTGACCCGTTGGATGGCCTTTTCACGCTCCGCCTTGCGGCGTGCCATGTGGACCACATTCACCTGCAATCCACCTTGCAAAAACACGCGATGCGCGAGTTCCTGAAGCTCCGTGTCCACGGACTCAATCAACTTCTTGCCGTCAATCGAGGCCCGCAACAGTGACTCCAGCGTGGACAGCAACATCTGGGCTTCTTCGAGGGTGAATGTGCGGTCGGCCATGGGATACGTCTATTTTAGCACTCGGGTTGAGGGATTCGTCGTTCGTCGCGGGCCGAGTTTTGATCCCGCGAGCTTCGCTCGGCTGGGCAAGGGCGGCTGTTCCCACATGGTTCCTGCCAACCACCAAAGACGAAAGGAGCAACGACGGCTTATTGGATCTCCAGCATCCGGTCCAGCGCCACCTTTGCCCAGCGCTTCACGTCGTCTTTCACTTTGATCTGGTTAACGATGTTGCCTTCCGCGAGGTTCTCCAATGCCCAGCACAAATGCTGTGGCGAGATGCGAAACATTGTCGTGCACAGGCAGCCGGAGTCGTCGAGGGTAATGACCTTCTTGCCTTCCGCCGCGAATTCTTTGCCCATGCGATTGACCAGGTGAATCTCGGTGCCGACGGCAAACATGGTGCCCGACGGGGCATCTGCGATAATCTTAAGCAGGCCTTCGGTCGAACCGATACCGTCCGCCTTCTGGCAAACTTCCCAGCGGCATTCGGGATGCACGATCACGCGAATCCCGGGGTGCTTGGCGCGAACGTTGTCCACATGCTCCGGCAGGAAGCGCTGATGGACGGAGCAGTGGCCCTTCCACAGGATCACTTTGGCTTGGCGCAACCGCTCGGGAGTCAGACCACCATTGAGCATGTAGGGATCCCACACAACCATTTCGTTGAGCGGGATTCCGAGGTTGTAACCGGTGTTTCGGCCAAGATGCTGATCAGGAAGGAAAAGAAGTTTTGGAGTTTTCGCAAAGCCCCACTGAAATGCGCCCGCTGCGTTGGACGATGTACATACCACGCCCCCACGTTCGCCGCAAAATGCTTTGATGGCAGCCGTGGAATTCATGTAGGTAATGGGTGTAACCCCGACGCCAGAATCGTCGGTCAAGCCCGCTTTCACCAGATGCTCCCAACAATTTTCAACTTGGGTGATCTCCGCCATGTCGGCCATGGAACAGCCGGCGTTGAGATCGGGCAGGACCGTCACCTGACCGGGACGGCTGAGAATGTCGGCGCTTTCCGCCATGAAATGGACGCCGCAAAAGACGATGTATTTGCCTCCGGCGCGCGCTGCCTGTTTGGCAAGTTTGTAGGAGTCGCCACGATAGTCGGCGAAGCGAATCACTTCATCGCGTTGATAGTGGTGCCCGAGGACAACGCACTCACGGCCCAGAGCTTCGCGGGCAGCGGCGATGCGCTCGTCCATGGTGTTATCGGGCAGAACGAGGTAATTTTCCAAACTGCAAACTGCGGTTGCGGTAGCCATTGTCATGTCTCGCCTTCAGCCCCAAATAAGCAGTAGCGGCGCTTGGCGCACGCACTCCGCTCGATCTGGAACGGGGATGTTGAAAGCAACTCAGCGACTACAGCCGGTTCACTACGCGGGTTATGCCAAAACGCCGCGCCCAACCGGCGGGGATGTTGATAGCCGTTACTGAATCTTCACTAATTTAGGATGCCCAGCGGCGGTAGAAGGTTCGCCTTTTTGTGCGAACCGCGCCCGCAAGTGGCTGGGTAACCCGCCACTATTGTGCACTTCCCAGGGTGCAAAACGCAAATTACGAAGCCTGAGATCCCTGTGTCCTCTGTGGTCGAGGTTTTAATGACTTCTGCCTTGCGAGGGATCAGCCGACGTAGCCGTCTCCACGTCCACATGCAGCTTCTGTCTGACATCCACTCCCGGGGGATAACAATTCTCGTCAGCGTTGTGGGTGGCCGGACATCCCGCTGAAACATCTTCCCTGCGCGGCGATTGGGCAAACTGCCATACATCAGCGAAACTGACTCCGCTCTCCACTGGATTTGGCGGCTTTCGCGGAAACGCGCACCCCGGTGCGGGGGGACAGGCGTCGTCGGTAACGAAGTACACGATATTGCGCCCGTGGGCGTTCTGGCGAATGTCGTTTGCGGTGACGATGGTCGTACTGTGGTCTTCTTCGGCTGCAATGCCGGAACAGTAGATTCCGGCGCGAAACCCGGCAGCGATCACGCCATCGACCCAGGCATAGATGTAGGCTTTCTGCTCGGGTAACATGCGGCCGCCCTGCTCCTGGTCGAGAAAGATGATAGTGTCGCCGGGAAATCCTTCGCGATGAGCAGCAGCAACCGCGGCTTTCGCATCGGATTTGCCGAGCGCCGTCGCTCGGGAAACGGTTTTCAGATCAGCGTAAAGCCTGCCATTGAACAGCACCAGAAATCCGAAACCTGCCGATTGCAGCTTCGCGCGCTTTCCCGTCCAAGTGTTGACACGCGCACTCGGCGGACGGTTGAGCCAGTATCCAGCGAATGAAAATGTCTTACGGAGGGCTTGCAGATTTTGGTCGCCGGGATAGTTGTTTCGGTCGAATCCGAGGTAGGCAGACCTTGCAGCGACCGGAGGTGATTGAGGTCTGGCATCTCGAACGAAAGAAACTACCGACGCGGCAAGGGCCATCAGGACACATACGATTCGATTCGCTAACATATGTTAGTTTTAGCTCAGATGGGCTTCATTCCAAAAGACGCAAAGTGGTATCTCGCCAACATAGTTGAGGAGATCCGCGTTGTAGGCGACCGGCGCAACGTCGTCCATACCAATCTAGTGCTAGTTCGAGCGGATTCCCCTGACGAAGCTTACAAGAAGGCAATGGCACTAGGTAAACAGGGGAACACCAAATACAAGAATGTGGAAGGAAAGACGGTCAAAATAAAGTTTCGAGGGTTGCGGGACCTTAGTGTCATTCATGATGAACTGGAGCATGGAGGCGAGATCACCTTCGATGAGGACGTTGGCGTAAGCGAGAAAAAGATCAAGAGTTGGATACTACCCAAGCGGAGATTAGGTGTCTTCGCCCCCATACGGCAGCCTGAGGGCCCTGACTACGCCAGCGAGGAATTAATGCGTCAGGTCTACCAGCGCTGGCCACACTTGAAGAGCACCCGGGGACGGAACATCCAAAGCTGAAAGGACGGGCGTTAGCCGAAAGTTATCCCCCAATGTGCACCATCGTCCGCGACGCCGGCACGAAATCTGGCTCTCCAATGTGGTGGCGCTCTTCTTTTCTCTGGACGACACCTTGAATGAAATCGGCTAACTCTTCGTCCGATGCTCCGCGCTGCATCTGTGCGTGCAGATCGTGGTCCCAGACGGAAAACAGACAAGTGCGAATCTTGCCGTCGGAAGTAATGCGAATGCGGCTGCAGTGTCCACAGAAAGGATGAGAAACCGGAGCGATGATTCCGATCTCGCCGATGCCGTCATCAAAGCGATAACGGCGGGCTGTCTCGCTGCGAACATGAGGAATCTCGACCAGCGATCGGTATTCCGCCATGCGCTGCACAATTTCATCCAGCGTGACCACTGTCTTGGGCGTCCAGGTACGATCTTCCTCGAGAGGCATAAATTCAATAAAGCGGACAACCACGCCCTCCTCGCGGGCGAACATACCGAACGGAATGATCTGGTCTTCGTTGAAGCCGCGCATCAGCACACAGTTCACTTTCACCGGCCACAAGCCGGTGCGCCGGGCGGCGCGAATGCCGGCCAGAACATTGTCGTATCCGTTGGGCACGCGGGTGATGCGGGCGAAGCGGTCGGGATCGACCGCGTCCATGCTGACGGTCACACGTTGAAGGCCGGCATCTTTGAGCGGCTGCGCCATATCGGCAAGCAGATGCCCGTTGGTGGTAAGCGCGAGATCGAGTGGCTCACCGTCAACATCGCGCAGTTTGGCAAGCTCGCGGACAAAGTCAACCACCCCTCCGCGCAACAGCGGCTCACCGCCCGTCAGGCGAATCTTCTTGATTCCCATCCCGGCGAGTACGGTGGCCATGCGCAGGTAGTCCGAGAACGGCAGATCGCCGTAAAGCGCGCCTTCATTGCCGGTACGGCAATAGACACACTTGTAGTTGCAGCGGTCGGTGATGGAGATCCGCAGGTCGGTGATGGCGCGGCCGAATTTGTCGGAGAGGAACAAGCTCTTCGCCATTGGCTTTTGGCTCTTAGCTGGGAGGCGCAGTCATCGCAGCACCCGGCAGCCCTCTTATTATAGGCGGCTTGGCTACGCGAAGCTGGTTTAGCGGCTATTTAAGGGCTATCTGTGTTAATCCGCGACAAAAGTCATCCGCGGTCACATCCCATCATAATTTGGCCCGCCACCGCCTTCAGGTGGAACCCAGGTGATGATCTGGTACGGATCGGCGATGTCGCAGGTTTTGCAATGTACGCAGTTCGACGGATTCAGGCTGATGCGCTTGCCACTTGGCTGCTCGGCGTCCTCGACCATTTCATAGACATTTGCCGGGCAGAAATTCTGGCAGGGGTTGCCGAATTCTTTCACGCAACGGGCGTTGCAGATGTTTGTGTCGTGAATGATCAGGTGCGCGGGCTGGTCTTCCTCATGCTTTGTTCCTGAGTGATAGAGATCGGTGAGCTTGTCGAACGTCAGCTTGCCGTCGCCCTTGGCCGGACCGAGCAGATGCGCTTCGTCGCCACCGTCGGCGGGCAAATCGGCCAGCTTTTTCATGTGCTCGGGGCCGGTGCGGTTGGCATACCGAGCACGCAGTCCGCGTCCGCGGGTGAACTGCTGGATGCCTGCATTGAACATGCCGGCCCAGAAGCCGTGCTCGAATCCCTGATGGAAGTTACGAACTTTCCATAGTTCGTCTTTGATCCAGCTGGATTCGACTCTCTTCTGAAAACCGCCCAGCGTCTTGACTGACGAGTCGTCTTTCGTCAGCGCCTCGAAAGCAGTTTCCGCCGCAAGCATTCCGCTCTTAATCGCGAGATGTATTCCCTTCAGACGCTGGGAATTCAGAAATCCCGCCGAATCGCCCAGAATCATCCAACCATTTCCAGCCACCGGGGGAATCGACCACCAACCGCCATAGGGTAGCGACTTCGCGCCATAGCGGATCATCTTTCCGCCTTCGAGCAACTTCGCCACAAACGGATGCTGCTTGAAATCCTGCAACACACGCTGCGGGTCGAGGCGTGGATCGGGATAATCGAGACCGACGACAAAGCCAAGCGAAACGACGTTGTCCTTGCCACCGTAAATCCAAGCGCCGCCGTATTCTTTGGTGGTGAGCGGCCAGCCCATGGTGTAGATAACTTCGCCCGGCGCGATACGGCCCGCAGGCACCTCCCACAATTCCTTTACTCCCTGACCATAGACCTGTGGATTGCAGCCTTTCGCGAGATCGAACTTCGCAATGAGCTGTTTGGTCAACGACCCGCGCGTACCTTCGGCAAGAATCACGACTTTCGCATTCAAGTCGTAGCCCGGTTCGAAGTTAGACTTCTGACGGCCTTCTTTATCGACGCCCTTGTCATCAGTGCGAACACCGGTCACACGGTCGCCGTCGAACAGCAGTTCCGAGCCTGCGAATCCGGTGAACACGGTGATCCCCGTTGCTTCGACTTTGCTGCCCAGCCACTTCACAAAGCGGTTGAGCGAGATCACGTAGTTGCCATGATCACGCAGCGGCGGCGGGGTGATAGGAAACTTGAGCTTGCTTTTCTCGGTGAGAAAGTAGACAGCTTCTTTCGTGACCTCAGCATCGAGCGGAGCTTCCTTCTCGAATCCTGGCAAAAGCTCACGCATCGAACGCGGGTCTAGCAGCGCGCCGGAAAGACAATGCTGGCCGATCTCGCGTGCTTTCTCAAGCACGTAGATGTTTTCTTTGCTGAGTTGGGAGTCGGGATGCTTGGCGTTGTGCTCGTCGATCAGTTGGGAAAGGCGCAGGGCGCAGGCCATGCCCGCCGGACCGCCGCCGATGATGACCACGTCGGCCGGCATTTGGGGACGCTCGATGCCTTCAAGCAGTTTGCGGAAGATCAGCATTCAGAGAGCAATTCATTAGCCGCAGATTCCGCAGATGACCCAGATAACTCAAAAATAATCAGCGTTCATCTGCGTGAATCAGCGGCGAAAACTAGCTTCCAGCTTTCGCCTTCTTCACTTCCTCAATCAGCGGTGGAACGATATCGAACAAGTTGCCGACGACCGCATAGTCGGCGATCTCGAAAATTGGCGCTTCCGAGTCTTTGTTAATCGCAATAATGGTGCGCGAACCCTTCATGCCAACAATATGCTGGATGGCGCCGCTGATGCCAAGCGCCAGATACAGCTTGGGAGCAACCGTCTGGCCGGACGATCCGATCTGCCGGTCCATGGGCAACCATCCGGAGTCGCAGATGGGACGCGAGGCTGCGAGTTCGCCGCCTAGAGCCTCGGCCAGTTGCTTGGCCAGTTCGATGTTCTTTTGTTCTTTGATACCGCGGCCGACGGAAACAATAATCTCGGCCTGCGTCAGGTCAACCGCTTGCTTGGCTTCTTTGAAGACTTCCTGCGGCTTGTTGCGGACCAGACCGTCAGCGATATTCACGTTCACAGTCTCGACCGGAGCTGCACTCGCCCCAGCTTCGACTTTGTCCCCGCGGAAAGCTCCGTTCTGAAACGTCACAAACCAGGGAGCGTCGCACGCGAAGCTCACATCGGCAGCTAGCTTGCCCTGAAACATCTGGCGGGTAAATAGCAGTTTGGCACCGTCCTTCTTATAGCCGATGCAATCGCTGACGGCGGTGCGCCCCATGGCAGTCGCCAGTTTGGGGACGAAGTCGCGCACCTGATAGGTGTGCGGCATGAGCACCAGCTTCGGCTGTTTGGACTCGATGAACTGCTTGAGGGCAGCGGAAAAAGCGTCGGGAGTGTAGGGCTCAAGTTCGGGTGACTCGACCGCATAAACCTTGGCAACCTTCTTGGCAGCGATTTCGCCGGCGAAGGCCGTTACACCGCTGCCTACGACGGCAGCTTCGAGTGTCCAGCCGGTATCTGCGGCGAGAGCCTGGCCAGCGGCGAGCGTCTCCCAGGAAACACGATTTAATTTGCCTTCCCGTTGTTCGACAACTACCAGAATTGTGTCTGCCATATTTCAGTTCTCAGTTGCCACTACAGCACGCGCACTTCGTTTCTCAGTTTGTCGACCAGCTTCTTGGCAATTTCGCCGGCTGGGCCTTCCAGAAATTGAGTTTGTTTTGTTTTCTGGGGGACGTAGAGCCGTTCGATCTTTTGCAGATTGGCCGTCAGGGCCGATTGGACATCTGCCAACGCGACTTTGCGCAACGGCTTGTTTTTCGCCTGCTTGATGCCGATCAACGTGGCGTAGCGCAATTTGTTGATGCCGGATTGAATGGTCAGCACGGCTGGCAGCGGCATGTCCACAAACTGAAAGAAACCGGCTTCGAGCTCGCGCTTGACGCGAATCCCCGCGTCGTTCTTTTCGATGTGCATGATGATGGTGGCGTGCGGCCAGCCCAGCAACTCGGCCAGCACCACCCCAGTTTGAGCGTAGCCACAGTCGTCGGATTGAAGGCCGGTAAAGATCAGGTCGAACTGTTCATCCTTGATCGCCGCCGCGAAAGCGCGGGCCGTGTTGACCGCGTCGAGTCCAACGAAGGCATTGTCTTCCAGGTGAATCGCTCGGTCGGCGCCTTTGGCCAAGGCTTCTCTCAGAACCTGCTGGGAGCGGGCCGGGCCGGAGGTGATAACCACAACCTCTCCGCCGTGCTTCTCTTTCTGGCGTAGCGCTTCTTCGAGCGCAAAGGCGTCGGGTTCGTTGACTTCGTAAGAAACATCTTCGCGGATCCAGGTGCCCGACTCATTCAACTTGAGCGGCGCGTCTTTCTGTGGCACCTGCTTCATGCAAACCAGAATCTTCAAGGAACACTCCTGAGACGTTGCAAGCAACGTCTCTACAGGGACAGGGTTGTTGGCAAACCAGTCAGTATAAACGAGCGAAACGGAACAGAGGAAACGCCGGGCTACTCGGTGAACACAACCGACTGCACGCCGGAAATCTCAAAGCGCTTGCGGCAGCGCAGGTTCTTGCAGGCCATCATGTCATCTTTTCGCAGCATGTAGGATCTGGCCTTGGCAAACTTGGCGCGATCACGGTCGTCCCCGCGGCCAGGAAGCTGCCTTTTCTTGGTACGCACAAACCAGGTAATTTCATATTCCCCAGACTGCTGGCAGTGGGGACAATTCAGATTCGCCATCTTCTTTTCCTGGCGTTCGTCGAAAAAGTCGCGTTCGTCCATAGTGGTTATTGGTCGTGAGTCCTTGGTCGTTAGCCTATAAACCTCAACGCCTTCTTTGATTATTGCACGTCGGCCTCAGGTCAGGTATGGCAAGATGTCACTCATGCCACGAAAGAAGAAACAAAAGAAGTTTCGCGCAGTCGAAGCGGTGAAGGCAATGGCACGGGAGCGGATCGGCTCACCGAAGGCGTCGAGAGTGGTAATAGATCGAAAGAAAAAGAGAGCATCCGGTGACAAGCATGTTTCGACACTGGGAAAACTGATGGAAGACTGGTGAGCGCCTAAGGCGCACACGTGGGCGTTCCGTCGTTCACGCCCTTGACGGGCGCGATAGCAAAGACGGCCGAGCTTGCGGTGGGATTGCTCGGGTTACTGTACTGCGTTGCCGTAACGTCTCCACTTCCGCAGCCGTCTGTCCGGGTATAGGTGATCTGACCGGTTTGGGTGAGGGTCCCAAAGTTCGCGATGTTCAGCTTCCAAACTACCTGGTTGGTTATGTCTTTGGTTTCGGGGGGATGGGTGTAAGTGCCAAGAGCCGTAAACTGACCTTTGGCGTCGAATCCCTCGAATACGAAGCCCGCGGACGGCTGCAAGGTTATGGACACCAGTTGCTGCCCACTGCTGCAACTGAGCAACGTCAGCCCGGCGAAGCCAATCCCCAGCAATCCAAACCACCTCTTCATAACCTCTCCAGCCCTTATTTCGGACTCGCGCCAATTTAGTTCAAAGTAACCCGAAAAATCAATAGCCATGCAGTGACGGGTGGTACATGAATGCCCTTTACCCCTTGACCGTCTCCGCCACAAACCCCGCGAACTCCTTGACATCCTCTTCCGTAGTGTCGAATGAGCACATCCAGCGCACTACGGACTCCTCTTCGCTCCATACATAGAAGAAGTAACGCTTCTGCAGTTTCGCAATTGCCCGCCGCGGGATCTGCGCAAATACTCCATTAGCTTCCACCGGGTAAACGATCTTTACTCCGGGAATCTTGCTAACTTCTTTCTTTAGCAGGGCCGCCATCCGGTTGGCATGTTGAGCGTTCTTCTTCCATAGATCGTCCGACAACAGCGCGTCTAACTGCGCCGAGATAAAACGCATTTTGGAAGCAAGTTGCATGCCCTGCTTGCGCAGGTACAAGAAATCGTTCGCCAGTGTCTTATCGAAGAAAACCACCGCCTCCGCGCCCATGGCGCCGTTCTTGGTTCCTCCAAACGATAGAACATCAACACCCAAGTCGCGGGTGGCCTGGCGCAGGTTCAATCCCAGGCTTACTGCTGCATTGGCGATGCGGGCTCCGTCCATGTGTAAGAACATATCCCGTTCGTGGGCAAAGCGGGCCAGGTCGCGAATCTCTTTAGGCTTGTAGACCGTCCCCAGTTCGTTGGCTTGAGTGATGGAAATGACCTTGGGCTGAACGTGGTGCTGGTCGCCGATACCGTGGTACGCATGGCTGACGGACTCGACTGTCAGCTTGCCATCCGGGGCATCGATGAGAACCAGTTTGCAGCCGGTAAACTTCTC
>Ga0210398_10006651_pt1 | contig 10585 bp, 6 predicted proteins | sample IncBWC4OmetaG_FD_161047 | JGI IMG/M metagenome (GOLD analysis project Ga0210398, IMG submission 161047) | Forest soil microbial communities from Barre Woods Harvard Forest LTER site, Petersham, Massachusetts, United States - Inc-BW-C-4-O | ecosystem: Environmental > Terrestrial > Soil >... | reverse complement strand
CCGTGTTGGGAAACTGAATGAGAGCCGCGGTTGCTGTACCGCCGTTGGTATAAGTGTGCAGCGCTGAGGTCGGGTTACCACTATTGTTGAACGACAGCGGGCCCAGATTGGTTACCGTAAAAATCCCGAAGCCTGCGCGGATCACTGTCTTCGTATCGTTAAACGGACGGTAGGCGAGAGAAATGCGCGGCTGGAAATTGCCCTTATAGATGTTGCGTAGTGACTGCGGAAGGTGATCCTGACTGGCAGTAATGTAGTTGCTGCAGGGCAAAGCGGTATGCCCCAGGTTGCAGGCATTGAACGACTGCTGGAAGCCAAGATTCGAGGCCTGGATGTTCTGCTGCGCCAGATATGCGGCGAGATTGTCGGGCACGACGATGGAGTTGTTTCTCTGGTCGAAGTTTGCCAGGTTGCCGCCGTCTTCGGTGAACCCCGGAAGGATCTGCCAGCGCAGGCCGTAGTTCAGCGTGATCCTGCTGTTGACTCGGTATTCATCCTGGCCGAAAAAGCTGTACTCCCAGGCTGTTCCGGCTACGTCGGGGCTGGAAACCGCGAAGAAGATAGTTGTAGGCAGCCCCTCAAGGAAGTCGCCAAACGCATTGCCGGTGAATGTAGGCTGAAAGGTAAACTGTCCAAAATCATCGGAAGGCAGGAAGGTCTCGATGTCGGCGTAGCGCACTCTGCGCGCGTCAATGCCGGTCTTGAAAGTGTGTTTTCCCCGCGTCCAACTCAGATTGTCGGTGAATTGGGTCGTCTTCGATTGCGTCACCCCGGTCTTGTCGCGGCCAATGGGAGTAAACCCCGTTCCGGCACTGAAATTAAATGTGGGAAAGGCGTGCGTGCTGGGATGCTGGCTGATGTTCACTCCGGTCAAATCAAGTTGCGAGAGCGCGTCTGCGCCCTCAATGGGGAAACCTACGCTGGTCGTCACGTTCGTAAACCCGAAGCGGAACTCGTTCAGCAGACGCGGCGTAAGCACCCATGTATGCGAGACCAGAAGACTGCGATTGTGTACGCTGTCGGAATCGTCAGGTAACAGCGGGTTGGCGTAGTCTTCCGTAATGTTCTTGCGGCTAAAGCGCGCGTAGACCGACTGCTTGGAATTGAGGGTCTGGTCGATGCGGAGATCGGCCCCGTCGGTGCGCGCGGGTGTGGATTGAAAGTTCTCGTAATTATAGTTGGACTGGCCGGTGACGTTGGGCAACGGATAATAGTTCAGCAGCGCCGTGGCCGTGGGATTGATGTTCGTAATCGGCGTGCTGACGCCAAGCGCGCTCAGGTCACCGTTGCGTTCCGCCTGCGTGGGAACCAGGAACTGCTCGGCAAGCGCAGTGGAGCGGCGGTTCCCTTCGTAATCGAAAAAGAAAAACGTCCGGTCCCTGCCGTTGTAGAGATGCGGAATGCTCAAAGGACCGCCGAGCGATCCGCCAAAGGTGTTGAAATGTTTTGGCGACTTGCCACTGAAGCCATAGGGATCTGCGTCGAGCGCGTCGTTTTGCAGATATTCAAACAGGGTGCCGTGATACTGGCTGGTGCCGCTTTTAGTGGTGAAGGTAACGTCGCCCACCTGCGAAAACTCCGCGCTGTTGTTAAACGACGTGACTCGAACCGCGGAGATTCCCTCCTGCGACGGATAGGCATCCTGCAACGCGCCATTCTGCCGTACGTTCGCCGTCGAAATGCCGTCGACCGAGAAGTTCACCATCGCCGAACTCGCCCCACCCAGCGCGACATTCCCCGAACTGTCCTGTTGCACATTGGGCGAAAGTGACAGCGCCGCCAGCGGGCTCGTGGTGGTCGCGCGATTGTTCAACGGGAGCTGGGTGATCTCCTGATTGTTCAGGGAATCGCTGATCACTCCGTTTTCAGTGTTGATCACAGCCACCGTGTCTGAAACTTCCACGACTTGCGATTGACTTTTGATTCCAACGGTGACATCGATTCTAAGAGTCTGCCGGGCAGCCAATTCGGTGGACGGAACCTTGAAGTCGGCAAAACTCTGAGCCTGCGCCGAAAGCGTATAGTTTCCCGGCTTTAGGTTTACAAATTCAAACGACCCGTTCTCGTCCGACGTGGTCGTGCGCGTGCTGTTGTCGTCCAAACTTTGGATCTTCACCGACGCCCCAGGCACTACAGCCTGTGCCGGATCATGCACTACTCCGACGATGCTGCCAAACGTAGACTGCGCGCGGGCGCAGACGCCGATACCAAGAACACACAGAACGACAAGTGCCGCCCCAATTCGCCGATAAACTGTAGCTTTGGTCACTGCCTGACCCTCCCCCGACCCGGAGCTGGACTCACCGACTTCCCTTAGAATTCACGCCCGGTGTTAGGAAGCTAGCACTCCGGTCATAAAGAAATAGCTGACAGGTGATAAGGGAACCGTAAAGTCAAGCGCGGAAATAAACGATAAGTTGCATCGGAAATGCTGATCGGAGTGAGTTAAACTCTCATGTCGAGCTGCGACTACAGCTTCGGAGAGGCTCTATGCACATCTGGAAGGTGAGGCTTGCGGTCTGGTTCTTGTCTGGGTTTGTATTATTTTCCTCTGTTCTTTTCTCTCAGGCTCCATCCCTGCACGGCATCGACGTCACCGATCTGGATCGCAAGGCGGATCCCTGCAACGATTTCTATGAATTCGCCAATGGCACGTGGCGGGCGAGCCATCCGATTCCGGCATCCATGACCCGCTGGAGCAAGCGCTGGGCCGCGGGAGAGTCGTCCAAGGACAAGCTCAAGGAAATTCTGGACACGGTCTCCGCCGACAAGAGCGCGCCCAAGGGTAGCGCGGAGCAGATCATCGGCGACTACTACGGCGCTTGCATGGATGAGTCGCGCGTGAATGCGCGCGGCATGGAACCGCTGAAGCCGTGGTTTGCACGAATCGATGCCGCGAAGGATATGCCGGAACTGCAGCGCGTGATAGCCGACATGCACGACATCCTGGTGGCCGATCCGTTCGCGCTCGGCAGCCAGCAGGATCCGCACAAACCATCCTGGGTGCTGGCCGACATAGGCGCCAGCGGGCTGGGGTTGCCGGATCGCGACTATTACCTGAAGCCGGAAGCTCGCTTCAAAGAAGCGCGGGAGAAATATGTCGCGCATATCGCGGCCATGTTCAAGCTCGCGGGATGGGACGAGAAAACATCATCGGCCGCGGCCCAGACAATTATGAGCATAGAGACGAAACTCGCCGAGGCCTCGCTCGACAACGTAGCCCTGCGCGATCCGGCGGCTACCGATCACAACACCACGTTTGCCCAGTTGCAGGCGATGGCGCCGCACATCGACTGGGTGGAATATTTCAAGCACAAGCAGATTCCGCAAGATGTGGACATGAACGTCGACCAGCCGAAATTCATGCAGGAGCTCGACCGGCAGATGCACGACGCTCCGCTGGCTGACTGGAAAGTCTATTTCAAGTGGCATCTGTTGAACTCGACTGCCAGTTCCCTTTCGACGCCTTTCGTGGAAGAGGATTTCGCCTTCACGGGAAAGTATTTGAGCGGCACCACAGAAATGAAACCGCGCTGGAAGCGCTGTGTGGAGTCGACGGATCAGCTTTTCGGCGAAGCCCTGGGCAAGAAGTATGTGGAGAAGTATTTCCCACCCGAAGCCAAGGCGCGAATGCAGGAGATGGTGCGGAACTTGCTGGCGGCGATGCGCGATGACATTCTCAGCCGGCCGTGGATGAGTGACGACACCAAGGAAAAGGCGATGGCCAAGATCGCCACCTTTAATCCCAAGATCGGATATCCGGACAAGTGGAAAGACTACAGCCACGTGGAGATTCGGCGTGACGCGTTCTTTGAAGACATGATTGCCGGCAGGAAATTCGTCGAAGAAGACGACCGGCTTACGATCAACAAGCCCGTGGATCGCGGCCGCTGGGGCATGACGCCGCCGACCTCCGACGCTTATTACAATCCACTGATGAACGAGATTGTGTTCCCCGCAGGCATCCTGCAGCCTCCGGCGTTCGATATGACAGCGATGGATGCGGTAAATTACGGCGCCATCGGAGTGGTGATCGGCCACGAAATTTCCCACGGCTTCGACGATCAGGGAGCGCAGTTCGATTACCTGGGACGACTGCGCGACTGGTGGACGGACGCCGACCTGAAGCAGTTCCAGACGCGTGCGGCTTGCGTCGCCGATCAGTTCGAGAGCTACTTCATCGAGCCCGGCGTGCACCACAACGGCAAGCTGGTACTCGGCGAGAGCATCGGCGACCTCGGCGGCGCGAAGATCGCGTTCCTGGCGTATGAGAAGTCGCTGCAAGGCAAGCCTCGCCCCGCGGATATTGACGGCTTCACTCCTGAGCAACAGTTCTATATTGCATGGGGACAATTCCGCGGCGACGAGACTCGCATCGAGGCCCAGCGCCTGATGATGCAGACCGACCCGCATCCCGTAGCCAAGTATCGAGTGATCGGGCCACTCTCGAATCTGCCGGACTTTCAAAAAGCCTGGAGCTGTAAAGCGGATGCGGCTATGGTGCGGCCCGAGGGGAAGCGGTGCGAGGTGTGGTGATTTGGCGTTGAGGAGACGAAATGCCCGACTGGAAAACTCACGGCCTGCGCATCATTCGCAGCGGCGAACTTGACAGCAACACGCCGCAAACGCCGGGTATGACCCGCGCCGAAGCCATCTCGCGCGCCCGCGTCGGCGCGCAAAAGCTTTGGGCAGGAACCGTCGTGGTGTATCCCAATGCCAAGACCGGCCCGCATCACCACGGAGAACTCGAAACCGTGATCTACGTGGTGCGCGGCCGCGCCCGCTTTCGTTGGGGAGATCATCTTGAGTTTGTCGACGAAGCGGGCCCGGGAGACTTCGTCTACGTTCCTCCCTACGTGCCTCATCAAGAGCTGAACGCGCGCAAAGACGAACCGGTGGAAGCAGTGATCGTGCGCAGCGGTCAGGAGCCGATCGTCGTCAACTTGGATATTCCCAGCCCCGAAGACGCTTCCGATTCTCCCGAGGACGATCCCTTTCACTCCGCGCCGGGAAAGAGCTGAGCCGCGCCCAGCGCACTGGACAAAAAGAAATTCTTGCGCGGCGATTTTCAGCGGAGCGCGTATCCGGCCGCGCCCGGCAGCAGGCCGTCGACCTTGATTACTTTCATTCCGGGTTTGACGTCGCGGGCATTCACCAGACTGACGGCCCCTGGAAAGAGCCGCATGGCCTCTTTCTGCATGCCCACGGAGGGAACGGTCAATGGCTCGGCATCGGCCTCACCACGAAACACCTGAGCGGTCCAATATTGCTTGTATTCGCTTTCTGACATTGCGAGAAGCTTCAGCAACACGACGCGTTCAGGGCACCCAGGACCACGCGTGATAAGTTTGATCGCCTGGCCGCCCGGCCATGAGTGTTTCGCGCCAACGAACGTCTTCCGCAAGTCTCCGAGGCTGACGTTGGTTGCAGGATTGTCAGGACTGACCACCACGGCTATGTCGCTGGACTGAGCCATCGCCTGCGGGTTGAGCGAGAAGATGGCTAATCCCAGGAGAAGCAGCGTTGTTATCGACTTAATCCCCATGCTCTCTCCTGCCTCAAAAAGCAAACGCAAGCTGCAGATGCAGTCCGTTCAGATCCGGCTCGCCGCGGCGAACGGTGTGGTCCAACTGGGCCTTGAAGGCGATGTAGTCATTCAGATCGTAACGAGCGCCGAAAGAAGGACCGAAGCGCAGGCCGACATCGTTGTAGATCGAGTCGTTGGGGCTCGCGTTCACGTACTGATAACGGACAAACGGACGAAGGTGGCCGATCTGTTTGGAGAATTGGGAATAGAACGCGGGCGTGTTGAAGAGCGTGTCGCTGGAATGCAGAGGTGCGTCGCGAATGAGGAAGCCTTCGTTAAGAAACTCGATGCCGTGGCCCACGTAGACAACATAACCGTTGACAATGCTCTGCCCGTATCGCAACGACGGTCCCTGGATCAAATTGCTGATCTTGTCGTGATAGTAAGAGGATCCGATCTGCAAGCCCCGGACAGCATCAGGACGAAGATAGAGCCCGACGTTCACCTGATTGCCGTTGTTCTCGTCGTTCACTAAACCGTCGCCGTTAATATCAGGCCGCTTGGTGTCGGAGGATCCATACTCGGCAACGTAGTTCAATCCCAGCTTCCCGGAAAGAATCGAACCGGTCGCGGAAACACCGATCGCCTGCGTCGGAAGCAGACCGCCATTGCTGGAGTATTCCATTATCAGCGGTCGATCGGCGGTGGTTTGCAGCCACGCGGCGCTGAGAAATGCCCAGTTGTAATACCCGATGCTGGTCTGGTAGCGGCCAAAAGACATCTTCAAGTGGTCGTTGTATTCGTACTTGAGCAACATCCTACGCAGATCTATGTCGTACCTCTGGGCGTCGCGTTCCTCGAAAACAATCTCGGAGAGCACACTGGTTCTGTTACTAAGTCTCGAAGTGAGAAATAGACCAAAGTCGCCGGTGTAGAAGTTTCCCGCTGAACCGGGGACAAACCCATAAGTCCCCAGTTCTGGCCGGCGCTGGTCGAGAGCTTGGTAGTCTACCTCTCCAAAGCCGCGCCACTTTATGCCGCGCACGTCATGCCAATCGCGGGGCGGCGCAGTCGGCAATGGTGGGGGCGGAGTTTGTTCCGCAACCTGCGGGGACGGGGCTGGCAAAGAGGAATCGGCTCCGCTCGCGGGAGAGGCTTGCGGCTGCTTGGCCTCCAGATTCTTGATCCTCTCCTCCAGGTCATGGTCTTGCTGCTGCAATTGTTTGATCTGCTCCACCAGTTGGGTAATGGTTTCCTGATCGTGATCGCCGGAGTTAGGTCCCGCACTCTGCGCCCAACTGAAGGTGGAAACCAACAACAGCGCAAGCAACAGGCGATCGAAGCGAGTCCTGATTCTCCCTCTGGGCACCGAAAGTCTCCTTGACCGTCCGCACCGGTGCGGAACGTTCCCTGGGTTAACCTTCGGCAAGACCGGCTGAGAGCTTTCGGTTACTTTGGTATGTCGCGGCAAACTCAAAGCTTTGCCGCCAAGAAAAAAGGCGCCGGAGGGTTCCGGCGCCACGAGGCTCGCGAGATGCGGTCAAGCGAGTCCGACAAATCCGAAGAATCTTATTTGCTTTCCGCGATGGGGCTGGCCCCGAAGTCGCGGCGGTTGTTGACCGCGGTGCGCGCGGCGCGGGCAGCCGGCATATTGGCCGCAGCGGCTCCGTAGCGCTCCAGCAGAACCGGCGCCATGGTGTTTTCGGCTTCCTTCACGAAGATCATTTGATTCTCCGAAGCCATGTCGACGCGGACAAAGTCTCCCAGCTTCACCTGGCTGGTCGCAACCAGATTGGCCAGCGGGAAAACCAGATGCCGTTCAATCGCCCGCTTCAGGTGGCGCGCGCCGTAACGCGGGTCAGTGCCTTCCTTCAGCAGGAATTGCTTCGCCCCGGCAGTGCAATTGAATACGAACTGGTTGGCACCCGCGGCCATCAGCACGCGCTGCTGCACCATGCCGAGTTCGATATCAAGAATCTGCGCCAGATGCTCGTCCCGCAGAGTCTTGAATACGACGGTCTTGTCGATGCGGTTCATGAACTCAGGCGTGAACTTGCGTCGCGCAGCTTCGACTGCGGTGCGCTGGATCTTGTCGTCGAAATTATTGTCGACCTCCACCACTTTGGGCGCGAAGCCCAGCCCACCGTCGATCAGATTCGTCATCTCACTGGCGCCCAGGTTCGAGGTCAGAATGATGATGCACTGCGATAGATCGACGCGGCGATTGTCGCCGAGTGTGAGCGTGGCCTTATCGAGAATACCGAGCAGCAGTTGCCATAGCGAATCGCTCGCTTTCTCGATCTCGTCAAACAGCAGAATCGAAAGCTTCAGCTTCTCCGTGAACCACTGATTCAACGCTTCCTGCGTCAGCAGGGGATGAGTCTCGCGATGTCCCAAATATCCCGGAGGCGACCCAATCAACTTCGCAATCTCGTGCGAGTGCTGGAACTCCGCGCAATCGATCTTGATGCAGGCGTGCGCATCGCCGAACAGAGCCTCGGCCATCGCTTCCACCACGCGCGTTTTGCCCGAGCCGGTCGGCCCCAGGAAAAGCAGGTTGCCCACGGGGCGTCCGGGAGCGTTCAGGCCAGCCAGAAACATCTGGTAAATCTCGGCGACCTTTTCGACCGCCTGGTCCTGACCCACGATGCGGCGTCGCAGAGCGGCTTCAAACTCCCCAGCATCAGCGCTGCGGCGGTTCGGATCGAGCACGGTAGCAAGGTTCGGTCTCATAAGGTCGTTATCTTTCAGTCTTCCCTGTCCTAATCTTTCCTGCTCCAGGCTGTACGGTTCAGCCTTTGCCTGCTTCTCGCCCAAAGTTTCCTGGCTTCTTGTTCTTCGCGACACCCTGCAGGTCCAAAGTTGACAGAATTTGTCAGTCGGAACCTGCCGCCTGGATGGCCCATTACCCCGTCCCGGCTACCTTGGAATCAGCAAGCGTCTGGCCACCGGCCGCGGCTCGTTTCGGAACCCCAAAAACCCCTTATCTGGCTGGATTTAGCTGACCCCCGTTGATATTAGAACGGGGAGCAGGTCAAAGTTAAGAGGGGGGATGAGAAATACTTTGCGCAAGGAGGAAACGCCAGTACCGAGCACGGGGACCACGTACCGAGACGCTCAGCCTGGTAGAGGGGCTCCCGCAACGCCAAAAAAGCTTCAGAACCGAAACCGAGCCAGGGCCGCGCACTCTCGGCAGAACTCTCGCAATCGAACGAGGGGGAGATGACCGCTAGTAACTGGAAACGCCGATGGGTGCGGGATAGCATCCAATCTAGGTCATTTCTGGAGGGAATTTTGCGCCGCTCGTCGCTTCTCACGATTGCTGCTGTCACGTGTCTTCTGTTTGCCATGGCCGCGATGCGGCTAAACCCGCGGTTGTCCCGGGCTTTCGCCGCTCAGGCGCAAACCGCGCAACCAACCGCGGCAACGCCGCAGGGTGCTCAACTGCAGCCCGCGAGCGCGTCACTTTCTCCGGCTGAAAAGCCGGCGGACATTCCCTCTCTGCAACCTTCTTCTTTGCACCTTTCGCTTCAACCGTCTTCGTCCCAGCAACCCAGGTTGCAGTTCTCATTAGAACCTTTGTTGCCGCCTCTAACTGCATCCGCGACCGAGATTTATACGGCGAAGCGCGGAGAAAGTATTCCCGCGATCGCCCACCAGTATTTGCACAAGACTGGATATTTGACGTCTTCAGAGCTGGCCGAAGCCATCCGGCAAGTAAATGGCAACCGCTCCGGCAACATCCTGAAAAACGGCGAGCAGATTACGATTCCCGGAATCCTGCCCGCGCCCATCGTCGAAAAGACGGTTCCGGTTCCGAAAGATTTTGAAGTCCGCGCCATCTATCTGACCGGCATCATGGCGGCCAGCGACCACGGACTCCGCATCATCCGCCACTGGCGCGAAGTCGGCGGCAACGCCGTCGTCTTCGACATCAAAGATTCCGACGGCAGCGTAACTATTCCCTTCGAGCATCCACTGCTCGGCAAGCACCAGGTTTATATCCACGACCTGCCGAAGTTTGTGCACTTCCTGCATTCCGAGAACATGCACGCCATTGCCCGCATCGCCATCTTCCGCGACGAGCGCCTGGTGGTCGAACATCCCGAACTCGCCGTGCAGTCGAAGAGAACGAAGCAACCGTGGCGCGAGAACGGCAAGCTGGTCTGGACCGACTCGTCCAATCCCAAGGTTCAGGATTACAACATTGCGCTAGCCAAGTTCGTAGCCCAATCCGGCGCCGATGAAATTCAGTTCGACTACGTCCGCTTCCCGGCCGAAGGCGACCAGAAAGACGCCAGCTTCATCTTCCAAACCGAGCAAGCCGGAAGCAATCAAACTGCAGATGGCAACAGCTCATGTGGAGACGGCCGCCTCGGCCGTCCCGCCGATGCGAAGCAAGGCGGAACCGCCACGAATGCGGGCCTCTGCAAAACCAAAGCCTCCCACGAAATGCAGCGCTCCGACGTAATCGTGGCCTTCCTGAAAAAGGCCTACGCCGAACTGCACCCCACCGGCGTCCTGCTCTCACTCGACGTCTTCGGCGTCATGGCCTGGCAGCGCCCCGTCGATCTTTCCCACACCGGACAAGACATCGTAGGCATGGCGAAATATTGCGACGTGCTCTCGCCCATGATCTACCCGTCGCACTTCTTCGGCATGGATAACATCGAGCATCCCGGCGACGCCCCCGAACACTTCATCGGCGAATCCATGCAGCGCTTCGAGCTAATCACCAAAGGCAGTGGCGTGGTGATCCGCCCCTGGCTGCAAGCCTTCCGCTGGCGCACGAAGACCTATTCGCCCGAATACATCAAAGTGCAGGTAGCCACGGCCAAAGAAAAAGGCGGCATCGGATTCTTGTTCTGGAACGCCGCCAACGACTACAGCAAGCCCTACGAAGCCATGCCCGAAATGAAGGCTGCAGATTTGAAAGAAGGATCGAAAGATAAAGCCAAGTTCTTCCGCGGAGATGAGCTGCCAACAACGACAGTGAAGGCAAGCCTGACGCCGAGCACGACCCCGACGCCAGCACCAGCAGAAACCGCAAGCCACTAA
>Ga0210398_10006650_pt1 | contig 10586 bp, 5 predicted proteins | sample IncBWC4OmetaG_FD_161047 | JGI IMG/M metagenome (GOLD analysis project Ga0210398, IMG submission 161047) | Forest soil microbial communities from Barre Woods Harvard Forest LTER site, Petersham, Massachusetts, United States - Inc-BW-C-4-O | ecosystem: Environmental > Terrestrial > Soil >... | reverse complement strand
GAGTCCCCCCGCAACCTGTGGATGCTTGTCGCCGTACAACCGGCGAAACATGGCGATGGATTCGCGGTACATCTTTTCGGACTCATCGTAGTCGCCGTTCTCTTCGAGCAGCAGGCCGAGATCGTTGATGGTGTCGGCAAGATCGGGGTGCAGCTCGTTGCCGCGCAGCTCGCGCTCCATTTGCACGGCGCTGCGCATCACGGGCAGCGCCGACTTCAGATCGCCGTCGTCGTCCAGAGCCCGCGCGAGGTCTTTGAGGGTGCGCGCAATGTCGCCGTGTTTCTCGCCCAAGAGCCGGTGCTGCAGCGCCAGCGCCTCCCTGAAACGGTGCTCGGCATCCGCATAGCGGCCCTGGCTGTCGAGTACCGTGCCGAGTCCATACAAGCTGTTTGCCAGGGCGATCTGGGCGCGCCGATCTTTGGGATATGCGCTCAGCAGGCCGGCTGCCTCGCGGTAGGCTTTTTCGGCGGCCTCATCTTCCGCCTGCAGCCTCTGCAGGTCGGCCAGGTGAATCAGCGATTCGGACAGCACCTCAGGATCGGTACCCGGCGTTCCTCGCCGTGTCGCCACCGCACGGTCCAAGAGGGGCCGCGCTTCGCCGTACAGGCCAAGTCCCATGTACACCGTACCGACGGTGTCCATGACCGTCGCTTGAATGGCCGGCTGATTGGACAGCTCGGCATCGATGCGCGCCGCACCCTTGTCGAGTACCTCGCGCGCCGTGACGGTGTTGCCGCGCGCTTCGCTCGGATCCATGATCCGGAATAATCCGATGAGGAAGTTCGTCGCGCGCATGGCGGCGTCCGCTTCGCTCTCCGCGCGCGCGGTCTGCTGCTGTGCCGCCGTGCGTTGGATGAAGGCATAGGCGGCGAGCCCGCTGGTCAGCAACATGCCGCCCATCGCACCGCACGCCAGGGCGAAAAGCCGCCGGTTGCGACGCTGCTGTTCGCGCCTGCGCAGGGAGTCAAAATCCAGGCCGAGAACGCCCGCGATCAGTTTCAACTTGGCGTTGTGCCTGCCATCCTTGCCCGCGCGCGCGTCGGCAGCGATGGGCTCCGTGCGAATAGGGCTCAGGTTTCCGTCGGCGCCGAGCCGGAAACGCAGGGCCGGGGGGAAGCATTCCTCATGTTCACGGCCGGGAAGATCGGAGGCATTGGGCTCCCCGCCGATGATGAGACAGAAGATGCGATCCTCGCGGCCCAAGCGCTTGAACGCCAGGATTTCCTCGTTGACCCAGCGGGATCTGGCCGACTGCGGCGAGCAGATGATGATCTGGCATGCCGACCTCTCCAGTGCCGCGTTGATCACGGTGCCGAGGTCGACGGCGCTGGCCAGCTCTTCGCGGTCACGGAACACGGGCGTCAGGCGCTTCGGGACCACGCCGCGCACCGTGGTCGTGCCAACCAGCTTCTTGGGTGGACGATACGATTCCACCGCTCTGTGCAGCCAATTTGCCCATTTGGCGTCGAGATGGCTGTAGCTCATGAACGCCCAGTACTTCATCGGGTCCACGCCGGTTCTCCCTGATTTTTGCTCGGCCAGGCTCGCTTCAGGCGCCCGCAACGATGCGGGTCAGACTCTAAACCATGCGGCGGCGCTATGCATCCCGCCGCGCGCTTCAGTCCGCACGCATCGGCGGAACAGAGTCGGCTCGAAGGACTCGATCATGGCTCTCAATCTGGTAGGCTTAAATACGCATGGAAACCCCGCTGACACCCCTGGAATTCGCGCGCCGCGCGCGCAAACTGCATGGCCGGCGCGAAGCCGTCGTCGACGGCAATCTGCGCCTCACGTATGCGCAATTCGGCAGGCGTTGCGACCGGTGGAGCGCCGCGCTGGCCAGGCTGGGGGTGGGCAAGGGCGACCGTGTTGCCACCATCGCGCCCAACACGCATCAGCATCTCGAACAATTCTATTCGATACCGCAGCTGGGCGCGGTCATCGTGCCGATCAACTACCGCCTGTCGGCGGAGGATTTCGTTTACGTGGCCACGCATAGCGGCGCGATCGTGCTGTGCGTTCATGCCGACCACTTGAATATGATCGACAGCGTTCGGGAGCGCATGCCGCTGGTACGGCATTTCGTTGCTCTCGAGGGCGAGAAGGAGGGCTGGCTGTCCTACGAGGCGCTGCTCGAGGGCAGCACCGAATCATTCGCCGCACCGGAAATCGCCGAGACGGATCTGCTGTCGATCAACTACACCAGCGGCACCACGTCGCGTCCAAAAGGCGTGATGATCACCCATCGCAATGCGTGGATGAATTCGGTCGGGACGCTGGCGCATTGGCCGATGACCTGTGCCGATCGCTACTTGTGGACGCTGCCGATGTTCCACGCCAACGGATGGACGTTCGTGTGGACCGTCACCGCGGCCGGGGCGACCCATGTCTGCCTGCGCGCGGTGGATGCCCCGGCCGTCTATGAACAGGTGCGGCGTGAACGCGTGAGCCATCTATGCGCCGCGCCCACGGTGCTCATTGCCGTCGCCAATGGGCCTGAGGATGCCCGCCGGCAGCTGCCTCGGGGGGTACGGGTCGTCACCGCGGGGTCGCCTCCCGCCGCCGCCACCATTGAACGTCTGGAGCTCGAACTTGGCTGGGACGTGACTCATGTGTATGGGCTGACGGAAACGGCGCCGTTCATCTCCATTTGCGAGCCGTTACCCGAGCACGCCGCGCTCTCCACCGCCGAACGCGCCACCGTGAAAGCTCGCCAGGGCGTTGAATTGATCACTTCGGGCGAACTTCGTGTGGTGGATGGCGGCATGCAGGACGTCGCGCCGGATGGCGAGACCATGGGCGAAATCGTTGCCCGGGGCAACGTGGTCATGCGCGGCTACTACAACGATCCTGAGGCAACCGCAGCCGCGTTTGCGGGCGGTTGGTTTCATTCGGGTGATGGGGCCGTGGTTCATCCCGACGGCTACATCGAGATCCGCGACCGCTTCAAGGACGTGATCATCAGCGGAGGCGAGAACATATCCTCCATCGAAGTCGAGGGCGCACTGCTGCGCCACCCGGCGGTGCTGGAAGTGGCGGTGGTCGGCATGCCGCACGAGAAGTGGGGCGAGTCGCCCCATGCATTCGTGGTGCTGCGTCCCGGCGCATCGGCGACAGCCGCTGAGCTCAGGGATTTCGCCCGCGGCTCGCTCGCGCATTTCAAAGTTCCCAGCGCGTTTCACTTCGTGGGTGAATTGCCGAAAACAGCGACCGGGAAGATTCAAAAATTCGTGCTGCGCGGCGGACGCACTGCGATAATGCGCCAATGAACGAGTTCAAGTCTTGACGGCTGCGCATTTCACGGATGCCGAACGCAGGATAACGATCATCGGGGTGATGATCGTCTTTCTGCTGTCGGCGCTCGACCAGACCATCGTGTCCACGGCCATGCCGGTGATCATCAGCCAATTGCACGGTCTCGAATTGTATTCCTGGGTCACCACGGCCTACCTTCTGTCCTCGACCGTCATGGTGCCGGTCTGGGGCAAGTTGGGCGACCTGTACGGCCGCAAACCCGTGCTGTTGGCCGGCATCGGGTTGTTCCTGGCCGGCTCGTGGCTGTCGGGACTCGCGGGAGAATTCGGAACGCTGCCTCTTTTGGGCGGCGGCATGGTTCAGCTGGTGGTGTTTCGCGCCATTCAGGGTCTGGGCGGCGGCGCACTGTTCACCACCGCCTTCGCCATCATCGCCGATCTGTTCCCGCCGCGAGAGCGCGGCAAATTTGCCGGACTCTTCGGCGGTGTGTTTGGTCTGGCCAGCGCCGTCGGTCCGCTGCTGGGCGGCTATTTCACGGACCACGGAACCGTTTCCATTGCCGGCCACACCATCGAAGGTTGGCGATGGGTATTTTATTTGAATCTGCCCGTCGGTCTGGTGGCACTGTTCATGGTGATTGCGAAAATGCCCAAGCTGTCGCATGCCACCAAGGGAAGCATCGATTACCTGGGTGCGGTCCTGATCGCAGCCGCCTGCATCCCGCTGCTGCTGGCGCTGACTTTCGGGGGCCAGAAGTATGCCTGGGACTCGCCGCCGGTGCTTGGACTCCTGGGCATGTTCGTCATCTGCACGATTTTGTTCGTGATCGTGGAGAAGCGGGTAAAAGACCCGATCATTCACATGGAGCTGTTCAGCAACAAGGTGTTTGCCTGGGCCAACACGGCGGGCTTCTTCTCATCGATGTCATTCTTGAGCGTGGTGGCATTTCTGCCCTTGTTCATGCAGTTGGGGCAGGGCGTACAGGCCACGACCAGCGGGCTGTCGACCTTGCCGCTGATGCTGGGATTGATCGTCGCAGCGACGGTGAGCGGACGCTTGGTGACCCGCACCGGACGGTACAAGCCTTTCATGCTGTTCGGCATGATCGTGCTGCTGATCGCGACGCTCTTGATGAGCCAGATGACTTACCACACCACGCGCCTCGATCTGGGCTGGCGCATGGCGGTTCTCGGCATGGGCTTGGGTCCGCTGCAGAGCCTGTACGGGGTCGCCATCCAGAATGCCGTACCGATGAATCGAATCGGCGTGGTAACGAGCGCCAATCAATTTTTCCGCCAGATCGGCTCCACCGTGGGCGTGGCGATATTCGGCACGCTGCTGACGAACAATCTCAATACCAAGCTCATGTCATGGGCCGCTTCCATGGGCCTGCCGTCCATGAACTTGTCCAAGCTGCGCAGCCTGTCGGTCGATGCCCAGCTTCATTCAGGCGTGATGGATCTTCCGGAGCCCATCCGCGTGCTGATTGCGGATTCGGTGACGCACGTGTTTCTCCTGAGCATCATCGTTGTGATCATCGCGCTCGCCGCCACCTTGATGATCCCCGAACTGCCGATGCGCGAAAGACCCAAAGTTCCGCCCAAAGACGCCGTGCCGGCCGAAGCGCATATGTAATCCGCTTTGCCGCCCCTTTGCCGTTTCACGCGTAACGGCTTACGGCGTTCCGGCCGAGGCAAACATCTGCTGAAAATTTTCGCTGTAAAACTTGTTCTTGGCGTCTTCTGAAATGCCATTGAAGGTGCGTTCGAAACGGCCGATGGGATCATCCGTGCCTTCCGGGTGCGGATAGTCGCTCGAGAACATGAACAATTCCGCTCCGGCATCCCTGATCAGCCGCCCTGCGTCCTCGCCCGGAAAAGGTGTAAATTTCACGGCGCGGCGGATGTATTCCGACGCCTTCAACGGCAGCGCTTCGATCGACGGGTCGGTGCGCTTGAAGATCTTTTGGCTAAGATCCAATGTCCGCAGATACTCCGGCACCCAACCGGCGCCGAGCTCTATGACGCCGCCGCGCAACCGGGGAAAGCGCTCGAATACACCGTCGAAAACCAGCGCCGTGAGAAACTGCTGCGGGCCGATGGACAGCAGCATGAAGTCCCGAACGCGAAGATTCTCCCCGCCTTCGGCGCCGGTGATGTCCTTGGGCCTCGGCCGGCCATTGTTCTCGTAGGATGCGATCTTGGTGGGGCTGTTGGGGCCCACATGCAGCAGAAATGGAACGTTCAGATCGCAAAAGGCCTGCCATACCGGATCAAAATCAGGATGCCCCGGGGATTTATCCCCGACGGGCATGCCGGGGATCCAGAATGCGCCGCAACCCAATCGTACCCCCTCCGACATTTCCGCGACGCATCGAATGGGATCGGCCAGGGAGAGCTGCCCGGCGGCGATGAGGCGGGAGTCGTTTCCGCAGAACGCCGACATCGCACGGTTGTGCGCGCGAATGCCGCCGTAGCGAACGTCCATGTCGTCGTGATGCAGGTACTGTGTCGCGGAGAAGGTGGAGAACACCAATTGCCGCTTGAAGCCGAGATCATCCAGGGCGGCTCTTCTCTCCACGGCGTCGAAGGCGCCGGGCGCACTCCATCCTTTCAGGCCCTTCACGACATCAACCGCCAGGTCGCCGCGGGCGGCCCGTTGCCGCTGCTTGGCCACCGCGTCGTTGATGATGTCGAAGCTCTTCGTGCCGGACTTCAGCAGGCTCATTTCCGGCAACCTCGCACGAACCACAGGATCGGCGAAGTTCGAGATCCAGTCTCTGGTTTCCATGATGTGGCTGTCTGCATCACAGCAGAAGCGATTCGCTGCGTAGGTCATGGGGGCGCTCCAACGCGAGGGTAGTAGACCTAAGTTATAATTAAGGGCCCATTAAGTCAATAAAGGCCCGTCAAACCGGGAAACGCCCGCCCGCCCGGTCAGGAAACCGCGGCTTTCTTCCTGCGCGGTCTGGCCGCCTTGCGCTTGCCGTACTTCGTCTGCAGCGCGTTATTGCCGCCCACGATGAAGTCGCTCCAGATCTCGGCCGCCCGGTGCGCGGGGATGCCGCCGTTGCGCAGCGCGCGAATCGACAAGATCGGCGCGTTCACCGTCATGATCGAGCAGACCCGCGCCACGTCGCTCGGAAAGCCATAGACGTCCATGCATCGCTTGGTGAAATAGTCGATCATGACGCCGCGCTCGTCGCGGTCCTGGCGCTTCGCCAGGCCGGCAATCGAGCGGTCGCTCGCCAGCAACCGCATGATCGGTCCGCGCTCATACAGGTACTCCATCGAGCGCAGATTGGAGCGGTGGATCACCTCTTCATAAGCTGCGTTTTTCGGCAAGTCGTTGAGGCCGCGGTGGCGCAGGAAGCGATACTCGCGTTCGACGAGCGCCTTGAACAAATCCGCGAGCCTGGGGAAGTACTTGTAAATGAGCGGTTTGCTGATGCGCGCCTCGGCGGCGACGACCTCGAGCGTACAACTCGACAGCCCGCGCCTGACGATGAGGTCCACGGCGCTGTCCATTATCTGCTCGCGTCGCTTATCCGGCGACATGCGCTGCGCGCGCTTTTTCTTGGGCATCGGAACCAACTCTTGGACGCTGATCGGATTGAAATCAGCGCCTCATTCTACGCCAGTCGGTGCACGTATTCCTTTGCAGAGCTATATAATGGCCCTCCCACCTCCATGGATACCCGATGAAACACTGGAATAGAGCTCTTGCGGCCGCTTGCGCGCTGACTTTAAGCGGATGGCTGAACGCCGCGGCGGCCGAATTCGGCCCTTCCAATCCGTTCTACGCGCCGAGCACGCTGCCCTTTGGCGCGCCGCCGTTCGACAGGATCAAGGACGAGGACTATCAACCGGCCATCGAGGCGGGGATGGCGCAGGAGCTGGCCGAAATCAATGCGATCGCGAACAATCCGGCGCCCCCGACCTTCGAAAACACCTTTGTGGCGATGGAGCGCAGCGGCAGGCTGCTGGCGCGCTCATCGGCCGCATTCAACGGCGTGAGCCAGGCGAATACCAACCCCGTGTTGCAGCAGGCGAAAACGGCGCTGGCGCCGGAGCTTGCAGCACACCAGGATGCGATCCGCTTGAACGCCAAACTGTTTGAGCGCCTTGCCGCGGTCTACCAGGCGCGCGCTTCGCTGCGGTTGGACCCGGAATCGCTGCGGCTCGTCGAGCGGGAGTACGGCCAGTTCGTTCACTCCGGTGCCAACCTGTCCGACCAAGACAAGGCCCAGCTCAAGAAGCTCAACCAGGAAGCCTCGTCGCTGTCGGATGCGTTCTCGAAGAAATTGCTCGAGGCCACCAAAGCCGGTGCGTTCGCGACCGAAGATAAGGCCGCTCTCGCCGGCTTGAGCGACGCGCAGCTCGCCGCCGCGGCCCAGTCCGCCGGCCGCCGCAGCGCCAAGGGCTATCTCATCCCGCTGCAGAACACCACGCAACAGCCTGTGCTCGCCTCCTTGAGCAGCCGCGCGACGCGCGAAACCATCTACGGCAATTCATGGGATCGCACCGAGCACGCTGATGCCAATGATACGCGGGATCTCATCGCGCGCCTGGCCCAGCTCAGAGCCCAGCGCGCGCTGCTGCTCGGTTTTCCAAGCCACGCGGCGTGGAAGCTCGAGGACCAGATGGCAAAGACCCCGGAGGCGGCGCTGCAATTCATGGACGCACTGGTTCCCGTGGCGGCCGCGAAGGCGGCCGGCGAGGCGAAGGAGATGCAGGCAGTCATCGATGCGCAGCAGGGGGGATTTACTCTGCAGCCCTGGGATCGGGAGTTCTACGGCGAGCAGGTGCGCAAAGCCAAATATGATCTTGACGAGGCGCAGATCAAGCCCTTTTTTGAACTCGACAGTGTGCTCCAGAATGGCGTTTTCTTCGCCGCGAACCGCCTGTATGGAATCACGTTCAAGGAGAGAATGGATATTCCGGTGTACGGTCCTGACGTTCGGGTGTTCCAAATCACCGATGTCAACGGCAAGCCGCTGGCGCTTTTTTATTGCGACTACTTCAAACGGGACAACAAGAATGGCGGCGCGTGGATGTCCGAATTCGTCGGCCAGTCCAAGCTGCTCGGCACTCTGCCGGTCATCTATAACGTGGCCAATCTGCCGAAGCCTGCGCCGGGAGAGCCCGCCCTGATCAGCTTCGATGACGTGACGACGATGTTTCACGAGTTCGGCCATGCGCTGCATGGAATGTTCGCCGACACGCAGTATCCGACCCTCTCGGGCACCTCGACGGCACGCGATTTCGTCGAGTTTCCGTCGCAGTTCAACGAGCACTGGGCGATCTATCCTGCCGTGTTCAAACATTACGCCAGGCACTACAAGACCGGTGCGCCGATGGCCGCCGCCATGGTGGAGAAGATCAAGAAGGCGAAGAACTTCGCCGAGGGCTACGGGCTGACCGAGCTGTTGGCGGCCGCCGAGCTCGACATGCAATGGCATGCGCTGCCGGCCGACGCTCCCTTGCAGAAACCGGATGATTTTGAACAACAGGCTCTCGCGAAGGCGCGATTGGACATGCACGCGGTGCCGCCGCGATACCGCTCCAGCTATTTCAGCCACATTTGGGACAGCGGATATTCGGCCGGCTACTACGCCTATTTGTGGACGCAGATGCTGGCCGACGATACCTATCAGTGGTTCGATGATCATGGCGGCTTGACGCGCGCCAACGGCGATCGATTCCGGCGGATGATCTTATCAAGGGGCAATACTCAAGATCTTTCGGCCATGTATGTGGCGTGGCGCGGCAAGACCCCGAGTATCGATGCCATGATGAAGTATCGGGGCCTCGAGGACGCCCAATAGGGGGGTGAAGGCCCAGCTTAAGGCTTCGTGCCGCATCGTCCTCATTGCCCGACGCTGGCGAACCCCTTGCCCTGCGCCACCAGCTGCTCGAGCAGCGGCGAGACCTTGAGCCACTTGCCGCCTGTCTCGGCGCTGTATTTCTTGAGCTTCTCCAGTGCCGTTTTCAAACCCACTTCGTGTTCGGCCCAGAACATCGGGCCGCCGCGATACGCCGGGAAGCCGTATCCGTATAGATAAACGATGTCGATGTCGCTCGAGCGATAGGCCACCCCTTCGCTCAACACGTCGCAGCCCACGTTCATCAGCGCCAGAAAGCAGCGTTCCACGATTTCCTCGTCCGTGAACCGGCGGCGCGTAATCCCGTATTCCTTCGACACCTGCTCGATGATGCCGGCCACGATTGCCGATGGGCGGGGTGTACGGTCGCCCGGCGCATAGTCGTAGTACCCGGCCTGGGTCTTTTGGCCCTTGCGGCCCATTTCCACCAGCAGGTCCGCAGAGCGCGTCACCCGTCCATCAAAGGTCGCGGGATCGCGGTCCTTTCGGGACTTGTAGCCGACATCCAGGCCCGCCAGATCGCCCATCTGCAGCACGCCCATCGGCATGCCGAAATTTCTCAGCGCGGCGTCGACTTGTTCGGGCAGGGCCCCTTCGAGCACCATCAACGACGCCTGGTACGAGTAGCCGCCCAACATGCGGTTGCCGATGAAGCCGTCGCGGTTGCCGCACACCACGCCGACTTTATTGATGCGCTTGGCCAGATCGACCACGGTCATCAAAACGTCCTGCGCGGTTTTCGCGCCGCGAACGATCTCGAGCAGCCGCATGACATTGGCGGGAGAGAAGAAGTGCATGCCTAAGACATCGCCCGGCCGTGAGGTTGAAGCGGCAATCTCATCGATGGACAGATACGATGTGTTCGACGCGAGTATCGCGCCCTTCTTGGCCGTCTTGTCGAGCTTGCCGAACACCTCTTTCTTGATGGCCATGGTTTCGAATACGGCTTCGATGATCAGGTCGGCCTGGCTCAAATCTTCGTAGGACAGCGTGGGCTTCAACAGCCCCATCCGCTGCTCGACCTGCTGCAGCGAGAGTTTGCCCTTCGACGCCGTGTTTTCGTAGTTCTTGCGTATCACGCCGACGCCGCGATCCAGCGCTTCCTGATTCATTTCGAGCAGCGTCACCGGAATGCCGACATTCAAGAAATTCATGGCGATGCCGCCGCCCATGGTGCCGGCGCCGATGATGGCCACCGATTTGAGGTCGCGCTTGGTGACGTTCTTATCGAGATTGGGCACGCTCGCCGCCTTGCGCTCGGCGAAAAATACATGCTGTAGCGCCTTGGACTGGCTGTTCTGCGCGCACTGGATGAACAATTCCCGCTCGCGCGCCATACCCTTCTCGAAGGGCAGCGTGGCCGCCGCCTCCAAGGCATCGACAATGCGTTGCGGCGCGAACAGGTTTTTCCTTTCCTTGGCGACGCGTTTGCGGGCTTCGTCGAAAA
>Ga0210398_10006647_pt1 | contig 10592 bp, 6 predicted proteins | sample IncBWC4OmetaG_FD_161047 | JGI IMG/M metagenome (GOLD analysis project Ga0210398, IMG submission 161047) | Forest soil microbial communities from Barre Woods Harvard Forest LTER site, Petersham, Massachusetts, United States - Inc-BW-C-4-O | ecosystem: Environmental > Terrestrial > Soil >... | reverse complement strand
CGGCGCTTTGCCGGCGAGAATTCTCGACCAGGCCTGCATCACTTGCGATGTCTTCATTTACTCTCCGCGATACGTAAGCAGCCAGGATTGCAGCTTATTGAGCGTTGCAAGAGAAACCGAGTGTACGGCCCGCATGAAGAATTCGACGAGCTGACTTCAGTTTACGTTAGTCGGAGAGAGGCCGAATAGCAGGCTGTTCGAAAAATGAGTGCTGACCGGCACGTAATCAGATGGCAATGTTCACGAGATAAAGACGAATGGGCCGCCCCATTTAGAATGGAGTTTTGGCTAATCTCATTACGCGCGCGGCGCAACACCGCGGGCAGGAAAGTACACAAAGCACGCAATGCATCGCTGGTCCCGGCTCTTTATTCCTACTCTTCGTGAGGCTCCGGCGGACGCCGAAGTCGCCAGCCACAAGTTTCTCGTTCGCAGCGGATATATTCGCCAGCTTGGGGCGGGGATTTACTCGTACCTGTTTCTCGGGCAGAGGTCGATCAACAAGATCACCGCCATTGTGCGCGAGGAGATGGACAGGATCGGCCAGGAGTTTCTGCTTCCGACGATTCATCCACGCGAACTGTGGGAGGAGAGCGGACGTTGGACGGGCATGGGACAGAACATGTTCCGGCTCCAGGACCGCAAGGGCGCGTGGCTGTGCCTGGGCATGACGCATGAAGAAGTCATGACCGATATCGCGCGCAAGGAGTTGCGCAGCTACAAGCAGCTTCCGCAGATCTGGTACCAGATCCAGACGAAGTTTCGCGATGAGCCGCGGCCGAAGGCGGGGCTGCTGCGGGTGCGGCAGTTCATCATGAAGGACAGCTACTCGTTCGATCTCGATGAAGCCGGCCTGGACCAGAGTTACAACAAACACGACCAGGCGTATCGCGCGATTTTTACGCGCTGCGGGCTGAGCTTTGTGGCGGTCGAGGCGGATTCGGGGGCGATGGGCGGGTCGCAGTCGCAGGAGTTCATGGTCTACACAGACGCGGGCGAGGATCTGATCGTGAGCTGTCCGAAGTGCGACTATGCGGCGAATCTCGAGAAGGCGACGTCGCGGCTGGAACCGGTGACGGAGCTGGCGCCGACGGGCGATGGGAAGCCGGAGCTGGTGCATACTCCGGGCAAGGCGGCGATTGCGGACGTGGCGGAGTTCTTCCAGATTTCGCCGGCGCAGGATATCAAGACAGTCGCGTACATGGCGGAGGTTCGTAAGGGCAAAGAGGTGACATGGGAGCCGGTGGTGGCGTTCCTGCGCGGCGATCATTCTGTAAATGAAACGAAGCTGGCGGGGCTGGTGAAGACGGCGGAGCTGCGTCCGATGCAGGCGGAGGAGCTGGAGAAGTACTTTGGCGGGCCGGCGGGATATCTGGGGCCGATTGGGCTAGGGGTCTCCAAGCACTTGCATGATGAAGGCGTCAATGTCGTTCTCGACGAGAGCCTTCAGGCGCGCGAGAACATGGTGGCGGGAGCGAACAAGCTGGATTATCACTTCCGCAATGTGACGCCGGGGCGTGATTTTGGCTGGACGGTCGCGGCGGATATTCGCAACGCGGTGGAAGGTGAGGGATGCCCGGTGTGCGGGTCGCCACTGAAGATCGGCAAGGCGGTCGAGGTCGGGCACATCTTCAAGCTGGGCAACCGGTACACGGAGAGCATGGGCTCGCGAGTGCTCAATCCGAACGGCAAGGAAGTGACGCCGATCATGGGCTGTTATGGGATCGGGATCGAACGCATCCTGACGGCGTCGATTGAGCAGAGTAATGACGCGAACGGGTTTTGGCTGCCGAGGGCGATTGCTCCGTTTGACGTGGTGGTGACCATCACAAATATTACCGACCAGAAATTGCTGACTGCAGGTCAAGAAATTGCGGCGTCGCTCGAGGCTGCGGGGTTCGATGTCCTGCTCGACGATCGCGACGAGCGTGCGGGGGTGAAGTTCAAGGATGCGGACCTGATCGGCATTCCCTATCGCGTGAATGTGGGCAAGAAGGTCGCCGAGGGTAAGGTGGAGCTGGTGACGCGGGCTAAGGCGTCGAGCGAGGATGTGGGGAGCGCGGAAGTTGCGGGAGTGCTAGCGCGCAAAATCCAGAGCTCAGAACACGGGCTCTGAGACCCACGTCCGAAAATGCGGACTTGGGGCACGCAGTTTCGTGGACCGCCAGCGGGCTGGCTTCCTCTAAAGCTTCTTTATGCTGTCCTCCAGGGCCTTTATGTAATCTGCCTGGCGCTGCGGATCGAGGCCCTTTGCGGCGACGATCGCCGCCTGATAAGCGGCGCGGGCTTCATCCTTTTTTCCGAGAGCCGCCGCCGCGTCTCCCAGCATCCACTCCGGATATAACTGGTCCGGCGCCAGCTTTACCGCCTCCTCAGCCAGCGCCAGGGCCTCTTGCGGCTGATTCGCTCGAAGCTTGTCCAAGGCGAGGAATGCACGGCTTAATCCGCCGGTCTCCTCCATGTGTATATCGCCGCGGTAGACGAGGACGCCGTAGTCAATCTCATCATCCGGCTTCAGCGTCAAAAACCCGCGGTAAGGATTCATCTCCCGGCTCGGCCACATGCTGCCGTCTACTTCCGCGGCGCTCAGCAGGACGCTTCCGTGAATGATGGGCGGTACCGGTTCTGTCCCGACTCCCCCGAGCCCGTTGGGCAAAATGTGGCAATGCACCCCGTAGGTCTCAGGGTGGATGAAAGGGCGCACAGTGTAGGCAAACCAGCAATCTTCGCCCGGATGCCGGTCCTCCCACTCTTTCACCTGATAGAGTTGTCTGCCCCAGTCCACATTGGAGTCATTCAGAATTCGGTGGGAGTTCCAAGCCCCGCCCCAGGCCTCGTTGGCATAGGCGAGCGAATTTGGAAAGACGCTCAGGGCCGAGACAATATGCGCCGCTATGGGCGCCACGCAGACCCACATCCATCGGCGCGAGTGTGTTGCCAGCGCCGCCATCCCCGCCCCAGCCAGAATCACGGCCAGCGGGTACAACGGAAGTATGTGCCGCACTCCGATGTTGAGCCCGTTGATCATCGCTACAACCAGGTACAGGGCACCAGCCAACAGCAGATACGCCAAAGGACGAATGCGATCCTGATCCTGCCATTTGCCCAGCTTCCCGGTGACAATAGCAAACACTGCCAGCCCTAAGAGGGCCAGCAGCCCCAGCGTCGTCTTCATCGTCAGGACGGCCGGGAAATACCATAACACTCCATGCGGGTACCAGTTGCCCAAGATATAGGTCGAGAAACCTTTGCCAAAGACGCGAATATCCACCATCCCGAACAGGTAGGACTCGGGCAGCAGATGCAGGCGCGCCATCCACCAGATACCACCTTTTTGGAACGGGGTCAGAGATTCGGAGTAATTCGAGAGGGATGGGATTAACTGGAGTCCCGCCGGCCGCGCCGCATACCGGAAGCCGTAAAAGGACCAGAGCACCAGTACACCCATTGCGACAATAGCGGCAAATGACCTGGCCAGCCGCAGCGCCAGCTTCGGCCGTCCCTCCCTGGGGGCAAAGGCGATCTCCCAGCCAATCAGCAACAGCAGGATGGGAACTATCAGAATCCCGGAGTGCTTGGCGGCAAGCAAAAGTCCCGCCACCAAGCCGGCGATCAACAGGCGCAGCAGCGTCGGCCGTTTGACATAGCGGTAGAAGGCGTAGATTGCCGCCAGGAAAAACAGCGCGGCCCCGACGTCGGTGGTCACCAGCCCGGAGTGCGCCAGAATATTGGGATCAAAGACAGCCAATGTCAACGCCACCAACGCTGCCGTTGTCCCGAACCATTCGCGCGCAGCAAAGAAGATCACGAGCGAAAGCGCTATGGCCAGCGCTGCCGCTGCCAGCCTCATGCGAAAGACCAGCCGCTGGCTTCCGCCATCATTGTGTTCCAGCCAGTCCCGGCCACCGAGGTAGGCCTCGCCTTTGAAGAAGATACCCTTAAGCGGCGGAACCCAAAGATTGCCGCCCAGCACCGGCAACGTGGCCAGCAGCTTGACCAACGGCGGATGCTCCGGGTTCAGCCCATAGTCGCCGTTCTTCCACATCCTGTAGCCGGCGTACATGTGAGCACCTTCATCCCAGGTAAGGGACTCGCGATGCAACACGATCACGATCTGCACGGCCTGTATCGCCAGTAATGCAATCACTGCGGGCCATACCCACGTCTTACTGTTTGGCATGACGCTTTCCTCGTTGTCCGGGGAGGGTGCCAGCGATTGTACGCCGGTTCCCGTTGTTTCCTCTCTTGTTTCCGGCCCGGCGGCGAGATTTTGGAATGAGGTGCCTGTTGTACCGCTAAAAGCTGCATCTGAACGTCTTAAGTAGAGGGCCCCATTCTCCCCCGGGACCGCTGGACGAGCCTTTCCTTCTATGAGGGGCGTTCAACCATTTAAAATGAGAGTTGAGACGTTCGATTGGCAGTAAAGATCAAATTCGCCGGCCCGGCTGTGGGCGCGGGTAGTCTTGGCCGCAAGCTGTTGCTGGGAGCCGGTATCGCCCTAGCGGGCTGCTTCCTCATTTTTGCCTGCGTCTTCAGCTTCTACTACATCAAGTACAGCAAGATTGTCGACCAACGGCTCGAAAAGCCGCTGTTCACGGCGACGGCAAAGATCTATGCGGCTCCAGCGGAGTTGCGGCCGGGACAGAAGTTCACCGCTCATTACATTGCCCAGCAGTTACGGAATGCGGGGTATTCGAGCGAGGGCGACGCGAAGAACGCACCGATGGGGACGTACTCGGAGGGGCCGGAGAGCATCACTGTGCATCCGGGCCCGCAGTCTTACCATGCTCCCGAGGGGGCAACGATCACGTTCGATGGTGGCTCGATCACCCAGATTACGGGCGATCAGGGCCAGCAGTTAGCAGCCTATGAGCTGGAGCCGCTGCTGATCACCGACCTTTCAGACGCCAACCGCTCGAAGCGGCGGCTGGTGACCTATGATGAACTGCCGCACAACCTGGTAAATGCCGTTGTGGCGATTGAAGACCGGCGCTTCTTTACGCATGGCGGGGTGGATTACGTCCGGCTACTGGGAGCAGCGCGTAATGACCTGAGCCACCGCCACACGTACATGGAAGGCGGCTCGACGCTGACCATGCAGCTGGCGCGCGGGTTCTTCCTCACGCCGGAGAAGCGCTTCAAGCGGAAGTTCCTTGAGATTGTCATTACGTTTCAGCTTGAGCATCGTTTTTCGAAGCAGAAGATCTTCGAGATGTATGCCAACCAGGTTCCGCTGGGGCAGAGGGGCAGCTTTTCGATCAATGGCTTTGGCGAGGCGTCACAGGCTTATTTCGGCAAAGATGTCCGGCAGCTGACGTTGCCCGAATGCGCGCTGCTTGCGGGACTGATCCAGAGCCCGAGCCGGCTCAATCCTTACCGGCATGTGGAGCGCGCGACGACGCGGCGCAACCTGGTGCTGGACTCGATGGTGGAGACCGGTGCGATCACCAAGCAGCAGGCGGAACAAGCGAAGGCATCGCTGCTGAATGTGATTCCGGGCGCGGTGGACGCGGGTGAGGCTCCCTACTTTGTGGACCTGGTGCGCGAGCAGCTGGCGCAACGGCTGGGCGCGGATGATTACAACCAGCAGGGACTGCGAATCTACACCTCGCTCGATCCGCAACTGCAGAGTTTAGCCACCGATGCTGTCGAGGCGGGCATGAAGCATGTCGACGAGCTGGTGGAGAAGCTGCACGCGCGGCGGGTGAAGGCGGGAGACGATACGCCGATCGTGTATCCGCAGGTGGCGCTGGTAGCGCTGAATCCGCATACGGGACAGGTGCTGGCGCTGGTGGGCGGGCGCAATTATGGGCTGAGCCAGTTCAACCATGCGGTGCAGCATCGGCCGACGGGGTCGATCTTCAAGCCCTTTGTGTACGCGGCGGCATTCAATACGAGCCTGGCGGGATCGCAGCTGACGAATTCGGACGGCACGAGCGCGACGTTCACTCCGGTGACGATTCTGAACGACGAGCAGACCACGTTCAGCTTTGCGGGAAACCAGACCTACAGCCCGCGCGACTTCGAGGACAAGTACTACGGCGAGGTGACGGCTCGTTTTGCTCTGCAGCAATCGCTGAATAACGCGACGATCGCGCTGGCGGAGATGGTGGGCTACAACAACGTGGCTTCGCTGGCGCGAGACGCTGGGATCAAGTCGGCACGCGGGACCCCCGCGATGGCGATCGGATCGTACGATGCGACCCCGTTGGATATGTCGGGCGCGTACACGGTTTTTGCGAACAACGGCGTGAAGATTGATCCGTGGATGCTGGCCTCGGTGCGCAGCGCCAATGGCGACGTGATGAACGACTACACGCCGATTACGAAGCCGGTGCTCGATCCACGGGCAGCGTTTCTGACGACGAGCTTGATGGAGAACGTGATCAATCACGGGACGGGCATCGCAGTGCGGGCGCTGGGATTCACGGCTCCCGCCGCGGGCAAGACAGGCACGTCGCACGACGCGTGGTTCGCCGGCTTCACCAGCAACCTGATCTGCATTGTCTGGGTGGGAAACGACGACTACAGCGACATCAAGATTGAAGGCGCGCATGCAGCTGCGCCGATCTGGGCAGAATTCATGAAGCGCGCGGTGGGGCTGCCGCAGTACTCGGACACGAAAGACTTCGCTCCGCCACAGGGGATTGTGGAGGTGCGACTGGACAAGGCGACCAATCTGCTGGCTGACGCGGCGTGCCCGAGCAACACCTACGACGCCGCGTTTCTGGAAGGCACACAACCGACGGACACATGCGACCACGCGAACGGCGACCAGCGCAATCTCTTCCAGAGGATCTTCGGCCTGGGCGAGAAGCCGGCGGCGCCTCCGCAGGTGCCGATTACGCAGACGGCTCCGCAGTTAACACAGCCGATTCAGCCCGCAGCCACCCCAAATGCGTCGGTCGCACAGACTCAGCCCAGCCAGGAACCGCAGCAAGCCAAAAAGAAGCGCGGATTCTTCGGCAGGCTGTTCGGCGGCAAGAAGGACGACGACCAGAACCAAGCGCAGCCTGCTCCGCAGCCGAACCCTCCGCCGCCTCCGCAGTAAGACAGGGATCAGGGCACAGGGAACAGCCATTAGCCACCCAATGGACGGCTCTTCTCCTTGCGCGGAGCCCGCCAGGCTTACTGGCCGGCGGCGGAGTAGTAGCCAGTGCGGTGGCGCAGAGTGTACGCGCCGGCGGCCGGCGAAGGCTTGGTCAGCGTTACCGAAATTGTCCGGAACGACGAGTCGGTCACGCGGTGCTCAGGGTAATAGCCGATCAGATATTGCGTCCGTAAGTCTTCGGAGACTTGCCTGAACGCCTTGTCGAGATTTCCCTCGTCAGCGTAGTAGTATTTGCCGCCTGTCTCCTGCGAGAGGGTGATGAGCGCGTGCTCACCTCCGGTTTCGCGCCCCGCGTCCGCAACCACCGGCAGATCGATGATGCTGTAAATCATGACTTCGCCTCGGCGGGCCTGCTCGAGGGCCTGTGTGTAATCGACTCCCTTTACGGTGTTGCCGCCGTCGGAAATGATGACCAGCACCTTGCGGCCACGGCGCGACGCGAGGATCTGTGAGGCGAGGTAGACCGCGTCATAGAGAGCCGTGGCCGGGCCGATGGAGAGGTTTTCCAGGCCGGCATCGACGCGGTGGACGCTGTTGGTGAACGGCACCACTTCACGCACGTCGGAATTGAAATCCATGAGGTCCAGCTGATCGACGGGACGCATGAGCGCATGGACGAAGTTGTGCGCGGCGCTCTTCTCGAGGCTGAGATCCTTGTGCGTGCTGCCGCTGGTGTCGATGGCCAGCACGATGGAGAGGGGCATGCCGGTGTCACGTTCGAAGTAGGTGATCTTCTGCGGGTGGCCGTCTTCGGTAAGGGCGAAGTCGTCCTCGATGAGGCCAGGGACGGGCGCGCCGGCGGCGTCGGTGACGTTGACGAAGACGTTGACCAGGCGAACATCGACGTGGATGGGCGGGGCTGATTGGGCGCAGAGTACAGCGGGGACGGCGAGGACGGAAGCAGCGAAAAGCGAACGGAGATTCACCGTGCGATCTCCGCCGGGAACGGCTCGCCATCGGCCCAGACGGCTCCGTCTTCGAAGTGCTCCTTCTTCCAGATGGGCACGGTTTTCTTCAGGGTGTCGATGAGCCAGCGACAGGCGTCGAAGGCGGCGGCGCGATGCGCGGACGCCACGGCGATCAGCACGCTGGTCTCGCCTACTTCGAGCCGGCCGAGGCGGTGCACGATTGCCACGTCGCGGATAGGGAAATCGGCGAGGACTTTTAAGGCCAACACTCTGATCTGCGCGAGTGCCATTTCCTCGTATGCTTCGTAGACGAGATAGAGAGTGCGTCGTCCGCGAGAATTGTTGCGGACCATGCCGTCGAATATGACCAGCGCGCCGTCTTCGGGGCGTTCGAGGCTGGTGACGATGGTGTGGGCGTCGATCCGCTGGTGAACGATGGCGACATGTGGGCTGGAGCCTTCAGCAAGGGGATCGGGGACGCCGCCGCTGACAGGGGGCAGCAGGGCGACTTCGTCGCCGTCGGATAAGGGATGGGCGGCAGTTACATATTCGCGATTGACGGCCACGGCCAGCGAGGACCAGAGGGATCCGTTGCCAGTGGCGCGATGCCGGTAGTGGTCGAGAAGCACCGCGACGGTCGCGCCGTCGGGCAGGTCGAGTTCACCAGATGGTTGAGAAATAAGGTCTTTCAGGACGCCGAAGACAAGGACGCGTACACGCATGCTCTTTTAAGAATACTCATCCGTTAGACGGACGAGAGCGGACGGGGTCTCGGAGACCGGTGCGGTGATTGTCATTTGTTTTTCCTGACAAGTGTCACTACGGTTTCGGGCAGCAACAGCGGTAGACTTCGGGTGTCATTATAGGGATCAATAGAGGAGAGGAATGTGGCCGATCCTGCAGTTTTGCCGGTTGTTTCCAATGAGAACGTGACGCCGGCCGGGCCGGTGACGCAGAAGGAGCGCATTCAGTCGATCGATGTGATGCGCGGCGTGGCGCTGCTGGGGATCCTGGTAATGAATATCCAGGACTTCTCGATGATCGGGCAGGCGTACATGAACCCCACGGCATATGGAGACCTGCACGGGCTAAACCGTGCGGTCTGGTATGTCTGCACGCTCTTCGCGGATTTGAAGTTCATGTCGATCTTCTCGATGCTGTTCGGCGCGGGAATTTACTTGATGACCAGCCGGATAGAGGCGTCGGGCCGGCGGCCCGGGCCGATCCATTACCGGCGAATGGGATGGCTGGCGCTGTTCGGCTGCCTGCACGGATATCTGCTGTGGACCGGAGACATACTTTTCACCTACGCACTGGGCGGGATGGTGGCATACCTGGCGCGGAAGTGGCGGCCGAGGAAGCTGATCATCTCTGGCCTGCTGTTCACGGCAGTGTCGTCGGTGCTCTTTGTTGGCAGTTACACGTCGATGCCCTACTGGCCGAAGAAAAACGTCGACCAGATGCGCGAGACCATGTGGATGCCGTCGCAGGCACAACGTGACAAAGATCTGGCGGTGCACCGCGCCGGCTGGCTGGGCGAGGAGAAGGCGCGTGCGATCGAGAACGTGGGAAATCAGATCCAAGGCAATATCTTTCTGGCTTTCTGGCGGGCGTACGGGCTGATGCTGGTAGGCATCGGGGTGTTCAAGTTGGGAGTCTTCAGTGCGGCTGTACCGGCGCAGGTGTACAGATGGTCTATCGCGCTTGGGCTGCTGGTGGGAATTCCTGTCATTGCCTTCGGGGTGCACATGGAGTTCTTACACCACTGGGATCTGCGGCAGGCGTTCTTTCTGGACTTCCAGTACAACTACTGGGCGAGTCTACTGGTGTGCCTTTTCTGGATTGGGCTGGTGATGCTGATCTGCCAGAAGGGATGGCTGCCGGGTGCGCGGCGGCGACTGGGCGCGGTTGGCCGGATGGCGTTCACGAACTATCTGACGCACACGATTGTCTGCACCTTTCTTTTCTACGGGTGGGGGCTGGGGCTTTATGGCAAAGTCAGCCGGACCGGACAGTTCGGGACTGTGCTGGCGATCTGGGCGGTGCAGCTGATTATTTCTCCCTGGTGGCTCGATCGCTTCCAGTTCGGGCCGTTTGAGTGGATATGGCGTTCGCTGACTTACTGGAAGCTGCAGCCGATGCGGAAGCAAGCGGCGGTTCCCGCGATTCCGGCGCCTGCCGAAGCGTGAGGGCTTCAGGTGAGGACGTGAAAAGGTCGTCTTCGGCGGGATACCAGAGTCTCTGCTCGTGAGTTCTGAGAAATGACGTGAGCTTGTGCGGCTCGCGACGGCTTTTGCCGTGGGCGTCGTGGTAAATGTGCTCTACGGGGACGCCGTGAACAGTGAGGGCGTCAGCCACCAGAGAGCGGTGGCAGCGCCAGGGGACAGCTTCGGCGCACATGATGACGGTGTGACCGGCAGGGCCGGTGTTGAGCAACTCGACCACTGCTGCTGCGAATTCCGGAGTCTGCATGTAGTCGGCGTATCCGCGAAAACTGGTATTGCGCCAGCCGATGTTGACGGAATCTTTGCGGGGATGGCGGAGGCCGCCAAGAGCGCGGTGCCAGCGGTATT
>Ga0210398_10006646_pt1 | contig 10594 bp, 9 predicted proteins | sample IncBWC4OmetaG_FD_161047 | JGI IMG/M metagenome (GOLD analysis project Ga0210398, IMG submission 161047) | Forest soil microbial communities from Barre Woods Harvard Forest LTER site, Petersham, Massachusetts, United States - Inc-BW-C-4-O | ecosystem: Environmental > Terrestrial > Soil >... | reverse complement strand
CTCCTGGTGCAGCACGGCATCTCAGTGAAAGAAGTCGCCGAGCACACGGGCTTTCCGGAGATCATGGGCGGCCGGGTGAAGACACTTCATCCGAAGATCCACGGCGGCCTTCTCGGGCGCCGCGGTCTCGACGAGGATGTCATGCGTGAGCACGGCATCGAGCCGATCGATTTGCTCGTCGTCAATCTCTATCCGTTTGCGGCCACCGTGGCGCGGCACGACTCGAGCTACGAGGATGCCGTGGAGAACATCGACATCGGCGGCCCGGCCATGGTGCGCGCCGCGGCGAAGAACCATGCCTCGGTCACCGTAGTCGTCGATCCGGGCGACTATCGCTCCTTGCTCGATGAGCTCGCCGCGAATCAGGGCGCGACGGAAACCGCCATGCGCCGCCGGCTCGCGGCCAAGGCGTTCGCGCACACCGCGCAGTACGATGCCATGGTGTCGGCCTATTTCACGGGCGCGATCGGCGCAGAGTCCGCCACGTTTCCCGCAGACTTGAATCTTTCGTTTCGCAAGCACTTCGATCTGCGTTACGGCGAGAACCCGCATCAGCGCGCCGCGTTCTACGACGATACGCGCGCGATCGGCGCATCTGTTGCGCGCGCCAAGCAGCTGCAGGGCAAGGAGCTTTCGTACAACAACATCGCGGACAGCGACACCGCGCTCGAGTGCGTGCGGCAATTCGAGGCGCCGGCGTGCGTTATCGTGAAGCACGCGAATCCCTGCGGCGTCGCGGTGGCCGCCTCGGCAGCCGCCGCCTACGAGCAGGCTTATCGCACCGACCCGACCTCGGCGTTCGGCGGCATCATCGCCTTCAATCGAGAGGTCACCGCCGACGCCGCACGGGCGATTCTCGAGCGGCAGTTCGTCGAAGTGATTCTCGCCCCCGCCGTATCCAGCGAGGCGCGCTCGCTCCTCGCCGCCAAGAGCGAGGTGCGCGTGCTGGCAACGGGCGATCTGCGCATGCCCGTCTCCCAGCTGTTCGAGTACCGCAGTGTGACCGGCGGCCTGCTCGTGCAGACGCGCGACGGCGCCTCGGTGCGGCCGGAGGAGCTGCGAGTGGTCAGCAAGCGCGCGCCCAGCGAGGCGGAGCGTGAGGATCTCTTGTTCGCGTGGCGGGTGGCAAAATATGTCAAATCAAATGCCATCGTGTGCGCGCAGGATAAGGCCACGATCGGCATCGGTGCCGGGCAGATGAGTCGGGTGGTGAGCTCGAAGATCGCGGCTCTGAAAGCGCGGGATGAGGGATTATCGCTGCAAGGGGCCTCTGCCGCCTCGGACGCGTTTTTCCCGTTCCGCGACGGCCTGGACGTCCTCGCCGAGCTCGGCATCAGATCCGTCATTCAGCCGGGTGGATCCAAGCGCGACGCCGAAGTGATCGCGGCGGCCGACGAGCATGGCATCGCCATGGTGTTCACCGCGACGCGTCACTTTCGCCACTAGATGCAAGCATCATGAAAGTGCTGGTCGTGGGCGGAGGCGGTCGGGAACATGCGCTCGCCTGGAAGTGCGCGCAATCCGCGCGCGTGGAGCGGGTGTTCGTCGCGCCCGGCAACGCGGGCACGGCGCGCGAGCCGAAGGTGCAGAACGTCGATGTCGCCGCCGGCGACATCGACGGGTTGCTGCACTTCGCGTCACGCGAGCGCGTGGAGCTCACCATCGTGGGTCCCGAGGCGCCGCTCGTCGCCGGCATCGTCGATCGATTCACCCAGGAAGGATGCGCCTGCTTCGGGCCGACGCGCGCCGCCGCCCGCCTCGAAGGCTCGAAGGCCTATACGAAGGCGTTCTTGCAGCGGCACCGCATACCCACGGCCGGATACGCCGCATTCACGGCGGCCGATTTCGATGCGGATTTCGTGCGCGCGCAACACCTGCCTGTCGTGGTGAAGGCTGACGGACTCGCCGCGGGCAAGGGCGTCGTCATCTGTGAGACGCATGAGGCCGCCATCGAGACCGCGCAGCGCATGCTCGGGGGTTGTTTCGGGTCGGCGGGCAATACGGTGGTGATCGAGGAGTTCTTGCACGGCGAGGAAGTGAGCTTCATCGTGGTGGCGGCCGGCGAGCAGGTCGTGCCGCTCGCGACTTCGCAGGATCACAAGCGCCGCGACGATGGCGATAACGGCCCCAACACCGGCGGCATGGGCGCGTATTCGCCCGCGCCGATCGTCACGCCTGATTTGCATGCGCGCATCATGCGCGAGGTCATCGATCCCGCGCTGCGCGGCCTCACTCTCGACGGTACGCCGTATCTCGGGTTTTTGTACGCGGGTCTCATGATCGGCGCGGACGGTATACCCTACGTGCTGGAGTTCAACTGCCGGCTGGGCGACCCTGAGACCCAGCCGATTCTCATGCGCCTGGAAAGCGATCTCGTGTCGCTCTGCGGCGCGGCGGTTCGCGGATCCCTCGCAGGGGTCGAAGTGAAATGGGATGCGCGTGCCGCGCTCGGCGTGGTGATGGCCGCGGGTGGCTATCCCGATCACTACCGCACCGGCGATCCGATCCGCGGGCTCGACGCGGCCGACTCGCTCCCCGGCAAGGTGTTCCACGCCGGTACGCGCGCGACCGGCCCGCAAGTGCTCACGGCGGGCGGCCGCGTGCTGTGCACCGTCGGGCTCGGCGAGAGCATCGCCGCTGCGCAGCGCGAGGCATATGACCTCGTGCACGCGATCCACTGGGAAGGAGCGCAGTATCGCCGCGACATCGGCGAGCGTGCGATCCGCGCCGCGCCCCGCTAGAAGATTCCGTGTCCGAATATGGCGAGACCTGCGCGGCGAGCTTGCGCATCATGAGGGCCTCGCAACCGTCATCGGGTGAAACATGACCTCGTTCGAAATCGTGGGCCTGCCCGCCGCACCCTTCGCGCCGCTGTTCTCGCTGCCCGAAGCCGAATTGTCGAAAATCCACGCGCAGCGGGTCCGCGCCACCGAAAAGCCCGGATTTCCGTGCCGCGTGAGTCTCACCGACGCCGAGATCGGCGAGGAGTTGCTGCTGCTGCCGTACATGCATCAGCCGGCCGATTCGCCCTACCGCGCCTCAGGCCCGATCTTCGTGCGCAAGGGTGCTCGGCAGGCATCCATCGAGCCCGGGGTGATTCCCGAATACGTCACGCGGCGACTCATCTCCGTGCGCGCGTATGATGTGGAGGATTGCATGACAGATGCTGCGGTGTGTCCCGGCGCAGAAGTCGCCGCGGTGATCCTGCGCCTGTTCGATGATCCGCGCATCGCTTACATCCATCTTCACAACGCCAACCGAGGATGCTTTTCTTGCGCCGTGCGGCGCACCGCGAGCGAGGCATCTCGTCAGGAGAAATCACGATGAGTTTGAGCACCGCGGACAAGCGCCGCGCATTTCGCAAGCTCCACGAAAGCGGCTGCTTCGCGATCCCGAACCCCTGGGACGTCGGCAGCGCCCTGTATCTGCAAAGTCTCGGCTTCAAGGCGCTCGCGAGCACGAGCTCGGGCTTCGCCTGGTCGCGGGGCCGTGCCGACAACACGCCGACGCGCGCCGAGATCCTCGCACATCTGGCGGACCTGGCGGGGGCTATCGATGTGCCGCTCAACGCGGACTTCGAGAACGGTTTTGGCGCCGATGCCGCGGGCGTGGCCGAGAGCGTGCGCCTCGCGGTCGAGAGCGGGATCGCGGGCCTTTCGATCGAGGATTCCATCGGCCCACGGCTGCAGCGCGCCGCCGCGGTCGGGACACCGCCCGGCCCGCTGTTCGCCCTCGAGGCGGCGGTTGAGCGCATTCGCGCGGCGCGGCGCGCGATCGACGCGACGGGCGAGGATGTGCTGCTGGTCGGACGCGCCGAGGGCTTCCTCGTGGGACAGCCGGACATCGACGCGGCCGTTGCGAGGCTCGTTGCCTACGCGCACGCCGGTGCCGATTGCCTCTATGCGCCCGGCATACAAAGCGCCGAGCACATCAGTCGCGTCGTCGAGGCTGTGCATCCGAAGCCCGTGAATGTGCTGGTGATGGCGCCGGCAACGCAAAGCCTGCGGCAATTGGCCGAGCTCGGTGTGCGCCGTGTGAGCGTCGGCGGGGCACTGGCGCGCGCGGCGTGGGGCGGATTCATGCATGCGGCCCGGGAGATCGCCGAGCACGGCCGGTTCGATGCGCTCGCGAACGCCGCTTCGGGGCGAACTCTCAACGCGCTGTTCGACGAGCCGGGAGGCTAGTGAGCCGCGAACCCGAGATCCGACGCAGCGCCATGGTGGCGGCGAAATAATCGGCCGCGCTCCGCCGCGAGTACGCACACCAGGGCGATGAGGCCGCAGCACAAGGCGCCGCGCGGAATGGGCACGATGCTGCCGTGATACGAGCGCCCGATCAGGGCCGCGACGAGCGCTGCCGCGCCGGTCGATATGAAGCCCTGCAACGAGGCACCGATGCCCGCGACGGATCCGACCGGCTCCATGGCCATGGCGCCGAAGTTGGACGCAGCGAGGGAGAAGGCCGCCATGGTCACGCCCTGCAACGCCACGAAGGTCCACATGCCGTCCCGGCCGAGCGCGGCCACGAACAGATGCAACGCAGCGACGCCGATGAATACGAGCAGCGCGCTGTGCGAGATGAGTCGCATGCCGAGGCGCTCGACGAGACGCGAGTTGCCGTAGGCGGCGACACCCATGAAAATCGCGCACAGCGCGAACATGACCGGCATGAGAGTCGGCCGCCGGAACACGTCGGCGAACACCTGCTGCACCATCGCGACATAGGCGATGAGCGCGCCGAACAGCAGCGTCGAGGCGAACGTGTAGAAAATCGAGATCCGGTCGCCCAACACGAGCCTCGCCGCGGCGAGCACCCGCCGCGGGCGCAGGCTCAGCCGGTATTCGGGATGCAGAGTCTCCGGCAGCCGCAGGCACGCCCACACCCAGACGAGCGTGCCGAAAAGGCCGCACGCGATGAAGATGTAGCGCCACGAGGCCACGGCCAGCACCAACTGGCCGAGACTCGGCGCGAGGATCGGCACCGTGAGAAACACCATGAACATGAGCGACATGACGCGCGCCATGCGGCGTCCGGAGTACTGGTCGCGCACCGCGGAGCGCACCACGGTCATGCTCGCGGCAGCGATGCCGTGCATACAGCGCCCGGCGAGGAGCGTCTCGAAGCTGCTCGCGAGGCCGCAGGAAAGCGCGGCTGCCACGTACAGGGCGAGACCGCCGAGCAGCACCGGGCGCCGGCCGAACCGATCGGAGAGCAACCCCCAGAAGAGCTGACCGAGGCCGAGACCCGCCATGTAGGCGGTCACGATCCACTGCCCGTGATTAGGATTGGAGACCCCGAGCGCGCGTACGATCGCCGGCAACGCGGGCAGCATGCCGTCGATGGCAAGTGCCTGGGTCGACTGCATCGCGGCGGCGAGCGCGACGAACTCCGCAAAACGTATGGCAACCGCCGGGCGGGGGAGCCCGGCGGCCGGGGGCGAGTCGTTCAAGTTTTGACGGCTGCCCCGGGCGCGGCGCCGGCACCTTGAGTCCGCGCGATGCTCGTCGCCATGCTCACGATCGAGGCGAGATCCGAGAGGTTCGCGGGCACCACCAGCGTCGTGCCGCTTTGCGCCAGCTTGCCGAACTGCCTCACGTACTCCTCACCGATACGCAGCTGCATCGCCTCGATGCCGCCGCGGCCTGCGAGCGCTTCGCCCACTTGACGCAGACCCTCGGCGGTCGCGGTCGCGACCGCAAGAATGGCCTGCGCCTGGCCCTCCGCCTCGTTGATCTGCTGCTGCTTGTTCGCCTCGGATTGCTTGATCACCCGCTGCTTATCGCCCTCCGCCGCATTGATCTTGGCGTCGCGCTCGCCCTCGGAGGTCAGTACCACCGCGCGCTTTTCGCGCTCGGCGCGCATCTGTTTCTCCATGGCGGAGAGCACATCCTTGGGCGGCGTGATGTTCTTGATCTCGTAGCGCAGCACCTTGACGCCCCATGCCACGGACGCCTTGTCCAATTCGCCGACGACATTGGCGTTGATGACGCCGCGCGCCTCGAAGGTGCGGTCGAGCTCGATCTTGCCGATCTCGCTGCGCAATGTCGTCTGCGCGAGCTGCGAAATGGCGAAGCCATAGTTGGCGATGCCGTAGGAGGCCAGATGCGGATCGAGCACCTGCATATACAGCACCGCATCGACCCCGACCTGCACGTTGTCGCGCGTGATGCAGATCTGCTCGGCGATGTCGATCGCAATCTCTTTGAGACTATGCCGGTACGCGATCTTCTCGACGAACGGGATCAGAATGTGAAATCCCGCCTGCAGGGTGCGGCTGTACTTGCCCAGATACTCCACCACGTACGCCATCTGCTGCGGCACCACCGTGGCGGTCTTCGCGACCATGACGACCACGATGAGCGCCAGGACGATGGCGCCGAAACCCAAGGGAATCTCCAATTCGTCTCTCCTTTACGAAGGGTGCCCGTCGGCGTGGACCACGAGCGTCAGCCCTTCGACCCGGTCGATGCGCGCGCGCGCGCCGGCCGCAATGACGAAGCGGCCGCCATTCACCGCATTCCAGGAGCAACCGCGAAACTCCAGGCGGCAGCTTTCGCCGGGCGGTAGCTCGGCGGGCAGGATCACGGTCTCGCCTTTGGGGCCTAGCTTGAGGTCGGGCAACGTGCCCCGGATACGCTCGTAAACGCGACGCCGAAACGCGAGCAACGACCCGATGGCGAGCAGCGCGAATAGCGACCATTGGATCCAATCCGCCGGGAGCGCTCCGGCGAGAGTCAAAAAACCCACCACCAGCGCCGCCGCACCGACGAATACGAGATAGAACTGCGCGTTGACGAAGGTCAGCTCAGAGCCCAACAGCAGCGCGCCGACCGTTATCCAGGCCCACCACTGCATGATGTCGAGCTCCGCCTCCTGCGCCGTCCCGCGCTACCGCTTCATCGCGTCGAAAAAGTCGGTATTGGTCTTGGTGTCCTTCATCTTGTCGAGCAGGAACTCGATCGCCGCCAACTCGTCCATCGGATGCAGGAGCTTGCGCAAAATCCACATCTTGGAGAGCTCCGCCGGATCGGTGATCAGCTCTTCCTTGCGGGTGCCGGAGCGGTTGATGTTGATCGAGGGGAAGGTGCGCTTCTCCGCGATGCGCCGGTCCAGGTGTATTTCCGAGTTACCGGTACCCTTGAACTCCTCGAAGATCACATCGTCCATCTTCGAGCCGGTGTCGACCAGCGCGGTCGCCAGAATGGTCAGGCTCCCGCCCTCCTCGATGTTGCGCGCAGCACCGAAGAAGCGCTTCGGCCGCTGCAGCGCGTTCGCATCGACGCCGCCGGTGAGCACCTTGCCGGAGCTCGGCACCACCGTGTTGTAGGCGCGCGCCAGACGCGTGATGGAGTCGAGCAGAATGACCACATCCTTCTTGTGCTCGACCAGGCGCTTGGCCTTCTCGATGACCATCTCGGCCACCTGCACGTGCCGGCTCGCGGGCTCATCGAACGTCGAGGACACCACTTCGCCCTTCACGGTGCGCGCCATCTCGGTCACTTCTTCCGGCCGCTCGTCGATCAGCAGAACGATCAAGTAGCACTCGGGATGGTTGGCCGTGATGGAGGTCGCGATGTTCTGCAGCAGCATGGTCTTGCCGGCCTTCGGGGGCGAGACGATCAAGCCGCGCTGACCCTTGCCGATGGGCGCCACCAAGTCGATGGCGCGCGCCGTCAGATCCTCGGTCGAGCCGTTGCCGCGCTCGAGCTTGAGGCGCTCGGTCGGGTGGAGCGGCGTCAGATTCTCGAACAGCACCTTGCCGCGCGAGCTCTCGGGGCTGTCGAAATTGATCTCGCCGACCTTCAAGAGCGCGAAGTAGCGCTCGCCGTCCTTCGGCGGACGGATGAGGCCGGAGATCGAATCGCCGGTGCGCAGATTGAAGCGGCGGATCTGGCTTGGGCTTACGTAAATGTCGTCGGGCCCGGCGAGATAGCTCGAATCCGAGGAGCGCAGGAAGCCGAAACCATCCTGCAGGATCTCGAGCACGCCGTCGCCGTAGATATCCTCGCCCTTGCGGGCGTGCGCCTTGAGCACGCCGAAGATGATGTCCTGCTTGCGCGAACGCCCCATGTTCTCGAGACCCATGGTCTCGGCGAGCTTGACGAGGTCGCTGATGGGACGCTTCTTGAGCTCGGTGAGATTCATCGAGCTGCGGCTGCGCGCGAGGTCGGCTTGCGCAATGATCTCTAGATCATCGCCGCCTTCCGGCAGATCGCCGTAGTCCTCGTGCGGCGGCCGGCCGCCGTTGGTGTTGCCGTTGCGGTCGTTGCGCTGGCGATTGCTGCGATTCGAGCGCCCGCCTCCCTGTCCGCCGCCGCCCTGCTGGCCACCCTGGCCGCGCGACTGGTTACCTAGATAGCCCCTCACAGGTTGCTATCCAGAAAGGCCGCGAGCTGGGATTTAGTGACCGCTCCGACCTTCTGGGCCTCTACGGTGCCGTTTTTGAACAGGATCAGCGTGGGAATTCCGCGGATGTTGAACTTCGGCGGCGTTGCCGGATTGTCGTCGATATTGAGCTTGGCGATGCGGATCTTGTCTTTGTATTGATCGGCGATTTCATCGAGGATGGGTGCGATCATCTTGCACGGACCGCACCATTCGGCCCAGAAATCGAGCAGTACGGGCTTTTCGTGCTTGAGCACGTCTTTATCGAAAGTCGCGTCGCTTGTGTGAACGATGCTTGGGTTACTCACTGAAGGGATGCCTCCTGTTGGAGATTCGTTGGTTCCTGGGGAAGAAGTGTTTTTTGGGGGGAGCGGAGCCCGATCCTCGCGCGAAGTGACGATGCGCGGCCGTTCGGGCACAATACAGCGGCTTTAGCGGTGTTGATTACCTTAAAAGGGTACCGATGATACGGTCGAGGGAGCGGATAGACGCGCTCCGGATTGGCTGTATTTTTAACCGGACCCTCACCAATTTGCAAGTTTCTGCTAAACAGAAAGGAAAAATGTCAGACGCCCATCTCAGTCAACTCACATTCGATTCGCTCGATATCTCCGAATCCCTGAAGCGGGGCATCGCAGAGCTCGGCTTCACGCGCTGCACCCCGATCCAGGCGCAGACGCTGCCTCTGGCGCTCGCGGGACAGGACGTCGCGGGACAGGCACAAACCGGCACGGGAAAGACCGCAGCGTTCCTTATCGCTCTGTTCAATCGCTTGCTGACTCACGAGCGCGTGCCGAATCGACCCGCCAACTCGCCGCGTGCCATCGTCATTGCCCCGACCCGTGAGCTCGCGGTGCAAATTCATTCCGATGCGCAGGCGATCGGCAAGTATCTCGACCTGAAGCTCGCCATCGTGTTCGGCGGAGTCGACTACGAGAAGCAGCGCCGCACGCTCGAGGACGGCGTCGACGTGCTCATCGGCACGCCCGGCCGGATTATCGATTACTTCAAGCAACATGTGTTCGACCTGCGGGCAATTCAAGTGGCGGTGCTGGACGAAGCGGACCGAATGTTCGATCTGGGCTTCATCAAGGACATCCGCTTCATACTCAGGCGTCTCCCGCACCCGACGGAGCGCCTGAATATGATGTTTTCGGCGACATTGTCGTATCGCGTGCTCGAGCTCGCCTACGAGCACATGAACAACCCCGAGCTGATCCGCATCGAGCCGGACAAGATGACGGTCGACCGCGTCCGCCAGGCACTGTATTTCCCGTCGACGGAGGAGAAGATACCGCTCCTCATGGGGCTTCTGCGGCGCATTGACGCGCACCGCACCATGGTATTCGTCAATACGCGGCGCAGTGCCGAGGTGCTCGAGCGCACCCTGACCGCGAACGGCTTCGTGGCCCAAGCGCTGTCGGGCGATGTGCCGCAGACCAAGCGCTTGAAGATGATGCGCGATTTCCACAGCGGCGACGTCGCCGTGCTCATCGCCACCGACGTCGCATCGCGCGGCTTGCATATTCCGGACGTGAGCCACGTATTCAATTTCGACTTGCCGAACGACGCCGAGGACTACGTGCACCGCATCGGGCGCACGGCGCGCGCCGGTGCCGAGGGAGACGCCATCTCCTTCGGCTGCGACGAGTATGCAGTCTCACTGCCCGACATCGAGAACTATATCGGGCATCAGATCCCGCGCGCATCGATCGATCCTGCGGATCTCGCCGCAGTCACCGCGCCGCCGCCGGCGCCGTGGCGCGAGCGCGCGCCGCGCCCCGGTCAAGGACGCGGCGGACGCCCGGGAGGCGGCGGTCGACCGCCCGGGGGTGGTGGGCGCTCGGGCGGCGGCGGTCATCGCCCCGGCGGGCGCTCCGGAGGCAGCGCGCGACGGCCCCAAGCTGCTCAGGGCAGCTCGACGGCGGGTCATGGGAGCTCGGCGGCCGCTCACGGCAGCTCCAGCCATGGTGCAGCGGCAGAATCGGGGGCTGCGGCCGCTCCGGCCTCTCAGGAATCGTCCGGCGCACCGACGGCGGGCCGGCGGCGGCGGCGCCGTAACCGCGGCGGCAAGCCCGGCGGCGGAGCGCCCGCGCTCACATGAGCTCGCGCACCCCATCGACTGCGGCGTAGCGCCCCGTATCCTGTGCGGGACGTCCCGAGTCCGGGAGCCGCACCGCGCACAGCCAGCCGATCCCGAAGGCGCGCG
>Ga0210398_10006645_pt1 | contig 10596 bp, 7 predicted proteins | sample IncBWC4OmetaG_FD_161047 | JGI IMG/M metagenome (GOLD analysis project Ga0210398, IMG submission 161047) | Forest soil microbial communities from Barre Woods Harvard Forest LTER site, Petersham, Massachusetts, United States - Inc-BW-C-4-O | ecosystem: Environmental > Terrestrial > Soil >... | reverse complement strand
AATCTGGCCATCGAAAATAATATTTTGCTTCAGGTATTCCACGGCTTCAGGATTGGCTTTGATGCGGGTTGCGTGATTCAGAGCGTCGAGATCCGCATCGAGGCTGAGGCCGGCGGCCTGATAGAGCGCGCGGACTTCCTCGCGATCAACGGATTTCTCGAACTGGCGACGATAGTCAACGCCGGTGTTCCAGGAAACATTGCCACCGGCGCGCGCCTCGAGCTCAGCGCGAAAAGCGAATACGAACGGGAAATCAATTTGCTGATCCCAGAGGAACTGGTTCGCTTCCTGGCTCGCGAAATCGGTGGGAGCTGGTTCCGGGGAAGTGGGAGTGAACCAGCCGGGAGTGTCGCTGAGAGCTGCGCCGAGTGCGATGCGCGCGCGGCCTTGCGGCGTAGCTTGAGCGCCAGCGAGAATTTCTTCGGCCAGAGTGAGATTGGCGTCAGGGTTGGTGATGTCAACGACCTGTAAGCCAGCGCGAGGTGCGAGAAGCGTTTCGAAAGCAAATTCGGCATCGAGCGCGGTGTTCCAAGTGGCGACGCCGCCTGCCAACACGCCGCACATGGGTTGCGCGGCGGTGAAGCGCTTGGGATTTCTTTGAATTAAGCCTGCGGTAATGATGCCGCCGAGAGAATGTCCCCAAGCGATGGTGGCGGCGGGATGGCCGAACATGGAGTCAAACAGATCGAGTACGGAGATCTGATCGGTGAGGGCTTCGTGAATCGCCCAGCCCGTGGTGGCGTAGGAGGAGCCGGCAAGCGCGAATCCATTGGCGAGGAGGAACGCGCCTGTGTCGGGATCGCCGACATCGGTAGCAGGGTTAGGGCTTCCCGGAACTACGTAACCGTGGCTGTAGAGGAACAGTGTGCCGTTCCAATTGGAAGGAACTTCCATCAGGTACGTCGCGCCGTCGCTGAAGGTTCCGGTTTTCGTGGTGATGCTGGCTTGCGCGCGCGAAGCGCCCGCGATGCAAAGAACGAGAACTGCGGTGCCGGCGATCAAAAGCGTGGTGTGTTTGATCTGTTGCCACATATCAACTCCTCCTGTTGCTGCGAAATGTCAGAGGCCGTGACTCCGGCGGAGTTATTCGCCGAAGGGATTTCGGAGACGGCGCCGGCTTCGGTTGTAGCTGGAACCAGCCGCCGGCGATTTCTTGCCGCGCAATCAGAAATTCAATCTGCAGCCGAGCTGAATCTCCCGCTTCGGCAGGGCCGAAGTGAAGCCAAGAGGCGTGCTGGGAGAGAGGGCGGCGCTGCCATGTACGTTGAACGTAGTGAACCCGGGCTGGAAGCCGAAGAGCGGGCTGACTTCGTTGTTCACGCTGGCGTAATTGGTGCGATTGGCGATGTTGAAGCCTTCCGCGGTCAGCAGCAGACTGGCGTGCTCGCCGATTTTGTGCTGCCAGGTCAAGCGCGCGTCGAAGTCAATAAAGTTGGGACCGAGGCCGGTATCGCGCGGATCGCCGATGGGACGCTCGTTTGTGATGTGATTGTTGCCATTGACCGCACCGCCCGCGAGCAGATTGAAAGGATGGCCGCTGTGATACTGGAAAATCGGCGAGAGTTGAAAGCCGGACAGGATTGCGTTCTTCCAAGGGCTGTTGATCACCCCGGCCAGAACCACTTTGTGGCGTTCATCGAATTCGGAGAGAGCGCGTTCTGCGTTCAAGTCCGTGGGATCTTGCGGGCCGAAGTCGGTGTTGAAATCGGTGCCGGTGTCGAAGGCTTTGCTGTAGGTGTAATTTCCGAAGAACGAGAAATTGTTGTTGAAGCGTTTGTGGACTTCCAGAATGCCGCCTTCATAGAGGCCGGACGACGCGGACGTGTATTGGTTATTTTGAATGATCAGCGGATTTACAAAACACGCGAAGGGCTGGTTCGGATTCGCAGCGGTCGGCGCGCACGGCAGACCTTCGGTGCCGCCGAGCGGGTCGGTTGCCGGAGTGGTGTTCCAGTTGCGATAGGAAACGGACTTGCCGTTCGCCAACGTGACGGTGCTCATCGGGGTGGTAGGCAACAGGTTGGTGTCGATCGCCACCGGGATGTGAACGGTGTGGGAGTAAATGAAGCTTACGGAAACCGAGAAACCGGGAGTGATTTCGCGTTCGATTCCGAGCGATGCTTGTTGCGAATAAAGCGGCCGGTAGTTGGGCGGGTTGCTGAACAACACAGTCAGGGGCGAAAGCTGACCGGTGCTCTGCACGAAAATGCCGTAGTTCGCGACGTCAGCCGGCGTGATGCAAGCGTTCGTTCCCGGTGCCGGGTTTGTGCAGGTGATCTTGTTTGCGCCGGGCGCATTTCCTGGAGGCGCCGGCGTGCCAAAAAGGCCTGTAAATAGCTGTCCTGCGGACTGGACGAATGGAAGAATGCTGAAGCCCGGGTCTACGTAAATGGAAATAAACCGGTTGCAAGGGCTGCTTGAATTCCCCGGAAACCCGAGGGGTATCGGAGGATTCGTGACCCCAATGCCGCAGGTCGCGACGACGTTGTTGACTTGATCGGGAACCTGCGAAGTATTGTGCTGATTCTCGACGGTGCTACGGTTTTTGTTCAAGACACCAAGGCTCAGGTCCACCTGGGGAATTTGGGCGTCAATGGGTCCGTAGAAAATCCCGTACCCGCCGCGGACTACGGTCTTGTGATCCTTGAAGGGATCCCAGGCGAAGGAGATGCGCGGGGCGACGTCACCGTAATAGGTATTCAGCGGCAGATATTGCGAATCAATTTCATAACGGAGGCCATAGTTCAGGGTGAAATTGGAAGCGATCTTCCAGGAGTCTTGTAAATACAATCCTGTTAACGGCCGGGTGTAAGCGGGATAGTCCGGGTTGCCAAAGCCTTGTTGATATACCTGAGGTGCACCCAGCGAAGCGGCTTGAAGCGAGTTGATCTCCGCCGAATTCAACGCGCCCGGCAGATTGCAACCCGCGGTGTCCGGATTCGCGGTGACGGGGCCGTTGGGGTTTGCCAAGCAGGGACTGAGGGCGACACCGGGTAGCGGTCCGAAGACGAAGCGACCCGGGAGAAAGGTATGGGATTCCGAGTGATTGCCGCGGAGAATCTCATCGCCTCCGAATTTGATGGTGTGGCTGCCGCGCACCAAAGTGACATTGTCCGCAAACTCATAGCGGCGGAGGATGGTCAGGTTGGGCAGGAATATATTGGTGCCGAGATTGTTCGCGAAGCTGGCGATCTGCACTCCTACCTGTCCAGGCTCGTTGGGGATTACGTTGAAGCTGTCGTAATCCCACTGAAAGCGAAATTCATTTTCGGTGCGCGGGCTGAAGACGTGGTACCAGGAGGCTTGAAGATTGTTGTCGTAGTTGTGGATCGAGCTGCCCGCGGAAAAACCGGTCAGCGATTGCACGTCTGGATTTTCTTCCAAATCGTGGCCGTAGCGATAGGTAACGGCAATCGAATCAACCTCGCTGAAATGATGATCCAGACGACCTGAGAACAGATACTGACGAGTCGTGTAATCGAAGAGGCCGCCGTTGGATTCCAGCTGGTTGATGAGGTAGGTGTTGATCGCGGTTTGTCCCGCGTTGAGGCCGGTGCTCTGGCTCGTGGTCAACGCAGTCTGCAGTGCACCGGCGCAGATAGCGGCGGGCAAGGTAGTTATCGTGCCATTGGGATTGTTGAAGCAGGGCACGTTGACACCATTGCCCTCTGCAGCGAGCCCGGCGAAAATGGCGTTCTGACCGGCCGTGGGACGAAAGACGTCCGTGTTTGTAAGCAGCGGCACGGCGTTCTCGGAATCCTGACGCAAACCTTCGAATGCAAAGAATACGAAAGTCTTATCCTTGTGAATCGGCGCACCGACGGTGCCGCCGAACTGATATCGCCCGAGAGAATCCTTGATCGGCAAACCCTGCGAATCGGGGGCGGCGGGATCGAATATGGCGCCGGGCGCGAGCGCCTGAGTGAACGCGAAGGGATCGCGCGCGTCCATGGCGCTGTTGCGGAAATAGCTGTACACGGTGCCGTGCACATCGTTGGTGCCTGTCTTCGTCACGATGTTTACGGAAGCGCCAGCGGCGCCGCCCAGATCCGCACCATAGTTGCTGCGATTGACCTGGAACTCTTGCACGGCATCCTGGCTTACGGTGAGGCGGACGCCGCCGGCATCGTCACCCGCTTCGCCGCCGTCAACGGTGACGCTGTTGCCGCGGCCGTTGCTGCCGTAGAAAGAAAGACCGCTTTGCGGTGTCTGCTTGACGCGAAAATCCTGGTCGTCCGCGAGGCGAGTGGAATCGGCGACGCCGGGCAGCAGCAGGGTAAAGTTGAGGTAGTCGCGACGGTCAATCGGAAGATCCTCAATATAATCCTGCGTGATGGTGTTGGCCTGGCTGCCGCGTTCTGTTTCCACGACAGGTGGGGCAGCTGAGACCTCCACCACGGAAGAGGTGGTTGCGACCTGGAGGTGGAAGTCCAGTACGGCGGCCTGTCCGACGGTGACCGTGACGCCCTTCTGGATTTGCGATTGGAATCCCGGGATCTGCGCGGAGAGGTTGTAGGTGCCCGGAGGCAGATTGGCGAAGCGATACTGGCCGTTGCTGTCAACGTTGGCCGTGAGGCGTATGCCTCTGGACACGTCCTCGTCAGTGACGGTGCCTTTGGGGATGACCGCGCCGGTAGGATCGATCACCGTTCCGCTGACACTTCCCGAAGCGCCCACACCTTGGGCGTGCGCGACTGGACTCGCCAGCAGCAAACAGCCTGCCAGCGCCACGGCACATGCAAATGAGATCAGTTCTCTCATGGCTCCTCCTAATGTGTGGGACAGTTGCGAGATTTCACGGACCGGGAATGGGCGCAGGCCTGCGGCACGGCCGCGACGACGAGAAGGTGCGTCTGGCGGCGTTTCGCCAGAGCCAACCATGGGTGATGCGATCCATGATTTCCAAGGCACATAACCCCCGTCCCACCCACTCCCTGAGAATTGTGAGTGTAGGTATCACATCATAGTTACTAACGTCAATAAGAAAGCTGATGCGCCATATCAGAATTTCTGATGGGGATGGCTGAGTGGGGCACTGCGGTGTCTACCGCGGATTCGGATGGGATGAATCTGAATCGTGGGAACTTAGCTCGAACATCAGTCCCTCGTGTTCGGGCGCGGGGTCACCTCGTGTAAGCGCAGCCAGAGCGCCAGCGCCGTGAAACCTATTAAGGATTAACGTCCATCCGTAGCTGCGATGGAGAATTTCAACCCAAGCGCGTGCAGCACACGGATTACGGTGCCAAACTCCGGGTTGCCCTCCGTACTGAGAGCTTTGTAGAGGCTTTCGCGGGATAGCCCGGCTTTCTTGGCGATCCGCGACATACCTCGGGCGCGCGCAATCGTACCCAGCGCTTTCGCGATAGAAGCTGGATCGTTTGTTTCCAAGGCATTTTCCATGTAGGCATGAATGGCTGCGTCGCTGGTCAGATATTCCGCGGAATCGTAAGGGCGCGTTATCGGATCTTTTGTCTTCTTTTTTGCCATGTTCAATTCTCGAAGCTAGCCGCAAGAAGGTTTGCGGCTTTGGTATCCTTACTCTGTGTGTTTTTATCGCCGCCACATAACAGTACGATTAGTATTTTGCCGCGCTTCACAAAATGAACCCGATAACCGGCGCGGCGGTGAATTCGCAGTTCGCTAACGCCATCTCCGACAGGCTGAACGTCGCCGGCATTGCCGAGCGCCAAGCGATCAATCCGAGCGGCGATTTTAGCCCTGGCAGGTTGGTCACGAAGCCGCGCCATGCAGTCTGAGAAAGCTGCTGTTTGGCGAACTTCCATTGCCCACCGGGGTATCCTATAAGCTACACAGGGTCAAGCCCGGCGGAAAGTGTCTAGCGCGGGATGAGCACGATGCGGCCGGAAACGGTGCCGTTGCGCAGTTCAGCCATAGCGTCGTTGACTTGCGCGAGCGGGCGCGTGGTCACTTGCGAATGGATTTTTCCCGCGGCGGCCATGGCCAGCACTGCGCGCAGATCCTGGCGCGTGCCGACGGAGGATGCTTGGATGCGCACCTCCGACGCGGCCATCGAAATGGGCGGGAAGCAGATTGGCTCCGCGGGGAGGCCGACGACGAGGAGAATTCCGGTGGGACGGACGCAGAGAAACGCGCTGTCGTAAGCGGCTTTTGCGGCAGAGGTGACGATCGCGGCATGGACGCCGCCCGTGCGTCGCAATTCCTTGGCGACATTCGCCGTCGTCGCGTTCAGAGTTGCGGACGCGCCAAACGTTTTAGCTTGCGCGAGTTTTTCATCGGAAACGTCAATTGCCGTGACCGCCGCTCCCAGTCCCGTGCCGATCTGCACGGCAAGTTGACCCAGGCCTCCAACACCGAAGACCGCTAAACGCTCGCCTGGCTGGATTTTGGCGTGTTGCAGGGCGCGATACACCGTGACGCCCGCGCAGAAAAGCGGCGCGGCATCTCGTGAGGAAAGCGGTTCGGGAATTTTTAGCGCGTGACTGGCCGGCGCTTTGACGAATTCCGCGAAGCCGCCGTCCACCGTGACGCCGGTGATTTGTTGCTTGATGCAGAGATTCTCGTTGCCCTCGCGGCAGAACTCGCATTCACCGCAGCTCCAGTGCAGCCAAGGGACGCCCACGCGGTCGCCGATTTGCAGATTTTCCACGGAGGCGCCTTTTTTCGTTACGCGGCCGGCAATCTCGTGCCCGAGTACCAGCGGTTTTTTGATGATGCGCACGAGCTGCGGCCAATCCGCGTCGGCCAAGTGCAAATCGGAATGGCACACGCCGCAGGCTTCGACTTCGATCAACACTTCGTGCGCGCCGGGCTGCGGTTGAGCGATCTCTTCGATGCTCAGCGGCGCTTTGAATTCGCGCAGGACGGCAGCTCTCATTACGTGTGCCTCAACGAAACTGGGATTTGGTTTTTCGCGGAACAGGGCAGAACTTCCACGCCCGCAGCACCGGCTTGCAGTGATCTGTGGTTATGGTCGCGCGCCCCGCAAGAAAAATTCCACCGCATTGCGTACGCGCTCGGTGAGTTTGTGGGGACCGGTAAGATCCACGGCCCACTGCCGGACGACGGTGTTGAAAAGCCCTTCCATGAATTCGGCCAGATGCACGACTGGAAAATCGCGAGTCACTTCACCGTTTTTTTGTCCTTCGGCGATAATTTCGCGCAACAGGTTCACCGTAGCCGCCTCCGCCCCGCGCAGTTCCGGCGAGCGCACCGGGTCCATCGCGCCGGCAAGAATCACGGCTTGCCACAGCGGGCGGCCTACTTCCGTCACGTTGCCCAGAGTCTCGTAGAAACGGCGCAAGCGTTGCTCCGTGGTGGCTTTGGTGGAGAGTTCGGATTTCAAGCTTTCGGCCTGACGCGCAAAAGCGCGGCGGCCGACTTCGCGCAATACCGCCTCTTTGCTGGGGAAATAGCGGAAGAAAGTCGGCTGGCTGATATCCAAGGTTTGCACGATGTCGTCAATGCGCGTCTTTTCGTAGCCGCGCTGCCGAAAAAGATGCAGAGCCGTTTCGACGATCTGCTGGCGAAGCCGCGCCTTCTTGCGTTCGCGCAATCCGCCGATCGGCTCTTTCCGAGAGGCGGCGTGGCCGTGTTTTCTGGTGGAGTCGTCGCCATCCTCCACCATTGCTGGAGCCGACGGGGACGGCTGCCTGACGGAAGCCTTGGCGCGGGGCATGATTCCGTTCCTCCTGCAAGGTGCACCGGGGTGGGGTGCGCGAGCTATATTGTGATAGTCGCACTAACATTATAGTGACTAACGCCAAGTTGCAAGCCCCGCGTGGTTCTCTTCTTCAAGCGGCGATTAGCGATTTGATAGGCTACAACAAGCCGGCCGAGCGACGGATTTTTCGGAAGACCAGAAATGATGGAGGCGCGGGTGGGAATCGAACCCGCCCCGCTTATTGATAGGCCGTAAGTTACTGATTCTACGTTCGGCGAGATACGCCAAAATCGCCCAAAACGCGTAAGAGGGTTACGCGGAGTACCGACGGTGTTTTTGAAAAAGTTCTCCGGATTAACAGACGGACGAACCACGAAAAAAGGGGACCCTTTCTGCGTAGAGCGTTAATCGGGCGCCACGCGGTTAGCAGGTGAAAAATCCCGCCCTCACGACCCGTCAGTTAGTAGTTATGAGCCGCGTTTCCTGTCATTTCTGACAATACCCCTCGGGCGCGGCCCTAGCTAGTATTGCCCGCGTTCTTCACCTCTTCGGTAAGGGCGTTAGTAGGACTTGGCTGTCAGAACCCACGCTTTCGCCGGGCTTGTCTTGCTTACGATCTTGGTGTTTGCAGGTAGAAGAATTGCAAGATTCTCCGAACCGGGGCTGCCAATCGTAAATTCTGACCAACTTTACATCTAGGAGGACGCATGAACAGTTTCAGGCATTTGTTCGCATTGCTGATTATCCTAACTCTCCGGGGATCCGGAGCGCAGATTGCTTCTTCGCAAGAGAATCTCAGCACTTCCAGCACCGTCCAGGTCCACATGGTCATTACCGATGAGGCGCTGCGCGACGATAGCGAGCTGCCAATCCTCCGGCCAGAGAATGTGCAAGTAAACCAAGGCAAGACATCGCTGAAGGTTGACCATCTGATTCCCGCGCGCGCAGACAATGCCGCACTGCAGCTTTTTATTTTGATCGACGACACCTGCGATACCGGCATCGGCAACAGTCTCAACGATCTTCGCGATTTCATTAACGCGCAGCCCGCTACAACCGTTGTCGGCGTTGCTTATATGTCCAACGCCAGCATCCAGATTGCGCAAAACTTCACAGCCGATCATGCCGCGGCGGCCAAGGCGATCCGACTGCCGAGAGGCAATCTGTCCGCCATGGACAGTCCGTACTTATCGCTCATTAGCTTGATCAAAGGTTGGCCCGAACAGAAAGTTCGGCGGGAAGTCTTGATGGTGAGCGACGGAATCGACCGCCTGCGTACCGACCCGACGGCCCGCGCTGGATATTCGCCTAGCTACGGCCGCGCGACTCGCGCTCCGATGCCCACCACGTCCATGTCCACTGGCATGTCAACGATCAGTCCAGATGCAGATACTGCCAGCACGACGGCCCAGCGCTATGGCGTAATCGTGCACGGAATCTACGCCACCGGCGTCGGACGCCTGGGCCGGAATTCATGGGAGGCGCAGCTCGGTCAAGGGGGCGTTGGCAAAATCGCGGACGAGAGCGGCGGAGAATATTATTCATTGGGCACGCAGAATTTGGTGAGCTTCAAGCCTTATCTGGATCGTCTGCAACGGGTGCTTGCCAATCAGTACTACTTGGTTTTCGGGGCCGTCCCGAGAAATAAGGCGGGATTGCAGCGTGTCAGGATCTCAACCGAAACACCCGGCTTTGAAATTGCGGCGGCCGACAATGTGTGGGTCCCCACCGCAAATGAGGCTGCTGCCAAGAAGTAGAGGCTGGGTTTTTTCACTGGGAATTTCGGGTAAAAGGCGCCGAGCAGCAGAAGGATAGCATTGCGTTTCTCGGCGAAGTAAAGTGATCAATCGCGCAGCGGCGGGCAAGTTCGTCTCCTCGCGATGATGCGCGACATTCTGCCCGCCGCGTCGCGTCAAACGCCACGAGAAATCCCTATTACCTATGCGCGGCTAATCGACCGAGGTGCTAGATCCCGATTAGTCGTTACCGGACAGGTGAAGTCCTAGTACGTTAAAGATGTCCGGTTAGATTCATCGAACGGGCTTACTGGAAATCCACTTCGCGGAACCCGAAGCCCTTAAGCATTCCCGAGATCGTACCGCGCGCGTTTTCGGCAGCGATCTTGAGAATACCGTCTTGCAGCGCGGCCTGCTGGAGTTGACGCTCAGCTTCTTCGCGCACTTCGCTTTCCAGGTTGGGGTCCGGAGAAGAAAAAAGGCCGGTGTCACGCGAATATACTCTCGTCTTCGCATTGTCGATTCTTGTACTCAGGATTTCAGCCGGAGGCAGGTGAATCAATGCTTTCTGCCCTTGTAATAAAACATCGCCCGGCTGCAAGCCCGCGAGATTAATGCCCCCAACCACCTCTCCGTGCACCACCAGAAGCAGGCGGTCACCGGCTAAGAATTTCGGGAGGTACGCATTATCGTGCTCGCCCGAGATAATTTTATCCATCGTATAACTCACGGTTTCTAGTCGCTGGAGTTGCTGAATCTGGCGAACCACGGTCGGTTGATCCACCTTGATCAGCGTGCGCCCTCCGCGCAAACTGTCAACCAATTGCAGTAACCCGAGGCCGGTTGATACCCACACTACTGCCCCAGCGAAGGCAACCGTAAGAGCCACGCCAAGGAATGCCGCCAGGATCAGCGATTGCACGCGTCGGGGGTTTTCGCGCGTCCCGTGAGGTGCTTCATGAGCGAGAGGTGAGTTGTTAATCGTCATCTCTTTGTCCGAGAACTTCAGTGTAGTCCAAGCGAAGAATCATTGCTCGGAATCACGCAGAACGCCCACCCACCATTTCCGACTAGACCCACACGACCGAGGAAGTGGGAACTGCACGCCAGATAAACGCTGCCAGCTCAGGTGGTCGATGCAACACTTGCGCGCAGTTTACTCGCTGGAGTTTCGAATCCCAATGTCTTTCTGGGTCGCTGATTCAAGCGCAGCGAGAC
>Ga0210398_10006644_pt1 | contig 10597 bp, 9 predicted proteins | sample IncBWC4OmetaG_FD_161047 | JGI IMG/M metagenome (GOLD analysis project Ga0210398, IMG submission 161047) | Forest soil microbial communities from Barre Woods Harvard Forest LTER site, Petersham, Massachusetts, United States - Inc-BW-C-4-O | ecosystem: Environmental > Terrestrial > Soil >... | reverse complement strand
CGTTTGGGAACATCACGCCGGGGACGTACGAGGTACGCTGCACCCCGCATCTAGCGATGAACATACTACCTGGTGCATTCGATGATGACGGAACGTGATTTTGCCGCTGCTGATCGTCTTGCGGCCCGCCATTTCGTCGACGCAATGGCGGACGCGACACCACGCGTCATCTATCTTGGCGGCATTGTGCCTTGTGGGGGGACTGTCTCTGGCCATCTGCGTAGCCGAGGTCGGCGATGTCTTGCACGCTGGGGCGGTTTCGTCACGCCGATCCCAAACCGGCTCGCGGTGCCGTTGGTGCAGGGCATCGTGACGTCCGTCACCGCGGACACGCGCCGAGCGGCCCAGCTCTTTCCCGACATTACCCCGATGCCCTATCAGGAGGCGGTCACGCTGGCACTCCGGAGCGGCTGATCCAGACCGCGACTTTTATCCCGATGGGGCTGTTCGGGACGCTGTATTGGTATGGTTTGTATCCGGTGCATCGCCAGATCTTCCGTGCCTTGATCCACACCATTGCGCAGCGCGCCGAGAGGAATGCGAGGGACTGATCTCCGCTAGATCCAGGCCCGGCGGAGCATCCAGGCTTTGACCCCCTGCGTCAATCCCATATACGCGGCGAGCGTCAGCAATAGGATGGGCCAGTACAACCCCGGCAGGTGCACGAACCCCAGCGCTGGCGCGAGGGGGGACATTGGGAGGCATAGTCCGACTACCATGATCCCGACGGTCGTCGCGATGAGTGGCCAGCTCGGCCGACTTTGGAGAAACGGGATCTTGTTTGTCCGAATCACATGGATGATGAGGGTCTGCGTCATCAGCGACTCGACGAACCATCCGGTTTGGAACAGCGACGCCCGGGCTGGGGTCGCCGCGTGGAACAGGAAGAACATCACCAGAAACGTGGTATAGTCGAAGATCGAGCTGATCGGGCCGATCAAGAGAATGAAACGGCGAATCTGGCCGATCGCCCACGGACGCGGCGCGGCGATCTGTTCCGGGTCGACATGGTCCGTTGGGATCGGCACCTGTGAGAAGTCATAGAGTAAGTTATTCGTCAGTACCTGAATGGGCGCCATGGGGACGAACGGTAACCAAGCGCTTGCGCCAAGCACGCTGAACATGTTGCCGAAATTGGAGCTGGCACCCATTCGGACGTACTTGAGGATGTTCGAGAAGACCTTTCGTCCTTCCAAGACCCCGTCGTGGAGGACCATCAGGCTCTTCTGGAGCAAAATGATGTCGGCAGACGCCTTGGCCACGTCGACGGCGGTATCAACCGAGATGCCCACGTCGGCAACTCGGAGAGCTGGTGCGTCGTTGATGCCATCGCCCAGAAATCCGACCACATGTGACAGGCTCTGCAACGCCGTAATGATGCGTTGCTTGTGGGCCGGGGACACGCGCGCGAAGACCGTCGTCAGGTCGACCACGTGGGCGAGTTCGGCGTCTGACATACATTCGATGTCAGGTCCGAGTAGCATATGATCGGTCGCAACACCCACCTGCGAGCAGATCTTTCGGGTGACGAGATCGTTGTCTCCCGTGAGGATCTTGACCTGCACACCGCTTTTTTCGAGGGCCGCGACGGCGGCGGCGCATGTGTCCTTTGGGGGGTCGAGGAAGGCGACATAGCCAGCGAGGACCAGATCGGTCTCATCGTCCTTCCCATATGCGGCCTTGGGGGCGACCGTCCGATACGCAACGGCGAGCACCCGAAATCCGTCGACACTGAGGGCCAGATACTCCTCGCGCAGGTCTTCGAGGAAGGCGGACTCGATCGGGTATGTCGTCCCCGCACTCTCAAAGAACCCACAGCGTTTGAAGATTTCTTCGGGTGCCCCTTTACTGAGGAGGCGTGTGGTCCCCTCTGGCGTAGCCACAACCACGGACATCAATTTCCGGGTGAAGTCGAAGGGGATCTCATCGAGTTTCCGATACCCCACCGTTGTGACGGTCTCTCGAGGCTCATGGTGGTCGAGAATGGCGCGATCGAGCACATTCTTCAGTCCTGTCTGGAACGCACTGATCAGGACCGCGAGTTGGAGCACAGTGTCGTTGGGCGTTCCCGTGACGTCGCAATAGCGCTCAAGGATGACTTTGTCCATCGTCAACGTGCCGGTCTTGTCGGTGCACAGCACATCCATGGCCCCAACGTTCTGAATCGCATTGAGCCGCTTGACGATGACCGCCTTGCGAGACATGGCCATGGCGCCTTTGGACAGACAAACGGAGACGATCATCGGGAGCATCTCAGGGGTCAATCCGACCGCGACCGCGAGCGCGAAAAAGAAGGCCTCTCGCCAGTCGTGTTTGGTGAACCCGTTGATGAAGAAGACGAGCGGGACCATGATGCTCATCAACCCGATCATGAGCCAGGTAAACTGACTGACGCCTCGGTCGAAGGCGGTCGGGCTGGGCTGTTGGGTGATACTCCGCGCCATCCGACCGAAATAGGTCTTGGCCCCGGTGGTCACGACGACGGCGGTGGCTGTTCCGCTCTCGACGCTGGTGCCGAGAAAGCAGAGGGTAGGGAGCTCCAGCGCAGACCCTGTCGGCGCTTCGAGCAGATGCGTCTTCTCGACCGGCAACGATTCGCCCGTCAGGCTGGCTTGGTTGATGTAGAGATCTTTGGTCTCTACCAACCGGATATCCGCAGGAATCATGTCACCTGCGGACAGCTGGACCACATCTCCCGGCACGAGATCCCGAAGTGGCACTTCCGTGGCAATCCCATCGCGCAGGACCGTGGCCGTGACGCGGATCATGGCTTTGAGTCGTTCGGCGGCGGCATCGGCGCGAGATTCCTGCACGAAGCGCAGCGTCACGCCGAGTAGGATCATGAGAGTCATGACCGACGCGGCTTGACGATCCCCACTCACCAAGGACACGATCGCCAGCGCCGTGAGCAGAATGACCAACGGATTGACACAGGTGCGCACTAGTCGGCGTGGCCATCCGGGAGGACGTTGTGCCGCCACTTCATTGGGGCCATACCGTGCCAGCCGCCGCGCGGCGTCCACCTCGCTGATCCCCCTCGGTGATGTCTCAAGCCTATGCAGAACGTCTGCAGGGTCGAGGTGTCCCAACTCGGTGAGTTCAGGTGAGACCCGAATCGCTGATGTCGACGGAGACGTCATCTACGTGATCGCTCGGGCAATCGCAAAGGCCGCTCCGGCGGCAAGTCCACCAATGAGCACCGTCTGCACAGCGCCCCTGAAGCGCGGAGCGCCGGTAAACATCGCCTTCACATAGCCAAAGCAAAGCAGGGCCAGTAGGGTGACGACGATCGAGACGAGCAGCGCTTGGTGGATATTCGCGGCCAGAAAGTATGGGAAGAGTGGGACCATGCCCCCAACGATGTACGCACCAGCAATCGTCATTGCACTCCGGAGCGCACGGCCAGGCTCGGGAGACTCGAGTCCCAGTTCGAACCGCATCATGAAATCGCGCCAAACCTCCGGTCGTTGCTGAAACGCCCGCAGCACGGGCGCTGCCTCGGCCTCCGACAGCCCGAACCCTCGAAAGACAGCGGCGACTTCAGCGACTTCCGTCTCCGGCTGGTCCGCGATCTCGCGTTCTTCGCGTGCCAACTCACTGCCATAGTGTTCTGCATCGCCCCGTGCAGCGAGATACCCTCCCAATCCCATAGCGATAGAGCCGGCGGCGACCTCGGCCAGGCCAGCGGTAATGACGACCCGGGTCGCCGTCATCGCCCCGGAGAGTCCCGCCGCAAGAGCGAACGGCACAGTCAGGCCATCCGACATCCCGATCACGACATCATGAACGGTCTCACTGGTCCGGGAATGGCGTTCGGCGTGAGGAGCTGCTGGCATTGGAAGGCGGAATGATAGGGAACACCCAAGACACTATCGCACGAGGGATAATCTACCCGGGGATGACCAAGTGAAGCACGTCAGCAGATGTGCTTGATTGTGTCAGGGATTCCCCTACAGGACATCGCATCAATCACGGACAGACACGCTGAAAGTGGTGTGCTATCTGCCATGGGATCCGTGCTGCACACTGTCTTTGGAGCGTCTCCATATCCCCGTGAGCTGCCATGCCTGTGAGCCTTCCCCCTCAGGCACACGAGGAGAAAACATCTGATGCAGTCACCGTTTTCCTATGTCGATGCGGTCATAGACTAGAAGCGCGATCTTGGGATCTTCCTTGACTATATCTGTACGGTATCGTTCATTTTAGAGGTCCGAGCCCTACCTGGAGATGACTCGGACTCGTGACTGGCCAAAGGAGTGGTCGGCTGGCATGATCGCTTCTCCTGCGGGCTAATGGCGATGAAACAGACGCTGGGTACGGCACAGAGGCGAGTTCGTGCGGATCCCGTTCGCGCAGAGCCTGAGTTCCCACCAAGGAATGATGTGCTGCTCATCCACGACAATACCGCTGAGGCAGCGCTGATCCAGGCGATGCTCGCTGGCACACACACAGTCGAATGGGTGACGTGTCTCTCTGACGGTCTGGAATGCCTGCAGAGGAAAGGCGGCGGGGCGGTCATCGTGAATCTGTCCCTCTCCGACCGCCAGGGTTTCGCGATATTCGAGAGGGTGGTGTTAGCCGCACCCTATATCCCCATCGTGGTACTTGGCACCGTGGCCGATGAGGACGTTGCGCGGCGAGCGGTTCAGCAGGGCGCGCACGATTATCTACTCAGAGAGCATCTCGACCAGTACTCCCTTCGGCGGGCGCTGCATTACGCGATCCAGCGGACGGCGGCGGACGAGGCATTATTTCTCGAAAAGGACCGTGTGCGCGTCACACTCAACTTGATTGGGGACGCCGTCCTCAGCACGGACATCGCAGGCAATGTCACCGATCTCAATCCCGTGGCGGAACGAATGACGGGCTGGTCTCGGAGGGAGGCCATCGGGCAGTCGCTGGCTGACGTCTTTCAGATCATCGACGGTGCGACCTGTGAAACGGCTCGGAATCCCCTGGAACTCGTGATCCAGGACAATACGACGGTGGGTCTCACGACGAACCGTATCTTGATCCGGTGCGACGGATCCGAATCGGTGATCGAAGATTCTGCCGCTCTCATCCACGACCGGGATGCGCAGATGACCGGCGTGGTGATCGTGTTTCGCGACCTGAAGGAGACGCGAACCATGGTCGACAAAATGTCCTATTTAGCCCAACACGATGGGCTCACCGGCCTACCCAACCGGATGCTCCTGAACGATCGGCTGGCCCAAGCGATCGCGACCGCCAATCGTCACGACACCCACCTCGCGGTCTTGTTTGTGGATGTGGACCGCTTCAAACACATCAACGACTCGCTGGGACATGCGATCGGCGATCAACTGCTGCAATCCGTGGCCGCACGCTTGGTGGCGTGCGTCCGCGGCACAGACACGGTCAGCCGCCAGGGTGGGGATGAGTTCGTGATCCTACTGTCCGATGTGACGAACACCAAGAATGCCGCCATCAGTGCCGCCAAGATCATGGCGGCGCTCCGCATGCCTCATGAGGTCGCTGCACATACGCTCGATATCAGCACGAGTATCGGGATCAGTACCTACCCCAAGGATGGGTGGGATGCGGAGACCCTGCTCGCGAGCGCGGACGCCGCGATGTACCACGCCAAGGAGCATGGACGCAACCAATATCAGTTCTTCCAGCACGCGATGAGCGTCCGGGCTGTCGAGCGGCAATCGTTGGAAGAGAGCCTGCGTCGTGCCTTGGAGCGGCAGGAGTTCGTGCTGCATTACCAACCAAAGATCCATCTTGAGACCGGTATGATCACCGGCGTCGAGGCGCTCGTCCGCTGGCAGCATCCCGAGCGTGGCCTCATCTCACCCGCGCACTTCGTGCCCATTGCCGAGGACTGTGGCTGCATGTTGCCCCTTGGTCAGTGGACGCTTCGAGAAGCGTGCTGGCAAGCCCGCACCTGGCAGGATATGGGGCTGTGGCCAGCGCATATGGCGGTCAACATCTCGGCGGCCGAATTCCGAAGCAAGGGCTTTCTCGACGGCGTTCGCATCATTCTGCAGGAGACGCGCTTGGATCCAGGCTGTCTGGAGATCGAATTGACCGAAAGCGTCCTCATGCAGGAAGTGGAGTCGACGACCGCCATGCTCGGCGCGCTCAAAACAATGGGGGTCCAACTCGCGGTCGATGACTTCGGGACCGGCTATTCCAGCCTGAGCTATCTGCGGCGGTTTCCGATCGACACCATCAAGATCGACCGATCCTTCGTCCGCAACATCCGTGTCGATGCCGATGCGGCTACGATCGTGAGCGCCGTGATCAACATGGGGAAGAGCCTGAACCAACGGGTCATTGGCGAAGGCGTGGAAACGCAAGACCAATGCGCATTCCTGCAGGCCCACGGCTGTGACGAGGGACAGGGGTACTATTTCGGCCGGCCAGTGGATGCTGCGGAGTTTGCCAAGGTCCTTGGCACCGGAGGATCAGACGTCGTCCTCAAGACATGGGTGGGTACGGCACCGCCAAGGGAACAGGACACGCCATCCCATGATCTGTCGATGTAACACGAGAGGATCCTGACCCAGCTGTACCATACAGACGATTAGGGGCTACGACAGCGGGATGCATTGCGGACTGCATTGCTCGCACCCCACTGTCTTTCGTCGTCCGTTCGTTGATGATGTTTGAGATGTCCTACGCGTGAATCGACACCGTACGGCGATGTTGCCCACTGGTGGCTGGGTTCACCATGCTGATCTCGAGAATCCCGTTATGGACTGCAGTGGATTCCTGGTTGCGTGGTGTAGGTTGCGTCGCCATGAACAAGCTCCTGGTCTATAGAGGGACATACTCATAGCGCCGTCACGGAAGTGTGGCTGGCTACGCATATATTATCTGAGAACCCTTCTGCCGGATTTCCTGCAAATACGGCGCCGTCAGGATGATATCCTCACAGGGACTATGTCCTGGCTGCGGAGCTCATCCAGGATCGCTCCGGGAATACGGGGTGCCGCGTACGTGCTAAACGCAAGTCCTCGGCTTGGATCGAACCCGTTCACGGCACTGATCAAGCCCAACGTGCCGGCGCTGGTGAGTTCGTTCATCTCGGCGGGGACGGTCAGCGGACGGGCCAAAGCGCGGTAGGTATTGCCGAGCCATGAGCTGCATGTTTTGCCGCGTGAGCACGGGTCATCAACGCTGTGGATCGAGCGGGGGACGGCTCTGCAACGCATCCCTGAGGCAGCTTTACGCTGCATGTTCCAACGCCACCGTCGTGTATTTGGGTTCGGTTATCTCACAGGGACGTGGGATGTACACATCGAACGTCGTGCCGCGACCGACGTCACTCCGCACCTCGATCGCCCCACGCCACTCACGGACGATCCCATAGACGGTCGATAGCCCGAGGCCAGTGCCGTGTCCGACCGGTTTCGTCGTGAAGAACGGTTCGAAGACGTGCGCGAGCGTGGCCGCGTCCATCCCGCACCCCGTATCGCGCACCGAGAGACAGATATAGGCACCTGGGGGTACTACAGGGTGCTGTTCGCTGCAGGCAGCGTCGATCTCGATGTTTGCGGTTTCGACCGTGAGTGTTCCCCCCTGTGGCATGGCATCGCGCGCGTTGACGACCAGGTTCATGATGACTTGGTCGACTTGGGATGGCGCGGCCTCAATCATGCCGAGCGACGGCTCGAGGATGGTCTGCACGACCATGGTATGCACGAGGCGTTTGAGCATCCGCTCGAGATCGGTAACGACATCATTGACGTCGATCCGTTGCCGCTCGCCGACTTGGTGTCGGCTGAAGGTGAGAAGCTGCTGCGCCAGTGCGGCGGCCCGCCCGCTAGCCGCCAGCAGCTCTTGTACGTCGCTCCGGACCAGGGCATCCGCTGGGAGGGCTCGGAGCGCCAACTCCCCATAGCCGATGATCTCCATCAAGGTATTCTTGAAGTCGTGCGCGATACCGCTCGTGAGGAGGCCGACCGATTCCATACGTTGTGCCTGTCTCAGTTGCTCTTCGAGCCTGTGAGAGCGCTCTTCGCTCACCTGCAGGGCGGTTTCGGCTTCCGCTGTATAGAGCGCTAGCTGCACGGTCGCGAACAACTCGCGTTCTGTGAATGGCTTGAGGAGGTACCCGAATGGATTGGTCCTCGCCGCCCGTTTGAGGAGGGTGTCTTCCGCGTGCGCCGTGACATAGACGATTGGAATATGCTGCCGCTGCCAGATGGCCTGGGCCGCATGGATTCCATCCATAGCACCCGGGAGCACAATGTCCATGAGAACGAGGGATGGAGGTGTCACGGCTGTCTGGTGGACCGCCGCCTCGCCTGAGGTGACGACATCGGTCGTGCATCCCATGGTGTGTAGCATCGTCGTGAGTATTAGGGCACTATTGGGGTCGTCTTCAACGACCAAGATGTGTGGGCTACCCATGCGAGATCTCCAGAGTTACTTGACAATATCGGCATCTGTCTCGTTCACGCATGTCGGTGCTTCGTCTGATATCGTGTAGTGCTTTCGCTGACGCGACGTAGGTATACTGTCGTCACAGCACGCATCGGGTATATCCTGGTCGTATGCTTGGATCTATACCCGATGCTCGGTGCGCTTGTGCTCACATACGTGTGTCCGATCCACAGACCCACTGTACCGAAATGCCTTGATCTCCAGATTGTAGCGACTCATCTGGTGCCAGACCGTCATGTCGAACGGCATTCTCGTCCATTTTTCATATAGCCACGCACATGCACGCGCTCTGGGTGTGGCCGGTGATGGCTGAACGCGTGCATGAGATCCGCATACCCATAGTAGGAAGATTACGGCGGTCGTCTCGCCGTCCGGACCGTGGCATCGATCACGTCCAGCCACTTCGTTGGGTGCCAGGACGCCATCAAGCGGTCAGATATTGTTCTGTTCCGTGTATGGACCGAGGACCAGAGATCCGGGCCACATGGCGAGCAGTCGCTCTGGAAGCGTCCGTCCGACCACGGCGATGGTATTATATCGCGGCCGGTGGCCGCCGACCGCCACACATGTGGCGCGGACGGTCGGGAGAAACGCGGTGAGCGCTTCATACGACTCGCCTTCCAGCACGGTCGGATGTACCTGTGCGCCGTCGGGCAAGATCGGTGTCAGCGACACCGACCACGTCGCCAGCGCCGCCCGTGCCGCCTCCCGCTCGGCCGGTACGGCGATGGGATTGAGGGCCGTCTTGTCCACGACGCGAACGATATGGATCTGCGCACCGGACGGAGCCGCTCGGACGGCGGTCATCGCGGCGGTCCAACTCGCCGCAGACAGATCGGTCGCGATCACCACCGTGTCCAGGGGATGGCGGCCATCACCTGGATCGGCGACTGCGATCACCGGGATCCGTGATGCTTGGCAGACCCGAGCCGCGCGCATGCCATGGAGCAACACACTCAGGACCTTTCCTGTGCCACCGACCTGGCCTCGGCCAATCACTAGAACGGTCGGCGTGAGCACGGCCGTCGCGTTCGCGATTTCATAGTCCGGATCACCACCGATGACCCGGATGTCATACGCATCCCGTTCCCGTATGGCTGTCCCTTCAGGAGCGGTCTGCGTCACGGCACGTTCTAGCAGTGCCGTCGTCTGTTGGAGCACCTCCGCGGACGCGGTGAGTGGCAGAGGAGTTCTACCATTCGTGGGGTGCGTCGTCTTGGCTGCGGCTCCTGTCGGTGCTCCGAATGCCGGGTCGACTACGGACAGCACGGTCAGCCGACTGTGCATCACCGTCGCCAGGTGGGTGGCCACGCGCAAGACGGGCTGACACCGCGCTGGATCGGTATGAACGGCGGCGAGAACGCCATGCCCTGGTGCGACGCCGGCCGAAGCCAATGACGGGGTCGATGCGGCCGTGATCGTGGGAACCGCGACTTCGATTTCAGAGCGTGCCTCTCGGCCGGTGACCTCGTCGAGATGAATGCGGAACACCGTGCACCGAAATGGTGTGCGGTCATACCCCGTCAAGCTTTCGGGGATCAGTTGCCGGAGCAGCTCCACGGCGCTCCAATAGAGATGCGCCGTTGCCGTTGTCTCCCCGCTGGGGATCAGTTCAAAGCGCCCTTTCACGACGACACTCCGCCAATCGAACACCCCGTCGGGCTCGTCGACTTCGAAAGCGACCATTGGGTTCTGGTCAATCGTCGTCAGTTTTGTCCCCGACCCGGTACGACCGTAGATCCACCCATTGGCATAGACATAGTGCACTGGCTCGATGTCGACTCGGTCGTGGAGCGTAAACGCGAGGCGACCGACATGATTGCGGGCGAGAATGGCTTCCGCGTCCTCACGCGTGAGGTGCAGGAACGCGAGCCCCTCCTTCCCTAGTGTTGGCGACGTCATGCGGCCGTCCTGGGTGGCATCCGTTCTAGCGGTATGCTCGGAAGGAGGGAGAGCGTCTGAGCCGTGCTCATGGACTTCGGCGGTCGAGCCCATGAGGACGCCTGTGGACCCGTGTGATGCACCTGTGTCTCGGTGGTGGTCGTGTGGATGATAATCATTGGCATCTTGCCTCGTGACTTTCTGAAAGGAATGTGAACATGATGCCACAAGCATACCGCTTTGGACACCAACAATCTGTCAGACGACGACCGGTTGTATGTCCGGCAATACCGGACAC
>Ga0210398_10006642_pt1 | contig 10599 bp, 5 predicted proteins | sample IncBWC4OmetaG_FD_161047 | JGI IMG/M metagenome (GOLD analysis project Ga0210398, IMG submission 161047) | Forest soil microbial communities from Barre Woods Harvard Forest LTER site, Petersham, Massachusetts, United States - Inc-BW-C-4-O | ecosystem: Environmental > Terrestrial > Soil >... | reverse complement strand
CGCCGCCCGACGGCACGTGGATGTGGATGTCCTGCTTGCGGAAGAAGTCCGGATCGATTCCGTACCGCTCCGCATTGGCGCGAGTCCAGGTAAGCGCCGCGGTCATCGACTCTTGCATGACCTCGCCCAGGTGCCCGGTCATGGTGAACTGCTTCCCGCCGCGCATCCGGCTGGCTTCGATGAATACGATGTCTCCGCCGACCGGCGTCCACACCAGACCAACAGCCACGCCAGGATTCTTGACGCGCTCCTCGACCTCTTTCTCCGCTCGGTACTTGGGCACGCCGAGATATTCGCGAACGATTTCCGGCGTAACCTCCATCTTCTCCATGTGGCCTTCGGCGATCTTTCGCGCCTGTTTGCGTGTGATCGTCGCGATTTCCCGCTCGAGGTTTCTCACGCCCGCTTCGCGCGTGAAGCTGTGGATGATTTCCCGCAGCGAGTCATCCGAGAATGCAATGTGCTCTCCCACTTTCAGCCCATGTTCCTGCGCTTGCTTGGGAATCAGATACTTGTGCGCGATATGGACCTTTTCTTCGCCGGTGTAGCCTGCCAACTCGATAATCTCCATGCGGTCTCGCAGCGGCTCCGGGATGGGATCCATCCAGTTTGCCGTGGCGATGAACAGCACTTTCGAGAGATCGAACGGCACGTCGAGATAGTGATCGCGGAACGCATTGTTCTGCTCCGGATCAAGCACTTCCATCAACGCCGAAGACGGATCACCTCGGAAATCGCGGCCCAGTTTGTCGACTTCGTCGAGCATCATCACCGGATCGTTTGACTCCGCTCGCTTCAGTCCTTGAATAATCTGACCCGGCAGTGCACCGATGTACGTGCGCCGGTGGCCGCGGATTTCCGCCTCATCGTGCATGCCGCCCAGGGCGATACGCACAAACTTGCGGCCCAGCGATCGCGCGATGGACTTTCCAAGCGAAGTCTTGCCAACGCCAGGAGGCCCAACGAAGCAAAGAATCGGCCCCTTCATCCCCGGCTGAAGTTTCTTCACTGCCAGGTAGTCGAGAATCCGTTCCTTGACCTTAGCCAGATCGTAGTGATCTTCGTCAAGGATCTGCTTGCCCTTGGCGATATCGATCTCGCTTACGCCAGAAGACTTTGCCCAAGGCAAAGAAGTCATCCACTCCAGGTAGGTGCGCGAAACCATGTATTCTGCGGACGCTGGCGTCATCTTTGCCAGACGCTTCAGTTCGCGGTCGCACTCTTTCTTGGCCTCGGCCGTCATCCCCGCTTCATCCACCTTCTTCCGCAGCTCGTCCATTTCCTGCGTCGAATCGTCGGATTCACCGAGTTCCTTCTGGATGGCCTTCATTTGTTCGCGCAACAGGTATTCGCGCTGGTTCTGGCCTACTTGCTCCTGCACCTGTTCGTGAATTTTCGAACGCAGCTCCAGCACTTCCAGCTCTTTCGAGAGTTCGCGGATCAGCATCTCCAGCCGCTTGCGTACGCTCGGTGTTTCGATCAGCTCCTGCCGCAAAAGCGTGGAGAGTGACGGCAAAGTCCCAGCGATAAAGTCCGCCAGGCGGCCCGGGTCGTCGATATTCATGGCCACGGATTGCAGATCGTCGGACAGCTGCGGCGAGTGGCTTACAACGTCGCGAAACAGGTCCTGCGCATTGCGCTGCAGGGCCTCAAGCTCCGCATCCACGTCTCCGGTAATTTCGGGCTGCGATTCCACACGCGCCCGCAGAAACGGCCGCAAGCCGATCAGTTCCAGCACGTTAACGCGCTGCAGACCCTCGAGGAAGATAACCACGTTCCCGTTAGGCATTTTGACGGTCTTGTGAACCTTCGCCAGCGTACCGACCTTGTGGAGGTCCGCGGCGGCAGGATCTTCGATCCGGGGGTCCAGTTGCGCTACAACCCCCAACAATTTCTCCTCGCCTTCGAGCGAGTTAACCAGGGCGAGAGAGCTCTCTCGGCCTACCGTCAAGGGCAGCACAGCCCCAGGAAACAGGACCGTATCCCGAACCGGCAGGATCGCGAGAATCTCTGGCACTGTATATTTTTTCTCAGCCATAGTGAGTGTCCCCTAAATCCGGGCGCAGGGAAGATTGTCCTGCGCTTAAGAACTTTAGATGCAGGCTAGACGAAAAGGGTGCGAGAAGTGCGAGTGCAATTAGCATGAAATCTTAGCGTAACAAACTCATATTCTAGCACAACCCATCGAATCCCGCGAGTTGATTATCTAAACGTCTTGTTTTCATATATGTAGCGGAGTTCTCCGGCCGATCCCTGCTCCACGCGCGCGTTGCTTGAGTCTCGGCCGTAGCGCCGCTTTCCTTCATGCCTTCGCTCGCTTCAAAGCAAACTTCCTCCGTACGAATTCTCGAGCCTCTTCTTTGGATCTAATCTGCCCCTCGAGTTGCGCGTCTTCCACGGCCCTCAGTATTTCGCTAAATACCGGTCCAGGGATATAGCCCATTTCGCTTAAATCAGTACCCGTTAGGACACGCTGTGGGCGAACCTCCTCGGCGGGCGTTTCCGCCAGAAATCGTTCAACCGCACCGTAGGAATCCAGATTGCCGTGGCTCGAGAGGCAGTCCAGCCGGTGCAGCTCCATGTGCTCGTCGAAATGGGGAAGCCGCACGAATCGTTTCAGCGTCGAGGTCCGCATGCGATCCACATCCATGAAGCGCATGTGATTGGCGACCAGCGCCAGAATTTGCTCCGTCTCTTCGTTCGAAAACCGGTACCGTCGGCAAATCGCTTCGGCCATGCGAACACCCACATCGACATGGTGATCGAAACGGATACGGTCGCCGGTCGCAGAAGCTGGCTTGAAGGTCGGTGGTTTGCCGACATCGTGAAGCAGCACGCCCCAAGCGAGCGTCGGAGAAGTCCCCGCTGCGAGTCCCTCGATCATTAACAGCGTGTGAATCCACACGTCGCCTTCCGGATGAAACTGCGGTGGCTGCGGCACGCCCTTCATCGCCGCGATTTCGGGCAGCACGATCGAAAGCAGCCAGGACTTTTCGAGCAATTCGAATCCCGTCCGCGCCGCGCCTTCCGTCAGAAGCTTTGTGAGTTCTTCGCGAAGGCGTTCCGCGGAAACGTCCGTCACCGCGCCAGCGTGCCTCCTGATCGCGGCAAACGTCTTGTGCGCGATCTCGAACTCGAATCGCGCTGCAAAGCGCACCGCGCGCATCATGCGCAGCTTGTCTTCCGCAAAGCGCCGATCGGGCTCGCCGATGGCGCGAATCACGCCGGCCTCGAGATCCGCTTGGCCATCCACCAAATCGAGAATTTCGCCGGTGTCATGGCGCATCAGCAAACCGTTGATGGTGAAATCCCGCCGCTGTACATCTTCTTCTGGAGATTTGGAAAAGACCACGCGGTCGGGATGCCGCCCATCGGAGTAGCCCACGTCGGAGCGGAACGTCGCGACTTCCACTTTTAGTCCATCGCGCGGCACCAGCACGACACCGAACTGCGCGCCAACCGCGATGCTCTCGGGAAACAACTCCATGACGCGCTCGGGCGTGGCGTCTGTCGTGACGTCATAATCGGACGGTTCGCGGCCGAGCAAGAGATCGCGCACACAACCGCCGACTAGCAGCCCTTGGTGGCCGTTGTGCCGCAATGTATCGCAGATCGAGTTGGCGAGTTCGTGAGGCGTCACGTTGCGATTATGCGACACTCAAGGCGGCAAAGGGGAGCGATGTGTAAAGGTCGGTTTTCCGGCCGGCTTTCACCCGCTAAAGTTACCTCGCGAATTTGCCGGGTGAAGTTAGTTGGTTCGGAAAACGAGACAGGTGATGTCGTCAGACTGGCGCGTCAAGCCGACGAATTCGTCCACTTTCTTCATTAGAAATTCGAGCGATTCCCGGGCATTCCACTCGGGCAGCGCACGGATAGCATCGAGCCAGCGTTCGTCTCCAAACAGCTCGCCCTTTTCGTCAAACGCTTCGACCACGCCGTCCGTATAAAAGATCAGAGCGTCGCCGGGTCTAAGATCGACGGCCGCGGTATCGTAGACGGCGCTGGTTTCTATCCCCAGGGGCAAGCCGCCAACCTCCAGCTTTTCGAGCGCTCCATTGGCATGGCGCAGGATGGGGGGATTGTGGCCTGCGTTTACATAAACAAGGTGCCGTGTCGCAGGGTCGTATTCGGTGAGAACGGCGGTCGTGAAGCGGCGGCCATCAAGACTATGAGCACTCGCATAGCGATTCAGCCGTACAACGAGCTCTCCCAAAGGAGCGCCTTCGCCAGCAATGGTGCGCAAGCTGGCTTGCAGGGTGGCCATGAGCAACGCCGCGGGAATACTCTTTCCCACCACATCGGCAATCACCAGCATGAGCTTTCCGTTTTCTTCGGCGCTCGCCGTGGGGTAGAACGCGTCGTAATAGTCTCCAGCGACCGAATTCTGCGGACGCGAAGCAAATGCGATGTCCGCGCCAGCCACGACCGGTGGCTCGGACGGCACAAGCCACGTCTGAATTTCTCTCGCGATTTCCAGGTCGCGCTTCATGATCACTTTGTCAGCCAGTTCGAGCGAAAGAAGAAGGAGCAATAGGAGCGCCGCGACGGCTTCAAATTTGATTTCGAGGACGCTTCCGTTTCCGAAGCGGAAAGAAAAACTCGAAAAAACCATGAGCGCGAAAGCGAGCAGGAGAAGCACGCGCCGTGCGGGAGACATCTTGAGAAGCAGCGCCCAGAAAAATTGCCGGATGACGTGAAGAGGGCGGCGCCATCGGGGAAGCTTTTGAATCTCGTCCCAGTCGACGTCGCGACCGTAAAAACCATAACTGGCGCGGGCGTCGGCGCTGAACTGCGACCACAGATCGTCGATCTGGCGGCCTTCGCTGACGCGCTGCCAGAAATTGCGAAGGCGCACGCTAAGGTGCTCTTTTCTTACGCGCGCGGCGGGTTGCGCTGGCGTGCTCATCACAAGGAAGTATAGGGCATCTGGTGGAGAAACCGGGCTGCGTCATTCTTCGTGGTCGTTCCGGAGGCCGTCCGCGCGAAGCGAGCCGCCGAATTGCACTTTTCCAAAACCAAAGCGGTCGCGCAGCTTGTCTGTAGCGCGCGTCAATTTCTCAAGCCGTTCGCGGCGATCTGCTTCGAGAAGATCGAGCTGTTCAGCGCCATGCGTGAGGCCGCTCAAGCTTACCCCGAGCAGCCGGATTTTGCGTTTCATGTCGCGATGCTCGGCAAAGAGCATTTGAAAGACGCGGAAGATGTCGGCGTCGAGCCGCGTTGGCTCGGACAGAGTTTTCGCGCGCGTGTGCGTGTCAAAACCGGCATAACGAATGGTCAACGTGAGCGTGCGTGTGGCCAGTCCCGCTTCGCGAAGACGCTTGCACGCTTTTTGTGAGAGATGGCTGAGCAGGGCGTGCAGCGCGTCCGTATCGTTGGTGTCCTCGCCAAACGTGTGATTGTGCGAAATGGATTTTGGCTCCGCATCGATGACGAATTCGTAGGAATCGCCGCCGCGTGCCTTGCGGTAAAGCGCATCGCCCCACTGGCCGAAAACCGTTTCCAGTTTTTCCTGCGAGATCGCCGCCAGCTGTTCCACAGTTTCGATGCCAAGTGCCCGTAGTGCGCGCTCCGTGACTTCGCCAATCCCGGGAATTTTCCGCACAGGAAGCGGGGCAAGAAACCGCGCTTCCTGGCCGGGCGCAACCCACACCAGACCGCGCGGTTTGGCCTGATCCGATGCGACTTTTGCGACGAGCCGAGTTGTGGCCAGTCCGGCGGAGCAAGGGAGCCCCGTCGTGCGCGTGATAGTGCGAAGAAGTTCGTCGGCCGCAGCCAAGGGCGGTCCATGCAGCCGCTCTGTCCCGGAGAGATCGAGATAAGCTTCGTCGATCGAAACCATTTCGACGATCGGTGAGAACTTCCCGAGAATGGTCGCGACCCGGTCGCTCCATTCGCCATATTTCGCGTGATGACCGTCAAGAAAAACCGCGTGCGGGCACAATCGCCCCGCCGTGCCGAGCGGCATCGCTGAATGTACGCCGTACTTGCGCGCTTCGTAGCTCGCAGCCGTAACCACGCCGCGCTGATCAGGCCGTCCACCGACAACCACCGGCTTTCCGCGTAGCTCCGGCCGTTCCAGCAATTCCACCGACACGAAGAACGCGTCCATGTCGACATGCAGGATAGATGCGCTGGCATCCGCTGCCTGCTTCTCCAGCGGCCCATGCTTCGCGCGAAATCGCGCCATCTCCGGCATGGGAGTAGCCTACGCTTGTTTCTGTGCTGCTTTCAATTTCTTGGGGTCGGGAGCCAGGAGCCGCTCACGGCGGCTCGGGCGGCAAGCACCGCCAGGAATTGCCGAGGAAGAACCACACGGATATCTTGGAATCGCGCGGGGAAATGTCGTACGTTCCCCGTAACGACGTAGTCCGCCCTCGCTTCAAGCGCGCACTGGTGGCCCTCAAGGCTTCCATGAACTAATTAATCAGTTCAGTTTCCATTTTAGGGCACTGCGGGCCGGGCCTCAGGTTCTTTCGGCGGCGATGACGCGGCTAATGCCGGCCAGGTCGTTTGTTACTCCGACATTCGTCCAGCTTGGCAAATCGAGGAGTGGTTGAACCGCAGAGAGGCTGTTATGCCCTAGTTCGAGGACGAGGAGGCCGCCCGGCTTTAAACTGCGCCAGGCCTGCGCGATCAGGTCGGCGTAGAGTTCATAGCCCTCTTCGCCACCGTACAGCGCAACCTCCGGTTCGTGGTCGCGGACTTCGCGCGTGAGAGTTTCGGATTCGCGTCGGCCGATGTACGGTGGATTGCTGACGATGAGATCAAATTGACGCCAGTGCGCCGCGTCGACTGTTGAAACCTTGCCCTGCAGGGGCGCGGCATGCGGCCTTACAACCGAGGTTGCGGCACCTGAGGTTGTGGCGTCGGCGAGAAGATCGCACTCTGCGAAACGAATGCGGTCGCTGACTGCGTGTCGGGCGGCGTTACGGCGGGCCACGGCAAGAGCCGGGGCAGAAATGTCGGTCCCGATGATTCGCGCGCTGGCCAGCTCCTTGGCGAGTGCGATCGCAATGCAGCCGGAGCCGGTGCCGACGTCGACGATCTGCAGACCGTCGCCGGTGAGGGTTGGTTTTCTGCCGGCGCGGATTTCTCTCACGGCTAGGCGGTCTAGGGCCACTTCGATGACATGTTCTGTTTCGGGGCGGGGAATCAAGACGTCGGGAGTGACTTCAAATTCCAGGCCCCAGAACTCTTGTTTACCGGTGAGATGCTGCGTGGGTTCTCTAGCGGCGCGGCGTGTGAGCAAGACTTGGAACCGCTGCGCATCACCTTCGGAAACCATCTCTTCAGGATGCGCGTATAGCCAGGTGCGATCCCGGCCGAGGGTGTGGAGTAGTAGCAGCTCTGCGGCTAAGGTGAATGAGGAGACGTTGGCTTCGCGCAATTGCGCTATGCCTTTTCTTAGTGCCGTGCGAACGTCCATGTCTTAGGTGATCCGGCCAGGCATTCTTGCCTGTCTCTGGCTGAAACAGACTTAGATTCCATGGAAGAAGATGCTCCAAGGGAACAAAGTCCAAAGAGACAAACAGGAAGGTCTGTCCCTCTTATGCTCCGGCTAACTCTTGCTCCAGGCGTTCGGCTTCGTAGTGGCTGACCAGACCATCGACTAGCGCGCCGAGCTTCCCTTCCATGACTTCCGTTAATTGGTGGAGGGTCAGGCCGATGCGGTGATCCGTTACTCGGTTTTGAGGAAAATTGTACGTGCGGATTTTTTCGGAGCGGTCGCCGGTTTTGATTTGACCGCGGCGCTCGGCGCCGATGGCGGCTTGTTGTTTTTCCAGTTCCAGTTCGTAGAGGCGGGCGCGAAGAACACGCATGGCTTTTGCGCGGTTCTTGATTTGCGATTTTTCGTCCTGCTGCGAAACGACCAGGCCGCTGGGGATGTGTGTGATGCGGACGGCGGAATAGGTGGTATTCACGGATTGCCCGCCGGGCCCCGAAGAGCAGAAAGTATCGACGCGCAAATCCTTTGCTTCGATCTTGATGTCGATTTCATCGGCCTCGGGGAGGACCGCCACCGTTGCAGCGGAAGTGTGAATGCGGCCTTGCGTCTCCGTGGCAGGCACACGCTGAACGCGATGTACGCCGCTTTCATACTTCAGCTTAGAATAGACTTTGTGTCCCTGAATCGCAGCGACGATTTCCTTGACGCCGCCGAGGTTGGAAGGCGAGCTTTCCAGGACTTCCACTTTCCAGCCCAGCGTTTCCGCGTAACGCGAATACATGCGAAAGAGTTCGCCCGCGAAGAGGGCGGCTTCGTCGCCGCCGGTGCCGGCACGAATCTCCACGATGACGCTCTTCTCGTCGTTCGGATCTTTCGGCAGCAGGAGCAGCTTTAGTTCGCGCTCGACGATTTCCTTTCGCGCGATGAGCTGTTTTTCTTCGTCCAGAGCCATCTGCTTCATCTCAGCGTCTTCGTTTTCGATGACCATCTGGTGCGCCCCGGCGAGATCCTTTTCTACCTGCTTGAACTCGCGGTGCTTGGCGACGATTTCCTCGAGCTCCGCGTGCTGCTTGGCGATCTTCTGGAAGCGTGCGGAGTCCGAAGCGACTTCCGCTGTCGAAAGCTGCTGCGTTAACTCATCGTAGCGAGTGCCCAGCTGATCCAATTTGTCGGACAATGTCATTACGGCCATGGCGATCCTCTCGCGAAAAAGAAGTGAGACTGGTGATTCGTGACTGGTGAAAACCGGAAGCGGCGCTCTGGTGTCGGAGCGAGTGGAAGGCAGCTAATAGAAGGTGGCGTACATCGAATGGCTCGTAGAAGAGAATACCTCTGAAACCGGTAACAAGCAATTGGATGTTCGGGCCGATTGTTTCGATGCGCTCGCTGCCGCTTCGGACTGAGCGGCGTAACCTACTACGATGTGACTCGGGCAGTGGATGATCAAGGCCACGAGAGTGCCAATTCCAACGAAACGACTGTGTTCGTTCCGGAGAACCTGATGAGTTTTTGAGGCCACATGCAAGGGTTACAAGTGCCCTCTGTTCTTACAAACCGCTGCCTCGATATGCAACCAATTGGAACACATTGGAGAGATGTCTCTTCCAGCGCTTAGGGGATCGGCGCCGACACCTCATTCGAGTACGTGCTCTCATCGCCGCTAGAATCGACCGCGGTGGTCACGTAGTAGTACGTCGTACCACTCTGCACGGTTGAATCCGTGTAACTCAGGGTGGCGACGAGTGAGGAATTGATCTTCGAATAAGGCCCGCCGCTCACCGTGCCCCGGTAGACATTGTACCCTGCCACAGTCGACGTGCTCGCGGTCCAGGACAGCGCCACCGTATGCTGCACAGGGGCAACGCCTGTTCCGGAGAGAGAAACTGAAGCAGGTGAGCCGCTTGCGTTGCTGACAATCGAGATGCTGCCGCTTACGCTGCCGGCTGCCGTGGGACTGAACTGAATTGTCAGGACAAGGTTCTGCGACGGTATAAGAGTCACGGGGGCACTTCCGCCCGTCATCGAGTAGCCGGAGCCGCTCAAGGTTATCAGCGAAATCGCAACCTTCGAATTGCCCGTATTTGTAATCGTCACATCTTGCGGGGTCGAGGAGGTGTTCGTTGTGACGTTGCCGAAGCTCAAGCTCGCCGGGCTGATTCCCAGAGTGAAGGTTGCGGCGATTCCCGTGCCGCTGAGACCGACAGAAGTCGGCGAAGTGGGCGCGTTGCTCACAATGGAGATGTTGCCGGAGACGGCGCCAACCGAGGTTGGCAGGAAAGCTACCGTAATCGTGGTCTGGTTCCCTGCGTTCACACTCAATGGCAGTGTGTAGCCACTGACACTGAAAGCTGAACCGGTTTCATTCACTTGAGTAATGGTCAACGTGGCCGTGCCGGTATTGGTGATGACCAAGAGTTGAGACGAATTACTGCCCACGACATCGTTTCCGAAGTTGATAGACGTTGAACTCACCTGGATGGCTGGGGCTGGCGCCGGGTTCACCGTCAGTGTCGCCGTGTTGCTGGTCGCACTCCCCGCCGTGTTGCTCACCGCCACTCGGAAAGTCGATCCGCTGTCTGTCGTCGCTGTTGCCGGCGTCGTGTAGCTTGTCCCTGTGGCTCCCGAGATGTTCGCCCCGTTCTTCTGCCATTGATAGCTTAGCGGCGCCGTCCCTCCCGCCACCACCGTGAACGTCGCTGTCTGCCCCGCCGTTACTGTCTGATTCGCTGGCTGCGTCGTGATCGTTGGCGCCACCACTGCCGCGTTCACCGTTAGCGTCGCTGCGTTGCTCGTTACGCTTCCAGCGGTGTTGCTCACCACCACATCAAACGTCGTCCCACTGTCCGTCGTCGCTGTCGCTGGCGTCGTATAGCTTGTTCCTGTCGCTCCTGAGATGTTCGCCCCGTTCTTCTGCCACTGGTAGCTCAGTGGGGCCGTCCCTCCCGCCGCTACCGCGAACGTCGCTGTCTGCCCCGCCGTCACCGTCTGATTCACTGGCTGCGTCGTGATCGTTGGCGCCACCGCCGCCGCGTTCACCGTTAGCGTCGCTGCGTTGCTCGTTACGCTTCCAGCGGTGTTGCTCACCACCACATCAAACGTCGTCCCACTGTCCGTCGTCGCTGTCGCTGGCGTCGTATAGCTTGTTCCTGTCG
>Ga0210398_10006641_pt1 | contig 10600 bp, 10 predicted proteins | sample IncBWC4OmetaG_FD_161047 | JGI IMG/M metagenome (GOLD analysis project Ga0210398, IMG submission 161047) | Forest soil microbial communities from Barre Woods Harvard Forest LTER site, Petersham, Massachusetts, United States - Inc-BW-C-4-O | ecosystem: Environmental > Terrestrial > Soil >... | reverse complement strand
CCCCCTTGATGCCCCCGGAGACGGGTGCTTCGAGCGATGCGATGTTGCGCGCGGCGAGACCCGCGGCCAACTGGATCGCGGCTTCGGGACCCGAGGTCGACAGATCCACGCACAGTTCCAGTCGATCACCGGCAATCGCCCCGTGCGCGCCGAGCATCGTATCCACAACGACCTCCGGATTCGGCAAGCTGAGGAACACGACGGGAACGGTGTCGGCCACCGCCCGCGCGCTCGATGCGATGCTCGCACCTTGGGCGGCGAGAGCATTGCGGGCAGACTCGCTCACATCGAAGGCGACCACGCGGTGTCCCGCCTCGATGAGGCGCCGCGCCATCGCACCACCCATCCGGCCCAAACCGATGAATCCACACTCGCTCATGAGGTCCCTCGCGCCCCTTCCGGTCGTGGTCCTTCCGGTTGAGGAAGGGGTGCCAAGTCGAGGCGAACGATGTCCTTGACTCCCGCCTCGGCCGCAAAGCGCCTCAGCACCAAAGGATCGTGTCCGGGAATGATGTGATCGATCGATGGGGCAAGCCTGCGCAGCGTGCGTAGCGACTCGAGATACTGGGCCACATCCGCAACGATAGGAAATGGAGTTTCGCGCTCCAGGTTGGCCCAAAAATGTGCCGCGTCCGAGGCCAGGACCACCGGACCACGCTCGGTTTCCACCCGAACCGCCTGCAGTCCCAGCGTATGGCCCGGCAGGTGATGCAGCGTCACGCCCGGATAGAGGACCGAGTCCCCGGCGTGAAAGACCACGCGCCCGTCGAAGACGCGACGCACCATCTGCACGACATTCTCCGCCTCGAACGGGCTCGCCAGGTGCGGATGAGTCATCGCCCGGCCGGTACAGTAGGCCATCTCGGCGTCCTGCACGTGAAAGCGCGCCCGCGGGAACAGAGCCACATTCCCGGCATGGTCATAGTGCATGTGTGTAATCACGACATCCAACACGCCGGCTGGGTCGACATCAATGGCGGCGAGCCCTTCTGCAACCGGGCGGACCAGCGTGCGTCCCCGACTGGCGGCGGCGGCCGAGTCGAATCCCGTGTCCACTACGATGCTATGTGCGTCCGCTTTTATCACCCACACGTAGTAGTCGAGCGGCATGCGACTCGCGTGATCATCGCCCCCGAGAAAATTCCTGTCGCTGGTGCGATCAAGATGGCCATAACGGACGGCGTAGATTCGGTGCGTCACGAACGCATCGCTCAGACGGAGGCCAGGAAGCCGCCGTCGACATGCAGAATTTCGCCGCTGACGAACGATGCGGCATCACTCAGCAGGTACAGCGAAGCACAGGTTGCGTCCTCCTCACGTCCCAGGCGGCGCAGCGGAATCCGCGTTGCGCGCCGCTCGTACTCTTCTGGCGGCGTGATGGCGACCGCGCCCGGTGTGGGAATGGACCCGGGCGCGAGAGCATTGACGCGTACCCGTCGCGGACCAAGCTCTGCGGCGAGGGTTCGAGTCAAGGAACCCATGGCAGCCTTCACCATGCTGTAGACGGCCGTGGTCGGAAAACCGCGCTCGGCAGTGGGCGAGGCGAGATTGAGAACGACGCCGCCCGCCGCCGGATCCATATGGCGCAGCAATGCCTGAACGCCCCACACGGCACCTTTGATTCCGATCGCCACCATTCGATCGATAATCGCTTCGTCGACCGCCTCGATGGGATCGTAGCGGATCAGCATGGCGTTGTTGACGATGGCATCGATCCGCCCGATCCCGCCGGCCGCGGCCATGAACGCCGCGCGATCGACGACATCGACCACGTACGGAGTTATTGACGGGAAGGTGCGCAGTTCAGCAAGCAATGCCGCGTCGAGATCGAACGCGGCGACCACGGCGCCCGCCTGCGCGGCGCCAATCGCCAGCGCCCGTCCGAGTCCACGGGCCGCCCCGGTGATCAGGATGGATTTTCCTGAAAGATCGAAAGTCGTTGCCACCATTCCTCCGGCGACTTAAGGAGTGGAGTGGCCGCTTCATCGTCGGACGGCGCCCAATTCCCTCCTGTGCCAAAGTGTAGTGCATGTACCGTGATATGTTTCCACATTCACACACACGATCCAGGAGTCCAGTGTGAGACACGGTCCGTGACCGAACCCGCTGCAATGGCCGACTGGAAGCGGATGTATCGGGCAATGTGGCGCATCCGCATTTTCGAGGGCCAGGTCCAGCGGCTCGCGGCCGCCGGTGAGGTACCCGGCTTTCCACACTTGTCGACCGGTCAGGAGGCGGTGGCCGTCGGGGTTTGCGCGCATCTCACGCGAGAGGACGCGCTCTTCACCAGCCACAGGGGCCACGGCCACACGCTCGCCAAAGGCAGCGATGTGCAGGCCACCTTTGCGGAAATCATCGGTCGGGACGGGGGGCTCTGCCGCGGGCGGGGCGGCTCGATGCATCTTGTCGATGCCGCCAACGGCATGCTGGGCGCAACCGGTGTCGTCGCAGGCAATCTGCCCCTCGCCGCCGGCGCAGCCTGGGCCTTTCAGACCCAAGGCTCGACCACGATCAGCGCCGTGTTCTTCGGCGACGGCGCGACGGGAGCGGGCGTCTTCCACGAGACCCTCAATCTCGCAGTGCTGTGGAAACTTCCCATTTTGTTTGTATGCGAGAATAACGGGTATGCGGAGTTCACGAGCCGCGAGGAACACTCGAACGTGAAGCACGTGAGCGCTTTCGCGGCGCCCTACGACATGCCGGCATTGACGATCGACGGCAACGATCTCCTTGCAGTACATGCGGCGGCGGGCGATGCCATCGCGGCGCTGCGCCGCGGCTCGGGGCCGTATCTTCTCGAGTGCATGACGTACCGCATGGCCGGCCACTTCGTGGGGGATGCCCAGCGTTACCGCTCGAAAGAAGAACTGACCGCCATCAAGGAAAAATGCCCGATCGAGCGCCTGAAGCGCCGGCTCCTCGAGTGGGGTGCGCAGGAAAGTGAGCTCGGCGCCCTGGGTGAGGAGGCGAGACAGGAGGTATTGCAGGCGGTCGAGCGCGCGCGTGCCTCACCACCGCCGGATCCCGCAACCGTGCTCGAATACGTTTACAGCGCGCCCGCGCTCGCCGCGCTATCACGGGTGAAGCCGTGAGTCAGACGTTCATCGAGATTTTGCGCCGCGCGCTCGATGAGGAGCTCGGGCGAGATCCGGCCGTCCACCTGTTAGGCGAAGATGTCGCGGCGGGTGGAGCGTTCGGCGTCACCACCGGCCTCGCTCAGAAATACGGCGCGCAGCGCGTGCGCAATACGCCCATCAGCGAGGCCGCGATTACGGGTCTTGCCACGGGCGCCGCGCTCTGCGGTTTGCGGCCGGTGCTCGAGATCATGTTCATCGATTTCGCGACGCTCGCGCTCGATTGTCTGGTCAATCAGAGCGCCAAGTATCGCTACATGTCGGGCGGACAACTGGCCGTACCGATGGTGGTGCGCACGCAGGCGGGGGCGGCGGGCGGCGCAGCCGCGCAGCACTCGCAGAGTCTGGAAGCGTGGTTCATTCATGTACCCGGGCTCATTGTCGTCGCCCCCTCCTCGCCCGTGGAAGCTTACGGTTTGCTGAAGAGCGCCGTGCGGCTTGGCGATCCGGTGCTGTTCATCGAACACAAGCGCCTCTACAGCCTCAGGGAGGCGCTGCCCCTAAATGTCGAATTGCCGCACATCGGCCAGGCTCGCGTGGCGCGCGTCGGCACCGACGTGACGTTGATCGCATATTCGGCCATGGTTCGAAACGCGCTGGAGGCCGCGGATGAGCTCTCGCGCTCCGGCCTCTCCGTGGAAGTGCTCGATCTGCGCACGCTCTCACCGCTCGACATGGCCACGATTGCCGCCTCGGTGTCGAAGACTCATCGCGTGGTGATTGCGCACGAGGCCGTTGAGAATGGCGGCCTGGGCGCCGAGATTTCCGCGCGCATTGGCAGCGACCTGTTCGACGAGCTGGACGCGCCCGTGATGCGCATCGCCTGCCCTTTCGCGCCGATTCCCTTTGCCCCGGGCCTGGAGCAGGCGCTCTTACCGGGCACGGCAAACATCGTGCGTGCCTTGCACGGCGTGGCCGGCTGAGCGCGCGGTCAGGAGAACAAGAGTGGCTTTGGTGGCACTGGAAATACCGAAGATCGGTCTGGTCATGGAGAATGCCCGGCTCGTGCGCTGGCTGAAAGATGTGGGCGATGTCGTGCACCAGGGAGAGCCGTTGCTCGAGCTCGAGACGGAAAAGTCCGTCGTTGAAATCGAGTGCACTGAGAGTGGACGGCTGGTAGAGCTCCTGTTGCACGCGGATCAGGAAGCACGCGTCGGCGATCGGATCGCGTGGCTGGAAAATGGGATCGCAGCGGCGCCGGGGCAGTCCGCGCCGGAGGCGAATCGAGAGGACAACGCCGAGCGTATCAAGAGCTCTCCGGTTGCACGGCGTCTCGCCGCTCAGCACGCCGTCGATCTGCGCGGGATCACGGGCACGGGCCCGCGCGGACGTGTGCAGTTGATCGACGTACAGCGGGCTCTCGAATCGCCTGCGGCGGACGCACCCGTCGCCTCCGCGGCGCCCAGCGTGCAGTCTCTGTCGAGCATGCGACGCGCGCTCGCGCGCTCCATGACATTGAGCAATGCCACCGTTCCGCAATTCGCCGTCGAGCGGGCCGTTGACTGGACAACGCTTAAGACGCTGCGCGCGAAGCTCGGCGCGGAACTGCCGGCGGATACCCCGCGACCCTCGGTCAACGACTTTCTGTTGCAAGGCATCGCCGGTGCGCTGCATCGGTTCCCGGCATTGAATGTCACGTTCGCGGGCGATGCGAACTCGCCCGACGCCGGGGTCGTTGCGGCGCAAGGCGTTCATATCGGACTCGTCGTCGCCGTCGATCAGGGGCTCCTCGTGCCGGTTTTTCATGGCGTCGAGCGGCTCGGGCTTGAGGAACTGGCGCGCCGGCGCAGGGACGTGGTGCAACGTGCTTTGCAGGGCAAGCTGAAGCGAGAAGAGCTGGACGGCGCCACTTTCAGTGTGTCCAACTTAGGGAGGGACGGACCGGACCGCTTCAACGCCCTCATCAACCCGCCGCAATCGGCCATTCTCGCCGTGGGCCGCCAGCGGGATTGCGTCGTCGCCCGCAACGGCAGCATTCATGTCAGACCGATGTCCCAGCTCACACTCACCGTCGATCACCGCGTTGCCGATGGCCGCCTCGCATCCGACTTCCTGGCGTGTCTGGTCGACATCCTCGAAGGCGACGTATGGCAGCTGCACTGATCGGGGAACACCCTATGACACCGTCTACTCGGATTCTCGGATCGTATTGGACCCTCGCGGTCGGAGCGGACCCGCAGGGCGATCAACGGTGCCTGCACGATTTCCGGGTGCGCGTGGAAACCGCCGCCAAGGCCGGATTCACGGCGATGGGCTTCTGGCATGCCGATCTCCTCGAAAACCGGAGGAAATTGGGATTTGCCGAGATGAAGCGCATTCTGGACGGCAACGGCATCACCTGGATCGAAGTCGAGTGGCTGCTGGACTGGTTCTGCACCGATCAGCGTCGAGTGGCTTCGGATGAAACCCGCGCGCTGTTGCTCGATGCCGCCGAAGAGTTCGGCGCGCACCACATCAAGATCGGCGACCTCGGCAATGATTGCGCCGACGCTGCACGGATGACCGAAGAATTTGCTCTGCTGTGTCGCGAGGCCCTGGAACGCGGCACGAACGTGCTGTTCGAAATGCTTCCGGCGACGCTCTCACGGGCGCCCTCGCTCGACGCGGTGCTCGCGATCTGCCGCGGATCAGGCGCCCGCAACGGCGGCATCATGCTGGACAACCTCCATCTGCAGCGAACCGCCACGCCGCCGCAGGATATCGTACGCAAGATACCCCGCGGGCTGCCGCTCGGCGTCGAAATCAACGATGGGACGCTCGCTACGCCGGTAAACCTCGTGGACTCCGTCGTCAACAAACGCCTGTTGCCGGGAGACGGGGAATTCGACATCGCCGCCTTCCTGCACGCAGTCTGGGCCCACGGTTATGAGGGGCCGATCGGCGTCGAAGTGCTGAACGAATACATCCGCAAGTGGCCCTTGGAGACCGCCGCGACCGAGGCGTTTGCGAAGACGACCCGAGTGGTCACGGCGGCACGCGAGCAATGGGAAGCCCAAGGGGGATCCCCGTCAACTTCACAGGAGCGAATCAAATGAGCCCTCAGCCACCCGACTCCGGCCGACAGATCTGGATGTTCACCCAGATGCTGCGAATCCGCACTTTCGAGGAGCGCGTGAAGCGCGCCTTCACCGACCATCCTGGCGTGATCCGCGGCCATACCCACCTGGCTGACGGCGCGGAAGGCTCCATCGTCGGCGCGCTCAGCCATTTCCGGGAGGGCGATGCGGCCCTCAGCACCTATCGATGCCACGGCTACCCGCTGGTTCTGGGCACCGATCCCAAAGCGATGATGGCGGAGATCTTCGGCCGCGCCGGCGGGCTTTGCAAAGGACTCGGCGGCTCCATGCATCTCACGGACGTGAAGCACGGCTTTCTCGGCACGTCGGGCATTGTGGGCGCCGGCATCCCGCACGCCGCGGGTGCGGCGTGGGCGGCGCAGATCCGCAGAAAGGGTAATGTGGTCCTGAGTTTCTTCGGTGACGGCGCCTCCAAGCAGGGTGCATTCCACGAGACACTCAACATCGCCTCGCTGTGGAAGCTGCCGGTGATCTTCGTGATGGAGAACAACGGTTACAACGCAGTCACGACCACGGCACAGGAGGACGCCAATGCTGCGGCGGGCGAGCCGCTCGCGATCAAATCGAAGGCCTACGCCATGCCGGGCGTTACCGTGGATGGCAACGATCCGCTCGCGGTGTACGGGGCCGTGGGCGAAGCCATCGAGCGTGCGCGTGCAGGCCGGGGCCCGACGCTCGTCGAGTCGAAGGTGTACCGACTGTCAGCCCACGGCAACATCATTGCTCCGCCGGGCGTGCCGCTGCACTATCCCGAGCACGAGGCCATCGCGGTCTTCGGCAAACGCGAAGAATATGCAGCCGCGTTGCGCGGCGATCCTGTGCCGCGGTTCCGCGGCGTGCTGGTGCAGACCGGCGTCCTCACTGCAGCGAAGGCGGATGAGCTGGCCGCGCGCATTGCGAACGAAATGCAAGAGGCGGTCACTTTCGCACTCGACAGTCCGTTCCCAAAGCTCGAGTCTGCACTCGACTACAACTACGCTTGAGCTCGCTCTCACAACAAATCGCCGGTTCAGCCGGCGCACGGAGATTCTCATGGCACAAATGCCCTATATCGCCGCCATCGATGAGGGAATTCATCAGGAAATGCGCCGCGATCCGAACGTGCTGTATTTCGGCCAGAACCTCGCCACGACCGAGAACCACCAGTTCCTGGCCGCCTACGGCGCGGACCGCGTGCGCGTCACGCCCATCTCCGAAACGGCGGAGATCGGCATCGCGGTGGGTGCCGCGATGGCCGGGTTCCGCCCCGTCGTGGAACTCTACATGGCGGAGTTCATGCTGGTCGCCATGGACCAGGTGATCAACGAGGCGCCTCGTTTTCGCTACATGTCGGGGGGACAGGTGAAGGTCCCTTTGGTGCTCAAAGCCGGCTATGGTTTTACCGCCGGGTGGGCGGGACAGCATACCGGCTCGCTCACCGCACTTTTCATGGGGGTTCCAGGACTCAAAGTCGTCGTCCCCTCGACGGCTGCGGATGCCAAGGGACTGATGGCTACGGCGATTCGTGACGATAATCCGGTTGTCTATCTGCATCACTACATGTTGACGTTGGAACCCGGTGAAGTTCCGGATGGTGAGCATCTCGTGCCCTTCGGCAAGGCCGAGATTCGGCGCGCGGGCGCAGACGTCACGGTCGTCGCAACGGGGTGGATGGTTCCGCGCGCGCTCGGTGCCGCCGAGCAGCTCGCGAAAGAAGGAATCCACGCGGAAGTGATCGATCCCCGCACGGTGGCGCCGCTCGATCTGGAGACGATTCTCAAGTCGGTCGACAAGACGGGTCGCGTCGTCCTCGTGGATCAGGCGACGCGGCACGCGTCGGTCACGGGCATGATTGCCGCGGACATTATCGAGCACCGCTTCAAATCACTGAAAGCGCCGATTGTGCAGGTGACCGCGGCTGACACGACCATTCCGTACAGTGAGCCGCTCGAGGCCTATGTCATTCCCGACGAGGCGCGCATTGCCGCCGCGGTGCGCACGGTCTTGAGGTAAGAGCAGGCCTGCTCCGCCGTCTAATCGCGCACTAGCCGCGCGTGCCAGGCGCGCGCGCCCATCGGGCGGCAGCGATATCGGCGCCCTCGCGCAGCGCGCGAAGTTTCTTCCAAGTCACGGCCGGATCGATCTTGCCATAGCCGGCGAACGTGCCGAAGCCGCAGTCCGTGCTGGCGAGCACCCGATCGGCACCGACGATCGGCGTGAATCGCTCGATTCTCTGCGCAATCAGCTCGGGATGCTCCACATAGTTGGAGCACGTGTCGATCAGACCCGGTGCGAGTACTTTGTGGTCGGGAATCTTCGCACCCGCCCATACCTTCCACTCGTGCTCGTGGCGCGGATTGGCCGCCTCGAACAGAACAGTCGCCGGCCGCGCCTTGAGGATGACGTCGATCACTCGCTCGAGCGGGATGTCGTGATCGTGCGGCCCCTCGTAGTTGCCCCAGCACACATGCATGCGCATCTTCTCGGGAGCAATATGGGCGGTGGCCGCATTCAGCGCCTCGACATTGGCCTCGGCAACCTTGAGGAACTGCGCCTCACTGAGATCCTGGTATCCGGTATGCCGCGACATGGCGAGGTCGGGACAATCCAGCTGCAGCTGAAAGCCGCTCCCGGCGATCGCCTCATACTCCGGCTGCATGGCGGTCACGAGATCCGCGAGGTAGTTCTCGTGGCTGGGATAGAACGCATTGGGTTGGAAGGCCGTGATGAGGCCGGGAGACGCCGCATTCATGAACCCCTTCAGGGTCCTGCCGGACATCGCCTTCGCGAAGCGGCGAATGTCTTCGCGGCAGGGCTCGAGATTGACCAGCCTGATGGGGCCGATGCAGCTGGCCCGCACGAACTCCTGCTCGCCCATGATGACCGCGAGCTTCTTGCGCAGCGCCGGGAGCGGCGCAAGATCGAGCGCGGGCTTGCGTGCGACGTTGCCGCCGAACCCGGAGAGGCGCTCCCTCACGTAAGTCGAGTAGCCGACCTTGCCCAACTCCCCGTCGCTCGCGATGGACACGCCGGCAGCCTCTTGCTTCGCCACAGCCTCATCGACCGCCGCCTGCACGAGCCGATCGAAAGCCTCCGCGTCGTAGGGCTTGCCATGGTCGCGCGCGAGCAGCAGCGGGACGAGCTCATCCCCGCGCGGCAAACTCCCCACATGAGTTGTCGGAATGGGCTCCATATTTTTCTCTTGATTTGAGTATGCCACAGATACAAAGATGCTTGGGTGGACGGCGCCGGGGATTCAAACGATGGATGAGACGTACGCCTGGATGGCCAAGGCCGCGATCGCGGAGTCGATTACCCGCTACGCGGCGTTGAATGACGTCGGCGACTGGGACGGCGTGGCGGCGCTTTATACGGAGGATGGTCGGATGAGCCGCCCGACCGCGCCTGACGAGTTCATCGACGGTCGCGCCGCCATTCTTGCAGCCTTCCGGGCGCGCCCGCCGCGCGCCTCGCGTCACATCGTCGCAAATGTGCTGGTGACTCTGGACAGCGAGCGCGACGCTCGTGCCTCGAGCCAGATCCTGCTATTCACCGGCGTGGCGCAAGCGGGGGGCCCGCCTGTCCAGTCCGCGACTACCCCGCTGGTCGGGACCTATCACGATCGCTTGATCAGGACTGAGCACGGCTGGCGCTTCGTCGAGCGGCGCGCGAGCCTGGACTTCCGCGCAGCCTAACCTCCCTGCTGCAGCCAGCGGCGCATCGCGGCTGTCACCGCGGCGGGCTGCTCCATCGTCGACATATGGCCACAGTGTTCAATCACGACGAGCTGACTTCCCGGAATCAGCGCCGCCATGGCTTGATGACGCTCGAGCGGACTCCATAGATCCTCCCGGCCGCAAGCGATGAGCGTCGGGCAGCGGATCTGCGAGAGCACATCGCTCGCGTCGGGCCGCTCGAGCAACGCCCGAATCTGGGCCGCATGCGCCGCAGGCGTCTGGCGCTCGATCATTGCGAGGATGCGCTCTATCAGAACGCTGTCGGCGAGGTGTGCCGGGTGCACCATGCCCTGTACCCATTCGGTGCCCATCGCGCGCATGCCCCGCTCCCGAGCGACGTCGACGAGATGCCGGCGCCCCCTCGCCTCCTCCTCGCCGGGCTCACCCGCCTTGCGCGCTTCGTACCCGGTATCCAGCAGGGCAAGACGCGAAATGCGCTCTGGCGCCGTGCGCACGACCTCGAGCGCGACCCGACCGCCCATCGAGTGACCGGCCAGCGCAAAGCGCGGCGGCGCCTCATCGAGCACCCTTCGGGCCATCGCGACGATCGAGTCGAGGTTCTGATACTGAGGCACGATGCAGGATTCGCCCAGAGCTGCGATCTGGCCGGCCCAGACATCCCGGTCGCAAAGCAGGCCCGGGAGCAGCAACAGCGCCGGGCTTGATTCGCGCT
>Ga0210398_10006640_pt1 | contig 10600 bp, 4 predicted proteins | sample IncBWC4OmetaG_FD_161047 | JGI IMG/M metagenome (GOLD analysis project Ga0210398, IMG submission 161047) | Forest soil microbial communities from Barre Woods Harvard Forest LTER site, Petersham, Massachusetts, United States - Inc-BW-C-4-O | ecosystem: Environmental > Terrestrial > Soil >... | reverse complement strand
GGTGATGAACACCTTCCCGCCGGTGACCGTGAACGGATCCCCGCCGACACCGACACCGACGGTCGTTTCCCCGATCTGGCTGTTCGGACCGCACGTCCCCGCGTCGGCGTTCGCTTCCGAGCAGAGTTCCACCCCGGCCAGCAGGCCGGAGAGCCCCTCCGGCATGTGCAGGCTGATCGCCTGCAGCGACTGCTGGCCATCTTCACGGCTCATCGTCATCGTAAACGGGCTGAACCCACCCGCCTGGATACTCGTCGTGCCCGCCGTCAACGACGGCGCGAACGGCAGGCTCGCGCCAGGGCACGGCGAGTTGTCGGGTCCCGAGGTCACGTCGAACGTCGAGGACGCTTCGACGGTTTCGTCGCCGGCCCAAGGCGTGTACGCGGCGCTGGTCGTATAGGGCCCGCAGCGCGCGGGCGAGGTCAGGGGCGCGCGTTCCCCGCCGAAGAAGTGCAGTTCGGCGTCTTCGAAGGGCAACTGCGGTGTGTCTTCGAACGTCGCGACGATCTGCCCACTCGCGGTCAGGTGCACGACACCGGGCAGCTTCACAAGCGTCCCCGAAACCGGGTCTTCCGCGACGATGTACATCGCGACCAGCGCCCCGAACGGGTTGGCTTCCTGAGTGGCCAGGTATACGTCGCCTTCCAGCGGGTCGGGCAGCAACGGCGTGTGGATCGTAACGGTGCCGATCTTCGACGCGTTCGGACAGAAGTTCGCACCGGGCTCGAGTCGTTCGCTCGACTTCTCGCTCCCCGGCAGCATCGACGTGAACACCGGGTTGCTCACCCCCGGCTCCAGCGGCGCTTCGGCGACGCCCTCATAGCCGACCAATCCCTCGCTGCACGCTTCCAGGCCATCGCCGCCGGAGGGGTCGATCGCCACCCCTTCGGGCAGAGCGACGGTGATGCTCCGCACCTCCGACTCCGACAACCCGGTCGGGTTCAGCGTCAATTCCTGCGGCACGTGCACGTCGACGTTCAGGCCCGTCGGCTTGCTCCCCTGCGTCCCGTCGGGCGTGACCCTGATCGATGGCGTGAACGGCAGCCGGTTGCAGGCTTCCATGGCAGGCAGAGCTTCGGTGCTCCCTGCCGTCTGAAAGACGCCCGGGTCGGCCCATGAGTCGGCCTCCATCGACGTCAGCAGCGGGCCGGTGCACGACGTCGGCAGCGACAGCAGCGGCGGCGGCCGATGCGCTTCGAATGGCGGGCATTCGGCATATTCCTCTTTATGGGTGAGCCTCTGTAGTGTTGTACCCAGACAGACTTCTCCCCTGGAGTTGTTGTGACGTTCGTCGCCGGGAACGCCCCAGAATGTCACTTCGCTGCCGGTGAATTCCGCCAACTGTGTGATGTTCCTGACGTCGACAGTGACGCCGTAGTCGCCTCCGGTGCGCACTTCCGTGTCGAGGATCACGTTGGGATGAGTGAAAAATCTTTCCGGCACGAAGCCAAATCGCGCCGGCTCGCCCGCTTCCGGTTCGAGGTTGTAGAGCGGGACGACAAACGGGATGACTTCGGTGATGCTCCCGCCATCTTCGACTCCAACTTCGCCAGTTTTAATGTGCACGAATACTCGTGCGACCCCCACCACAGTAGATTGGGGACACGTCGGGTTCGGCAAGGCGAAGAATTGACTCAGCGTGCATCGGGCCACGGGCTCCGGGTTGCCGATCACCCCCGGCGGTAGGTTGAAGCGCAGGTCCTTGGTGAGCGCGACGGGCTGGGCTTCAAGTGTTTCGTTGAGCGCCAGCGTCGTCGTCAACTGAAACGGGTGCGAGCCCGCCTGTGCGTCGAGAGTCCCGCCGACTTCTTCGGGTCGCATTTCATATGCACTGACTCCGAACGACACCGGCGCGGTGTTCAGCGCTACCGGGCGTCGCACGCTTGCTGAAGGGGCCCCACCCCCAACGACGTGCGCTTCGTTTGCAGCGCCTGCCTTTGCTCCGGTCAGCTTCACCGCGATCCGCACTTGGATCGACTGGTAGGGCGGCACAGCGACCGGGTAGGATTCCGGCACCGATTCTCCGGCCGGCGGCTTACCGGTGAAGGTGCAGCTCAATGCCACACGTGAGCATTCCAGAGACCGCGCGGCATCACTAAACCCAACCGCGAAGTTTTCGGCCACAGTCCCTTCGATAGCCAGCGCCTCCATGCCGGCTGGCAGGATGTCGGTGACCGTTATCGGTTCGCTCGCCGGGTCGGCGTTTCCATCGCCCAGGTTCACGGCGTTGACGACGAGCACACCGTCGGGCCGGCCTCTACTGACCTCCTGCGCCGAAACCTGAGCGCCTTCGAGGGCTTGCACTTCGACCCGTCGCACCCACTGGTCTTCGAGTTCCTTGACGAACGAGATCCGGTACGCCTTTCCTCCTGGCGGCCCCGGCACGGTCGTAACCTTCACGTTGCCAGCGCCGTACACTTCGCTTTCCAAATGGTGCTGCACTTCCCCAGCCGTGGCACTGGCCGAGAGCAGCGTGAAGGCGCCGCGTGCTTCCTTATGGAGCTCTGCGAGTATGTAAAAGCCTTCTTCGCTGCTCAGTCGCACTTCCTGAACCTCGTCTTTGCCCTTGCCCGGCTGCAGGTAAGACGGTCGGGAGAGCATCGTCAGATGCCACCAGGGCGATAGCGCCGCCGCCGAGGAGGTGCCTGTGAGCAGCGCTGCGTACGTCAGACCTGCGATGATAACGGCCAACCCAACCCTAATTCCACGTCTGCAAGGAGATGCGCTCATCGCTTACCCTTCCGGCGCGCGCTCCGCACCTTTTTAGTCTTCGTACATAGGCGTCTACCCGCTCGCCTGCGGCACTTCACAGCTTTCTGCTTTTGGCGCTTGGCCTTGGGCTCGGCCGCTCGCGTAACCGTCGGCGTCAGGTTGCCGGTGCCCGAGAAGGTCGCGCTCGCCGGCGTACCGTACAGAGCAGGTTGCGGCGTCGGCGACGCTTTGCACGACGCTTCAGTGTCGCACGACGGCGGCGCCGGCGGCACGGCGACGCAGGGCGCGGTGTTCGTGCATTCGTGTGCGTCATACACGTCGTAGGCGGTGTCATAGTCCTGTGGAGCAAGCCTTGCCTGCGTCAGGAAGAACACGTCGCCACCGCTTTCGCTTGCGTCCATGAACTCCGACGCCACCGGCGAGGTCCCGCTCGATACGAGATTGACACATCCATCTGAGCGCTCGGCGAACGCTGTGCTCGCAGCAGTACAGCTACCGGTACTGGTGGGCTCATACTCGTACACGTCTTCGACGCCGTTGACATCCTTCGGCACCAGCACATCGACGCTGTCGAAGAACAACCGACCGGAATCCGACAGATATCTTGGCTGACGAACGGTGAACTGCTGCCCACTACTTGCATGCCTCTCCCAGCCCGGCACCCTCGCCGCGACTGACAAACCCGGTACAACCGTGTTGTCCGCTTCTATCGAGCCGACTGGACGGGCGCCGCTGGGATTGCATGAGACGCACACCAACCGGTCGGTTGAGGCGTCATATAGATAGACCTCGACATCGCGCTGTCCGCTGACCGCATCGTGGGTGTCGTAGGCTGTCAATTCAGCTTCGGAGAGGAAAGCAAGCCACTGACCGTCGGGCGACACCCGCGCCTGTAGGCCGCCGTTGGGAGACCTCCAGTCGTAAATATCGTTGCGGGGGAGTGCTGCGATCAGCCGTGTCACCCCTTCGTGACGGACGTACAGATTACAGTGCTGCGTTTCTTCGCCAGGCTGTCCAGTAGATTCTGGGCATTCGCCGGCGTCCGCGCCCGGGGCGAGAGCTCCCGCCGCGGCGAAATACACATAGGAGCCGTCTTCACTCGTGCCGATCACCATCGCGACGTTTGCCGCCTGGCCGGTGTTCGGATCGGCCGTCAGGTCGCTCAGCCGACTGTCTGCGGGAGCGTTCAGATCGTATTCGTAGAGATCCGTGCCGGTCGCCGAGGCATTTGCGGTCAGCCGCCCGCTGTCGAGGAAGAAGACCCGCGACGCATCGCTGCTGGCATCCATGTAGCGCCCTTGCGCGCTGGGCCCCGGCCCTCCCTGCGGCGCATCCAGCCTCAATGTTTCAGAGGTTTCGACGTCGCGCATATAAAGACCCTCGCCGCCCGTGGCGCCCCCTTCGAGAACCACCCGATTGCCGTCGCGGGAGATCGAGTGCCTCACGCCGAAGGAGCCGGTTCCCGCCAGCACTGCCGGCCCTTCTTCCCCTTTCGGCAGCATGTCGAGCAGCTGGAGCTTCCCGTCAGCCCACTCATACAGCCCCGGCCCTCCCGCCGGCGCGGACCTGGCGGTCAGTTGCACCGGCGATACGAGCACAACATGACTCAAGTCCGGGCTCGCACCTATGAACTGAGGACCGCAGCGGTTTACTGTTTCGCAAAGGCCGTCCGGCATTCCGCCGAACACGGTGCCGGGCGGGACATTCGCGAAGCCAGTCGTGCTCGTCACGAGCGGCCGGTAGCACGATGAGCGACAGAAGGCCTCCGCGCTTCCTTCTGGAAAGTCGGTGCGTAGATACGTGGTCTGTTCGCTTGCCTGCGGAGACAGCGGCGTGAAGACTCGGTCAGTCGGCTGTACAGCCGCGACAGACAGATCTTCGGAGAACGCTTGAAATTCTTCTCCATCGGTGGGAGCGGCACTAGGCGACCTTTCGTGGGGAGGCGAGATGTCCAACGAAGACCACCCACCCGCGCCACGCGCCGAAAGCACAGTCACTGCCTGATCGTTGCCCGCCGGTTCACCTTCGGTCGGCGTAGCTGCCCGATAAGCGATCCCATCCCCTGTCGCCGCCGCCTGAAACAGGCCAAATCCAAATCCTTCGGGGTCAAAGATTTCGGCTCCCAATTTGCTCGCCGGGCTCACCAATTCCCATTGGCGCCCGTCCGCAAGCGCGAAGGCGCCGCCAGCTGCCTGTGTGGTGAAGGTATAGTCACCGCTCCTCACCGTTTCGAGCTCTCCGGGTTTCGCTTCGCTGACAGCCACGACGCGATAGTGGTAGAGGGTATCAGGGACCAAGCCGCGCACCGTCACGGTGGGAACTTCCACGTCGGCGGCGCCCGCCCCGATCGACGCGCCGGGCGCCGCGGGAGCGTCCTGACCATATGCGGTGCCTGTGCCGTACTGGAAGTAGTAGCTGGTGGGAGTGCTGCCCGGATTGATCGTGGCCGCGAGCGTCCCCGTGGTGGCTGACACGTTCGAGATCGATGCGCCGCGAATCAGCACGCCATTGGTCGAGAACTGCTGATCTTGGCGTATCTCGCCAGGATTAGTGCCATTCGCATTGCTCGCGCGCAGTCGATAGTAGTAGGTGGCATCGCGTTCCAGCCCCGTCAGCTGCGCCTGGACCGCTTGACCTTCGCCGTTCGGCACGGCTTCTGTGCACGGCGCGACTTTCCCGAAGGACGGACTGGTGCCCCATTCGAACTCACAGGTCGCAGCTCCGGCGCCATCGGGGTTCACGGTGCCGTCCAGAGTCACGCTTTCCGGCTGCAGGTTGGAGACGGGACCGGTCGTGACGTCGGGGATCACGACGTCGAGGCCATATACGACTTCCCGAGCATAGAGATAGTGGGATTCCGGGTCCACTGCGATCGCGTACGCATCGGGAATGTCTTCCACGTGTCCCAGATACGAACCCCGCGAATCGAACTCGTCGATCAAATAGTTCTTTTCACTGGCGTATTCGCCGCCGGTAGCTTCGTCGGCGACGAACGTCTCGCCGTTGCTGGGATCCACGGCGAACGTGTAGGGCCCACCAAACGAGCCGCCGGGCGGGCCGGAGATCTTGCGCACGAACGCGTAGGCGCCCAGCCCGGTGGGTTCGAAGACATCCACCACGCGCCGGAGCCTGTCCATCACGAGCAGATCCCCGTTGGTTTCATCTACAGCCAGCTTGGAAGGGAGCAGGAATGGTTCGCTCGGCGAGACACCGGTTATCTGCCCGACATATCGTTCTTCGCCGTCTGTTTCGGGATGAAAGATATCGATCACCTTCTCGCTTTCGAGCGCCACGAACACATCCCCTTTGCCCTGATCGAGCACGCTTGTCGAGTTGTCGACAGCGACGTCGGTGACGAAGCCGAACGACCCCGCCGGAGAGCCGCCGCCATTCCACGTCGCCTTCAATTGACCGGCTTCGTTGAACACGGACACGACTGAGACGCCGTGCTGCTCGCCGCCGATGTACACCGCCGCTTCGCCGGGACCGTGGCCCACCGCGATCCCTTCGCCGTACCCATAGCCATAACCCGTCGGAAGGTCTTGTCCCGAGATGCTCGGAGCTTCAACGTGAATCGGCTGTGCCAGGAACGCCCCGGTCGCGGCATCGAACTCATCGACCCGAGAGTCTTCCCCGAATTTCCCTTCGGCGACCCACAGATGCCCGGCGTCGACCGTCATCGATTCCATCTTTCCCAGGGCTCCCGGCAACGGTACCGTTTCGCCGTGCGGGCCCACCGTCGGGATGGCGCCCAGCTGAAAGAGCGGCATCCGGGTGATGGTGGCCTGCGCAGACACTGTCGCCAGCAGGACAACCGCAATCATGATCGCTGCGATAAAGGTATTCCACAGCAGGCGCCCAGGAAGGACCCGCGCCAACCGCGATACGCCGTCAGTCGTCCTCATGGCGCGGTCACCGCCCAAGTCCCGGTGATCCCGACAATTTCTTCTTCCGGACCTCGATACTCGATTGACAGCTCGGCGCCAACGGTTCCCACGCCTTCCGAGAAGAACAAGCTCCCAGGCGGATGTATCGCGGAGACTAGAAAGGCGATCACTCCTGTGGGCGCAGCCGCTTCTCCTTCGTACACGCAGAAAGTGCCCTTTGCAGCTGTCGGTTTTTCTACGGTTCCCTGGCATTCGGCGGGTGCCGTCTTGCCGTTTTGTTTCTGCTGCTCTTCCAGGGTTACATAGTGAGTATGTTCCTTTTCGAGCGCAATGGGTAGCGGTATCGGAAACGAAACCGCGTCAGTGTTGTAATATACCGTGCCTTTTGTCACGTTTTGGAAATCCGCACCCCATGTGCCCGTCTCCGTTGCCCCACCCGGCAGTTCCTTGGTGAACCCAGCCTTGCCTTCCGGCCCCGGTTCCCCCTGTTCGCCTCTTTCACCATTGCAGGCAGTGGTCGTTTTCCCGCTGGCAGTGAACGCCGAGCCACCTTCAGCGCACCCTCCTTCACCGGCGCTCAACGCCGTGCTGGCGACGCTTTCGCCGTCCTTGCCATTCGTGCCGCTGGTGCCCGCGGCGCCGTTTTCGCCCCTGGCGCCGGCTTCGCCTTTGGCTCCGGCCGGTCCGACTGGGCCCGCAGGTCCCGCGGCTCCGGTTTCGCCCTTCGGCCCCGCCGGCCCACGCGGGCCGGGCTTGCCGGTGGACTTGCTCTTGGACTTGCTCTTGGCGGTCGTAGCGCTGGTCTCGCCACCGCCGTTGCCGCCGCCCCCGCCACGACTTGTGACGGCGAACGCGCCGCCGGTGGTGGCGAACACCAAAGCGACGAACGCCATCACGGTCGCCGGATTCAGCTGCCTGCGTATCGCTGAGAGCATCGTTACTTCTCCTCCTCGTAGTGGTGCGTGGAGGCGCTGCCCGGCGCTACGCACGCGTTGTTGGCAAGACCGTTGAGGCTCAGCTGCGCGGTGATGCGCTCGCCCAAGGGAGTCAATTGCCAGGCGTTGGGCTCGCCCTTCGCGTGCCCAACGCCGGTATTGGCGAGCAGCCCAATCCGCTGCAGCCGCATCAAAAGCTTTGAGATCTGGCCCGGGTCTTGAATCCCGGCACGGTCGGCCACCTGACGGTTGCTGGCGCCCGGGCAGTCGGCGACGCCCTCGAGCACACACAAAGTGCGATAGGTCAGCCGCATCCGCACGCCCTCCAACGGATCGCCCGCCATCACGTCACCCCGACCGCTCGCCGGCAGTGCGGCGGGCGGGACCGTGGTGAGCGGCGATGAAGCGACAGCGGGCAGCTTGCACTCCAGCTCGCGTCGCGCCGCCGCCGCGCCGAGGTAGGGCAGCACGATCATCCCCATCAAATCGTTCGCCAGGCTCCTCAGCGGCTCGCCGTCACGATGCGCCAGCCGCGCGTGCACGATCGAAAGCGCCGCGCCCACCACGCCTTCCGCGGTCAACGGCGTCGGCGCCCCCCCACGCGCTCCCGCCAACCGGCCCCCGTCCACAGCCGCCGTCAGCCGCGCGAGGATTCGCTCGCGACGCTCCAGCAACAACGGCCCACCGCGGGCCGCCTCCACCACGCACACGCGCGCCAACGCAGGCTCGCGATCGAGGAACGCGAGAATCGTCCACAAACCACTCCGCACCCGATCACGCCACCGAAGGGGCGCCGGGTGGGCGTCCGCAAGCTCCCGCTCAACCGCGACCGCCGCGTCATCCAGCACCGCCGCGAGACACTCGTCGCCGTTGGCGAACAACTCATAGAACGTCCGCCGCGACACCCGCGCGCGGCCGGTGACGTCCGCCACCGTCGTATCCACATAACCCAGCTCGTCAAACGCCGCCACCGCCGCCGTCAACAGCCGCGCGCGCTGCATCTCCGCGACCCGCGCGCTCGGCAGATCCAACCCGGCGCCCTCACTCGCCACGGCGCGCGGCGACACCACACCGCGATCGGACACCCCCCCGCGGCCGCGACGGCTCACTCTTACACGCCCCGCCGCGTTCCGAGTCGGCGCCGCCATCACGACAACCCCCCGATGGCGCCGCGCACGCGCGCGTCACACCCACCCGACGGGAAAACCGCCGACCGACCCCGAACGGGCCGGTTCAGGCGAAACTCAGGCCGAGACCCGAGAAGACAAGAGAGAGAGAGAGAGAGAGAGATGCGACAGCGCCAAGCTGGCGCATCTAGCATCGCACCCAACTCGGGTGACAGACGCCACCATCACGCTATTCCCTCTCGAAACCACGCTGAATCGACTCTCCCTCATCGGTCGTGACCCGGCCCCTCTCCCAACCAACTTCCCCTGCGTGCGCCTAAAGTCAACCGTCGGGACGGATGACCCAGCCAGACCCTATGTTCGACAACCAATCACTTCCGCGCCCACAAAAGGCAGCGATGGGACCATTTGTAACAGACCCGCCACGGGATGTCAAGTCCCCTGCGGCAACGATCGCGGCGCTGCCGCTCGCGGACAGGCCAGCGGCATCGGCAGCCTGACGCGCTCGCGGGGTCAGGGGAGTCGTTCGCTAGGTTCGACCGCTTCGCCGGGCACGGCGACGTTCAGCGTGCCGCTCATGACGACCGAGTTGTGGCCGTCCTTGGATGGCAGCCGCAGCTCGGCGTCGACCAGCTGGTCGAAAAACGCCGACAGCGGCGCTTCCCCACAGCCCTGCGCGGAGGGGACCGAGAAAGTGTTGTCGACGAGCCGCTCGTTGTCGATGCTCAGCATCTCCAGTCCGTGTTCTTCCGGGGTCCAGAACTGCCCGAATTTCCCCCGGATCGCTTCGGCCGGCGGTTCGGGATCGGTCCTCCCGTCGGTCAGACGCCATTCGATCGGGTTGGCTTCGGAGCCGATATAACACGCCGCCCCCAATAGCGCCCCTTTCAAGTGCAGCCTGACCGGGAGCGTGAGCCCAGCCCCTTCTTCCCGCGCCAAGCCGAATTCATTGAAGATGGCCTGGTGCTTGGCGCTGGCGACCACTTCGAGGGTGGCCGTCAGGCCCGGGTTCAGCCGGCACACCAGGCGCTCCTCTCTTTCCAGCGTGCCGGAACCGGTGATGCCCGCACAATCGAGCAGTTCCGGCGGTACCGCCATTTCCGCCCCGCCGAGGGTGTGGCCGCCCGGATTCGGGACCATGAAGAATTCCCCTTCGTTCTCCGGGTTGCCGGTCCGCGCAAACCCACCTTCCAGCGTGATCGTCCGCGCAAACGGCACTCTGACCCCGCCGATCGTCATCTGCCCACTCGTGAGCTGCCCATAGATACACAGCGACGTATCCGGGTTGACGCCCAACTTCTTCAGCTCGCCCAGCGGACAACCCGAGAAGATGCCGAAGATCCCTTTCGGGGCCGCCACCGCCGACCCCGCCCCAAACACTGACCATGCCAAGACCGCCACTGCGACCGCTAGCCGCCCGGCGCGACCCCTAACCACGCTTCATCCTGTTCTGATGCCCCTGTCTCCGCGAATGGTGCTTCTTCTTGTCGTGCTTCCTCTTTTTTGCCTTGCTTGCGCGCGGACAACCGCTGACCGCGACCCTGGTGTTCTGGTGGATCGCGGCGCCGTTCTGCGAGAGGAATTCGGTCGGCATCGTCAGCTTCTGCTTGCAAAGGTTCCCGAGCCCGGTGAGCGCAGAGTACTGGCCCGCCGGGAGATTCAGTTCAAAGCTCCCCACCGGAGCATCGGGGACCGTCTTGAACGTGCTGGACGTGACGCCCTGTTTGCTGATGAACGTGTCGCCGACCAGGTCGATCGTGACGCCGTAACCCTGCAGCACCACAACCAGGTTCGGGAACGCTTCCCCACCGTTGCTGACGAAATACGCCGGGCCTTCCAACGGCACCGGCACCAGCGGCGTGATCGCCTTCGCATGCCCGACGATCGACGCCGCCGGACACCCCGCGGGGTTGGCGTGGAACTGCGCGGCAGTGCACGC
>Ga0210398_10006639_pt1 | contig 10601 bp, 13 predicted proteins | sample IncBWC4OmetaG_FD_161047 | JGI IMG/M metagenome (GOLD analysis project Ga0210398, IMG submission 161047) | Forest soil microbial communities from Barre Woods Harvard Forest LTER site, Petersham, Massachusetts, United States - Inc-BW-C-4-O | ecosystem: Environmental > Terrestrial > Soil >... | reverse complement strand
TAGCCGACATCGAACATCGCCCGCGGTGGCTCGCGCTCTGCCAGGACCACGCACAGCTCATAATCGCGACGCAATTAGCTTTGATTCCTGGTGTCCAGCGAATAGGCTGTGTTCATGCGCACTGTGGCCGAGTTCAGAAAGCACGCTGAGGAATGCCGAGAATTGGCTAAGAAGCTGACGCGGGAGGACGACAAGAAGGCCATGGAGTTGATGGCTGAGACTTGGGAGAAGGCCGCTAACGCCCGCGAGCGCGAGCTAAGATCAAAATAGGCGGCCACGCCGCAATCATCCCGGCTGGCCGAACTTGGCGGCCGGGGAATGCCCTTCAATATCTGCCGCTGCACGGTGAGTGACGCGGAGTCGGCGGCCTCGTTGCGCGCTCGTTGGCGCCCCCATTCCATTAGTGGACGTTGACGCAGCGCCTCGCAATGGCCGCCAGGCGCGGCGGCTATTGGGGGAAGACCAGTCGCGGCAGCCTGTAGTGGGCGCGGCCGAGTCTGACCCGGAGCGACACTTCGCCACCTTCAATTGACGCAGTGCGAAAGGTTTTCGCCTTGATATTGCGCGCCCCCTGCCAGCTTCTATCGCGGCCGGGGGCAGGAGCAGCGCCCGACCATCATGCCCACTAAAACGCTTCTCGCGTTCGACGGGAGTGTCGGGCCGCAAGCGCCATTCCGTCCCCGCCCGGAGAGCGCCCGGTTGATGCGACCGCGGCAATAATTGATCAATGTTTTTCAACTACTACTAATGAAATGTGCGATTCCGGAATTTTCGAACCGCCAAACGAGTGAAAGTCATGCTTGGTGATTTAACGGGTCGGCTCTGTCGCAATCGCGACGGCAACGTGGCGATGATCTTTGCGCTGTCGATCATCCCTATCATCTTCTTTGCCGGGTTGGGACTGGACTTTGCGGCGGCGACACAGAAACGGGTGAAGCTCAACGCCGCAGCAGACGCTGCTGCGCTGGCCGCGGTGGCGCCGGGTATGATGAATCAGCCGGATGCGAGCGCTGTTACGGCGGCGCAGACGATGTTCACCGCTCAAGCCGCCACCGTGCCGCAACTCAACATCGACGTATCACAGCCTATCGTTACCGTCACTCACACCGGCCTCGCTCGGAACGTGAACGTCAGCTACACCGCGAACTCGATCAATGCGTTTCCGAATGTGCTGGGATTGCTCAACGGAGGGACGGCGCAACAGTATTGGCCGATCAGTGGCTCGTCCCAATCCAGCTCGACGATTCCGCCCGATATGAATTTCTATCTGCTGCTCGACAATTCGCCGTCAATGGCGCTCGCGGCCACCACGGCCGGCATAACCACGATGAACGATAACACCACGGCCCAGGGCGGCTGCGCGTTCGGCTGCCATGAGACCAACCCGGCATCAGGTGATGTCGCTGGTAATCCCATCGTCAATGGAAAGCAGATAGACAATTACACTCTTGCGAAAAATCTCGGCGTGACGTTGCGCATTCAGAATGTGGCCGCCGCCACCGCAGCGCTGATGGTCTCTGCCCAGCAGTATCAGACGACCAATTCCCAGTATAACGTTGTCTATAATATGGCGCTCTTCACCTTCGCCAATAACGGCATCGATCCGGTCTTCCCCCCCAGCTGTTCGACCTCGAGCTGCACACCCTCCAACAACCTTTCGGCTGCGGGGACGGCGGCGAGCGCCGTCGACGTCATCGAGGTGTGCAGCAACAATTATTTCGGACCCTATCAGAACGGCGCTTGTCAAGGTAGCAATAGCGACGAGGACACTGAGTTCGATACGGCCATGTCTCAGATGAACACTCTGATGCCGAAACCTGGCACCGGTGCGGCGAATAGCACACCGCAAGAGGTGCTGTTCATCGTCACCGATGGCGTCGAGGACAAGATGCTGCCTGATGGGTGGCAGACGACTTGCAATGAGACGGCGGATGGCAGCCGTTGTCAGCAGCAATTCGACACGCAGTTGTGCACCACCATCAAGAACCGCGGCATCTTCATCGCTATTCTGTACACGGTGTATGAGCCGCTGCCGGCAACAGGCAACGGCAGCAATTCCTGGTACAACAGCTATGTGGCGCCGTATCAGACCGAGATCGGTCCCAACCTGCAGAGCTGCGCGTCGCCCGGTTTGTATTTCGCCGTGACGACTAACCAGGACATCACCGCAGCGATGACGGCGTTGTTCCAAGCCTCGGTCGCCACCGCGCGCTTGACGCAGTGAAGCTTGCGCGCCGGCCTCCCGGCAGCCGCGGGGATTAGTTCGTCCGCGATATCACGACCTGATCGGGTGCATCTGGCATGACAGCCTTTTGCAACGCGGATTGCCCGCGGACTACGCGGCGCGGCAGGTGCCGTCGAGCCGCGCCGCGAGCGTGACAATTGAAATGGACGTCAGCTGCCGGCCGGCCGGCCGGAGCGCTTGCCGAGCGACAAGTTCGTGGGCCGGTTTGCGTGTGGAAAGTTACGGTTTGCAGAGGGCGAGCTGGGATGAGGTTGGCGCCGTTATCTGGGTCGCCAATCGCGGAAAGAACATAGCGTTCTGATTGAGGGTGATCGTGCTGGTGATCACGTAACCCAGCGACGGCGTGTACGGATAGCTCACCTCACCATAAAGAACGTAGGCATTCGTTGTAAGCTGATTGAGTTGCGAGTTGTTCGGTATGTTGACCATCGAGGCATACGAATGCGGTGTACCGTTCTGCGAGCAGCTCCACTGCACCGCGCCCTGAGTTTGGTTAGGAGAGATTTCGAGTTCCGAGAGCGTGACGACCACGTTGGACGTCGAATAGGGCGCTTGGTTATAAGGCGTCAGCACCAGGGTGGACGAGTTCAAGATGCTCTGCATCGTCGTTGCATCGATGGTGCCGTTATTCCCGGTATTGTTGACGGTGCACACTCCACATTGCGACGCCAAGTCGGCAACGGTGCGGGCCGCAAGCGTCGTCTTGAAGTTGATCGCTATTCCATCGCCGAGTTCGACGCTGCCGATATAGAGCGTGAGCATAAGCGGCAGAATAAGTGCGAATTCCGTCGCGGATACGCCATCGCGATCGCGGGCGAAGCGATGCAGGGTCGATGCCAGATTTGATACGGCGCGCACTGTCATCTTCGCCCGGTTCATCAGTACGGCTCGTTCCTGAAAATCGCGGTCGACATCAAGAGTCGATAGCCGTTGCTGTTGGGACTTGACAGACTGAAGCCAAGGGGACCGCCCACCACCGGCCATTGATACATGATCTGCAGAACCACGATGTCGCCCGGGTTGCCGGGCGCCCACGGCATGGTGATCACATTGCCGTTCGAATTGACTGGTTGATTGCTCGCATTGAAGCCGGCGATCGGATCGTTAGTATTGGCCGCAGCAAAGCTCGAATAGCTTTGCGCACTGATCAAGAGGCTGCTGCACGTGAACAACGCGCTTACCAGCTTGGTGAGGACCGGATCTCCCGTACAGACGTAAGTGGCGAATTGGGACGCGGTCATGTTCGAGGTTTGAGCCTGCCCGGTCATGACGTAGCGGCTCGCCTCTTCGGTGATCTCGTCGAGCATCCGGCCGGCAAAGAACACCATCGCTGTCTGGAAGAGGGCGACAAGGAGCGCAAGAAACGGCGCTGCGACTAGCGCGAATTCGACCGCGGTGGCGCCCTTGTCGTTACGGACAAAGTCGTCCCGGACAATGTCGTTGCGCAGAAGAAAAGTGCGCGTGACGGCACGCCGCGTGGCGCTCCTGGCAAGTTTGCGCGTCGTCAATGCTGCCGACATAGCCCACCTGTTCACCGTGCGTTCTTAAACGCAAAATGCTAGGAAATGGTTACGGGAACAATGATTTGAGGTTAAGGGCCGGGCCGTGCAGCAGCCCAGCGACGGGCCAGGAATTCGCCGCCATGGCGTGCCTTGGGTCTCATGGAAGCTCGGAATAAGGGTAAGGACCACGAATATGAGATACGCAACAGAAGTTCGGCGATGGCCGGATGAGGTAGCGCTAGGTTTGTGCGTTCACGAACTGCCCACCGTAGTCTGAACTTTCAGGCACGCGCCTCGCTCGGACATATTGCGAACCGCGCAAGGGATCAGGTGCGTCCCGAGAAGGATCTTCCCGGACTTCAACATTCGCCTTCGCGCCGGTGGCTGGCGTCTTTCCACGAGTGCTCCTTACTCTACGTCAGGAACCAGTCGGAGATGAGGGGCTGGGTTGCCGGTGTGAACCGCGTCGCTGATTTTTCGTAGCTGTTGCAAAAGTTCAACCCCCTCTGAATTCAAAGTCGTGATCTCGTCCAGAGTTTTTGCCAAGTCCCGCTTGCGATGTAGTTCGGCTACCTTTTTTCGCAATTCCTCCAGGGCAAATTCGGCACGATCATATGCCGCATCGATTTTATCAAATTCTGACTCTCGCATCGAAATCAACCTATTCGACCAGACGGCGCGACATCTGGCGCGGCACATAGGTCCCTGCGTTGTCACAGTGTGGGCACCGCAAACGGGAAACTGCCCGATATCGCAGTGGATCAGGCTTCTGGTCTGGTGAAGGTGCCTCGGCCAGCGGGATCGGCTTCTCGCAAGCCAAGCAATCGACCACGAAGTACCACTTTCCAGGTTCTGTGAACGTCACCATCGCCGCGCCCCCGTAGCTGTGATTTGCACAGAATCGACCCTTGATCTCCGAGCTCGGCGCATCATCATAAGCGCCCTCAACGGGTGGTCAACACATACGGAGCGGACTGCGATGGACAAAAAGGAGTTTACATTTCTCGTGAAAGAGCGTGACGCACACATTGAAAAACTTGTTCAAGCGAAGAGGGACTTCGTCCGCCTGAAGAAGTTGCGGACAGCCCTCACGCAGCAAGAGGAACGCGAATTATTGACGGCGCAGAAAATCGTGGAAGATGAGCCTGCTCTTATCGCGATGCTCGACGAAAGACTCGCCGCCGCGGCCGACTAGCGCTCGCCGCCTCGCACCGCTTTGGGGACGAGGCCTTTGGGTCATATCCCTTTCGGCGTCCCTTTCGTCCGAATGTCCTAAGACGCCGCTGCCGCCCTGGGGATTTCCGCCGGTCTTTGCAGGCACATTGGCTTTTAGAGCGAGTCCGTGGGTGGCCCAGAAAGCACGCGGCGGCACGTCCACCCGATCAGCCATACGACAAATGCGTAGCCGATCAGAATATACCCAGAATATGGAGCGTGCGGCTCGTCATCCCATGCCACAAGGAGGAGGTCAGAAAGAAGAATAGCCGCGGCCAAAATCGAGCCCAGCCAATACAGGATGCGTCCCACATGCGCCAGCATTCAATAATAGTTTTCAGGTATATGTTTTGTTGTTCACGCTGACACCGACGCAGCGTTGGCACGAATCGCACATCACGTACGGTTCATGAAGCCTCGCCGGTCCGCCGCACAACGGACAAGACATTCGATCGCCGCGTGATCGTGACCGCACGGCTACAGCAGCCAGGATAAGGGCCACCGCGATAAACACACTAAGCCATACGTTCATTTAGTATCCCTTGTTGCCTGTCACCGTTGGGCCACCGTATGGTTGACATTAAGCCAGAACTGCCTGGCGGTATATACGGACGTCGGTTTTTTTGCTGTGCGCGTCTAATAAGGTTTTGTTTGGCGCGCTCTGGGAAGGAGGCGCGGAGTTGGGGAGATTGCCGACATCGTCAGACGCACCAAGCCTGTAACAGCTGATCCGCCTCTGGCGGCAGGGCGACGCCCTAACTAATTGGCCTGCCGCGGCTGCTTAAGTTTTGTGGGGAATGGTGGGTGGAATTTGATGCCCACCGCGTTTTCCGACCGCCAAACAATACAGCATTCACGGCGCAAGCCACCGTCATGCGAAAGCAACAGCATGAATTTGTTCGGTAGCGTTGCGGCCGTTTCCAATTCTAGCCGTGCCCCGCAGGCAGAAACATCGAGCATCCGACAGTTTTGCGGGCTGGAGCAGCCGTCCCAGACAATCCTCGCGCCGTGGGCTACGGAATAGCGTCTGCTCTTTCTATTGTCATTCGACATCGATCCAATTCTCCGACCCGTGTACTAATTTCACGCAATCGCATTAACGAAATGTTAAGTGGTATGGGATTGCGGCATTAGAGCATCCGGCGTGAGGGGCATCCACCGTAGCGCGGCGTGCCGCACGGTCGTGGCGATTTGACCGCACTGACCGGCGCCAATTAACCCCCTTCAGTCGCCACTCCAGCCGCTCCGGAACCATCGCAGCGGTAGACCGTGGCGAAAATCTGTGGATACCCCGCTACAACCCAAATTTTTCCTCGGTTTTGCCCAATCACGCCTTGATGCTCGCGGCTGCACCGTAAACGTGCGGCCGTTGCACGAAACCGTTGAAGCGCAACGAAGATGGCCATAAGGCAGCTATCACTATCATATGAAGATTTGTCGCGCACCGGCCGCGATGAATTAGAGCGACTTGTCGAAGCAGATCTGCTCGACGAGCCTACTCGCGCCCGCTGCGTGCATCTTGCGAGGTTCTTTGCAAAAGTAAGCCAAATGGCCGGCCCGATCGAGGCCAGTGCGATAGTCGGAGACGTTTTATCGGAAGAGCAATTGCAAAACATCTGGCGGGAAACGCGGGAAACGACGGAGGAGGGGGCGTCGCCATTCACTGCAGGGCCGCGTCTTTTGATTCACTGAAGTGAAATCTGCTGCTATACTCGCTCCGCGCTTCCGCGGGCAAGGCAAGCCCGTGATAACATTGCGCCGAGCGCACCGCCGATGGAGTCATACTGATCCCTGCGACTCCCCCAATGTGCCTCACAGCTGCGGGGCGTGCCTTCAACAGCTAATTCGACTGCCGCAACGCGCCGGCCTACGCTGGCTCGCGCTATCTTGGCCAGGTCCTCGAAAATATTGAATCAAACGCTTTGAACTTTTAAAATGGATCGGAGTTTCACTTCGGTAAGTTTGCCATATGCAAATCGCTGTTCTTCCCGTCTCGATCGGGAGGCGATATGAGAATCCTCGGCGCCGCGCTAGTTTGCATTGCCGTCCTCTACGGGTTGGACGTTTATCTCTACAATGGCCAGTACTTCGCTTCCCTTGAACACGGGCTTTCTGATATTTATCGGCACTGGTAGCCGACCTTGGCCATACCTGCGTCCCAAGCCGAGGCTGAACTCAAAATGAGGCGGCCTATCGCCACTATTTTGCGAACCTGGCGCCGACCAATTCCCCTAGTCGCCAAATGACCAAGCACCGATGCTCGACTGCCTCGCCGTCAAACAGCGTGAATTGATCCGCGGCTAATCCACCGGGTACAACCAGCTTCACGCCCGTACTCGAGATGTCCCTGATCGTACATTCACGCACGCCCGGGCTTTCCTGCAATTTGGCTATCCGGTTCACAACATGTCGTGCGGCTATGGATGCTCGCAGGTTGCAGCTTGAGATTACCGAAACGGTTCTTCTGCAGAACACATTCGCGACCTTGGCGCGGCTGCATGAACTTCGAAAATTGGGTGCGCAGATTGCGTTGGACGATTTCGGGACTGGATACTCGTCGCTCAGCTATCTTCGCAGCTTCCCATTCGACAAGATCAAAATCGATCAGTCGTTCATTCAGGACATGTCAAACGGCGCAGAACCGCTTGCCATTGTCAACGCCGTGGCAGGGTTGGCCAAATGCCTGAATATGATTTCGACCGCAGAGGGTGTCGAAACGCAGCAGCAAATGGACACCGTTCAGTCAATGGGTTGCACCGAGATGCAAGGCTATCTATTTAGCCGCGCTCGACCAGCCAAGGAAATAGGACAGTTTTTTTCCGCTTCCGCTGTGGCGGCGCCCAACGTGGCGTGAATGGTCTGCCATCGTATCCACTGCCCGGGGTCCTGTGCAATTCCTCGGATATTTCGGGGCATTCTGGTTCTTCGATCGCATCGCCAGTCTGAGTCCGTCATGAAGGCGCCGTTTGTGGATTGGCGCCCCCGCCTTCTCAAGCGCAACATCTACCAATGCTGATGGATGTCAGAAATTGTGCTTTCTATGCACTGTCCGTACTGGCCATCAAAGAAGAACGCGTCAACTCCGTAGAGGACGGCGATACAAACTATTGCGCGCCCAGGATTCTCATGTGACCCCCCAATCGAGGGGAGAACAGCGAATAGCATAGCTTTGCCGAAAAAAGATTCTAGTTCGTTTCGAAAATCCAGTGCATTCGTTTTAAGGTGCCGCTAAGTTGGCCGAACTGGCGCAGGGCACAGGCCGGCCCAATAACAATGCCGGCAAGTGGCTCAAGTAGTGAAGCAATGCTGACCGGTCGAAAGCGGGCGCGTTAGGTCTCCGGCCAACCGCGAGGTCCTGGCGGTCTTGCGCAGAGAACCGCCCGATAGGTTCCGACATGCAAAACAGGCAATCCACATTAAGCGCAGTCAAATACGATCATCAACTTTGGAGCCATCCGGAAAGGTGGCCTCACGATCCACCTAACTACGTGTTCCTAGCTCGTGCATTTCGCGAAATAGGCCGCGCAAGATATGGCGACCAATGGACCGACTCTTACATCGAACCCGAAGAGCCACCCGAGGACTGCGATGATGCCGCCGACGAACAATATGACCGGGATTGTGAGAAAGCAAAGCTGAAGTTTGAAAACATGCATGCCTCAATTGCACGCACAATTGCCGAGCAAAGCGAGTTGGGAAATCTGGCGACTGCGCTTCGTCACACTGCCGGCGGACAGATGAATGCGCTTGAGCCCTATGTTTGGAATACCGAAAATGTTGGAACTCGATTTTTTCGCTGCCAGATGTCGCTCAGCCAGCCGTTTCAAGATCCGGCTCGAGTTCGCTTTGGGCCTCTCCATTGGATCTATGTTACACGCGAGAGTCTTGATCGGTATATTGGTGGGGGCAGCGTTGCGGAGCCCGCCGCAAATCCTCTGGAGATGGGCCAGTCGAAGCCAAAGGGTCGCTCTAGCCGACAACCTGGAACAGGTACTTGGGATATTGCCGATGAACCTCTGTTAGAAGAGATGCACCATTTGATTACAAGCGGCGATGCTAGGTCACCTCACCATGCGGCTAGTCAACTAGCCCACAAAGCGAAGGGCAATTCGCCGGAATCAAAGCAGACGCGTCTCGCCAAGAAATACAGAAAAAAATATCTCGCTGGAGCCAAATAATTCTTCTCCGAACTTCTCCGAACTTCTCCGATCCGAACTTCTCCAATTAACTCGGAAGTCATCGGAAAATTTTTTTGCCATGGTCCACTGGCCGTTCTGGCCCGCGGAAGAGCGCGGTCCCGGCTCACAACGCGGCATCGGCAAGCAGCCTGTGCCGCAAATCATGAGGTAAGAAAGTGAAAACGAAATCTACAGAGAAACTGCAACCCGAAATTCCCGTTCAGGAAGCTGAGTTGCTTAATCATCGATTTTGGACGGTACGCGTCCTAGCGGGCGAACTGAAGGTCTTGGGTGAGTACATCACCTCAGGGACGATGGTGCTCAAAAATTATGGTCCCGACAAGATTTTGATCGACAACGGACGCCAAAACGAGGGCCTCGGACTCGAGTCCGGCGATACGCGCATCATCTACGTTCGTCAGCACGTGTCGGTGTACGCCAATGGTGAAAAATCGGCGTTGGTGGTGTTTGAATATATCCCTGGAGCGAAGTAATCATTCGAACACGACGACTAAACTTGGGGCGGTTCGAAAGAGCCGCCCCCTTTTGATTCTGAGTTCCCAGCTCTGACGTCAGCCTGTGTCTGTATGCTTACTCCTAGTAACATTGGTGCAGGCGAGTTCGGCACGAGGTTGTGAGGCGTCCTGTTGCAAGCCACGGAAGTGACGCGTTGTCCTTATTACGCAGGCTCAGCAGCGATGCTCCGTGGCCGCCAATTCCACGGCAGAAGCTCTTGGATGCGCTTGGCAGGATGCTCCGGCAATCGAGCGAGCATGTCGGCGAGCCAGGCCTGTAGATCGATATCGCTGAGCTTGGCGGTGGCGATGAGCGTGTAGAGGGCTGCTGCCCGCCGGCCGCCTTCGTCGGAGCCGGCGAAGGGCCAGTTACGGCGCCCGACCGCGATGGCACGCAGCTCGCGCTCGGCGGCGTTGTTGGTCATAAACAGGCGGCCATCATCGAGGAAGCGGGTCAGTGCAGCCCAGCGCTTGAGGCTGTACTCGATGGCCTTGCCGGTGTCGCTGTTCTTGGAAACCCTACCGCGCTGCTCGCGCAACCAGGTCTCCAACGCGACGACGAGCGGCCGGCTGCGCTCGGTGCGCAACCCTACACGCTGCGGCGGCGCCGGGCATGGGCCCAACAGGCGGCCTCGACGATCAGCCCCACCTTGCGGTCGGCCTCGTAGAGGCGGTTGAACCCGGCATAGGCATCCGCCTGCATCAATCCGGCAAAGCTCGCCAAATGCTGCTCGGGATGCTCGCCACCACGATCGCGGGAATAGAAGAACACCGCTGCCGGTGGATCGGGGCTGGCAAAAGGCCGGTCGTCGCGGACATAGGTCCATACCCGGCCGGTGCGGGTTTTACCCTTGGCCAGCACTGGCACGGTAGGTGCGGCAATGAGCAAGTCGTTGCCCCGCTGATGGACTGGCCGGCTGGGCGAGACCCTCGGCCGATTTTGTCT
>Ga0210398_10006638_pt1 | contig 10602 bp, 12 predicted proteins | sample IncBWC4OmetaG_FD_161047 | JGI IMG/M metagenome (GOLD analysis project Ga0210398, IMG submission 161047) | Forest soil microbial communities from Barre Woods Harvard Forest LTER site, Petersham, Massachusetts, United States - Inc-BW-C-4-O | ecosystem: Environmental > Terrestrial > Soil >... | reverse complement strand
ATTTGAGCGCGCTGGTCCGTCGGTCCCAGCGGAGCGCCAGTCACAGGGTTGGTCATGATTACGCCACTGAAATCGTGGGTCTCCTGATCGTAGGAGTTGGGATCCTGAAACCAGGAGCGAGTGTATTGAAAATTCAGGTGAAACGTATCAGCGGTCGATAACACGTAGTCGAATCGGTCGAAAACATTTTCCTCGTTGCCGTGCGAGTGGATCACCTGGAATTCGGGCGGATCGAGGAAGCGGCCGGTGTCGAGCCCGTTGGCCGCAATAAAGTTCCCCCAATTCTTTCCGCCGTAAGAGAAGTCCCCATCCAGATTCGACGTGCCGAAGCTGCCGTAAGACGCGGTCACATCGCCGTGCGGCGTGGTCGACCCCAGTCCGCTACGCGTGGTCACATCGATCACCAGGCTGGTCTTGTCTCCGTACTCGGCAGGCGGAGCTCCCGAAATCACCTGCATCGACTGTACCGCGTCCAATGGAATCTGGTTAGAGAACACCTTGCTCTGCTGATCGGTGATGGGCTGGCCATCAAGCGAGAAAGAGTTCTCCGCGTGGTCGCCCAGACCGTGAAACAACCCGTTGGAATCGGCCGCAACGCCCGGCGAAGCCAGCGTCACCAGAGAACTCAACTGCGAAGAGGTGCTTTCCAATGGAAGCTTGTCGAACAGCGCGCGGTCTACGTCGGTGTGGAACGTCGAGTCGTTCTCCACCAGGTCGCCGGCCTCGCCCTGCACCGTCACATTCTCGGCAGTCGACGAGATTTGAAGAGTTATCGAGACAACCAGCGGTACCGCTGAGCGAACATCCACGTCCTGCACGTAGGGAGTGAAGCCGGTGAGATTCACGGTCAAGTGATAGGGATTCAAGGGTACGTTAGGGAAGGTGAATTTCCCGGCGCCGTCGGTGGTTGTCGACCGGGTGAAGTGGCTAACCGGATTTTGGATTTGGACGGTAGCTCCCGGAATTACCGCACCGGTTGAGTCGGTCACCGTTCCCGTGATCGAGGAGGAAGCGCCTCCGGCCTCGGCGTAACCGAAGCTGGCGGAAAGCACCAGCGCGAACGCCAGTAAAGCAAACATCCAAGATGACCAGTGAGTTCTCCCTGCGGCTGAAAAAAGCAAAAGTCGGGGAATACCGGCCTGTCTTGAGTTTGCTGAACGGCCAGTGTATACGTCCCTCAGTTTTGTCATCACGAGTCGGGCCTTAGCCCGGCGAGGGATCTGCTTTTCAACTTTTTCGGCAGCCACTCGTGCTCGATCGCGAGACGGGGAGTCAATCGGACGTTGCTCCAAGCCATGTCGAACTTCACTTGACTGAGGGTTCGGGACTTTTGCGATTAGATTCTGCGTGATTAGCGACAACTGCAATTTACGGAACATCGATCCTCCGATTTTTGCCGGCTCGATGGCAACGCTGGTTGCGCTAGGGGAAAGCGCAAACAACGAGGCAAAGAACGGCAGAAAGAGCCATCAATCCATGCGCGCCGGGAGACGCGACCTTTACGAAAAATTGGATTAGAGGCTTGGAGGTGCGCGGGAAGGCAGGCTGCGGTCAGCCTGGAGCGAAGCGTAATTTACGGCTTGAAGAGTGGTACGAATCCAGCGCGGATTCAGCAGATCGGTCTTGGGAAGTCGAGGTGTGACGGCAGCGTTATGCCCAACCCGGCACAGTTCGCACTGATCGCTGGATGTCAGTTCACCCGATTGTGTCGCGGTAGCGGATGCACATGCGACGCTGCTTGCTGTCTTGGCCGTGCCCATCGCATGCACCCAGGGGTGCAGCAACACGTGCACGAACACCAACATCAACAGCCATCCTCGAAGCTTCACGCAATCCTCAATCAGGCGAAACGAAAATCGACCATTATTCTTACTGACAGTATAGGGAAATGTAAAGTCAGTCAGCCTGCCGCTCGTGGGAGAGCATAGCGAAATCTGAGTACAAAGCGAATGGCAAGCGGGCTGAAAGGCTTGCTTCGACGGTCGAGACGCTTATTTCCTTACTGGACCGCAGATCGGCACGGCAGCCACAACTGGCGACTTCAGGCCGTGATACCGCCGCTGAAAATACAGCGCGACTGTTACCAGGCCGATCATCACCGGAACTTCGACCAGCGGTCCGATAACAGCCGCAAAAGCGACCCCGGAATTGATACCGAATACGGAGACGGCCACCGCAATCGCCAACTCGAAGTTGTTACTGGCGGCAGTAAACGACAGCGTTGCCGATTGCGAATAGTCGGCCTTGAGCTTATAGCCAAGATAAAACGACACCACGAACATCAGCACGAAGTAGATGAACAATGGGACAGCAATGCGGATTACGTCGAAAGGCAGGCGCAGGATATATTCGCCCTTCAGCGAGAACATCACCACGATGGTGAATAGCAATGCGACGAGCGTCAGCGGACTGATACGTGGAATGAAGATTTTCTCGTACCACGTCCGGCCCTTGGCCTTCACCAGCACAATGCGTGTCAACATTCCGGCCAGAAACGGAATGCCCAGATAAACAAACACGCTGCGTGCAATCTCAGCGATGGAGACGTTGACCACGGAACCATGCAGGCCAAACCACTCTGGAAGTTTAGTGACGAAGATCCAGGCGTAGACCGAGTAGAACAGAACCTGAAAGACCGAATTGAATGCCACCAGCCCGGCTGCGTATTGCGTATCGCCTTTCGCCAATTCGTTCCACACGATTACCATGGCGATGCATCGCGCCAACCCGATCAGGATCAGCCCTGTCATGTATTCCGGATACGCACGCAGGAAAATGACTGCCAGCGCGAACATCAACACCGGCCCGATCAACCAATTCTGTACCAGCGAAAGCGCAAGGATTTTCTTGTTGCGAAAGACTTCGCCCAGTTCCTCGTAGCGCACTTTCGCCAGCGGCGGGTACATCATCAGGATCAGTCCCACCGCAATAGGAATCGACGTCGTGCCCACGCTGAAACAGTTGAGGAAAGGAACGATGCCCGGCAGTAGCCGCCCCGAAAGCACGCCCACGGCCATAGCGGAAAAAATCCATAACGTCAGGTGGCGATCCAGAAAACTGAGGCGTGACGTTATTTGGTTTTGCATTTGATTTTCTGCTTTCGCCGCATTTTCATTGCCTGCCGATACGAGTGATCTCATTTTGAATCGCCAGCCCGTCAAGGCTCGCCATCGGCAACGACAAGAACAAGCCGATCCTGCGATCTAGCATCATGAAGGCATCGCGGTAGGCGCGCTCAACGTCGTCAGCAGTGCCAGTGACCGCCGCTGGATCGGGAATGCCCCAGTGCGCGGTCATCGGCTGGCCAGGCCAGATGGGACACACTTCCTTTGCTGCGTTGTCGCAGACCGTGAATACAAAGTTCATCTGGGGCGCACCGGGTTTAGCGAATTCGTCCCAACTCTTGCTGCGCAGTCCCTGGTTCGGCAGGTGAGCGAACTCCAATTGCCGGAGCGCCTCAGGGCGAACCGCACCCGCGGGATAACTGCCGGCGCTGTAGGCGGTAAATGCCGGACGGCCTTTGAAGCTCAAGATCGCCTCCGCCATGATTGAGCGCGCCGAATTTCCGGTACACAGGAAGAGAACGTTGTAGCGTTCAGGCACGGCGTTAGACCTTCGCCGCCACCGCCTGCGGCTTTCTGGCGCGAATGAATGCGCTCCTGAACTTGCCGTCCATTTGCGGAGCGATGGCGTCCACGTCGATTCCCTGCTCGGTGAGAAACGCCCGCGCGTCTTCTGCTCTATAAATGCGTGTGGGTTCGATCTCGATGGCCTCAAATCCGGCAACCGCCAGCTTGTCGGCGTACTCGGAATCCTGGAGGGCGCCCGCGATGCAGCCTACCCATAGCAACACGCTGTCGCGCACCTGCTGCGGAACATCGCCATGTACCACAACGTCAGACACCGCAAAGCGACCGCCTGGCTTCAATACGCGGAACGCCTCGCTTAGGACGCGGTCTTTGTCTGCGGAAAGATTGATCACGCAGTTGGAGATGATCACGTCCACGGAATTGTCGGGCAGCGGAATGCTTTCAATCTCGCCCTTGAGAAATTCGACGTTTTCTACGCCGGCCTTAGTTTGATTGGCGCGTGCCAGGGCCAGCATCTCGTCGGTCATATCCAGGCCGTAAGCTTTTCCAGTAGGACCGACCCGCTTCGCCGAGAGGAGTATGTCGATGCCCCCGCCTGAGCCCAGGTCCAACACCGTCTCGCCAGCATTTAACTGCGCCAGCGCCGTCGGATTGCCGCAACCCAGCGAGGCTTTCAACGCCTCTTCGGGAATTTGCAGCGTCTGTGCCGCATCATAGAGATCGCTGGTAATTGGATCACAGCAACCGTCCAGCGCCGCCGAGGCGCCACAGCAGGAACTGCCTCCGCTGTGAACGCGCAAAGCCGCCTCGCCGTATTTCTCTTTGACCACTTCCTTGAGGCTTTGAGTACTCATAACTTTCTCCTATTTGCAAAGCGTAACGATGTTCTCAGGTTTGACTACTTTGTTGCGGGTGCAGCACTCGGCGTAGAGAAAGCCGAGAAGTTCCTGCAAGGCCTCGGTGTTGGCCGTGTACCACAGGAAGGTTCCTTCACGTCGAACCTTGACCAGGTCCTCGTTCTTCAGTTTGTCCAGATGGTGCGACAACGTAGAGTTTGGAATTTCCAACTCGCCGCCGATGTCGCCGACGACTAAACCCTCGGGATGAGCCGACAACAGCAGTTGCATGATACGCAGCCGCGGCTCGGTCCCCATCGCCGACAGCATGTCGGCGAAGCGAATGATCTGTTCGGGATCCTGTTTCCTGGGCATGCAATCTCCGTGCGTTGATATTTCTACAAATATAGAAATATTGGTGGCATGTCAAGCGCCTAATTGGGAAGATGGTTGAAACAGTCCCTCCCAGGCTCAGTTGAAGGATAAAGGCGAACGCTTTCTAAGCTTGCTGGTCAGCCAGTTGCCGATGGCCGACAACTGACGGCGGATAGCTGCTCGCTAATTTACTCCCGAGTTCGCCGCGACCGTAGGCGCTTGTTTCTCCGGCGGGCGCATGAGGCCGAAGTTCTGCAGGTAGGCGACAGTACGCTGCGCGGCCCCATCGAAGGTGAGCTGGCAGTTCACGAATTGTGTGTTTTCCCAGGTCACGTCGCCTCCGCCGTACACCAGCTTGCACTCGGTGAGCACGCAATTCAAAAATCGTTTGTCGTCCATGTAGACTGTGACGCTTTGTGGATGCCAGTTTTCCAGTACCTGCATAATGAGTCCCCTCTGAATGATTGGTATGAACAACCAGCATAAACCTTCGAGCCAGGAACTGTTGGCCGAAGGGTGCCGGACCACGGGAGATTCCGGCACGCTCCCCGAAATGTTCCGCCGTCACTTTCCACGGGCGCCCATTGGCCCGTCACTCACGACGAAAAGATTCGCCAACTTCCACGAATTTGCTTCGCATGTCTTGATCATGGCAACCCCGTCGTTTTCGTGGCATCTTATCTTCCGGTACCAAGCGATGAGCCAGTGGTACCGAGAGCATTGATACCAAGCCACGAGCCAGTGGTATCAAGGGCCCCCTAATTCTTCTGCCATCGAGCCCCGCCAAAAAGCGGGGCTTTTGGTTTTGGTGAGGTTTCAGTCGCGCAAACATCAAACCGGATACGGATCAGACAGCTCAGATGTAGCGCTGTTTAGGTAGGCACCACAAAGTAGATTCCACCAGCCGTGATCAGCTCAAGCGAGGTCCTCGGCAAAACAAGAAAGCAGACGAATTAAGTTCGTCTGCTCCTCGGTCGAAATCTACAGAAAGCCTAGGCACTCATCGTTTCGTTAGCAACTTTATGAACGGTTGAGCGGGCCTGGTCCATGGCCTTTCCAGCAGTGTTGCGAATGCTCTCCACCCCACGCTGTACCCGGTCGCGATTGGTCTCGTAGGTATCGCGCGCTGAACTTGCCAGATCGTTGGCGCGATCGGCCAGATTGCTGCGGGTTTCTTCCCCGCTCATCGGTGCAAACAGAAGACCAAGCCCAACTCCAAGTCCCACTCCACACAGAAATGCCTTCATGCCATCCTCCTAAGATGATCGTGACCTTCCACAGCACCGCGCTGCAAGAGCGCACGCGGCGCTATATCTTTGGGGTAGATGCGGGGTCTACCCCTTGGGTTTGGCCGAGCGACTACAAAGTTTCTTCCGCTTCGACTGGTACATTTAGAGCGTGCGTTTGAACAGCGCGGTGGCAATGGTTATCATTACCGTGGCCGCAACCGTCAGATAAAGCAGGTCAGCGCGAATGGCAACAAAGCCTGCGTCTTTCAGAAGAATCGCCTTGAAACCGTGTACCGCATAGGTGAAGGGATCGATATAAGCGATCCAGCGCAGCCAAGCCGGAAAGGCTTTAATGGGATAAATCGCGCCGCTGGGGAAAAACAGTAGCGTGTTCAGAATGCCGAAGGTAGCGCGCGGCACCAGGGGATCTTCCACCCGCACCATCATCAGAAACATCATGGTGTTGAACGCCACCGAGGTTGCGATCACTAGCAGCAAGACATAAAACAGGTTTTGGGGTACGAAGACCGAGCCCAATCCGGAAAGCAGCGCGCCCAGAATCGTAATCACAATGCCAGCAAGAACCGCCTTGATTGCGCCAGCGATGTTCAGACCGGCTACCAGCTCGAACTTCGTAATCGGCGTCACCAGATAGCCTTCATGCACGCCGCGGGCTTTGTCGTCGATGTACAACATGCCGCCGCCAATCATGACCGAGACGAACATGGCCAGCACGATCGATCCCGGCAGCAGATATTTCATGTATTCGATATAGGGATAGAGCTCCACCGTGTCGAGAGTGATCTGCTGCAGAATGCGCGAGGGCTCGACGTCGGGATTGTTCAGTGCCTTGGTCAGGTCGCTGAATTCCTGCTCCAGAGTCGAGCTCATGAAGTTGTCTGTGTTGTCCACGATGAGCGCGATGCGCGGGTGATTCTGCTCGTAGACCCGGCGCGAATATTCCGGGGGAATGACGATGGCGCCATCGATGCGCCCGGTGCGCACATCTTCCATCGCTTGCTTATCGCTGTCATAGGGCACGGGAATGAAGGTGCGGGCGTTGGATTGCACCGCCGCCAACGCTTCGCGGACTTTCACGGCCTGTGTGCCGCCGTCCTGATCTACCACCCCCAGCCGCGCGTCTTTGATCTTGCCGCCAAATGCATTGCCCAGCACGATCAGTTGCACCAGCGGAAAAACCATTGCTACCAACATCAGTGCCGGCGAACGGAAAAACTTGCGCAGCTCGCGCTCCACGATGGCCCACATTCGATTCATGGCCGCATCCCCGGACGGTCAGGCATGACGAAGCTGTAAGCCTTCACCTGCTCATCGCGCAGTTGCCGCCCCGTGAAGTGGACGAAGACATCGTCCAGTGTGGTGTTTTGTACCGACAGCGACTTCACCTGCACATTTTTCCGCACCGCCAGCTCCACCAGCTCCGTCGTCGTCTTCGAACCGTTGCCGCTCAGGATGCGATACATATGCGCCGCCTCCGGCTGCACCGAGGTCACATCATCGAGCTTCTGCAATTCCTCCTGCCAGTCGGCGGGAGCGTTCAGAAACTGCGCTTCGATTACGTTGGTTCCAGGTACGCTCGACTTCAGGGCAGCCGGCGAATCCAGAGCCACGAGCTTTCCGTGATCGACGATGGCAATGCGATCACACAGGCGGTCGGCTTCGTCCATGTAATGGGTGGTAATCAGAATGGTGAGTGCCCGGCGGTTCTTGATTTCAGTCAACATCTCCCAGACGGCCACGCGCGAAACCGGATCGAGTCCGGTGGTCGGCTCGTCGAGGAAGAAGATTTTTGGACTATGAACGAGACCGCGCGCAATCTCCAGACGACGCCGCATGCCGCCGGACAGCGTCTTGGTCTGAGCGTGACGCCACTTCTGCAAATCGACTGTGGTTAGCAAGTCGTCGATGTTGCGTTTACGGTCTTCGGCAGAAACTCCATAGAGCTTGGCATAAATGTTCAGGTTTTCTTCGACGGTCAAATCGATGTCGCTGGTCAACGCCTGGGGAATTACACCCATGCAATGCCGCGCGGCATCGGGATCCTTGGAGACATCGAATCCGTTGATAAGGGCGCGGCCATTGGTAATCGGCAGCAACGTCGTCATCATACGAATCAGCGTGGACTTGCCGGCGCCATTCGGACCCAGCAGGCCAAAGATCTCGCCTTGCTGCACGTTAAACGACACGTCGTCCACTGCGGTGAAGTCGCCATACTTCTTGGTGATGTGATCCACGACAATGGCATCGCCACTGGCCGGGGCTTCAGAGACCGCGCTGGACGCGGGTTTTGGACTGAACCAGCTCATCGCGCACCTTTCCCCAAGTCCTTCGGCAGCAGGACTTCGGCCGTCATCCCCGGAACCAGCGAACCATCGGGGTTATCAATTTTCAGTTTCAACCCGATGGTCTTGATGTCGCGTTTGCGCCGGCTGACATCTCGCTGGGTAGCGAAGTCGCCTTCCACAGCCTTGAAAATTACTGTGCCTTCCATCGGATTCCCGGCTGGCAAACGCACCTTCAGCTTGTCTCCATCAGCGATGAAGCGGGCATCCGTTTCGGGAGCTTCCGCCCGCACCCATGTGTCACCGAAATCGATGATCGTGACAATTGGCGTGCCCGGATTCACCACTTCTCCCTGCCGCGTGGCGCGCACGGATACTGTTCCGTTGACCGGGGCATAGACCTTCGTGTAACCCAGCCGCGTGTCGGCTTCCGCCAGCTGCGCGCGCGCATTGGCTACTTGCGCCTGGTTGGCAGCAACGTTACTGGCCGCGGCACTTTGCTGATGGATGCGGGCCTGAGCGGTATTCAGGTCGGCCTGCGCCGCATCTACATTCTTTTGCGCGCTCACCACAGCAGCCTGCTGAGCGTTCAACTGTTCCTCCGCCCGCACCTTGTCCTGATCTGATTCAACACCCGCCTTCGCCAGCGCGATCATGCGCTGCGAATCGCTCTTGATGCGCGCCAGGTCGGCCTTGGCTTGCATCAACGTCGCCTTGGCTGCCGCCAGCCGCGCCTGCGCATTCATCACCCCATTGTTGGTTTCGCCCAAGGTCTGTGCCTCGGTGGCTTGCAACGAACTAACTTGCGAGCCGTAAGCGTTAATGGTCGCCTCAGCCGCATTCTTCTCAGCCTCCAGTTCAGCGGAATCGATCTCGGCGATCAGGTCGCCGGCTTTCACCTTCGATCCTTCATCGACGTATAGCTTCTCAATCCTCCCCATAATCTTCGAACTCACGATGACCTGGTTGGCGTCCACCACGCCTATCAACACCGTGTCGCTGGTGCGGTCGGTGGAGTAAAAGTAGTACCCGGCGGCAATCCCCAGAAGAACCAATAGGAATACGAAAAATTTGTGCGGTTTCACTTGCGCTTCCCTTTCTTACGGTGCACATCCTCGTTATGAATAAGGCCTGCCTCTGGAAGTACGTTCTGGGCGGCAATTTTCGCAGCCAGCTTCACGCCAGCGTTGCGGTCGGTGAAAAGCGCAGCCGCAATGAAATCAAGCACCGCCGCTCGCCGCTCTTGAATAGCCTGTGTAGACGACGGATTCTCGTTCATAAACTTCCGCCGCAACGGCGCAGTCAGAAAGTAATGAACAATCGAGCCCACAGCGGACGGCGCGAATTGGTTTGGTTCCACGGCACGAAATTCACCGCTGTCAATGCCCTCTTGCAGCAGACCAATGATTCGCGTGCCGATCGGTTGAATGTACTGGCCGAATACGCGCTCCAAATGCGTCGGCCGCCCGCGGCTGGCGCTCATAAGCTCGCTCATGAAAATGTGAGCGTAGTAAGGAGACTCCGCGATGGAATCAAAATGCGCCTTCGCATAAGACAGGAACCTCTCGCCCGCGGTTCCAGGACGATCGCACACCGTCATCACGCGATCCAGCAGCCGCTCAAAAAAGAGATCGAGGACGGCGCCGTACAGCGACTCTTTGTCATGGAAGTAGTAATAAAGCAGGGCCTTATTCACGCCCGCAGCTTCCGCGATGGCATCGACACGCGCGCCAGCCAGGCCTTCCTGCGCAAACTCCACCAGCGCCGCCCCCAGGATGGCTTTGCGGCTGACGTCGGGCTGCCGCCGGCTGCCGCGAGCGGACGCTGAATGGCCTGGTTGGGCTTTCATTTTAATTAACTAGTTAGTTAGACTAACAGGAAGCCATGCAGGATTCAAGACAAACTGGTTTCCGGGAGCTAATGTTTAGACACGATGAATCCTGATGTGATCACATCGGCAGCTGTTGCGTTAGTGTGTGGCTATTATGTCGTGGCCTGGTTCGTGGTTGGGCGCGATCCAAAACCGGGAATCATCGTCACCCGCTATGAGCCTCCGCAAGGTCTCTCGCCGGCGATGCTCAGGTTTGTATGGATGGAAACTTTCGACGACCGCACGTTTTGGGCTGGCGTGTTGAGTCTGGTGGCGAAAGGCCTTGCCGTCCTTGAAGCCGAGGGTGACATCACGTTGGCGCGGCCGACTGCAGCGGCCAACAACAGATTAGCACTTCCCAAGGAAGAACAATTTCTGCTGGACAGGGTGCTGAACCGT
>Ga0210398_10006637_pt1 | contig 10603 bp, 12 predicted proteins | sample IncBWC4OmetaG_FD_161047 | JGI IMG/M metagenome (GOLD analysis project Ga0210398, IMG submission 161047) | Forest soil microbial communities from Barre Woods Harvard Forest LTER site, Petersham, Massachusetts, United States - Inc-BW-C-4-O | ecosystem: Environmental > Terrestrial > Soil >... | reverse complement strand
CATTCCCGGCGTCTTCTACAACGGCATCATGCATACCGGTGACCTGTTTGACTTCGGGCCCAGATTCCACGAGGGAATCCTCGAGGTGCAGCCGCCGGTTCTCTTGGGAACGCCGTATCGGGTCTTGGTTCCCAAGACGGATGCGGATGGGAACGACATCGCTGGAATCCGCCTGCCCGATATCTCGGTGCCGCTGGCGACCTACACCGGCTATGCGTATCGGGCACCGGTCGCTGGGGATCCGCTGCCAATGGTCGATGGCTGCGACGCGTCGGGTCAACGTATCCCCTTCTTGGAGACCCAAGAGGAGCGAATTGCCGCGGGCGATCCGCGCCTGTCCATCCAGGAGCGATATCCGGACCACGCAACGTATGTCGACCGGGTCACGGCGGCCGCGCAGCAGCTGCAAACTGAACGCCTGATGCTCGAGATGGATGTTCAGACGTACATCACCGCTGCACAGTCCGCGAGCGTTCCATAAACACTAAAATCCTGGCTCAAAGGAACGGAGCCGGACAGCACAGCATCACGCCCGGCGCGCGGCGGTTAGAGTCAGGACTCTAACTCGCCTTGCCGGGCGAGGGCAGGGCGCAGGGACGACCATCATCAGCCGGTCTGTGGCTTGCCAGTGAAGACCGCCAACTGAGCGTCGAAAGCACGCTTGTAGGCAGGCCGCGCTTCGCCGCGGGCGACATAGGCGAAGAGCTTCGGATATTCGTCCAACATGCCCGACATTCTCAACCTCAGCAGGACCGCCACCATCATCAAGTCACCCGCGCTGAACGCGCCATCGAGCCACTCGGCATCGGCAAGACGAGCGGAGAGTTCTCCCAGCCGCACCCGGATGCGATCCTTGACGAGAGGTAGACGCTGCTCACACCAAGGTTTGTCGCCCTCTACGAGCCTAGCGGTTGCGAGATCCAGGATCGGCGGCTCAACCGTGTTGATTGCGGCAAACATCCATGTGATCGCGCGCGCCCGGGCGTTCGCATCGCCCGGCAGCAAGCCTGCATGGCGCTCCGCGATATGGAATACGATCGCCCCCGACTCGAACAGGACAAGATCACCGTCTTCATAGGTCGGAATTTGCCCAAAAGGATGCAGCGCTCGATGCGCGGGTTCCTTCATCGCACCGAACGAAACCGGACGAACCTTGTATGGTTGGCCCACTTCCTCAAGCGCCCAGCGAACGCGCGTGTCGCGCGCCAGTCCCCTGCCGCGATCCGGCGAGGTTTCAAAGGCGGTGATGGTGGGCGTCATTGGAGTGGGCATCGTGATTTTTCCTTTGCTGGAAGATTGGACAAATCGGTGTCGGGAAGGAAACCATTCAAGCAAAAGGTCGGCCTCAACTCAAATTTGAGCAACCCATTGCAGATCGATATCGACCGGCGTGGCACAGCCGCTGCGAAGCGCCCCGGCGTCCAAAATCGCTCCTGGCGAATTTCCGCTGTTAGAATTGCTTTCGATAGACGAGAAGCGCATGAAGAGGCGGCCAGCTACAGAAACGCTGCTTGAACGGGCTTGGGGGGCACTCCCTGGATTGTCCGAGCAGGAGTACGTTGGGCACCTCGTTTCGAGGCATTGATGGTTGGGGCCGGCCGCCGAAGGACGGCGGCTGCAGACGGCAGAGGAGCCGGGATGAAACAAAAAGTATTTGGAGCGACCCTTATTCTCCTGGCCCTGGGGCCGCTGATGCACGCGGGCAACGCGGCTGCGGCTCAACCACTTAGCGGTCATTGGCTGGTTACCGCGGACCTTCACGGGACGCCCATCTACGGGCGTTTGGATGTCGAGGTGCAGGGCGAGAAGATCACGGGCGAGTATTATGGAGACAAGTTTGAGGGAACACTCGATGGCAACGCGATTCACTTCGTTGCAAAAGACAGCTCCGGTGGGACTTCCAAGGTAGACGCGGCGCTCAAGGGTGGCGTGTTATCGGGCACGGTGGTTGAAACCGATGCAGCGGATGATTCTCATTCGGACCGCTATTCATTCACCGCGATTCCTGTTCGCCAAGCACCGCGTGCTGCGCCGGTGCATCATGAGTTTACACCGTCGGTGTTCTACCGCGAGTTCTCCGCCGCGAATCGGCCGGTTTTATTCGTCAATCCGGGCGACTCGATCCACACGACCACCGTGGACGCGGCGGGCACCGATCAAAACGGTCATCGACGAATTTTGGGCGGTAATCCCCAGACGGGACCGTTCTATGTTCAGTCCGCTGTGCCGGGAGACACGCTGGTGGTTCACCTGACGGCGCTGCGCCTCAACCGGAATTACGCAATCAGTGATGATGCCTTGGTCGGTCGGGGAACGAATAACTCTCTTGCTGTGAAAATGAAGGATGCGGGAAAGACGGTGGTGTGGCATCTCGATATTGATAGCGGCATGGCATCGTTGCAGAAGCCGGGCGCTCACATGGCGGCTTATATGGTTCCCGTGCACCCGATGTTGGGCTGTATTGCAACAGCACCCGAGCCATCGCGTGGCGCACCATCTACCGGCGACTCAGGTAGTTACGGCGGCAACATGGACTTCAATGAGATCGTCGAGGGCGCGACCCTTTATCTTCCTGTGTCCGTTCCGGGGGCCCTTCTATATCTGGGCGATGGCCATGCGGCGCAGGGCGATGGCGAGTTAAATGGCAATGCGCTCGAAACATCGTTAGATGTCGAGGTCACTGTCGATGTGATTCCAGGACGTCGGGCGCCCGGCCCCAGGGTGGAATCTGCTACCCACATCATGGCGATGGGATTGGGTGGGTCGCTCGATGATGCCTTCAAGAGTGCTACTGCAAATATGGCGGGGTGGATTGCCGATGACTACCAGCTGACACCTCCGGAAATTGCGGAGTTATTCGGTACGGCTGCCGAGTACAGGGTGAGTGAAGTCGCGGACCGAAATGCCGGCGTTGTACTCAAGATAAGCAAAGAGCGGCTGCTAGCGCTCAAATCAAAAGATGCAAACTGAAGAATGTTGATTCTCGCCAGCTCAATGGATTCACAGCGGCCACAGGGAGTTGCTCACGCCCATCGTTACTTGATCTCCGGGGCGTCGTGAAACGGTATTTCCCATCGAGACACCTCGCGATTCAGGATTCCGCAAAAAGGTAATCGCAGGTTATGCGGTGCTCCTCTTGACGCAGCCACACGTTGCTCCAAAGCATCGTGGCCCCTCGTGTCGTTGGCGCCCATCAGGTGCCGGCCGTCAATTCGCCAGAGATTCCGCACTTCCTCGCCGCGGCGGCTCGGATCGGTTTCGTTCCAAACCATGACGAAGCGTTGAACGAGTTCTTCAATATGATTCATAGAAATCCTCTGAAGGGAAATTCGCCGGATGATGGGTGGCGTGCAACCGCGGCCTCATGGAGCGCCAATTCTTCTGCAACGGCTCTGGAGACGCTCGGTCTTTGGAGCAGTCGATCGTGATAGGCCTCAATCGCCGGCCAGGGGGAAAGATCAATCTTTGTCGGCGCTCCCCAGTTCAGAATGGAGCATAGGTAGGCGTCAGCGCTGCTAAATCGATCGAGGAGAAACTGCCGCTCCGTCAGTTGTTCATCAAGGAAATCCAGGCTCGCTACGACGAAATCCCGTGTGTGGGAACCGATGCCGCTTTTGGCATATACGAGCGGAAGAGAGATCGCCTCGTGCAGGTCGCTCGCAACAATCGACAACCACTGATGCAGCTTATCCAGATCGAGGCTGCTCACGGGAGAGAGGGTCGATGTGTTCGAGGATGTGGCGAGGTGCTGCAAGATGGCGGCATCCTTGCTCAAGAAGTGCCCATCGTGCAGACACAGCGCCGGAAGGAGTCCTAACGGAAAGATTTGAAGATAGTTGGTGCCATCCCTGAGGCGCTTAGTGGTGGGGTCCACCTCGATAAAATTCAAGTGAATGTCGGCCTCGTAGGACGCGATGCGGTAGGCCAAAGAGCAAGCCATCGGAGAGAAAAACAAGTCCACAACTGTATCCTCCATCCTTGATTTGTGTAATGATCCGCATAAATATCGCGTCTGTCAACTCTTTTCATGCTAATCGGTACATAATGATGCCAACGCCTAAGAAACGCGCCCGTGGTCGGCCACGGGAGTACGATGCTGACAAGGCGCTCGCGCGCGCAGCCGAATGCTTCTGGAAACACGGTTACGCCGGCACTTCGCTTGATGATCTGGCGTCAGCTACTGGTATGAACCGACCCAGTCTTTATGCCGCTTTTGGGAACAAGCACGATCTTTATCTGAAGACTTTGCGGCGGTACCTCGACGAGTCGCGGGAAACGGCCAAGGCGCTACTCGCTGATCTACCGCCACTTCGAATCTACCTTGGGCGCTTCTATCAGGCCGCGCTAGATGTGTACTTCGCCGGCTCCGGGGGAGGGCGAGGCTGCTACTCCATTGGTACGGCCGCCACCGAGTCGGCGGTCGACGCGGCGGTACGCGCATTTCTCGCGGATAGCATTCAAAGCACCGATGCGTTTTTTGCATCCCTCGTCCGAAAGGCAATCGACCGAGCCGAAATTCAGCCAAAGGCCGACCCGGAGGCGATGGCTCGCGTTTTGACAGCCACCCTGCATACTCTCGCGGTCCGCTCCCGGGCCGGGCAGTCGCGCCGCGAGTTGGAGAAGCTTGCCGCTGCCGCGATCGAGATAGTGTGTGGGTAATCGTTCGAATCTTGGTCTTTGATTCGCCGTGGACTGCGGGCTGGGTGAGGTGTATGCGCCGAAGTTATCCTAGTCAGCGAATTCCGCCACGGTAAGAGGTGCCGGAAATTCCCCACGCGGCCGCGCGTCGAGGCCGGCCGGCGCGGGTGACCACGGCTGGGATTTGCCGAAGGTTTCTATCGAGGGGTAGGAGCCGAGAATTGTGAATTGCTCGAGTTGATACGGTAGTCCTTCCGCATTCAGAGGTGAATTGTTGTCGCTGATGTGGAAGTGAAGATGGGGCCCTGTTGATTCGCCCGTATAACCCAGCAAGCCGATCACACTGCCACGCCGAACATGATCGTTAGGTTTAACTCGGATGCTTCCCGGCTTTAAGTGTTCATAAAAAGCGTAATGACCAGCGCCCAGATCCAGAGCAACGTAGTTGCCGCTCGCGTCTTCAAGTTTGATCGAGGCAGGATTTTTGCTGAGAGTTGCGCTTTCGGGTATGCCATCGCGTGTAGCCGCGACAACGCTGTCCGCCACTGCCAGGACTTCGGCGCCGTAGCCATACCAATCCCTAATGATTGAACCATCGCCGTCAAAGTATTTACCGTTCTTGTCGACTTTGATCCAATCGATGGCGAAGCGTCCTGGAATATGCACGCTTCCTTCAACGGCATACGGCACGCGCCGGTGTCCGCGCTCCCATGAGGTATCGTAGACTGCGACCCACGGGCCGCCATGAAGTGGTGGTCCGATAGAAACCGGCTGTTCGACGCTTACCGTGAATGCGCCTCCTTGCACGGAGGCGCGCTCCGAATGCCCGGGGGCTTGGTACTCGATTCGATGCGTCAACCTAATTGCATTTGCGCCGCTCATGCCGAGCGGTACTGAGAGGTATGCTAAGGCGCGCCCGCCCGGCGGGATCAGCAATTTCTCGGTTGCCCCGACGCTATGATCAATGCGCCCAACTATTCCCTTCAGTTCCGAGTCTCGTAGATCGCACAGCACGACACCCACAGAATCTAGGATTTCGATCCGCTTTAGCGTCAAATCTATGGGCGCAAAATTCGTAAGATGAAGCTCATATAGAAGTAACTTCTTGCCTCCAATCACTACCGGTATTGGGTGCCAAGGAATCTGGAGGTCGAATGACTGCTGAAGCGAAGGCGGCTGACTCAGTGCGACGCTCGAACCGACAAGCGAAACAATGAGTATTAGGCAACAAGCTAGATTGCGTTTGACGCGGGGAACGGGCAACGGAATTCACAGCCTGTGCAAGGCGCAGAGCTTGTGCCCGTCAAGGTCGCGAAGATAGGCGAGATAGAGCTTAACTGCGCCGCCTTCGCGTACACCCGGCGGGCCTTCGCAGGTCGTACCCCCGGCAGCGAGGCCGGCCGCATGCCAGGCATCTGCTTGAGCGGGCGACGCGGCAGCAAAGCCGATCGTCATGCCATTGGCGCAGGTCGCGTCCTCGCCGTTGATGGGTTTTGTGACGGAGAATACGCCGCTCGGCGTTCGATAAAAGATCCTGTGCCTATCGACTGTCGCGGGCGGTACACCCAGTGTGCCCAGTAGAGAATCGTAGAAGCCTTTGGCGCGCTCGAGGTTATTGGTGCCAATCATGATGTGGGAGAACATCGATCTTCCTTATTGTTTGCGAATCGGGTGCGTCTAGTATACCGATCCACTCCATCGGATTGTCTTTGTCAACGGTACCCGATATCAAAAAAGTGTTTGGAGCGACCACTGTGCAGCACTGGTGGCTAAGGTCCTCGTAGAACCCGTTGAGATGCGGCTGCCTTGACGAAAAGCCAACAAATAGAAAACCCGGCGCCCTCTTTTGAAGGGAGCTGGGTGCGATGCAATTTTTTCAATGTGTCGCCGATCGTCGTCAGCTTGATTTGAGTTCAGTATGCGCGAAACTGGTTTGCGCGGATCTTTCGACCAGGCGCTGACTCACGCTCCATTTTGATTGCCTGAACTTAGGTGGAGGGTACCCGATGGACCGATCGACTATTTGTTTCCCCGTCACATGCCCGTGCTGCGGCCAGGAATACCTGATGGTGTCGAACCGCAATCTGATCGTCAACGCTCTCGCCACCGAACAGCGGTTAGCACTTTCCTCAGTTTGCGCGCACCACCGCGTCATGTGGGTCGCCAACGAGATCGAGCGTCATCAAATCCAGGAATACGCGGAAACGCTGCATTGCCGCGGGAGCAGGCGAGTGCGCAATTGTTGTGATGCCCGCATGCACTAGGAAGTGATCGAAAGTCCCCGCCGGTGCCGGGCGGGGATCGGATGTACGAACCGCCCGACTAGGCGGAGAAGCGTGACTTGGCGCGACGTCCGCGAACGACGGCTACCCCGCCTAACAACAGCGTCAACCCGCTCGCGATGGAGGCTGGATCGATCTCCGGCGCTTGCATGGGGGGAGAGACAACCAGAAATTCTTGGCTCGAATTAAGCGGCCTCGGCGTGTATACGCTCACGTTCGTTGCCACGTAGCCGCTGTTGACGGCCGAGAACGCCGCGGCTTCCAGCGCCACCGCCCCGCCGCTGGGATCGGTCTGCTGACCATCGAGAACATTCCAGATGGCAAACGAGAAATTGACTTGGCTGTTTGGGTCATTGAGATTATTTAGCAACCCATTTGCGAGCCAGCCGGCTGCGTTATACGCTTGCTGTGCGGAATAGGTGCTGCCGTCAAACGTTTCTGTCCCCGGAAATTTCTCAGTGCCGTCCAGGGCACCGGCGCTGGTCATCGAGGCGGACCACGGGGCATTCAGATATGAATCGGTGTAAAAATCGTCACAAATCATGTAGCCGGAATAGGTCATGCCGTTGCCGGTGATGGTCCCTTGGTAGGGGCTAACGTAAACGCCATTCGCTACCGTGCCGTTGCCCACACCGGTCAGATCCATGGTGTACTGGGCAAATGCCACCGGTGCAACCGAGATTAGACTACATCCGAGTAATATTTTGAGTGTCCCGTACATACGTCGATTTTTCCCTGCTATCGCAATGAAGTGAACCTAGAGACTAGCTTTGCATTCGTCATGCCCGCACGCAAAGGGCAAATGCGGGACACATGACAAAGGCCGCAACTCGCGACGCGATAAGTAAGAACGGGAGGCGGCTCGCGTTCGGCCTCGAGACAACGGCTTCGGCAAAATCCCGCGGTGCCTGCGCGAATGCTCGATTGACATAACACATTAAAAATCATCAATGACTCACACTCCGAGGAGGTGTGTAAGAGACGACCTCCGAACTGGACCGCAGCGAGGCAGGACGCTGGAGCGTTGCGGACGAACAGCCCCGGGCGAAGAACAAGTGGTTCTATCGCAGAGCATCGAAGTGGATATTGTTTTGGTTGGCTTCAGGCGCTAATTTTCTGCCATAGCGCCATTACTCGCATCGCGACGGGCGCAGACGCAAAAACTCACGGAGAGTTCACATGTCACGCAATCGCCTGAGTGCGCTTACAGGGTTCGCTTGCCTCGCCTTATTCAACGTGTGTGCTATTGCTGATGATCATGCCTACACGGAGGGGGCAGTGGTCAGTGTCTCAAGCATACGAACAGAAGACGGCAAGTTTGATGAGTACATGAAATTTGTCGACACCAATTGGAAACAGCAACAGGAAGCGGCCAAGAAGGTGGGAGATGTTCTCAGTTATCAGGTGCTGAACGTCATTCCGCGCGGCCCGGACGATCCGGATCTGCTCTTGGTGGTCACTTATAAGAGCTGGGCGGCGGGTTTGGACGGTGCGCTGGCGAAGAATGATGCAATTGCGAAGGCTGTCGACGGTTCAGTCGCGACGACAAATCAAGGCGTGTCGGATCGTGCGCGAATCCGGCGGCTTCTCGGCACGACATGGATGCAGGTGCTAAACCTAAAATAGCTGCGCAATTGAAAAACGCCGGCTATTGCATGATACTTTCCTGGTCGGAGGGCTCAATCACAGGGAGGAATGCCACATGCGATCACGAAGCCGCGATGCTCAACGAACCGAGCCGGTTGTAGAGCACGCTGAGGCGGCCGGTGTTGTTGAGGATGGCCCCTCCGTCATTGATTAGTGTCGCAGCGCCCGAATAACCGTTGATCAGAAACGAACCGCTCAGGTTGTTAAGTGTGACTGTCGAGGGCACGCAGGAACTGAGGCAACCAGCCGTGAAAATTCCCTCATTCCATAGATAGGCGCCGGCATCATTGATCGTGATGGCGGCACTGTTCAGACCGTTGGTGAGAGTTGATCCACTCCAATTAAAAAGCATCCCGCCGCCGGTGTTGGCGATCAGACCGTCGGCGTCGTTATTGAGGGTGGCAGCGCCTGTTACGCCGTTCTGAATCGTCGCGCCGTTTTCAGTTCCCAGCCAAGTACCGCGCCTGCTGATGGTGAGAATGGCTCCGGAATCGACGTTGAATTCGCCCGCGTTTACCTTGATCGAGCCGGCAGTCAGATTGCCGCCCTGAAATGTGTACGTACCAAAAGCGTTGATTGTGAGCGGACCGCTCACTGCATTCGACCCGCCCGTTTGGACGTGCTCAGCTGTCGCAGCACTGGCCATGTTACCGGCGATGGTCTCGCTGTTCGAGGCGAGACCAGTGGACGGTTGCGAGAGAGTGATAGTGGCGCCGGTACCAGTGATTTGCAGGCTGCCGAGTGAAGCGGCAAGGTCGTCGTTGACCGTGATGCTGGTCGGACCCGTGTTGAAGATATTGACGTTGCCGCTGGTCGGTGCGCTTCCCGCACTCCAGCACATGCTCGTAGACCAGTTGTAGATGCCGTTACCACAGGCCGCAACCGACCAATTCGTTTGTGCCTGCACGTTCGGGGTCGCCAATATCGCAACCAAAATCCAGAAAAGCGACAATACGGAATGCGTCTTCATAGATCCTCCCTGTCTGGCCGCAACGGTATGCACTAACTTCCGGACGCGATTTGCGTCGGCAAATTGTCGCATAGGTCGGCGGCGGTGAGGAAGGCGCCAAAAGCCGCCAACCTGAGAGGCCGGCGGTCGAGATTTGAGCTAACTCACGATGCGACCCAGTCCACGCGTCTGCTCAAATCCTGACACGCTCTGTCAGGTATGTCCGATATGCTGGCCGCGTTCGTTTTCATTGTCCAAATCCGCTCAAACAGAAGAGGAATCCATCGTGAAGCTGTATCCCTGCATTTCTATGCTTGCCTTCCTGGGTGTAGGCATCGCCACACCAGAAATCTCAATGGCACAAGCTTCGGAAAAAGCGAGTCAAGCTGAAAGTGCCGTCTCTGGACTTCATGATTTCGATTTCTTGGTAGGCCGCTGGCAAGTTCATCATCGAAAGCTCAAAAGGCGGCTTGTCAACAATCATGAGTGGGTTGAATTCGAGGGGACATTGTTCAGCCAGCCGCTCATGGGCGGCTACGCAAATGTTGACGACGATGTGTTCGATGTGCCGGGCGGTGCCTATCGCGGCGTCGCGCCGCGATCGTTTGATGCCAAGTCGGGGCAGTGGTCGATCTGGTGGATGGATAGCCGAATGCCGGCCGCACCCATGGATCCGCCGGTGAAGGGAAGCTTCCGCAATGGCGTTGGGACCTTCTACGCCGACGATACCGAGAACGGGAAGGCAATTCGCATTAGATTTATCTGGTCCAAGATCACGCCCACGTCGTGTCACTGGGAGCAGGCGTATTCGCCCGATGGCGGCAAGACGTGGGAAACCAATTGGGTTCAGGACCTAAAACGAGTGCCCTAGGCCACTGTGCGCTGCTTACTGCACGGTGATCGTGAGCATTCCGGACTGATTCTGAGCGTTGGCGCCGCTCAGTGAGATCACGTTACTCGATGTCATCGTGTAGTTAATCACATCGGTTTCAATGAGCGTGTTCTGCGTGTCATAAATCTTGACGGTCACCGCGATGCCGATGGGGCTGCCGGGATCCACTGGCGTCAATGTCGAGTAACTCACTTG
>Ga0210398_10006635_pt1 | contig 10604 bp, 8 predicted proteins | sample IncBWC4OmetaG_FD_161047 | JGI IMG/M metagenome (GOLD analysis project Ga0210398, IMG submission 161047) | Forest soil microbial communities from Barre Woods Harvard Forest LTER site, Petersham, Massachusetts, United States - Inc-BW-C-4-O | ecosystem: Environmental > Terrestrial > Soil >... | reverse complement strand
CTGCAAGTGCTGGGAAGGTTTCAACCGCCGCGAATCACGGTGTCGGTGGAAGCCGGCGGGGAGTGGCAAACCTGTCTCGACGAGCCGGGATTTCTGATTGCCGCAGGCAACGGTCCGCAGTACGGCCATGGCATGCGGCTGACCCACGAAGCGCGTATGGACGACGGACTGCTCGATCTCTGCTTTGTCCGCAGGCTGAGCAAGCTGCGGCTGGTCAGGCTGTTTCGCGTGGTTTATCGCGGCGGCCATATTGGCATGAAAGAAGTGCAGTACCTGCGGGCCAGCCGGATTCGAGTCGTCGCCGATCCGGTTTCAGAGATCTTTGCCGATGGGGAATATATTTGTACAACGCCGGTAGAGCTGGGCGTGCGGCGGAACGCGCTGCGAGTGATTCTGCCGTCCTGAAGTGGCTGGAAACGCGCCACTTTCTGCGCCGAGTCGGTATCCGTGGTGCCGTTTGGGACGAAATGCGTGGTTGACGTGCAATTTTTGTGGAACTTCTGCTAAGTTACTGGGTCTATACTGTTGTACAAAGCCGATGCCCACGCCCGTAGCCTCAAAACCGGCGAAAGAAGCGATTCCGGAAGTTGCGCCGCAGGACCAGGTAATCCCCGCGCTCTTTGGCGAAGGTGAAGGTCTTTACCCGCAGCGGAAGGACACGTTTGTCTATTCGTTCATCCTCCACATGGTGGCGGTTGGCATTCTGATCTGGTCAGGACACTGGGTCTTCGAACATAAAGACGAGATCAAGCAGCAGGTTATCGGCGTGGTGACCGACATCAGCCCGTACATGCCGATGGACATTTCCAAGAAGCGTGCGGGTGGAGGCGGCGGCGGTGGCGACCGCGACAAGTTGCAGGCTCCCAAGGGCGCGTTGCCCAAGCTTTCCAAAGATCAGATCGTGCCTCCGGCGATTGTCATTCGCAATGACAATCCCAAGCTGGTAGTTGATCCCTCGGTCGTGGTTCCTCCGACAATTAAACTGCCCACGGTTGGCGCTCTGGGCGATCCGCTGTCGAAGGTGATTGGACCTCCGTCGAACGGCACCGGCTCAGGCGGCGGCATTGGTAGCGGCAGCGGAGGTGGCGTGGGCTCTGGAACCGGACCGGGCGTTGGTCCGGGACATGGCGGCGGCTACGGTGGCGGCGCTTATCGCGTAGGCGGCGGCGTCAGCGCACCCAAAGTTGTGTATGATCCCGATCCGGAATATTCCGAAGAGGCGCGCAAGGCCAAATATCAGGGAACGGTTATTTTGTGGCTGGTTGTGAGCCCTGAAGGCAAGCCGCAGCAGATTCAAGTGCAACGGTCGCTGGGCATGGGTCTGGACGAGAAGGCTGTGGAAGCGGTGCGGCAGTGGCGCTTCGAGCCTGCCAAGAAAGACGGACACCCGGTGCCGGTCATGATCAACGTGGAAGTGAACTTCCGGCTCTATTAAGTTTAACCATCGCGAGAGATGGTGAACGCGGCAAGGCTCAGTTAGCTTGCCGCGTTTTTCTTTTGAGTTCGAGGCTCGGGTTAAGTAGTCTCGAATTTCCTCAGCGGCTAAACGGTTTGCTAAAAGCTTGAAAAGCAGATCCCTCACCGGCTGAAGCCCGTTCGGGATGACAAAATAATGGAGGCCTTACGGCGTAGCTAAAGCTACGCCCCTTCAAAATCACCCTAGGCCGAATTTTTCAGCAGACTGCAAAACCACATTGATTTTGCGGCATTCGCAGACGGCCTAAAAGGCCGTCCCTTTCGATCACGGTACTCAATCGGCGTCGCCCTACTGCGCCGGGGCGGGCGCCGGTTGCTGCGTTTGCGGCGTTCCGAAGTTCACCTTGGGGGCTTGCCGCGCGCCCTCGTCGGTCTTGAAGTAGGCGTCGTTGCGAGTGAAGCCCGACATGCTGGCAACAATGTTGTTGGGAAAAAGGCTGATGTAGGTGTTGTAGTCCTGCACCGTCTCGTTGTAGCGGCGACGCTCGACGGCGATGCGATTTTCAGTACCGGCTAGCTCGTCCTGCAAACGCAGAAAGTTTTCATTCGACCGCAGCTGAGGGTAGTTTTCCACGACGACCAGCAGTCGGCCGAGCGCAGAATCCAGTTGGCCGTTGGCGGCGATCTTGTCCTGCGGAGTTTTGGCTCCGATCAAGGCGGCGCGAGCCGCGGCGATATCGCCAAACACCTTGACTTCCTGTGCGGCGTAGCCCTTAACCGTCTCAACCAGGTTGGGAATCAGATCGGCACGGCGCTGCAACACCACGTCGACTTGCGACCATGCGGCATTTACCGTTTCCCGCTTGCGGACCATTTCGTTACGATGGCCAATAAAGGTGCCGCCGACCCACACGATCAGCAGTACGATCACAACAATAACAATCAGTCCTGTCTTCATCTCTGTCTCGCTTTCCGTATGATGATTCAACCAGTACCGCCGGCTGAAGCCGGCTCAGGATAAAAATGAACGAGGTGCTGCGGCGTAGCTAAAGCTACGCCCCTTCCTTCCGCCAATGTTTCTTGGGCGCACGCACGTCCAACTCATGGGCAACGCGGGCGATGGCGCCCATGTAGCTGTGATACACCGCGACTCCATCCAGAGGATGCTGGGGATCGGTCCGCAGCGTCAGAATGCCTTGCAGAGGAGCGGGGTCGAAGCCGAAAACTTGGCCGGCGTAATTCAGCAGCTCAGTCTTGGGATGAGGAGGATCGTCACCCAGTGCGATCAACGCGTGACGGAAAAGCGTCAGCACGCTGCTGCTCGATTTCGCCAGCACCCCATGCAGCTCACCCGCATCGTCGGGACGCAGCAGCAAATGCTGTCGCAGCCGCAATAGCGTGGTTCGCAATTCGTGCTCGACCTCTACGCGGTGCAGGTTCAAAGGAACTTCGACCTTGCTAATAATGTCTTCGCCAAACAATGTGCGGTGGGTGCGCTGGATATCGAGCAATTCGATCGCGAAGACGTCGGCCGATTCGCGCAGCTCCTGAACGCTCATGGTTAACGGGGGCGAGAAATGCTCTTCGTGCGTCCACCAGCGGACCACCGGCATGATCGCATCCAGCGAATGCTGCCCGAGATCCTTGAATACGGCCAGCAGGTTGACGTCGGAGTATTGCTCGTGGAAGTCTTCGCGAGCGGCCGAGCCATATAGGACCACGGAAACGAGATTATTGCCGCAGGCCTGCTGTAGCCGGCTGACGAGTTCCTCGAGTTTACCTTCGGGCTTCTTCATCGCGACCTCCTCACAACGCTCACCAACTGCCTCCCGCGCCACCGCCGCCGCTCAAGCCGCCTCCGAAGCCTCCAAATCCACCACCTCCACCGGAGAAGCCGCCAGAGCTGCCACCGAAGCCACCCCCTCCGCCCCAACCGCCGCCCATCGGCGGGAGGAAGATCATGCCGGGACCAAAGCCGCCGCCGCGGAGACCGGATCGCGGACCGCCTCCGCCTCTACGGACACCTTGGGCTACGGTGCGAATAAACCAGAGAACGCCGATAATCGCCAGCAGCTTGAGCCACCAGGGCCACGGGCTTTTGGCGGCTTGCTGGCGAGCAGGCACTCCATTCAGAGTCACGCCTTTATCGGCGGCAATCAATTGCGCCAGGCTCGAGACACCCACCAGAGCGGCAGCACTATAGTCGCCGCTCCGCAGACTGGGCAGCATGTCGCGGCCAATATCGCCGGCGCGCGCATCGTTGATGACCGGCTCCAGACCGTAACCAACCTCGATGCGGTACTGACGCTCGCTGGGCGCAATCAACAGCAGAACTCCGCGATTTTCTTTCTTCGATCCCACGCCCAGGTGTTTGTAAAGATCGACCGCGTAGTCTTCCTTCGTTTCGCCCTCGAGCGAGCGCACGGTCACGACGGCGATCTGGGCGCCCGTCTTCTGCTCGACCTCGGCGCAGAGCGTCTCGATCTTGGCTCTGGTCGCTGGATCGATGACCTGGGCCAGATCAGTTACGTAGCCTTGCGGCTGGATAGTGGGGATTTTTTCTGCGCGCGCATAGCCAAACGAAACTACCAGCAATACCAGGATGGCGAGTTTGATTCGCGGGCGCACGATTGGTGTGGGAGACAAACTCAGCACGAATTCTATATCAAGAGGCGTCTGAGGGGATGGTTCGCGCGGTCGCGAGGATGGGCTTCAGCAATGGCACGCCCACAAATTCACCGGGGCGGGCCAAAGATTGCCTCAGCTGCTAAAGCGCGCTCGAAGACTGCCGGCGAGTGACGCGTGAAGCAGGCCGCCGAACTCGAAAAGCAGGTCCCTCACCGACTTGAGCAGGCCGCTGAAAAAAGGCCGAAAAGCAGATTCCTCGGCGACTGAAGCCGCCTCGGAATGACAAAAGTAAGAAGCTTTTACGGCGCACCTAAAGGTGCGTCCCTTCAAACCCGTCGAACCTGATTTTTAGCGACCTGCAAATCAGCGAGGGGTGACAACGAATGGAAGCCTTGCTACGGCGTAGCTAAGGCTACGCCCCTTCGACAGTGTGCAAGGACAAATTTTCTTGCGAACCCGTGAAGGCGTGCTCCACCCGTCGCTTACATACACTATTGGCAAACGACTCTAGCGCTGGAACGGCTTAGTCAGCGGGGCCACACGGGTCTTCGCCTTCTCGGCCCATTCCGAGCTCTTGTCAATCCAGTCGCCAGCGTGGTCGCTGAACTGTTCAACGGCGTCGCGCGCGTCTTCGTACTTGCGACGAAGAGTGCGCCGCATCCGTTTGCCGGTCTTCGGCGCCAGCAACAACGCGGTCAGCGCTCCCAGCGCGAGTCCTACAAATAGCAGCGTCAGTCCAACGCTAACATTTCCTTCCGAGGAGCGGTATTCTCCCTGGCCTGCGAAATCGTCGGTTCGATCGTTCATGAGGGTCCGTCCTTCCTGTACGAGAAATATTACCGCGATATTGGTCCGAGGATACCTTTGCCAGAGACCGAAGACCGCACGTGCAGACGAAATTGGCCTGCAGTATTTTCCTTCGAATGCTTGTCTCAGGTGATTAGAAGACACTGGCAATGCGGCCGTTGCCTCTTTCCCGGATGGCTTCCCGGATTTCCCAATACCTCGTCTCCACGTGTAAAATCAGATGTTTAGCCTTCGAGCGGCGCGCTTTATGAGGAATATTCAGGGCAAATGGCGCGAATGCTCTCCCAGCGGCGCTGCCCCGGAAATCGCGGTTCGGCAAGTTTGCGGGACGAACGGCTCTCCCAGAAAATGCAGCTAACCAAGGAGTTTTAGACGAATGGCGATTCCAGCCACACAATTACGTCCGGGCATGGTCATTAAGCACAACAACGATCTTCATTCGGTGTTCAGCGTGGAACATCGCACCCCGGGCAACTTGCGAGCGTTCATTCAAGCCAAGCTACGCAATCTGCGCACCGGCGCCATGTTCGAACACCGGTTCCGCTCCGGTGATCCCATTGAAAAAATCATCGTCGATCAGGTGGAGATGGAGTTCCTCTACGCCGACGGCGACGACTATTACTTCATGAACACGGAGAACTACGAGCAGCTGCACCTGGGCAAAGACATCCTGGGCGATGCGGTCGATTACCTCATCGCGAACCTAGCCATCAAAGTGGAATTCTTCGACGGCAAGGCGGTAGGCATTGAGTTGCCGCAGACGGTTGAGCTCACCGTAGTTGAGACTGAGCCGGGCTTGAAGTCGGCTACCGCCAGCAGCGTGACCAAGCCGGCCAAAACGGAAACGGGGCTGGTGGTGCAGGTCCCGCCCTTCATCAACGAAGGCGAAAAGATTAGGGTAGACACTTCCGAAGGCGCATACCTCTCGCGAGCGTAGGGCTTGTTGCGTCCACGCCTGAACAATCTGTTAAAAGATCGAAAAGCAGATCCCTCACCGGCTGAAGCCGGTTCGGGATGACAAAAATAAAGAGCCGCCCCGGCGCAGCTAAAGCTGCGCCCCTTCAAGACGTGTCGATTTCGACGTTGTCCAGTAGCCGTGTAAAGTCGGTTCGGGATTACAAGAATGTATCGACCCGGTTAGGTCGTAGCTGAAGCCACGCCCCTTCAAAATCACTGCACCTTGGCGTATTCACTTTGGGCTTGTTTGAGCAGGGGAAGAGCGGGGTTGGCCTCTTTCCACAATGCCAGGAAATCTTCATACGACTTCTTAGCGGCTGCACGGTTGCCGCTCATGGTCTCGGCTCGGGCCAACTGCAGGTGCGCCAGCGCCGCGGTGGGAAGGTTCAGTATGACGCCGCGATGGCTAAGCATTTTCTGGAATTCCGCCGCTGCTTGCTCGCCCTGCCCCTGCTGCAGATAAGCCAGCCCTCGCAGATACACCGGATAAAACACGATGCCGGGAGAAGGTGAACCGGTCTCATAGGGCACCGTCACCCGCAAGTCCTCAAGGGCAGCCTTGGGGTTTTTCTGGTCGAGCGCAACCGCCGCTCGTATGGTAGGTACCCAATAATCATTGACCATGGTGTCGGAGGGATACTGTTTAACCAGGTCGTCGGCGAGTGCGTTGGCGCGCTTGGGATCACCGCTCCGCGCCAGCGTGAGAGCCGCCAGGATGCGGACGTTCTTTCCCGGACTGGCGGCCAGCGCGGCTGTGGCCTGCTGATGGGCGCGCTGCGCATCGCCCAGTTCAGCCTCGTGTAACGCACCGGCCAACTGCCACAAGGCTGCCGCCTCATTCGAGCCTGCATGCAAAGCGGAAGCCTGGGCCTGTTGCGAGAGCTCGCGCGCCTTCGCCAATCGTCCGTAATAAGCTTCCGTGTCGGACTGCAATGCGAGCAATTGATCCTCGACTCCAGATTTGCCGGTAGCGGCTGCAACCTGCTGCGCCATTCCCGCCGTATCGTTCCGCAGAAAGGCCAGTTCATAGAAATCCGCCAGCAGTGCCGGATCGGCGATTTTACGGCTCTGGGCCTGCTGCAATACGGCTTGCGCATCGGCGATGCGATTCAAGTCGATATACGTCACGATAAGGTTGAAGTAGTTGGTGACGTTGGACGGATCCAACTGCAACGCGTTTTGGGCTTCGATCAGGGCCTGGTCATATTTGCCAATGGCGTTATACCAGGAATTCAAATTCATGTACGACGACAGTTCGTGGGGATAGTCCTGTTGCAACAGTTGATAGGCCGCGATGGTCTGGTCGGCGTCACCGGTGACCAGATCGTGATAGTGAGAAGTGATGTACAGCTTTTCGCGCTCGCTGGTACGGTCGCGAAGCTGGAAAGCCTTGGTGGCGTATTCAGCGGCCAGCGTGGGCTGGTTGAGATTGAAGTACTCGACCGCCAGGCGCGCATAAGCCATAGCAAAATTCGGATCGAGATCGATAGCGCTCTTGAAATAAGGGACGGCGGCGGCGTATCCCTGCGTGCTTCCCATTTTCATGCCCAGACTGTAAGCCTTGAGCGCGTCCAAAGAGGGAGTAGTTGCCTGCTCGACGGGAGTGTCGTACTTCTGCACCGAGGCCAGCGACTCGCCGAGCTTGGCGCGCATTTTTGCTGTGGCCTTGCCCAACGCACCCAGCACCTTCCCTTTGCTGGAGGCGTCAGCCTGCTCGCTGCCTAAAGAATCTCCGTTGCTGCAATCGACCGCATTCAGACCGATCTGATACCGGCCGCCAACTCCGGAGATCGATCCCAGCAGGACCGCTTTGCTTCCCGCACGCTGGCAGATCTGCCGCGCGACATCTTCCGTCAGGTGGGCGTCGGCGGGCAGACCCATAAAACGAAGTTGTTCCTCTACCTTCTCGTCGGAGAGCACGTTTAGGAAGGGCGACTGCTCCAGATCTATGCTCAACGCCTGCTTTAAAGAGCTGTCGAAGACCGCCTCGCCCGTCGTGTTATCGAAGTCCGCCAGCACGAGGGTGTCTCGCTCCGAAAGAACCGGGCCTTTTTGTGATCGCCAGTAAAAAAAGCCTGCGATGGCTGCGATCACGACAACGGCCGCTATGGCAAGTGCGACCCAGAGAGTTCGCCGGCGCGGAGCCGGGCTGGCCGTTGTCACCGGCTCCGGCCGCAGGAGGGGCGCCGGCAAAGGCACGGCCACTTCGGCTGGAGCTGCGGTCTTCAGGTTCAGCGCCAGCGTCGGCTGGTTTGGGACCTTGGTTGGAGTTGTTGCCGAGCCTTCTCCATCCGGCTTGATTGCCGGGATCGTGACTTTGGTTTGAATCCCTGATTGCGATTCGACCACCCGGGGGGCGGGCGCGAGCACGGTCTTGGAGACCACCGGGGCAAGAAAGCGGTATCCCCGGCGAGGAATGGTTTCGATGTATAGAGGGCTATCGGCGCTGTCGCTCAGGGCGTTTCTGATCTGCTTGATGCAGTGATTCATCCCCTGTTCAAAATCGACGTAGGTTTCGTCTCCCCAGATTTGCTGCTGAATGTCCTCGCGGGTTACGACCTGGCCGGAGCGGCTGGCCAACAGAGCCAGGAGTTTGAAAGGCTGAGGCGACAACTTGATGAGCGTTCCCGACTTGCGCAGCTCTTCGGTGGTGAGATTTAGCTCAAACACCCCGAATCGCAGAAGCTCATGCGTGCCGCTCAACAGTGTCCTCCCACCTTCGACAGTTGCGCCGGATTATACATTGGCGGAGTCTCTGGAGCCTCGGCCTCCCCTCATCATGTCGGAAGATAACCCGTCCATTTTTTAGCAGCTTGGATGATCATTTCGAACTCACCCCTAAATCAGGCGTCAACCATTGAACTGATGTCGGGAATGCTTCATTGTGCCGCTTGAGAGCGGGAGTAACCCGGATGGGCTACACCGATTCTCGCAGGGGCGCTCCCGAAGGCGGGGCTGTAATCCCGCCTCCGGGATGCGAATACCAGGGAATCTGTCGAGGAGACAAAGGAGGTTCCAATAACAACCACCATCACTAGCGCACATGCAACGACCTTGGAACCGTTCCTGACCTTGCTGATATTGACCAGGTCGCGCCGGACGTATGCCTCACGCCGCCAGCTCAGCCCAGAGACAACCGCCCCAGTCGAGGTGCCCGGCGACGGGGCGGAGTTTCTGCCTGGAAGTCAATGCAACGCAATCGCGCTAGGTCCATTTCTTACGCTGATTCTGACGCTGCGTCGCCGAAGAGAAGTTAACGGGGGCGGGCGGCCGCGGCGAGAGTCTTTCGCCTGGAAAGCCGCGCCCTTCGTGAGGATCTGAGCCCGTGGGCCTTACGAATCTTCTCTGACAGGCTGCTGCAAACCTCGAAAAGCAGATCCCTCACCGGCTGAAGCCGGGTTCGGGATGACAAGAAATAAAGAACTTGGACGCGGCGCTGAAGCGCCGTACCTACCCGAACGACGAATCGAACCGAGTTTTTCAGCAGCCTAAGCAATGTCTTGAGAATCGGGCCGCGCCGGGTTATCGCGCATCACGACTTCACCTTCTTCGCGGTGGTGAGTTTCTTGCGAAGGTCCTCGGCGTAGTGGTCGGTCATGCCCGCGATGTAGTCGCACACCACTCGTACCAACTTTTCGTTTTCGACTCTGTCCTGAAAGCCGTGGGGAAGCGCCTCGGGATGGGTCACTAAATAGCTGAAGACTTCGGTCACAACGTTCTCGGCTTTCCGCTTTTCCGGCTCCAGAGCGCGGCAGTTGTACAGCGCCTCGTAGAGAAAGCTCTTGGCTTCGCGGCGTTCCTCTTCCACCTCGGGACTGAACGCAGCCAATCGATCGGGATAATTGCGTAGCGCCTCCAGGCTGGTTATCCCAGCTTCTTGTACCCGGCGGCCAGTGTTCTGGATCAGGTCGGTCACGAAGCGATTCAGCACGCGCTTCAAGGCTTCGTTGAACTTCAGCTTGTCGGGAGCGTCGGGATACTTCGCTTCCGCTTCGGCATAGAATCGCTCGAACACGCGCACCCTTTTGCGGATTTGCGTCAGGCGCAGCAGCCTGGCCTCGAAGCCATCGTCCAGGTCGGCAGTACTGTAGGCAATCTCGTCGGCCAGGTCGATCAGTTGCGCTTCCAGTGGCGGCCGCAGATCGAGAAGGTACTCGGCCAGCTCCGGGTGCTGGGCCTCACTGTAGTCGTGCGAGTGCTTAATGATGCCCTCGCGGACTTCGAAGGTGAGATTCAGGCCGCGAAACTTCGCATAGCGCAGTTCCAGATCTTCCACCGTACGCAGGGCTTGCAGGTTGTGGTCGAAAAACTCGCCGCGCTCGCGCATTAACAGGTCCAGAACGCGCTCACCGGCGTGGCCAAACGGCGGATGCCCGATGTCATGTACCAGGGCCAGCGCTTCGACCAGGTCGACATTCAAGTTCAATTCAGCGGCGATGGTGCGCGAGATCTGCGCCACTTCCATGGTGTGGGTCAGGCGAGTGCGGAAGTGGTCGGAATAGCGGCGGGTGAAGACCTGGGTCTTGTTCTCCAGGCGGCGAAAGGCGCGGGCGTGAATGACGCGATCGCGGTCCCGCTGGAACGGGTTGCGATAGGAGTGAGGCGGCTCGGGATAGCGGCGTCCACGAGAATCTTCTGCGCGGACGGCGTAAGGGGCGAGCATAGGCGCAGTTTACAGTTCGGCCTTCGGTATCCACCGGCCAAAAGCGTTGACCCGCTTTTCCTCGGGAGGCTCTTCCAGCGCAACGGCGGCGCTACGGCCCGATGGTCCACGAGCCAGCGGAGCCCGAACGCGA
>Ga0210398_10006634_pt1 | contig 10606 bp, 9 predicted proteins | sample IncBWC4OmetaG_FD_161047 | JGI IMG/M metagenome (GOLD analysis project Ga0210398, IMG submission 161047) | Forest soil microbial communities from Barre Woods Harvard Forest LTER site, Petersham, Massachusetts, United States - Inc-BW-C-4-O | ecosystem: Environmental > Terrestrial > Soil >... | reverse complement strand
TGTTTCGCGGCCGAGCCTTTTGGCGTTGTCGAGCCGCGCCATCACATTGTAAATCGCGTTCATTGTACGCGGATTGTTGATGTTGTCGGTCGAGACCAGCGAGGTGTCGAGCGAGCCCGGACGAGCCGTGTGCAAAACCTGGAACAGGAAATTCGACGGGTCGGCGTTCCATGCGAGGATGCGGTCGACCCAGAAATATTGCGCGCCGGCGGTCGAACTCAGGTTTTCCCATTGCGGCTTTTCGGGATCGGCGGGCGGCTTTTCGGGATTGGCGCTGACGTGGCAAAAGCCGCACGCCATGCCGACGCGGTAGGGCCGCACCAGCTCTTTCGACAAATAGTAATTCGCGTCGTTGTAAAAGCGCTGCGGGTCCCAGCGCTTGGCCGCCGCCGCGTCGAAGGCCGGGTTCGGAAACAGCCGCAGCCCGAGAATGCCGGTCGGCTCGCCGTAGTAGGAGCCGGCGGGGATGTTCTTGCCGCGCGCGCCAACCGCGACGCCGGGGTATTTGGCGGCGTCGGCGAACGGGTCGGGCGGGCATTTCGGGTCGCGCTGGTCGAGCCACAGCCCGTAATGCTTGGGATCGGGGCCGCTGGCCTTGGTGAAACAGGGTTCGTTCACCAGGCCCAAATAGCTCCAGCGATTGTCGCGGCTGAATTTGAGCCCGGGATAGGAGGACAGGATCTTCAAGAGGTCGAACGAGCCGAAGGTCAGACCGGTCAGCTTGTCCCACAGCCGGTCGTCGCCGCCGGTCCACACGAGCCACATGTCGCGGCCCTTGACCTCGTCCGGGGCGAGCGCAATGCCGCCGTCCATCCCGTGAAAATAATCCTCGTCCGCCGCGGGGAAGGATTGCGCAGAGCGCCCGGCCTGACGCGCCTCGTCGCGGACTTGCGCGCGCAGCGGGGCGGCGCACAGCAGGCAGACTGCGGCCAGCATCGCCAGAGCCACGCGCTGCATCGTCGACCTGAATTTTTTCATCGCGCCCCCCAGACGGGACGGAGCAATCCCCGATGCTATTGCTCCGTTTTAACCATAGCCGAGCAACCGCAAGATGCCAATTCCGCCCGCATCGTAAGCGTTTTAGGTGATGAAAGGCGCTCCAAGGGTGTTGCGGCCCCCTGGAGCGCGGTGGCGATGCTAAGGTGTCGTGCCCGCACCCGCAGGCGGTTTGAGGGCGGCCAGCAATTTGAGGCCGTCGGCCGCGCCCCAGCCGGTGCACGCATCCCAACCGGGCCCGGCGGCAAACTGGCCGTCGAGCAGCCCGTCGGTGTCGTTGTTGCCGCTGGTGATGTCGCGCAGCGCGCCATTGGGGCCGATCGTGCCGTAAAGCAGCGCGTTGAAATTGCCGGCGCGGCTGCCGAGCAGCGCATTGATGCGGGTGACGAGGCTCGCCCATAGCGGCGCCGACGCGCTGGTGCCGCCGACGATGCCGAGCTGGCCGCCGGACATCGTCAGGTAGCCGGTGGCAGGGTCGGCGTTGGCGGCCACGTCGGGGATCGCGCGCCCGGCGAAATTGCCGGTGTTGACCGACCGCGGCACCTTGCCCTCCTGCCAGCCCGGCACCGGTGTGATGTCGCTGACCCCGCCGCCGGTGCCGCTGCCGGGTCCGTCGTTCCACACCACCTCGGTGACCGCGACCTGTCCGTCCTTGCCGGAATGGGCATGCAAGGTGGTGCCGCCGACCGCCAGCACATAAGGGCTCGTCGCCGGGAAGTTGACGTGCGCGTTGCCGTCCTTGACTTGGGCCTCCGAGCCGTCATCGCCGGTCGAGACGCACACCGTGATGCCGAGCTGCGCCACCGCCAAGAGGCTCTGGTTGACGTGGTCGATCGCCGCCGCCGACCACAGGATGTTGGAGCCGTTGAACGGCTGGTTCTCGTCCCAGCCCCAGCTGACCGAGATCACGCTCGGATCGTTGGCGCTGTCGTTGATGACCGCGCTGAGGATGTCGACAAGGCCCTTTTCGTCAAAGGTCGAGAAATAGACCGCGAGCTTGGCTCCGCCGGCCAGCGCCCCGGCCACGTCGATGTCGAGCATGACCTCGCCGGTCGAATCGGGGTCGGCGGTGGGGTCGGTGCCCGCCCCGTCGACGGCGACGATCTGAATATCGGGCGCCGCCGCCCCGATCTGCTGGAAATACGAGCTCACGTCGGATTGCGCGACGCCGCCGCCGAACTCCAGCAAGCCGAGGCACTGGCCGCTGGCGTCGGCATCGGGGAAACTATAGATGCTGGCAAGCTCGGTCGGGACGAACCACGGGTGCGCCTTCGCCATCGAGGAGACCGCGTCGATCTTTTGCCGCGAGCGCGGCAGGCGGTGCATGACACGATTGTTGTTGAGGCCAAAGACGCCGGTGATCGCGTCGGCGACATCCGCCGGCAACATGACCGGGCCGGTGCGGGCGTGAAATTCGCCGAGCTTCGGATGGTCGTAGTCCAAGAGCTTGATGCCGAACGCGGCGCTGACATCGGCGACGGTGCCGGCGAGCCCGAGCCGCGCCGAGGCACGCTCGTCGCGGGTCACGACCAGGTGGTGGGCGGCGGCGAATTTCTCGATCTTCTCGACCGCGGCCGGGTCCGAGCCGTATTCGGCGCGCAGCTGGTCGCGGGTCATGTACTTGCGCTCGCCGGGCCGCTTGTTGTCGAGCGCCGACAAATCCGGCAGCTGCTTCAGGCGGCGCACGCCGACCGTCAGCGCGACCCATTTGTTGGGGTTGGTCTTGCGCATCGCCACCGAACCCGGCGGCAGATGATGCAGGCTGTTGGCGAGCACGCGCCGATTGGCGGCAGGGCTCCTCATCGCGACACTCCATTCGTTCGGCGCCCGACAGCGGATTGCTCCCGCCGGGCGGAGACGAATTTATAGTCGTGAGGGGGCGCGCGAATGTGAACCAGCTCTCAGGATCGGAAGATTGCGAGCTGGGAGCGGGACGGGCGGTTCGCCGCGGGTCGGCCGGGGTCACCGCCGGGAGCCTTGGCGCCCCGCCGTCATGCGCGGTTTGCAGCCTGCGCGCCTCGGCCGTTCAGTCCGTTCGGCGCCTGGGCGCCCGGTCCGGCGTCGAGCGCAGCCAGCGCCGTCTTAATCAGATCGCTTTTGACAACCGCGGTGTCTTCGCCCTCGGTCGCGAACCCGACGACGATTTCCAGCGCGCTATCCGCGGCGTTGCGATCCAGCAGCACCTTTGGAGCGGGATCGCCGAGCACCCGCGCATCGGCTTCGACGAGCGCGTGCACGGTGCCCATCGCCGCGTCGAGATCGGCGTCGTCGGGAATGCGAAACCGCAGCTCGCCCGAACGCGGCGGCGCCGGGTAAATGCTGTAGTTGCGCAGCGGCTGGCCCCACACGCCGCCGTTCGGCACGATGACTTGAACCTTGTCGTCGGTGACGAGCTCGGTCCAGAACAACGTCAACCCTTGGACCGTGCCGGTGCTGCCCGCGACTTGCACCTTGTGCCCGATCCGGAACGGCCGGAAGATCAGCAGCATGACCCCGGCAGCCAAATTGGAGAGCGTGCCCTGCAAGGCGAGCCCAACCGCGAGGCCCGCGGCGCCAAGCACCGCGACCAGGCTCGTCGTCTGAATCCCAAACTCCGACAGCACCGCGAGCACGGTGACGGTGAGGACCAGATAGCGGGCGAGGCTGCCGAAAAAGCTGCGCAGCATCGGGTCGAAATGCGGCGTTCGGCTGAACCCCCTGATGACGAATTGATCGGCCTTTCCGGACAGCCAGAGGCCGATCAGCAGGATCACGATCGCGCCGAACGCATTCAGCGCATTGGATACGACGAGCGGCAGCAAGGCGCCCATGTCGGCCATCAGATGTTGAGTCTTGTCCGCGAACATCCCCGATCCCCTCCGGGTAGACATGCATTTGGCGGTAAACGCGACGACGGCCGGTTTGCTTCGCGTGCGGCATCGGACCAAAGAAAAGGACTCGAAGATGACATCGGGCAAAGCGGGGTTTTGAGCGCGCGGCGGTTTGGGAGCGGCTGGCGATCAGCAGGCGGCGGCGTCGAGCTTTTCGCGCAGCCGGGCGAGCCGGTAACCGAGCGCGAGGTAGGGGCCCCAGGCGGCTCGGCTCGCGACAAAAGCGGCGGGATCGCTGGCGTGCCGCTCGCGCAAGTAGGCGGTCACCACCGTGTCGACCGGAATGCGGCTGAAATCGTGCAGCAAGAGGCCGCAATGCGCCGCGGCATAGGGGCCGATGCCGCGCAGCGACATCAGGTATTCGTAGTCGGGCCGCCCCTCGCCGGCCATGTCGATCGCGTCGTCGTCCAGCATGCGGCGTGTCGCCGCGATGACCGTCGGGGCGCGAAAGCCGAGCCGGGCGCCCTCGCGCAGGCGCTCTTCGCCGTAGTCGAGGAGCTCTTCGGGGCCGGGAAAGGCGCCGCCGCCGGGCTCCGACACGAGCGCCGCCGCCATGCGGCAGGTCGACGACCACGCCGTGTTGATGGTCAGCACGGTTTTGATGAAGTCCTCGTAAAATGACGAGCAGCGCAACAGGCGGCCGCCGCCGCGTTCGATCAGCACGCCGTCTGCGCCGAGGGCCGCGAGCGCTTCCGCCGGATCCCATTCGGCGGATAGCCAGCGGCGCACGCGGCGACCAACCTCCGGCTCCTCACTGGCGGCAAAGTCGTCAAAACGGATGACGACCGATCCGGTTTCGGACTGGAGGACGGCGACCGAGCCGAGCTTCGCGCCAATCCGCTCCCGGCGCGACAAAGTTCCGGCGTCGCGATCCCAGTGCCAGGGCGCGAGGTGGGCCCAGCCGTGGCTCGCGACTGTCAGCGCGAGGTCCACCGGGAACGGCAGCGCCAGCCGGATTTCGCCGGCGCCGGCGCCGGGCGCGATCGCGCCGCCCGAGGGCTCAGGCGGCGGCGAGCGCCTGCTCGAGGTCGGCAAGGATGTCGTCGGGATGCTCGATCCCGATCGAAAGCCGCACATAGCTGTCGTTGACCCCGGTTTGCGCCTGCTCTTCGGGCGAAAGCTGGGAGTGGGTGGTCGATGCCGGGTGGATCGCCAGGCTGCGCGAATCGCCGATGTTGGCGACGTGGTAGAACATCTGTAGCGCGTCGATAAAGCGGCGGCCGGCCTCGCGCCCGCCCTGTAGCTCGAACCCGAGCAAGCCGCCATAGCCGCCTTTCAGATAGGCGTCGGCGCGGCGGCGAGCCTCCCCGCTCATCAGGCTCGGATGAATGACGCGCGTGACCTTCGGGTGCTCCGACAGGAATCTGGCCGCGGCGGCGGCGTTGGCGCAATGGGCGCGCATCCGCAATGGCAGGCTTTCGAGCCCCTGCAAAAACAAGAACGCGTTGAACGGGCTCATCGGGGCGCCGAGGTCGCGCAGCAACGTCACCCGCATTTTCAAAATGTAGGCGATCGGCCCCAAGGGCTTCACCGCTTGGGTCCATACGGCACCGTGATAGCTCGGGTCGGGCTGGTTCAACAGCGGAAAGCGCGCGGCGTGCTTTTCCCAGTCGAAGTTGCCGCCGTCGACGACGATGCCGCCGATCGAGTTGCCGTGCCCGCCGATAAACTTTGTCGTCGAGTGCATGACCACCGCCGCACCATGATCGAGCGGCCGGCACAACACCGGGGCCGCGGTGTTGTCGACGATTAGCGGCACCCCCATCTCGCGCCCGATCTTGGCGACCTCGGCGATCGGGAAGACCTCAAGCTTTGGGTTGGGCAGGGTTTCGGCGTAGTAGCAGCGGGTGCGCGCGTCGGTGGCGCGGCGGAAACTCTCGGGGTCGGCGGGGTCGACGAAGCGGACCTCCATCCCCATCGTCTTCATCATCGTGTTCAGGAACAGGTTCCAGGTCCCGCCGTAGAGGTCGGTCGAGCTGACGAAATTGTCGCCGGCCTGGCAGATGTTCTGGACCGCGAATAAGGAGGCCGCCTGGCCCGAGGCGAGCGCCAATGCGGCGACCCCGCCTTCCAATGCCGAGACCCGCTCTTCGAGCACCGCGTTCGTCGGGTTCATGATCCGCGTGTAGATGTTGCCGAGCTCGGCCAGCCCGAACAGGTCGGCGGCATGCTTGGTGTCGCGGAACTGGTAGCTCGTCGTCTGATAGATCGGCACCGCGACTGCGTTGGTCGTCGGATCGCTGCGATATCCGGCATGGAGCACGAGGGTTTCGGGGTGCTGGCTCTTTGTCGGCATTGCGTTCTCCGTCGGCAAGGCGGCCGGCCGGCACTCTGCCATGGGCGGCGGCACGGTGTAAGCGCCTTTTGCGCGGCGCCTGCCGGTCGTTGTCGGGTGGGTCCGATTGCAGCGCTCGGACGTTTGCCGGACATGATCGCCACGCGCCGCCCGGGTGCAAACCCCGCCTGAAGCGCCGGGTGCGCGCGATCTTGCAGCGCCTGAGGCGACCACCGCTGAATTGCGCGCGGCGGCGCGCGAATGCACCGCATGCGCGCTTTACCGGAACGCCACCCAGACGGTGTTCGGCGAAGGCCCTGCGGACGCGCGGATCATGCTTGTCGGCGAGCAGCCGGGCGACGCCGAGGACATTGCCGGCCACCCCTTTGTCGGGCCGGCGGGAAAACTGCTCGACCGCTGTCTGGCCGAAGCCGGGCTCGACCGCTCGCGCGTCTGGGTGACGAACATCGTCAAGCACTTCAAATGGGTCCCGCGCGGCACGCGGCGCATCCACAGCAAACCGGGATCGGTCGAAATCGCTGCCTGCCTGCCGTGGCTCGAAGCCGAGATCCGGGCGGTGGCGCCGCTCGTCGTCGTGGCGCTCGGGGCGACGGCAGCGCAAGGGCTCTTTGGCAAGGCCTTTCGCGTGACGCGGGACCGCGGCCAATTTGTGGGGTTCGGCTTGGCGCCATGCGCCTTCGCCACAATCCATCCCTCGGCGCTGCTCAGAGCACCCGACGAGGACACGCGCCGCCGCGCGACGGTGCGTTTTGTCGAAGATTTACGCAAAGCCGCCTCGGCCGGGGGATAATCCGAGGACGCGCTTTGGGTCAAACCGCAGGAGGCGGCGATGCGTCGGCCATTTGCGTGGGCAGCGGTTGCGGTCGCGGCTGTTGCGGTGGCCGCGGTGGCGGTGGTCATCGGGATGTTCTGGCGTCAGCTCGGCGCGTCCGAAATCAGCACCGCCGGTTGGCTGGCATTGGTTTTTGGCGCCCTCGCCACATTAGCGCTCGGCGTCGGGCTGATGGCGCTGATGTTCATCAGCAGCCGGCAGGGCTATGACGACCCCGGCAGCCGCGACGAGTAGCCAAACGCCAAAACGGGGGAAAGCTCGGCTGCCGCCGAAACGAGCAGTTCGACCCGTTCGCGTTCAACCTGGACTTACGTCCGTGGGTGTCCGCGCTCGCATTCCAAGACGAATTGCCGAATGGCGCTTGCGTCCGCGAGGATGGCAATGCTAGTTGAGACGGCCGGCTGCAACGAGGGGGATAGGTTGAAGAACTCGGCGAGATCCGTGGAAGACCTCAAAGCGGCGCCGAAATACGGGCGCGGGACCGGTGTCCCCAACCCGATCGACGTTCATGTCGGCAACCGCATCAGGATGCGCCGTCTGCTGTTGGGAATGAACCAAGAGACTTTGGCGAACGCCCTCGGCCTGACTTTCCAGCAGGTGCAGAAATACGAGGGCGGCGCCAATCGCGTCAGCGCGTCCCGTTTGTCGGCGATGGCGGAGATTCTGGGCGTTCCAATTTCCTATTTCTTTGGCGACTTGCGTCCGGACGGCGCCGAAATCAGTCCGGAGGACCAGCGCTGGCGCGAATACCTGCAGCGGCCGGAAACCATCGAGTTCATTCGATTGTACTACGCGATTCCGGACGTGCGAGCCCGCCACCAGTTTCTTGAGATGACCAAAACCCTGGCCGACGCCGCGCCGTCCGAAGAAGACCTCGGGGCGGCTGCGCAAAAGAGCGAACTCGGCTAAAGATAGCGCGAAGCCGGTTGCGGCGACGACCCGGTGCGGCGGGCTTGTACCTGGGCTTGACGTTCATCTGGTGAACGCGCTAGCCTCCGCGTCTGCTTCGTGGGGAAGCCGCGCGTGCGCATTCTGTGTTGGGCCGATCCTGCGATCCTCGCACCGGGCGTGCCCCGCAAAAAGGGTATCCGATGACATCATGGTACGCGGTTCATACCCGGCCGCACGCGGAAACCCTCGCGCTTGAAAATCTGCTGCGCCAAGGCTACCGGGCCTACCTGCCGCGCTGCCGGGCCTGGGTCAGCCATGCCAGGCGACGGCATCTGGCCCTGCAGCCGCTCTTCCCGCGCTACCTGTTCGCCGCCGCCGCGGAGCCGACGATGCGCTGGCGACCGATCTTGTCGACCTATGGCGTCCACGATCTGGTGCGAGCCGGCGGCCGCCCGGCGCCGGTCGCGAGCGAGTTGGTCGAGGCGATCCGGGCGCGCGAGCAGGAAGGCGCCTATGAGCTCCTCGAGCCGCGCCGGCGTCTGCGCGCGGGCGAGTTCGTGCGCGTCACCGCGGGTGTGTTCGAGGACATGGTGGGGCGGCTCGTCGAGCTGAACGACAGCGACCGGGTCACCGTGCTGCTCGAATTCCTGGGGCGCGCCGTGCGTGCGCAGCTTTCCGGGCATATGATCGAGGCTGCCTGAGTTCCGTACGGCATGCGGTGAGCCTCGCCGCCGGAGGGTGCAGCCAAGCTTCGAGAGGCGTTGCGCGATGTGCGGGATCGCCGGGTTTGTGAGCGCGGGTCCGCCGCTGCCGGTCGGCGAGCTGGAAGCGCGGCTGTGGCGGATGCTCGCGCCATTGCGCCACCGCGGCCCGGATGACGAGGGCGTGTGGACCGACGGCCGGGGCGGCCTCGCGCATGCGCGGCTGTCGATCATCGATCTTTCGCCCGCGGCGCACCAGCCGATGGCGAGCGCCGACGCCAGCGCGTGGATCACCTATAACGGCGAGGTCTACAACTTTGCCGAGCTGAGGGGCGAGCTCGCGGCATGCGGCTATCGGTTTCGCAGCCGCGGCGACACCGAAGTCATCGTGAATGGCTGGCGTGCCTGGGGTCCGCGGCTGTTTTCGCGGTTGCGCGGCATGTTTGCGCTGGCGCTCTGGGACCGGCCAGCGCGGCGCCTGATCCTGGCGCGCGACCGGCTCGGAAAAAAACCGCTCTATTGGGCGCAAACCCGATCAGGACTGGTGTTCGGCTCGGAGATCAAGGCGCTCTGCGCCTGGCCCGACCTCCCATGGGCGCCCGATCTCGACGCGATCGACCATTTCCTGACCTTGCAATATGTGCCGGCGCCGCTCACCGCCTTTGCCGGCATCAACAAATTGCCGGCGGCCCATTACCTCACCATCGATTTGGATGCCGGCGGCAACCTCGGCGACCCCACGCTCGTGCGCTATTGGCAGCTCCCGACGCCGGCCGCGACCGCCGGTCGCCGCAGCCCAGCCGAACTGCGTCGCGAGCTGGTCGAGCGGCTTGAGCAGGCGGTGCGGCTGCGGATGATTTCCGACGTGCCGCTTGGCGCGTTCTTGTCGGGCGGCGTCGACTCGTCCGCCGTCGTGGCGATGATGGCGCGTGCCGGGGTCGGGCCGGTCAAGACGTTCTCGATCGGCTTTTCCGACACGCGCTACGACGAAACCCGTTATGCCCGCATGGTGGCGCAGCGTTACGCCACCGATCATCGCGAGCTTGTCGTCGAGCCCGACGCGGCGGCGATATTGCCGCGGCTGGTGTGGCATTACGGCGAGCCGTTCGCCGACCCGTCGGCGGTTCCGACATGGTACGTCGCCGAGATGGCGCGCCGCCATGTCACGGTGGCGCTGACCGGCGATGGCGGGGACGAGTCGTTTCTCGGCTACAGCCGCTACAAGGCGATGCGGTGGCTGGCGCTCCTCGACCGGCTGCCGGCGGCGGCGCGCGCCGCGAGCGCGCGCCTGATGGGCGCCGCACCGGCCCGGCTGGAACGGCGCTTCAGGCTGCGCCGGATCCGCGGGGTCCTGACCGCGCCGCCTTCCTCTCCGGGGCGGCGTTACCTCCCGACGATCGCGTTTTTTGGCGACGGCGACAAGAGCGAGGGCTATGGCGAGGCGATGCGCGGCTTTCTCGCCCGTTCGGTCGGCGACGCGCTAGAGCCGTATTTCGGGCCGTCCGGGAACCTCGTCGCCGGCGCCAATCGGGCCGACATCCACACTTATCTCCCCGACGACCTGATGGTCAAAGTCGATGTCGCCGGCATGGCGCACGGTCTGGAGGCACGCTCGCCCTTGCTCGACCACGAGCTGGTGGAGTGGGCGGCGATGTTGCCGGCCTCGGTCAGGATGAAGGGCGGCGTGCTGAAGTCGCTGTTCAAGTCGGCCATTGAGCCCTATTTGCCGCCCGCCGTCGTGAACCGGCCAAAGCGTGGGTTCGGCTGTCCGATCGACCGCTGGTTTCGCGCTGAGCTTAAAGAGATGGCGTATGATGTTCTGTTGTCACAGAGCGCGCGGCAGCGCGGCCTGTTCCGGCCGGGCTATGTACGCCGGCTGCTCGACGAGCATTGCGCCGCGCGCTTTGATCACCAGAACCGGCTGTGGGCGCTGCTGATGCTCGAATCGTGGTTCCGGATGTGGATCGACGCGCCGAGCGATGCAGTTCGGTTGCGGCCGGCTGCCTGACCCGCGGCGGCT
>Ga0210398_10006633_pt1 | contig 10606 bp, 9 predicted proteins | sample IncBWC4OmetaG_FD_161047 | JGI IMG/M metagenome (GOLD analysis project Ga0210398, IMG submission 161047) | Forest soil microbial communities from Barre Woods Harvard Forest LTER site, Petersham, Massachusetts, United States - Inc-BW-C-4-O | ecosystem: Environmental > Terrestrial > Soil >... | reverse complement strand
ACGATCACGCACGCTTCGAATGTATAGGTCATAGGAAGCGAAGGTGCAAATGATGCCAGTCCTACAGGGATGCCTAATAAAATCGTATGGCCAGTTAACGCGGCCAACGGGACGTATTGTCGTGAAAGAAAAAACAGTGAGACCACGCCGACGATTTCACTTAACACAAGGCCGAGCAAAACGAGTTCGATCCGATTAAAATTGACTGCAAGAAGGCAACCAATAATAGTGCCGCTACCCGCGAGCATCGTCCCACTTGTGATCCGCCTCGTCTTTGAATGAGCCAAAAGGATCACATTGGGCGCAATACGAAAAACCCTTAGATAGGCCGCCGTCGTCAGAAGTACGTGAAAACTCGTTGGAACTGTATAGTGTGGCCCATATATTATCGGTTCAAGCCAGTCTACCATCAACCCTACAGCGACGGCATACACAGCACCGCAACATAATATCAGCCAAGATATCATCTGTGCCTCTTGACGCGCATGTGCCAGAACCAAGCGGGCCTCGACCAAATACGGGATAGCCAGCTTATTGATGATGGCGGTCAAGACCGACGTCGGAGTGAGCACAAGATTAACAGTGATCGCATACAAAGACAGTTCGGCAAGACCAAATATATGAGAAACAAAAACACGATCGAGTTGTGCACAAAGGATAGTACCTACTCCATTAGCCAGCAACGGCAAACCAAAGATCAAAGCTGATTTGCGCACCCGCGAGTCAATTATACTAATGTGTTCATTTTTTATAATAATTCTTGATACAAATGTATAAAGTACTGCTTCTGTTAGTAAACTTATGAGCATAGCGCTTGCGTCGCGTAGCCAAATTGCAAATATGAACGCGGCGACAACACTACCTATCAGCGACACGGCGTTCGCAATTGCCTGGGGACCATATTGATACTTTTTCTGGATTTGTATCACGCGCCAATTTCTGAAACCCCGAACCAGCAGAACGAGCCCTAGCCAACGGATGTAGTCAACCTCACCACTAGCGTCGAACAGCGTGGCTAGTACATTGGCAAATAACACAATGGTGACCGCTAGAATGACCGACCTGAGCACGGTAATTTGTTGCGCCACGGCGACGCTTTGGGCAGCGTCCTCATCGTTCGATACGATAACGAAGTGCCCTAGGCCTATATCCGTTAGTAGCTCACTGCTGCCAATGATAGTGGAGAAAACAATAGCTGCTCCTAGATGATCTGGCGTGAGAAGGCGAGACAAAATAATTGTTCGCGCGAACGCAAATCCAAATTCCATAATAGGAGATACAGCGGCACTGACCAAAGCCGTAAAGTAGCGTTGCATTAGATTTCTTCTGTGAAATTCCTTATTATTGTGATGTCTAGTCTCTATCATGGTGATATCACCGCCATACAATGTTAAACGCCTCAACCTTGTTCTCAGTAAGGTGAGCCCGAACAACCGGGCGCCCCTCTATGTTGCGTAGCACTTCCAAACATCGCCAACAGCAATAAGTGACTCCCAACAACTCCATTGATCTCGAAAGCTCCGCGCTTGCCGTCGATTGCCTTTTCGCGGTTAAAGTTTAGTGACGCATCTGTGACTCCCAAGTCAAATCGACGACTGTACAAGATACAATCATCCGCTGATAACCAACAACTCTGCCGACATAGGGCCGGAGGGCATCGATACCGCTACTACCACTATCGGAGAGATCGAAAACCCGAGGCACGGCCAAGACCAATACCGAAACCCAGCGGATCCACAAGAAAACTCTCGGGATATTCAGAGTCCCTTCTTTCTACCAGGCAATCTCGGTCCGCCACCAAGAAATGCGGTACCGCCCAGGCCGGACTCCCTGAAGTCACCCAAAGAAGCAACAACGATTGCGCCGAGAGTTTTTCGCGGCTGGAAGCCGCTGCATGCTGAATAGTACATTGTGAACAGTATGGTCAATGCCAACGCGTATGGTTGGCTTGGCACTTGCGAGACACGGCCTCTGCTACGGCGAGAAAGCCGGATGGTTGATCAAGAGTAGGGCTGTTGCGAGAGATCACGCCGCAGTGATCTGACCACCAGTCCAGTCGCGCTCTTCGTATCGGTGCTTAGATGCTCGATGCGGGCATAGACCCTCTATTCCTTGCTCGGGATGTCACTATAAAATTTGAGCGTTGCCTACGAGGGTGGGAATGCGCTGTCGTGAGATAACCGCGGAAGACTTCGGCGTCGCAGCCGTGGCCCTCAACCTATACGCCGGTCGAAAGCCCGGAATGCAACAGCATGGCCGAGGCCCTCGGTCCAATCCCGAACGCCGCGGTAGCGCTCCCCCTGATCGATGCCTGGATGGAGGATTACAACACCGTGCATCCACATTCCCGGCTGGGCTACTGCTCACCCCGGGAGTACATCATGCTCTCGTCCCAACCCGCCGCGTGTCCGGTTTAACGGGGGTTATCTCCAGCCTGGGAATGAGTGCAACATTTCTTGCAGTCCCGCGCCAGCGTATGCTGAATGATGTGGTCGTCTAGCAGCTGTCCCCCCAGATGCCGAAGAAATTATGGAAAACATGGACGTTCAAGTTGTTATCATAATAGTAAGCTTTCGGAACGCGCATGATGTCGTGGCGTCGTTGAGATCACTTTCGGGCGCATATCCGTCCCCCTCATTTGAGATTTTTATCGCAGAAAATGGCGGCTCTGAGGCAATGGATAAACTGTTGCGGGCGCTTACAACAGACCGCTGTTGCGTGTTTTCTTCGGATACTGTGTTGAGGGATTTATCAGGAATCGTGCGTCACCGGGAACTATATCTGCTGGATCCGAACGGCCGCCCCGTTACCCGTGTGTACGCCGCGGAAATGCCAGAAAATCTGGGTTACGCTGGTGCGATCAACAGCTGGTTGCGGCCGCTGTTAAAAATACCCGGTTGGGATGCGGTCTGGATTCTGAATCCGGATACACAGGTCGCGCCATCAGCCCTTCGGGAACTAGCCGCTCATTCGTCACGCTACGCCAAGGGAATGGTTGGAAGTCGGCTAATAGGGCCAAACTATCCTAATCACGTTCACACGCGAGGCCTAAGGTGGCGCAAGCTGTTTGCAGACACCATGGCTGTTGATTATCTGTCTCCCACTGAGCCCGCTCCGGATCCCAAGGACGTCGATCGCCGGATCGAGGCGCCGTCAGGTGCCTCATGTTATGTCACACGCGAATTAATCGAACGCATCGGTCTGATGGATGAACGCTATTTCCTTTATTTTGAGGATTTGGAATGGGGATGCCGCGCTCAACAATTTGGTGGTGCAGGCTATGCTCATGCTTCGATTGTATTCCACGAGGGTGGAACGACGATCGGTACGGCGTCTACGCGTGCCAATAAATCGCCACTCTCTGTCTATCTAGAATTTCGCAACAAAATTTTGTTTGTCAGAAACCATTATCCCAATTGGCTTCGGTGGACGATTGTAATGCAAGTCGCACATGTGCTCGCGTTTGGTGCGGCTGGCGCGTTCAAGAATATGGGGTTCGCCTTTCGGGGTTTGCTCGCAGGTGTCTTAGGGGAAACTGGCAGACCCGACCATATATTGGCGCCTCTCAATTGCAGATCTCACGAGAGCGTTGAGTTTCCTCCCTCACCTGTCCCTTGACGCAAGCCCTTAATCGACCCCGCGCTAAACTTTCCGCGTGTTTAATGCCAGCTGGGTTGTATCACTGGCCGAAGCTCGGGATCGGATCGAACCGGAGTCGTCCCCCGATTAGTGGTCCCAGCGTGACCCATTGAAGCTCCTCCAGGTGCAGGTCGTCCGGCCCAACGAAAGGACGGACAATGAAACGATTGAGGTTTACGGAAAGCAGATCATCGCGGTACTGTTGGAGCAGGAGGCGATGATAGATCTCCGATATCTGCCGCAAGCATGGGATCAGCGACGCGAGAGTTTACAAGTGGAAGACCATGTAAGTGGAAGGCCATGTGAGACGATTTGGAGCTATCCGAGGCGAAGCGGCTGCGGGCACTGGAGGACGAGAACGGCCGGCTGAAACGGATGCTGGCTGACGCCGTGCTCGACAATGCCGCGCTGAGATATACCACCGCCTCCCGTCGCACGGCGGGCCTCACCACTGTGTTCCCAGCAGGTCATGGTCCCTCCTAACGCGTTGTGGGCAACATGAAATATTACTCCTTCGTGCGATCAGAAATTGCACCGCTGCTGCCGTCCAACGCTACACGCATACTGGACGTGGGATGTGGCGTCGGCGCAACTACCGCCTGGGTGAAGTCTAAATATCGAGGAAGTCGGACTGTGGGTCTGGAGGGAAATTCAGCGCTCTTACCCGAACTCACGAATAATGTCGATGAACCTCACATCGTTGATCTTAATGGTACGTTGCCCGAAGTAGGCGCAGCCGATCTCGTGTTACTTCTAGACGTTTTGGAACATCTTGTCGATCCTGAGAGATTATTAACTAGAATTATCTCAATAGTTGCCAAAAATGCAACGATCATTATTTCGCTACCGAATGTCGCTCACCTTAGTGTTTCGTTGCCGCTGCTGATCCGAGGGCGGTTCGACTACGCAGATGCGGGCATCCTCGATCGGACACATTTGCATTTTTTCTATAAAGGCTCCGCGCTAGAACTAGCCAGGAGGGTCGGGTTAGAAGTTGAAAAGGGCTTAATAGGGGGCCTGGAAGGCCCAAGAGCACGCTGGGTCAACCGACTGACGTTGGGCCTGATTAGGGATCGACTTGCTAAACAGTACATTTTCTCAGCAAGGCAGAAACAGTTCGTCACTCACCCGATGGACCGATGGTGGATCGGCGGCTGAAGGTTGAAGTGGTCCGTCCAGAGCCATGGTTTTTACCCGACGGACGACAGCAATGCCAAGGCAGCACCGCAAGCGGAGGAGATCGTCGCGAAGCTGCCGCAGGTGGACGTCTTGATCTCGCGGGGCCGGAACTTGCTGGAGGCGATCCCGTGCTCACAGCACAATTTCACCACCGGTACCCCGACCTAGTGCTCTTTGAAGGACGGTGACGACCTGCTCCTCGCTGGACCGCCCCTGCTTCCGGATTGTGTCGTTGTATGGCACGAGTGCTGGCCAGGCCGGGAATTGGCTAGCGCGGTCCTGATCAGGCGGTCCACATCTGCGTCTGTAAATACCACCCCGTGCCGATACGCGGCGATAATGGCCTCAACGTCCATCACATAGTAGCCCGGATTGGGGTGTACACCGACCCAATGCTTCGGATCGCCGTTGGGGCGATAGTCCCAGGGGCCCGCCGGCTCCTAATAATTCCTTACCCGATAAGCCCCATCGCGCTGCTCGTGCATCCGCGCGACTGCATCACCCGGAACCACTCTCCCGCGCGCTTGCTGTAGACGAGATCACCGGTCGCGTCGAACATCGCCAGTAACCACATCGCTACCATGTTGGCTTTGTTGTCCGGATGCGAGAAGCCCTTATCGGCGGCCCCGCGCTGATCGTTGCCGTCCGTCCATCCACCGGAAGTGGTATCTATTCCAAACGGAAGTATAACGCTGATTGTGCCATCGGCCGTTGGTCGCCAAGCGCCGCGCTGTTCCCATTTCTCGAACACCGACCGCGCCAGCCGGATGGTCAGGCGACGCAACTCTCTCATGTCTCGGAGGCACGAATAGCTTAGGTTGATCCACCGCGTCGGTGCCGGAGCCAACGTGCCCATTGCGGATCCTTGCTGCGCAGCGCTGAAGCTGAAACAAGATTTGCGCGCAACGCGGGAAAGATTCCGATCAGACTCCAGCACGTGCCCCAGAAGTGAACGATAAACCCCAAGAAAATTGCTGTCACGATCACGATGCCGAGAGCAGATGAAAGCCGCCGCTCTTCAGGAGTCAAATAGGGCGAGGCGTTCAGTGGGCCTCTCCAGAACGGACTTATCATCGTCAGAAGCACAAACAGAGTAGATGGAACCCCATAAGTCATTGAATTCTGGAGCCAAAATGCATCAACTGTTGAGCCGTAGAGATTCGGATCGACCTGCCAGTCCCAAGACGAGCCTATCCCGAATAAAGGCGAGTGGATCACTAGGGGGCCGGCCGTTTCCCAAATTGCTTGTCGGTAGTACGCCGCTTCAGGACTAATTTGTCCGAGCCTCATGAGAGTAGCTATCGGCGCTCCCGACATGGTGATTACGGCAATGAGAAGCACAGCTATAGCCGCGCCGATGAGTTTCCATCTCGTGGGAAATCTGTTAGTGATCAGGCTGTAGCCGGACAGAGCGAGGGCAATTATGTACGCTAGCCAGGCACCTCGCGCTTGGGAAAACCAAAGACCAACCGCTGCAAAGCCGGCCACGCTCCAGCCAAAAAAACGGTATGGAAATACAAAATAAGCTAAGGTTCCGAACCACGCGCACGCACACCCAAATAGGATTGAATGTTCCAAAGGGCCCATTGCGCGAATAAGGCCATTTCTGTATAGCGAATCGGACTGAGTGGCCAAACCCTCTTCCACAGCAATCTTCGTGTACCCGGTGATGCTTTTGGTGAATTCATAACTGAACAATTTTCCAGTCAATGGGTCGAGCAGTGCGATGGCAATTACGATGATGAATACTTCACAAGTAAACATGATTATCCGAACAGAGCTGTTAGGCGCAATAAGGGTGGTTCTTACTATGTAATAACAACCCACGAATTCGACTGCTACCATAGTAGCACCTTTGAGACCTTCGAGACCGTCGGTCACGACGCTCGCTAACAACATCCAAAGGAAGGTTGCGAAAGCAAAGAAGTCCGATGGGACAAAGATGCGTGTCGGCGCTCGGAAATATCGGACGATGGCCCTAGTAAAAAACACAAGGATTAAAAGACGTGCGAGGGTGAGACGGAAGTTGCCAACAAAGAACGACAACCCCTCAGGAAGAAACAACGCAACGAGGATGAGTTTCAAAGGTATCTCGGCGGCAGCACTAGCTGAGACCCTTGCTTGTCCGACATGGTTCAGCCGCCTGAATCGGAAGTTTCTTGATGCCAAAGCCCGTTCCACGGGGAAATGTGTCCGTCCAGTCCGAAGAGACCGGAAAGCTAACCTATTATCGGGCAGCCTTCTAGTTCTAAAAACTTAATGACCTCCTTTCGCCTTATCTAGCTTTTAAGGTTGGAAAGCGTGTCTGCCGATGCCAAAAAACAACTGCAATACCGGCCCATGATTTGCCTCCGTAAAAAGTGAGCGGTTGGCGGTGAAGAAAATTCTGCTTTTAGTTCTCCTGGCTGAGCGTACGCTGACGGATCGAATGTAACACTTGGTGCCCGCGCCGAGACGCGCCCCGGATCCCGGCGGCTTCGGCCACGCCTGTCGGTCCAGTGGCTTGCTCATCGCGCCGATCGGCGTGGGTCTGCGCCTCGTCGCGCAACAGCCCGTTTACGCCGGCCTACATGGGCGACTTCGGCCAGCGCCGGAGAACAGATTTTGCTCTCGCTGGTACGGCACGGCTAATCTCGACGCCGTCGACGTCCAGAAGCACAATTCGGGCGCGCCGGAAATGCGCTCTAGGGTGTGCAGCAAACCAATCACGAGGGGAGATGATTGCGAATGCGTATTCCATGAGTAAACGTTACTCCTGACTGCTTCTATTTCGTTGATCGGATATGGTCGAAACTTGCGCTCATATTGCTGCTGCTTGGGTGGCAAGGGCATGCACAGGAGACCTTCGGGGATCCGTGATGTCGGGAACGTCTTATTCGTCTACCCCAGTGTCGACTGGTAGAAAATTGGGACCGTTTCGGCATTTAACTCGCCCACACGTTGGTCTGTCGAGGCCGGAAACTTTGCAGGCAGCGGCGACACTGGCGTCCTTGACTTCACATCGGAAGGAGCGGCTCGCTTTGACGGCGCTGTTGCTTCGAAGAGAGCGGCGCTAACCGTTCAAGCGTCCAACCCGGGAGGCTTAGTTTAGGGCTGGTTTTGGCGCTAGCGGGAGCATGGCCGGCGGAGGTCGAGATTGCGCCGCCGGCCATGCGGCGAGGGCTGGCACGAACACCTCAGGAGCTAGAGCCTGGTAGCCGATCGCGGCGTGCGGGCGCACCGCATTGTAGTGGCGTCGCCAACTCTCGATGACGATCTGAGCTTCGCGCAAGGTGTAAAAGATCTCGCCATCGAGCAGTTCGTCGCGCAGGCGAGCGTTGAAGCTTTCGACAAAGCCGTTCTCCCACGGGCCGCCCGGCATGATGTAAGCGGTCTTTGTTCCGACGGCGCCGATCCAGTCCTGCACCGCCCGGGCGACGAACTCCGGGCCGTTGTCGGAGCGGATATGACCGGGAACCCCGGCCCGTTGATCCCATTAGCCGTAGCTGTGGCGGTACCCAAAGCCATAGCTATAGCCATAGCCATAGTTATAGCCATAGCGGCTCATGTGTTTGGGGTCGACTTTATTGAGCACAACACCGGCGATACGGTGCGATTCAGGCCTCAACACACTCAACGCTTCGAAAACCGCGTCGCGGGGAGTGCGACCCCACTCAACTACCATCAGAACCTTATCAACCATACTCGCTAGGGTGAGTGCATCGATCACTGGCAATAGGGGCGCTGCGTCCAGCGCTATGTAATCGTAGCGCTCGCGAAGCTTTACGACCAGATTACGCATTCGCTCCGATGCTAAAAAGTCGGTTGCATCCTGCGTATCCGTCCCCACGGAAATAAAATCAACGCCCGTTGCTCGGTCGTGGATTACCACCTCGTCTAATCCAGCGGTACCCGCCAATACATCAGTCAGGCCTCTTTTAGGCATGCCAAATGCCTCAGATAGAGATGGGTGCCTTAAGTCGCAGTCAACAAGGACAGTTCTCTGGCCCGATCTGGCGCTGGAAGTCGCAAGAAGCATCGCCGATGCAGATTTACCCTCTCCTGGCACAGACGAAGTAACAAGAATTACCTTAGGAGATTCTCCATGGTTCGCAAATGTGAGACTGAGACGGGTATTTCGGACCGCTTCACCGAACTTCGACAAAGGCGATTCTATCATGGTCTGCGCTAGCCCCGTGGGCCCTACTGGCGTTCCCGTGCCTTGTAGCGGGATGATGCCAAGAAGGGGATACCCAAAAGTCTGCTCCACCTGCGAGCCGCTCCTGATTCCTCTGTCTAAATATTCTAATAGAAATGCCAGAAACGCCCCTAAACCAAGCCCCCCAATTGCACCAACAGCGTAATATATAATGCTACGCGGGGAGCTTGGCTCGATCGGAAGCGACGCTGCGCTTATGATCCTCGCACTTTCGCCCTGTAGATTTCCGCTCTTCGAAAGCTCATTAAATTGTGAAAGGTAGCCTCCATAAATCTTGCGATCGGAATCGACGAGCCTCTCGAGTTCCTGTAACTTCAAAGACGCTGTTGAATTTTGGCGCTTATCTGAAAGTTTTTGTAAACTAGCTTCAAGGGATTGCTCACGTTGAAGTGCGCTATCATAGGCATTCTTGAGGTCACCAACGACACGAGTTGATTCGTCGCTAATCGCTTTATTAACCGCCGACAGTTGATTCTGAACTGCAATCACCGCTTCATGATTTGGGCCAAGATCACTCCGGAGTCTGGCTGCCTGAGAGCTCAATTGCGAGGCCTGCAGACGCAGCTGGCCTATCGCGTTTGAGGCTACTATTTCGGGAACTTCTTGAAGATCACCCTTGCCTTCCAGCACTCGGTTTGCTTGGTCGAGGTGAGCACGCTTTTCCGCAACATCATCTTGCGCTCGCATCAGCTGCGCGCTCAAGTCGTTTATCTGTTGTTCGGTGAGATTGCCCTTGCCGGCAATATCAGTAAGCCCATTCGTAGTTTTGAGCTCTGCGATGGATGTCTCTTCCGCTTGAATACGCCCTTGCAAATCTTCGAGCCTCGATCTTAGCCACACAACAACCCGCTGCAGCGCCTCTTCGCGTGCCTCGCGCTGGCCTGAAAGATAATCGTCGGCCACAGCGGTCGCCAATCGCTGTGCCATGCCGGCACTCCCAGAGCTCGCTGATATACGCAAAATATAGGAAAAAGGTACGCTTTCGGCCTCAAGCTTCTTCTGCAAAATCTCCGCCGCACGATCAAGGTGCAGTGCCTCAGCTTGTTTTGCGTCACCGTTCGTTTCCGGGCCAACGGACAGCCCGAGGAGCCTGCGGAGCCACGTCGGTGCAAAACTCTTGGCTTGGAACTCGGCGTCATTTTCAAGTCCAAGCTTAGCGGCCACGCGTAACGCCAGGGATCTCGACCTTATCACTGCGATTTCGGTGTTCATCGCCACGGCATCGCGGTTCTCGACGAACGGGGACGTTGTCTTTTGAACATCCTGAGAAACTTGCTGGTCGGGATCGAAAATGAGCAATTCAACGGTCGATTTGTACACCCAGGGAACGATATGGAGCAGCGCTGCGGTAGTAAAAAAACACACCGCCGTCGTAATGATGATCAGTTTCCGACGCAGCAAAAGAACATTGAGAATCTGTCTCATGTCTAGAAACGGTGCTGATCGACCATCGGCTGGTGGCTCGTAGTGGATTATCTCGGAGTTATGTACGGGCTCGAGATCGTTAGACAACATCAATTTTCCTTTAATTCGGTCGCGTCGCCTGACACATCACAATTTCTTGCATTCTCACGCACATCCGGACACGGT
>Ga0210398_10006632_pt1 | contig 10609 bp, 12 predicted proteins | sample IncBWC4OmetaG_FD_161047 | JGI IMG/M metagenome (GOLD analysis project Ga0210398, IMG submission 161047) | Forest soil microbial communities from Barre Woods Harvard Forest LTER site, Petersham, Massachusetts, United States - Inc-BW-C-4-O | ecosystem: Environmental > Terrestrial > Soil >... | reverse complement strand
GCCGAGCAAGTAACAGCGGCGGGCGCGAATAGGAATGATAAAGCGGCTCCCCCCGTGGTGGTTTCACGCTTCCTTCGGCAGGGCTGAGCCCTGGCACCCAGTATCTTGGTGTCATTCAGAGCGCGTCTGAATTGCTCCGATTCCAGTAGCCGAAGCACTGAGCGTAGCCGAAGGGGAAGAATCCCCGCTCCTTCTTTTTTGCTACGGATGCGTCGCCAGGAAGTCGAGCATTGGTTCGGTCCAAGTGAGCGGCCATTCGATGTGATTCAGCGATCCGACCGTGGTGCCGGGGATATTGGAGCTGCTGCCGTCGGGGTCGGTGCCGCAAGTAGGATCGCAGGAGCCGACCTCCTGCTTGAGGTCGTTGATTATCACGTCGTCGTCCGGGTTGCCGCCAAGGTTAGCGACCTGGCTGATGATCATCTCGCTGTTGGGGCATAGGCCGGCGATGTCACAAGAGTTGTGCACTTGGTAGGCCTGGATTTTCGGATTCGACACGCGAATCTCCGCGACGGTCGTGGGATGATCCTCTACTGGCGTTTGCGGGCATGGATCGTTGAAGGCCTGGAACGGGTCGGGTGCCGAATACACTGCGATCGCCTTCACGTTGGGCCGGTTGAGCGCGTAGATATACGACATCGCCGAGCCGTTTGACCATCCCGAGACGAAGGTCCGGTCGTTGAGCACGGCGCCCGCCGCCTGCACCACGCCGATGAAATGATCGATAGTCGCAACGTCGACATTTTCGGGATAACTCACGCCGCCGACTTTTACGGTTCCCGGAGAAAACTGCCGGTACCAGTTGTCCCATCCGGGGCCTTCATTGTCCGGGGCGGGATAGAAATGCGTCGTATCGCGGCCCTCGGGAGCGAGAACCACGAAGCCCGTGGTGCCGGCGGCGAGGCTGAAGCTGTTCTGGAACGACAGGATGTTGGTCGAGATGATTGAGTCTGCCGTCACCAGCGAAGGATGCAACCATACAAGTAGCGGCAACTTGTTCGACGCTGAGGCGGACGCCGGTTGGTACAGGCACGCATAACGGGCAGTGCCGTCGGAATCATTCCAAGGCCCCAGCAGCGTCCCCCCTGCACACGTCGGCACCTCATTCATGATTAAGGTCTGCGGAGGATTTCCGAACGGACTACATCCGGTTGCCGCGGGTGCGGAACCCGGCGATCCGACTAGTATCGCGAGCGCAAAGGCAGCGAAAAGTGGACCGGCAAGCACTCGCCTGCGGTGCTGGCCAACACGGCAAAAATGACTGACAGTCATCATGTGGTTCCTCCCAGTGCCCCCGCCGTACCCGAGTGCGGGGGTCGGGTAACAAGCAAATTCGAGACCTTCTTCGGGTAGGTAAGGAATTCCGAGAGAATTTGGCGTCAGGAGTGGGAATCAGAGTGTGAAGTCTGAGGAAGTTTCTACAGATATAGCTTCATGACGTGAAATGTTTTTTTGGATTGGCTCGTACGTCGATTACGATAAACTGGTCAGCAATCTTTGAATCCACGGAGACATGTCATGAAGATTCCACAATCGTTACGCGAAGTGATCGAAAAAGGACCGTACGCTCATTTGACCACGCTCAATCGGGACGGCAGTCCGCAGGTCACCGTGGTGTGGGTCGGGATTGAAGGCGACGAGTTCGTGATCGGCCACATGGCGGTGCATCAGAAGGTCAAGAACATCCGGCGCGATCCGCGAGTCGCGTTGTCTCTGCTCAGCGATAAGACCAACGCGCAGGGAATGCGGGAATACGTGGTGGCTTACGGCAATGCGCGGATAACCGAGGGTGCCGCAGTGCCCCTTTTGCAGCGCCTCGCGAAAATTTACCTCGGGCCGAAGGCGGACTTCCCGCCCGCATCGATGCGCAGTATTCCGGGCTTCGTCACCCGAATCGCGCCGGAACGTTTCACCGGCGTTGGGCCGTGGGCTGCGAAGGCGGCCGACTAGCATGCGGCGAGCATAGAGGTAGATCCTCACAACCTAAGCTCTAACCCCTTCCCGAGCGGGAAGGGGAACCGGACGCGGAGAGAGGATCGTCCTCCGCTAACCAGTTCTAACAGGGGCTGAACCCCGCATCTTCTCTTTCTGAATACTGGGTGCAGGGCTCAGCCCTGCCGAAGGAAGCGTGAAACCCACCGCGGGTTTCACATTAGGTGAAGTGATCTCCCTTCCCCTTGACCGCGTTGACAAGAACCTCCGCGCGCCGGACAATCATCACCAAATGGCACGAATTACCGTTGAAGATTGCCTGGAGAATATCCCCAACCGCTTCGAGCTGGTGCTCGGTGCGGCGCGCCGCGCCAAACAACTGCTCAAGGGCGCGCGGCCACTGGTGGAATCGGACAACAAAGAAGTAGTCACGGCGTTGCGCGAAATCGCGGCCGGCAAGGTCACGATCGAAGAACCCGACGCCTGACCGAGCGCGATCGATCCGACATCAAACCGACACGGCTCGAGGCCTCTGACGGCTCGAGCAGAGCCATACCGTGGCGCGCAAACCCGGCAAACCGACAGGTCGCAAGCGCACGACGACACCGAAGCGCGAGGCCAAGGTTCGTCGCGGACGCGTCGTGGCTGAGCCGGTCGCGTCGGAAGAATCCGAGCTGGAGCACGACGCCGAGCCTGTCGACGACAAAGATCACGATACGCCAATCGAAGTCTCCGAGTTTCGTCCGGTAGAAAGCACCGGCGAAGATGCGGCGGCCGAATCCGCCGATCCGGACGTTGACGACGCGGACGCCGAGAAAAAAGGCGGCGCGCTGGTCGCCACCGATCCGCTCGGCCGCTACCTGACTGAGATTCGCCGCTTCCCGCTGCTCTCGCGCGAGGAGGAGGCGGTGATCGCGCGCCGCTACGTGAAGGACAAGGATCCCGCGGATGCGTACCGGCTGGTCACCGCCAATCTGCGGCTGGTAGTGAAGCTTGCGTACGAGTTCGCGCGCGCGACCAGGAACGTGCTCGACCTTATCCAGGAGGGCAACGTCGGCCTGATGGAAGCGGTCAAGAATTTCGACCCCGAACATGGAATCCGCTTTCCGTCGTACGCCGTGTGGTGGGTGCGCGCCTACATCTACCGCTACCTGATCAACAACTGGCGGCTGGTGAAAATCGGCACTACCCAGGCGCAGCGCAAGCTCTTCTTCAATCTGCGCAAGGAGACTGAACGGCTCGAGCGCGAAGGCTTCAAGCCGCAGCCGCTGCTGTTGGCGCATCGGATGGGCGTGCGCGAGAGCGACGTGCGCGAGATGCAGGAGCGGATGGGGCAGAGCGAGGTCTCGCTCGATCAGCCGACCGGCGGCGGCGAGGACAACGATACGCGGCTGCTCGACGTGATCCCCGACGCCGGGCACAATCCCGAGACCGAGACGGCGGATCGCGAATGGCGCGACTTTGCGCGCGACAAGGTCAAGCAGTTCGCCGACACGCTCACAGGCAAGGAGCGGGAGATATTCGATGCGCGCTTGCTGGCGGAGGATCCCGAGACGTTGCAGGAAATCGGCGCGCGCTTCGGAATCAGCCGCGAGCGGGTGCGGCAGATAGAAACTCGGCTCAAGCGGCGGCTGAAAGAGTTTATCGAGGCGTCGGCGCCCGACGTCGAGGGCTCCGGGCCGTCGTAAGCATTCTTTATCTACCCCATTGCCGCTGATAGGTGCCGCTTGCGATAATGCGGTCGAGGCGGATCGCGCAAGGAGCTGCACGTCGATGCGAGAACGCAGTTGCGCGCTGGTGGTGGTGGGTAACGAAATTCTTTCCGGCAAAGTCCAGGATTCGAACGCGTACTTCGCGGCGCGCGAGCTGCGCAAGCTCGGCGTCGCGCTCGCGCGTATCGCAACTATCCCCGATGAACTCGATCTGATCGCGGGCGAAGTCGCGTACTGCTCGCGCAACTTCGATTTCGTGATCACTTCGGGCGGCGTCGGCCCGACTCATGACGATCTCACGATGGAGGGCGTCGCGCGCGCGTTCAAGCGGCGGCTCGTGATGAATCCGGTGCTCGAGGCTCTGGTCCGCGAACATTTCCGCGAGCGATCGCTCGAGGCCGGCCTGCGGATGGCCCAGGGGCCGGAGGGCGCGGTGCTCAACGACGCGGGCGACATCCGGTTTCCGACCGTGCAAATCGAAAACGTGTACGTGCTGCCGGGAATCCCGCAACTATTCGAGTCCAAGCTGCGCGCGCTCGGCAGCCGCTTCGCGACCGACCCGTTTTTCATGCGCACGATTTACCTGAGCGCGAACGAAGGCGTGATCGCAGAGCATCTGAACGACTGCATGCGCAATTTTCCGGAGTTGATGCTGGGATCGTATCCGCGGATCGGAGATCCCGATTACCGCGTCAAGTTGACGCTCGAGTCGAAGAATGCGGCCTACCTCGAGCGCGCGTTTCGTCATCTGATGGGGCTGCTGCCGGCCGAGGCAGTGGTCAAAACGGAGTGAGCAATTCACGTTTGTAGTGGTGGTGGAGGAAATCATGAGGAAAGGAAATTTCAGATTCGGATTGAGCGCAATCGGACTCGCGGTGATGCTCGCGATGGCGGCAGGTCCGCTCGCAGAGTACGCCGGCGCGCAGACGGCGGCTGTCGGCAGCGCGGGGCAATCGCAGATTCCGCAGCCGCCGGACAATAACGTCAACTGGCCGGGCGCAGGCTACGGCGCGGGCGCCCTGCTGTGCAACGTGCTTTACATCCCGGCCAAGCTGACCTACGCGATTCTCGGTGGAGTCGTTGGCGGCGGAACCTACCTGGTGACCGCCGGCAATCAGCAGGCTGCCAACACCGTCTGGCGCAGCGCGTTCGGCGGCGACTACGTGGTGACGCCGCAGATGCTCGCGGGGACACAGCCGATCAACTTCAGCGGACCGACGAGCACCCCGCCGACTGCAGGGGCAGGACCGTCGACCAGTTCATCGTCGAGCATGACGACCACGACCGCGAGCTCCGGCGGTATCGCACCGATAACGCCGATACCGCCGTCGAGCACGTCGGCCAGCGCGTCGTCGTCGGCCGGTGGCCAGCCGCTAGATCACGGCGCCGGTCCCGCGCCCGGCTCGCCCTCGAGCGCGAATATCGAGTAGCGGGACATCGAAGCGGCGCGGATGAAGAAGATCCGGTTTCTCTGGAAGTCGACCTGTACGACGTGCCGCGACGCAAGAAGCTTCTTGCGCAACGACCTCGGCGCGGAACTCGACGAGCGCGACTACGCGAAAGCTCCGCTGAGTGCAGCGGAGCTGAAAGATCTGTTCGCAGGCCGGGACCCGCGCGATTTTCTCAACCCGCGCAGCCCGGCCTTCAAGGCGATGGGCCTCGCCGGCAAATCGCTAACAGTCGACCAGGCGCTAGCGCTGATGGCGAAGGAACCGAATCTAATCAAGCGCCCGATCGTCGTGGTGGGCAAAGAAATGATCGCGGGATTTGATCGCGACCGTTTGCGCGCCGCGTTGAACTAGAGGCGCTTGGCGCGCTGTGGCGTTCAGGCTCGATGCGATAATACGCGCGCGCGGGCCTTGATCTCGAAACGAACCCCTTCGCGGCGCTGAAGAACGCGGACGATTTCGAACAGATTGCGGGCACGCGGATTCCCCGAGGGTCCAAGCATCCTCATGAGGCTCTTGGGAGATATGCGTGTCGCATCAGACAGTTCCGTAAATCCGACGGTCGCGTTTATGTAGTCCCGCAGGATAGTTTTCGCCGTGGCTACATCGCCGCCGAGCATGGCTTCGACTCCTTCCCGAAGAAGCTCTCTTCGGAATCTGGGATCACGCTCGACACGAGCGCGAATGGTCTCCTTGAAATCGCGAGTCAGCGGCATGCTACGTCTCCTACTTCCTTCGTTTGTAATCCTGCCAGTTGGCCAACGCGGAGTTTATATCGCGCTGCTGGCGCTGTTTGGTTCCACCGGCCAGCAGGATGACAAGGGTCTCGCCGTCTTTGCCGAAGTAAATCCGGTAACCGGGTAACCTCGATCTTGTATTCGAAAACTCCCGAGCCAACACCCTTGACGTTCGAAAGATTCCCTAGCGAGATCCGAGTCAACGCCGTCGCAACCTTCGCGGCGGCCTCGACGTTCAGGCGGTTGAACCAAGCAGCGAAGGGGCTTCGACCGCTGCTATCGAGATATTCTGAACGTCGACCATCGATTACAGTAACACATATGTTACTATTGACAATAACGCGAAAGGCTGAGGCCTTCGCTGCATGACTGGAAAAACACTAGAACTGCCGCACGTGCAATACCTCACGCGCGATGCTATTTCCTGAAGCAGGCGAGGTGTTTTTTCATGGCATTTTCTGACGATCTTTTTTTCGCTCCCGCTCACAAACTGGCTGCGATGCTGCGGGCGCGCGACGTTTCTTCGGTCGAAATGGTCGATGCTTTTATCGAACGGATCGAGACGGTTAATCACGGCCTCAATGCTGTCGTCACGCTCGTCGAAGAACGCGCGGCGCGCGAGGCCGAGGACTCTGACAAGCGGCTCGGCGGTAAGGGCGAGGTTCGGCCGCTCGAAGGGCTGCCGATCACAATCAAGGATTCGATCATCACCGAGGGCGTGCGCTCGACCTGGGGCATGAAAATGTTCGAGCATCACGTGGCCACGCAGGACGCGCCGACTGTCGCGCGGCTGCGCGCAGCGGGCGCCATTATCATCGGGAAGACCAACACACCCGAAATGACGATGGACTACGACTGCGACAATCCCGTGTTCGGGCAGACCAACAATCCGTGGAATCACGAGCGTGTGCCCGGTGGTTCGAGTGGCGGTGAGGCCGCGGCGCTCGCAGTGGGAATGTCGCCGCTTGGCATGGGTTCTGACTATCGCGGATCGATCCGCGTTCCTGCCCATTTCTGCGGTATCGTCGGGCTCAAGCCGACCTGGGGGACGATTCCCGGCAGCGGGCATATGGCGCCAGGGGTTGCAGCGCCGCCGCCGATCTCGCACATGGCGACGATCGGTCCGATGGCGCGTTACGTCGACGATCTCACGCTCGCCTACAACATCGTGAAGGGACCGCATACGAGCACGCCATACACTGTACCGACTCCTGACGCGCACCCCGAGAAAGTTGATCTGAAGAAAATTCGATGTGCGATCTTTACCGACGCCTGCAACGTTCCCGTCAGCTCCGACACGCGCGCTGCAATCGAGCATGCGGGGCGTGAGCTGCAGAAGATGGGAATCGTGGTCGAAGCGGTGAAGCCGCCTATCGAGGACGGCGAGCGCTTGTGGTGGGAGTACGCCGGCGCGGACGGCAACCAGATGCTGGTCGAGTTGCTCGGTGAAGGCTTGAAGCATTCGCGCGATCGGCTGCGAAATTTCATGGTTAAGGGAGAGGGGAAATCTGCGGCCGAGTTTTTCAAGATCGCGATGTTACGCGACGCATGGCGCGTACAGCTTGCCGAGTTCATGGAGAAGTATCCGATCATACTCGGGCCGACGTTCTGCGTGACCGCGTTCAAGCACGGCGCCACCGAAGTCGATATCGACGGGAAAAAGTATCCGCACTTTCTCGCGGGATGGCCGGTAGCATGGGGCAACTGCGCGGGCCTGCCCGGGGTTGTTGTGCCGTGCGGAAAAGACCGCGAGGGTTTGCCGATCGGACTTCAGATAAACGGGCGCGCCTTCGGCGAGGAGACCGTGCTCGCAGTCGCGAAGGCCGCTGAGTCGGCGCTGGGCGGGTATCAGAAACCTCCGGTGTGAGCGAAGAACTTAGTTGTATGTGAAGCCCGCCGTGGGTTTCACACTTCCTTGGGCAGGGGTGACCCCTGCACCCAGTATTAAGAAGTTACACGGCGAAGCCGGTTGGGCGGCCGAGGATTGTTGCGCCGGCCGTCGTCAACCATGACTCTGCGACTGCAGCGTGCTGGGTCAGGGTTTGGATGTCGCGCATGCATCGCTGGAGCGGAGAGCTGTCGTACGGCGAGGTGCCGCCGCCCGCTTTGTAGCAGGTGTCGACTACCGCGGCGCAGGTCGCGACCGCCCAGGTGATCGAGGCCATCACCGGTGCGCGGCCGTCGATTGAAACTGGATTCCCCGCGACTGCCGAATTCCACACCGCGTCAGCCTGACTCCTGAGAAGGTTGCGGGCGGCGCGCAGACTCGCGTCCGCGTGTCCCACCCGATACTGAAAGAACGGACTCTCGGCGAGCGACGCGCTCGCGTAGAGGCGGCGCTTGTTGGTGTTTGCGATCGCGACGATCTCGGTAAGTGCGCGCTGTGCGATTCCTATCGCCACCGCGCCGATGTGCATCGCGGCGTACAGCAGCGGCTCTGCCATCGCCGGAGTCTCGATGCACGGGCGTCCGAAAAAAATATCGAAAGTGTCGTCCGCGGGTACCGTGAGATTTTCGACCGCGATGTCGTGGCTGCCGGTCCCGCGAAGACCGTTCACCGACCAGGTGTCGATGATTTTCGCCTGGTCGGGCGCGAACATCACCGCGCGCGCTTCTGCCGTGCCCGGAATCACACCGGCGCGCGGAGTTCCATTTTCCGTCACCATGCAATTGCCGAACAGCCAATGGCTATGCTCGCATCCGCTGGCGAAACTCCATCGCCCGCTGACGCGATAATTACCGTCAACCAGTTCGGCCTGTCCACGAGGCGCGAAGGCGCCGCCGATAATCACGTCGGGGCCGTTGGCGTACAGGCGATCGAAGTGCTTGCGAGCGAGGAGCGCGAGCAGCATCGGCGTCTCGGATCCGATCATCACGACCCATCCGGCGGAGCCGTTGGCGTTGGCAAGCGTCTCGATGATTTCCATGCTGGCGGGAACGTCGATGTCGAGGCCGCCGTGACTTTTCGGCACGAACATCCGGAAGCATCCGGCGGCGGTGAGTTGCGCGAGCAAATCGAGCGGAAGCCGGCGGGCCGTATCGATCTCCGCGCTGCGTGCACTGATCGAGGGCGCGAGGTCGCGGATGGAACCGAGCAGGATCTTTGCTTCTGGAGTCATGGCATCCCCGTAGCACAAATCCTGAAAATAGAAACGGCCGAGATATCACAGCCCGGCCGTTTGGCGTCAGTGGTGAATTGGTTGGCGGCTAGGCCGTCTTCTCAGCCTTCTCGATTGCGTCGCTGTTGCGATCGGCCCGCTCTCCGCGAGGAGCGCGCTCCGGCTTGTCGCCGGTCTTGTCGCCGCGTGCGCGGGGCACGATATTGCTGGTGGTCAGCACCTCAATAAACTTGCGCACCGCTGGCGAGAGCTCGCGGCCGCGCTTGTAGATGATCGCGAGCGGGCGCAGAAACGTGCCTTCCTGAAACTCGAGCATCCGCAGCGTGCCGCGCAGCACCTCGTTCTCGACCGTCATGCGCGGCACGATCGCGCATCCAAGGCCGATTTCGACGGCGCGCTTGATGGTCTCGATGTTGTCGAACTCGAGCACATAGGTCGGCTTGACGCCGTGCTCACGCAGGATTCGATCACTGGCCTTGCGCGTCGGGATGTCGCGTTCGTAGCCCACAAACTTCTGACCCGCCAACTGTCCGACGTTCACCTTCGAATGCTTGGCGAGCGGATTGTCGGGCGGCACCGCCAGCACGAGTTCGTCATGGCGAAACGGCACCGACACTATCTGGCTGCGCTTGGCCGGGTACGCAACTACGCCGAGATCGACTTTGCCCTCGATCAGGTCTTCGTAAATTTTGTTCGAGCGCAGATACTCGAGATGGACGTTGACGGCCGGATAGTTGCGAAGAAATTCGGTGAGGTACGGCGGCAACTCGTGCAGGCCGACACTGTACACGGTGCCGACGCGAATCGAGCCCGCGACCACCGAGCCGATCTCGCGCAGCCGATTTTCCAATTCCAGAAAACGGCGCACGATTTCCTTGCTCGCGGTGTAAAGGATCTGGCCGGCCGGGGTCGGTTTGACTCCGGCTCGTCCGCGTTCTATCAATCGGCAGTCGTACTTCTCTTCCAGGCTTCGGACCTGCTGGCTGACCGCCGATTGAGTGACGAAGTTTTGCGACGCGGCATAAGAAAAGCTTCCGCTTTCGATTATGTCGCAGAAGACCTTCAGCGTTTCGATGTGCATATTGACAGCTTGACGTATAAGGCTACGTGATACTTAAATCAGAGGCAACTAGTAGCCGCCATTAGGCAGCTTTCAATCACGGATCAGCCTGCGGAACGAACGGGCGCGGGTCAATAGGTGACAATACTGGGAATATTATTTTGGTCATCCAAAGAACAATCAGCTCGGACGGAATTTTGGCGACCGGCGGCTTCGGATTAGGATTAAAACACCCTTCAAAAATCGCGTGGAGCGCAAGATGTCGGATTTATTGAGAGACCTCGATTTTTTTCACCTCGATGACCTGCTGACCGATGAAGAACGAATGGCCCGCGACACCGCCAAACGGTTCGTCGATCGCGAGATTCTGCCGTTGATCGAGCGCAATTTTGCGAGCGAAACCTTCCCAATGCATCTCGTACCGCAAATGGCCGAGCTTGGGATGTTCGGAGCTAACCTGAAGGGCTACGGATGCGCGGGTATGAACAACGTAGCCTACGGCCTGATCATGCAGGAGCTGGAGGCGGGAGACTCGGGGTTGCGGTCGTTCGCGTCGGTGCAAAGCGCGCTTTCGATGTATGCGATTTATGCAAACGGCAGC
>Ga0210398_10006629_pt1 | contig 10610 bp, 9 predicted proteins | sample IncBWC4OmetaG_FD_161047 | JGI IMG/M metagenome (GOLD analysis project Ga0210398, IMG submission 161047) | Forest soil microbial communities from Barre Woods Harvard Forest LTER site, Petersham, Massachusetts, United States - Inc-BW-C-4-O | ecosystem: Environmental > Terrestrial > Soil >... | reverse complement strand
GATCCGCGCCGCGACGGCGAGCATCGCGGTGATGCCCGGAACGATGACGACATCGAGGGCGCGGAAGTGTTCCGGTCCCGCTTCGATCTCCTCGCAGACCGCAGCCGCCATGGCGAACACGCCGGGATCGCCGCCCGAGACGATGGCGACGCGCGCGCCTTGTGCCGCGTGCGCGAGTGCTGTGGCGGCGCGGGCGCGTTCCTCGCGATTGTCGGAGGCATGACGCGTCTGATCTGGTCTTGCCGGCACGCGGTCGAGATAGGGCCCGTAGCCATAGAGCGCCTGCGCGGCGGCCAGCGCCTCGTCGGCTTCCAGCGTCAGACAGCGGGCGTCGCCCGGTCCCAGTCCGACCACGGCGAGATGCCCGCTCACGGCCGGTGCTCCCAGCCGGGCACCAGCACGACGGCGAAGTAGGGCGCGTCGTCTCCCGGCTTGGCGGCGAGCGGAATCATTTTTGCGTCCGCCATGGTGCCGCGTTCGACATAGATGGCCCGCGCCAGCCGCCCGCTGGTCTGGAGCGCGCGCCGCAGCTTCGGCAGATGCCGTCCGACCTTCATCACCACCGCGGCGTCGGCGTCGCGCAGGCGGCGTGCCAACTCATCTTCCGGCAGCGTCGCGGGCAGCACGGTGAAGACATCGTCGCCCTGGGCGATCGGCATGCCGGCCGCCGACCAGCAGCCCGACATGCCGGTGACGCCGGCAACGATCTCGGTCGGGAAGCGCGACGCCAGCCGCGCGTGCAGATGCATGTAGGAGCCGTAGAACAGCGGATCGCCCTCGCAGATCACCGCCACCACCCGCCCGGCCTCGAGGTGCGCGGCGATTTTTACTGCGGCATCGTCATAGAAATCGCGCAGCGCGTCGCGGTAGCCGTCGCTGCATTTCGGCAGCTCGGTCGTCACTGGATAAAGGAGCGGCAACTCGGTGACCTCGGGACACATGTGCGGCGCCGCGATCGCGCGTGCATGGCTGGCGTTGCCGGCCTTGGCGAAGTGGGCGATCACGTCGGCTTGGCGGAGCGCCCGCATCGCCTTGAGCGTCATCAGCTCCGGATCGCCGGGCCCGACGCCGACGCCGATGAGCTTTCCCACGCTCATAGCCCGGGCCTCGCCAAAGCATTGACGGCGGCGGCGGTCATGGCGCTGCCGCCGATGCGCCCGCGCACGATCAGGAACGGCACGCCGCGCGGATCGACTGCGAGCGCCTCCTTGGATTCGGCAGCGCCGACGAATCCGACCGGAATGCCGAGGATCGCCGCCGGCTTCGGCGCGCCGGCGTCGATCAGGTCGAGGAGCCGGAACAGCGCCGTCGGCGCATTGCCGATCGCGACCACGGCGCCGGCGAGTCGGTCGCGCCACAGATCAAGCGCCGCCGCCGAGCGCGTGGTGTCGAGCTGCTTGGCTAGGTCGGGAACGCGTGGATCGTTGAGCGTGCAGATCACCTCGTTACGCGCCGGCAAACGCGCCCGCGTGATGCCGTGCGCCACCATCTCGGCGTCGCAGAGGATCGGCGCGCCGGCGGCGAGCGCGCCCCGTGCGGCGGCGACGAGGCTTTCGCCGAACACGATGTGCTGCGCCGCCTCGACGGCGCCGCAAGCATGGATCATGCGCACCGCGACCTCGGCTTGTTCGGCGGAGAACCGCGACAGATCGGCCTCGGCGCGGATGATGGCGAACGAGCGCTCATAGATCGCCGCGCCGTCACGCAGATAGGCGCGCTCAGACATGGTGGTCCTTTTGGCTGCCCTCGCGTCGTCTGGCGCGCACGTATTGCTCGATCGCCGCCGGCAGTTCGTCGCCGGCGACGGTCGCGAAAGGACTTTCGCGAACCGAGCCGTCGGCGATCAGCGCGCACCCTTGCGGCGTGCCGACGACAGTGAGCGCCGCCGTCCTCGCGTGGGCGCAGCCTTTGGCGCAGCCGGAAATGTGAATATCGAATTTCGGCCCGAGCTGCGGCGCGGCGATCGCCGCGATCTGCGGCGCGATGGCGCGGGCGGCGATATGCGCCGAGGAGCAGATCGGCGCGCCGGCGCAGGCAATAACATGGCGGCGCGGGTCGTCGGCGCGGATGATGAAGCCGAGACGTTCGGCCGTGGCGGCGAAGCGGGGAGCGCCCTCATCCGCGAGGCCGATGATCATCAACGTTCGTCCCGGCGCGCCGCGCAGGCCGGTCGCGCCGAGCACGCGCGCGGCTTCGCTCAATCGCTCAAGCGCCACCGCGTCGGCATGACCGAAGGCGAGCCCAATGCCGAGGACAAGCGCTCCGTCGCGCAAGCGATGCGTGCCAATTGGCTCGCCGGCATTGGACGAATTGCCTGGCGATGCATCCGAGATCAGCAAATCGGCGACAGCGGCGCGGAACGCGGCGATGCCGTTCGCTGCGATCACGTCACGCGCCCGCGCGGATCGGCCGCCGCGGGCGATGACTTCGAGCAATCGCGCGGCAGCGTCGATGCCGTCTTGCGGCGCGACGGCGCCAAGCTCGGTCGCGCTCGCGCCGTCGCCGCCAACGCCGATACGCAGGACCGCGCCGTCACGTACCGAGGTGGCGGAGAGCCGCACATCAGCCGCAAGGCCGTCGAGGCGCAGCGTGCCGCCGCCATCGATCGCGACAGAGACTTTCGGCGCAAGCCGCGCTGCGAGCGAGGTTTTGCTCAATGCCTGGCGCAGAGCGGCGGCGAGTCTATCAGCGTCCAAAATCTCGTCCGGATCGAGTCCGGCGAGCGCGTTGCAGAGAACCGGAATGGCGTCGTCGGCCGCGATATTGAGCGAGGCGATGGCATCAGCGAAGCGCGGCGCTGACGCCGGGCTCAGCCCCCGGATCTGAATGCTGCCGCGCGCGGTGACTTCAACGATGCCGTTGCCATGCTCGCGTGCCGCCGCGCACAGCCGGCGGAAGGCGTCGAGCGCGATGGTGCCGCCGGGCAAGAGCCGCACCAACAATCCATCGCCGGTCGGCATCGGCGCCGAAAGACCAGGGCAGGCGCCGCGGCGTCGTTCCCGTCCCCCTTGTGGGGAGGGGTTAGGGGTGGGGGTCGGGAAGTTAAGTGCAAGCGTCGATGTCATCGCGCGACCTCCCCACCCCCCTCCCAACCCTCTCCCACAAGGGGGGAGGGAAAGCAGCGCAGCGCCGCAAGGCCGGCATCGATATCGTTACGCCGCGGGTGCCAGAAACCGCGCCGCCGCGCGGCATCGAGACGCTCGGCGATCGCCGCCGCCGCTTCCGGATTTTCGCGCCGCAGAAATTCGCGCACGTCGGGATCGGCGACGTAGGCTTCATGCAGGAGGTCGAACAATTCGCTGGCGACCGCGTCGGTCGTTTCGGCGAAGGCGACGAGACGATCGACGGTTTCCGCAAGCTCGGCGGCGCCCCGATAGCCATGCCGCATCTGGCCGGCGATGAAGCGCGGATTGGTCGCGCGCGCCCGCACGATGCGCGCCAAAGCGGCGGAGAGGCTTCGGGCGCGTGGACGCTGCGGATCGGTCATGTCGAGCATCACGAGATCGGCGGCGCGGCCGAGCATTTTCGCCGCCGCCGCGAAGCCGCCGACAAAGGCGACGTCCTCGGCGCCTTCCAAAAGATCGCGGCCGGGATCGTCGCTCGGATGCACCAGAAGATCAGCGCCGGCGACGCGCTCTGCGAACGCGCCAGAGACATCGCGGCCGTCGCCAGCGGCGCCACCGTAACTGTGCGACGTCGCCGCAAGATAAGCCGCGCCGATGGTTTCGGTCCCGGCGTTGCGGCCGAGCAGGTCTTCGATGCCGGAGCCGTAGGCGCCCGGCGCGGTGCCGAAGACGCGATCGAGCCTTGCCGGGCCGCTCGCGCGCCGCGCGCGCGCCAGCGGATTTTCATCGTCGGCTTCGTCGCGGGCGGCGACCGCCTGCACTGCGGCATCGATGAGCGCAATCTGCGCCGGGAAAAGATCGCGGAATAGTCCGGAGATACGCCAGGTGACGTCGACCCGCGCGCGCCCGATCGCGGCGGTCGGTAGAACTTCGACACCGGTCACGCGGCCGCTGGCGTGATCCCAGATCGGCCGGCAGCCCAGCAGTGCCAGACCTTGCCCGATCTCTTCGCCGCCGGTGCGCAAGGTGGCGCTGCCCCAGAGATCGATCACGACAGCGCGCGGCGGCTCGCCGTGACCCTGCAAATGCGCGCGCAAAATTTCGTCGGCGGCGAGCCGGCCGAGGTCCATGGCGGTCGGTGTCGGCAGGTTGCGTGGATCGGCCGTGAAGATATTGCGGCCGGTCGGCAGCACGTCGCGCCGCCCGCGCGTCGGCGCGCCGGCCGGGCCCGGCGCGACGCGGCGGCCGTCGAGCGCCGCGATCAGCGCCGCGCGCTCGGCCTGCGCGCTGGCCGACCATTGCGGGTCGACGGTGCCGGTTGGCGCGCGGCCGTAAATGTGCAGGCCGTCTTTGACGGCGAGGTCTTTGAGGTCGCACAGCCAGGCATCGATCCGGCGCAGCGCGTCGTCGGGCGCGTCGGCGCCGGCGATGCCGGCCTCGCGCGCCAGGCCGGTGCGCTGCGCAGTGTCGACGATCAGCTTCGCCAGCCGCCCGCGGCGGCGGCGATCAAGCCCGTCGGCTTGGGCATATTCGTCGATCAGGCGTTCCAGTTCGCGGGTGTCGCCGGTGAGCGGGCCGGCGGCCAGCGGCGGCGGCAGATGGCCGATGGTCACAGCGGCGAGCCGGCGCTTGGCCTGCGCGGCTTCGCCGGGATTGCTGACGATGAAGGGATAAATGACCGGCAGCGGTCCGGTGACGATTTCCGGAAAGCATTCGGCCGTCAGCGCGACGGCTTTGCCCGGCAGCCATTCCAGCGTGCCGTGCGCGCCCATATGGACGATGGCGTCGACTGGCGCGACGTGCTGCAGCCAGAGCCCGAATGCGACGAGCGCATGGCGCGGCGGTAGCGACGGATCGTGATAGTCGGCGCGCCGCTCCCCGGCGCGGCCGCGATCGGGCGGCAAGGCGACAATCACATTGCCGAACTTTTGCGCGCGGAAGCGGAATGCGCCGTCGCGGACATTGGGATCGTCCGCCGGGTTTCCCCAAGCCTCGTGCACGCGTGCGACAGCGGCGAGTGGCAGGTGTGCCAGCAGAGCTTGGTATTGCGGCAGCGTGAGGGTGGTGTCATCAGCGCCGGCGGCCAGCGCGGCCAAGAGCGTACTTGCATCACGCGGGCACTGCGCGACGGTGTAACCGGCCGCCGCGAGATCATCGAGCAGCGCGATGACGCTCGCCGGCACATCGAGACCGACGGCATAGCCGGTCCGTCCCGGCGCGCCCGGATAATCCGGCATCAGCACCGCGATGGCGCGCTCGGCGCGTGGCAGCGCGCGCAAGCGCACCAAAGCCGCGATGCGAGCGGCGACCATGTCGACGCGATCCGGCTCGGGGCGGCTTGCCAGCGCCGTGAAGGCGAGGCCTTCCTGCGCGGGCAGCGGATCCTTGAACGCGATGGCGCCCGCCAGGATGCGGCCATCGAGCTCCGGCAGCACGATGTGCATGGCAAGATCGGCGGCGCCGAGGCCGCGTGTGCTTTCGCGCCACGCAGCGCGCCGGGTCGTGGCGCTGACGACTTGCAGCACCGGGACATCGCACGCGTCGAGCGGCGTCGGCTCGCCAGCACCGCCGGCCGCAAACGCGGTCATGGTGACAATGATGGCAGGCCGAAGTCGCGCCAAAGCGTCGTGGAGAAAGGCCGCTGCCTCGCTGTCCTTCAAACTAGTCACGACCAGCGGGGCCGCCGCCAGGCCGCGCGCGGCGAGCGCCGCGCACAGCGCATCGATCGGCGCCGTGTCGGAAGCGAGCAACAGCGCCCGATAGAAGATGATCGGTATGACCGCTTTGCCGCTCGCCAGCGAAGTCACCAGCCGGTCGAGATCGACCGCGCCTTCGCCCGGCAGATAGCCGGCGTGGCGCGGCACCGGCTTCGGCGCGCGCGTTTCGAGAGCGAAGCCGGCATGGGTGGCGAGCCGCCGCAGCAACCCGTGCAGGTTTTCGCCGCCGCCTTCGCGGAAGTAAAGCAGCAACGTGTCGAGTTCCGTCGCCGGCAATGTCGACGCTGCCGCAAGCCGCGCGTCGTCGCGGTCCTCGCCCGGCAAGACGGCGAGCGCGATGCCGCGCTGGCGCGCCAACGTCGAGAGCCGCTCGATGCCGTATCTCCACCAATCAAGCCCGCCGAGCAGGCGGACGACGATCACTTTCGCATGGGCGCCGACGCGATCGATCCACAGATCGACCGACATCGGATGGCGGAGATCGCGCAGATGCGCAAGCCGGATGCTCGGCAGCAATGCCCGCTCCGTCTCCCAGGCGGCGGCAAGCCCGGTGAGATCGCTGTCGGCGAACGACAAGATGGCGATGTCGCCCGGCGGCTGGCCAAGGTCGACCGCCTCGACAATGTCGTCGAGATTGGTCGCGGTCGTTGCCAGCAGATGCATGGCCTAAACCCGCCTCATCCAGCGAGCGCGTGCGTGACCGCCGCGCGATCAAGTCCCTTCAGCCCGATCACTACCAGCCGGCCCTCGCGCGCTTCGTCCTTGGCCCAGGGCCGATCGTATTGATGCGTCACCCGCGGCCCGACTGCCTGCACCAGAAGGCGCAGCGGTTTGTCGGTGACGGCGGCAAAGCCTTTGACGCGGAGCACGTCGAATTTCTCCGCCAGCGCTGTGACGCGTGCGGCAAGCGCCGACGGGTCGGCGATTTCGGCGAGCGGCACGACGAACGAATCGAAATCTTCGTGGTCGTGCTCTTCCTCGTCGTCGTGCCGCGTGTGGCGATTGTCGATATCGTCCTCGGTGCCGACGCCAAGTCCGAGCAACAATTTCTGATCGACCTTGCCGCCGGCGACGGTGATCACCTTGACGCTGCGCGGCAGCGCTTCCGCGATGGCGGCTTGCGCGCGCGCAACGCCGGCGGCGTCGATCAGATCGCTCTTGTTGAGCACGACCAGGTCGGCGCAGGCGATCTGGTCCTCGAAGACTTCTTCGATCGGGTCGTCGTGGGTGAGCGCGGTATCGGCGCGGCGCTGCTCCGCCAGCGCCTTGAGGTCATGGGCGACGCGGCCATCGGCCAAAGCCGCGCCGTCGACCACGACAACGACGCCGTCGACGGTGACGCGGCTTTTGATCGCCGGCCAGTGGAACGCCTGCACCAGCGGCTTGGGCAAGGCCAGCCCCGAAGTTTCGATGACGATATGTTCGACGCCGTCGCGAGCCAGAATTGCATCGAGCGCCGGCACGAATTCGTCGGCCACGGTGCAGCACAGGCAGCCATTGGCGAGTTCGACGATATTTTCCTCCGGGCAGGCGGCGTTGCCGCAGCCTTTGAGGATTTCGCCGTCGATGCCGACGTCGCCGAACTCGTTGACGATGACCGCGAGGCGGCGGCCTTGCGCATTGGCGATGACGTGGCGGATCAGCGTGGTCTTGCCGGCGCCGAGAAAGCCGGTGACGATGGTGCAGGGCACGCGCTTAAGCGAATCGTTCATGGGTCGATCTCCACAAATCCGATTGGCGGCAGGCGCGCGATCAAGCCGCGCTTGAGCCGCTCCGGGCGGCCGCGCCAGGGCAGAATGCCGTCGGCGGCGCGGGCCAGCATGCGCGCGCCTTGGACCAGGGCCTCGGCGCAGGTCACGTCGAGGCCGCCAAACACGTAGGTCCACGAGCCGTTGGCGCGCAGCGCCGCGCTTGAGCCGCGCGAGCAATTGCCGAGGCAGCGCATCGGCCGCACCTCGACTTCGGTGCCGGCGGCCGCTTGCGCGGTCGCCGCGGCCAGGATCGCGCCCGGCCGCGCCGTGCTGTCCGGCTCGCCGGCGGGGCGGCAGGTGGTGCAGACATAGATGATCGGAGCGTCGCTCATGGCGCCGCCGACGGTTCGGCGAGCGGCCGATCGAGCCGCTGCCAGCGATAGATCAGATAGGAGATCGCCCAGCTGGCGATGAAGACGCCGACGACGAGATAGCCGAAATTGGCGAGGCCCTCATTGGCGTCGCCAACCACGTTCCAGAACGAGCCTTCGAGGCCGAGCTTGCCGGCGACGAGGCTGAGCGCTTCGACGCCGCCGATCATCAGCGCCACCACGACCGAGATCGCGGTGATCGTCAGATTGTACCAAATCTTGCGGATCGGATTGAGGAACGCCCAGCCGTAAGCGCCGACCATGAGGACGCTGTCGGTGGTGTCGAGCAGCGTCATGCCGGCGGTGAACAGCGCCGGGAAGATCATCACCGTGCCGAAGCTCATGCCGCCGGACGCCTGGCTCGCGGCGACGGTGAACAGGGTGATTTCGGTTGCGGTATCGAAGCCCAGACCGAACAGAAAGCCGACCGGCAGCATGTGCCAGCTCCGCGACACCATGCGGAACAGCGGCCGGAAAATGCGGGCCAGAAAACCGCGGCCGGAGAGCAGAAGGTCAAGCTCCTGCTCGGCGACCGGCTCGCCGCGGCGTGCCCGGCGAAAGCTCTGCCAGACGCCCCGCAGAATAACGAGATTGATGACCGCGATCGCCAGCAGAAAAAACGCCGACGTGCCGGTGCCGATGATGCTGCCGACCACCTTGAAGGGATGCAGGCGGCCCTGCAGCGCGAAGGCCAGGCCGGCAATCGCGGCGACCGCAAGCGCAACCGCGAGCGAATGGCCGAGCGAGAAGAACAAACCGACCGACACCGGCCGCTTGCCCTCCTGCATCAGCTTGCGCACGACATTGTCGATGGCGGCGATATGATCGGCGTCGACCGCGTGCCGCAGGCCGAGCACGTAAGCGAGTATCGCGGTGCCAAGGAGCGCCGGCTGGTCGGCGAGCACGATGACCGCCCAGGCCCAGGTCACGCCATTGATGGCCAGCAACAACAAATAGATCGCGGAAATCTTGGCGCGCTGCTCCGACGACGCGTCATCGACCGCTTTTTTCAGGAAACTGAACACGGTTAGTCCTCGCGTACCTTGCCGCCGGCGCGAGCGAGGACCAAAAGACTTTAGGAAGACCCACCGGGTCTAAAGTCTTTCAGATCCACCGGTACACCCCGACCGATGTTTGTCGCGTCGACTCGGGCGACGGCAGGTCTCCTGGCTCGCGGATCGGCGCCTCGCCCGCCTTCCCGGAGGCAATTAAAGGCCTCCAGTGGCTTATTTGGACGAGACTTCCCGCTCACAGTTGCGGGGGCAGCTGCGGATTTGGAACTTTCGTCCCGCACCGCATTCCCTATTCACCCTCTCGCGAGGGACCGTCGATGTCCTAGTGATAGATTTCGGGGGGCCGGCCTGTCAATCTGGCGGGGCGGGTTTTGCGTCCGCTTGCATGTCGCTTTGTAGGTCGCGTTGTATAAGTCATGTCCAGCGTGCCGAAACTTACCTTGGTCATCGGCGGCGCCCGCTCCGGCAAGAGCCGCTATGCCGAGGGCTTGATCGCCGCACAGCTGCCACCCTGGACCTATGTGGCGACGGCCGAAGCGGGTGATCATGAGATGATCGCGCGCATCAGGGCGCATCGCAAACGCCGCGGCGTCCATTGGCGCACGATCGAGGCGCCGCGCGATCTGCAGACGGCGCTGGCGACCGGCGCCGGCGGGCCGGTGCTGGTCGATTGTCTGACGCTGTGGCTGTCGAACCTCATGCTGGCCGAGATGGACGTCGAGCGGGAAATCGAGAAGCTGGAAGCGGCGCTGACGGCGGCCGCTGCGCCGGTCGTTCTGGTCGCCAACGAGGTTGGTCTCGGCATTGTGCCGGAATTTCCGCTCGGCCGGCGTTTTCGCGACCAGCAGGGCATACTCAACCAGCGCATGGCGGCGCGCGCCGATCGCGTGATCCTGATGGTCGCAGGGCTACCGCTTGCCGTGAAAGGGACGCTATGAACGAGCCGATCGATCGCGCCGAAGCCGAGCGCCATCGCGCCAAGATGGCCAAGCGCAAAGCCGTGCAGGACGCCGAAGTCGCCGGCAAGACCATCGAGAAGGGTCTGCTGATCGTGCATACCGGCGCCGGCAAGGGAAAATCGACGGCGGCCTTCGGCCTGGCGCTGCGCATGCTGGGCCGCGGCGAGCGCATCGGCGTGGTGCAATTCATCAAGGGCGCCTGGCACACCGCCGAGCGCGACGCGCTGGCGAAATTCGCCGATCAGATCGTCTGGCACACCATGGGCGAAGGATTTACCTGGGAGACGCAGGACCGCGCGCGCGATGTCGCTGCCGCCGAACGCGCCTGGGCCAAAGCGCGCGAGCTGATGGACGATCCAAGCTTCAAGCTCATTATTCTCGACGAGCTCAATATCGCGCTGCGCTACGACTATCTGGACCTGCACACCGTCGTCGCGGCGCTCGTTTCGCGCCGGCCCGGCTTGCATGTCGTCGTCACCGGCCGCAACGCCAAGCCGGAGCTAATTGCCGCCGCCGATCTCGTCACCGAGATGACGCTGGTCAAGCATCACTTCGCCGCCGGCGTCAAGGCGCAGCCGGGCATCGAGTTCTGAAAACATGCCGGCGCGCGCGCTCATGTTTGCCGGCACCGGCTCGGACGTCGGCAAATCCTTGATGGTCGCCGGGCTTGCCCGCGCCTTCACCCGGCGCGGCCTTACCGTGCGGCCGTTCAAGCCGCAGAACATGTCGAACAA